>Ga0209347_1000202_pt1 | contig 164581 bp, 166 predicted proteins | sample AutmiccommuBRH23_FD_187382 | JGI IMG/M metagenome (GOLD analysis project Ga0209347, IMG submission 187382) | Deep subsurface microbial communities from Mt. Terri, Switzerland - Autotrophic microbial communities BRH/23 (SPAdes) (version 2) | ecosystem: Environmental > Aquatic > Deep subsurface... | reverse complement strand
GCGAGGCGTGTGCCATGCGCCGCCTGATCAGCTTCGTGACCAATATGGACGCGCGCGCCTGGCGGGGCGTGGCGGTTTCCTTCGTGCTGTTTGGCGGGGTGGGCCTCGTCTTCCTGTTCGGGGCCCAGGTGCTGGGCTTTAACGGAGAGGCCACGGTCGAGCACTGGCTGGGCATGGCCGCCCACAGCCCCTGGGCCCTGCCGAGCGCCGTGGCGGCCTTCGCCATCCTCGCCTTTGTGGGCGTGCCGCAATTCGTGCTGATCGCCGCCGCCGTGGTGGCCTTCGGCGCCTGGACCGGGTTCGCCTACAGCTGGATCGGCACCATGGTCTCGGCCCTGGTGGGCTTCTATCTCGGCCGTCTGGCTGGCGCGCGGACCCTGGACGCCTTTGCAGGCGAGGGGGTGCGCCAGTTCATGCGCCTGGTGGGACGCAATGGATTCTGGGCCAGCCTGATCGTGCGGCTGGTGCCTTCTGCGCCCTTCATCGTCGTCAATATGGCCGCTGGGGTCACTCCCATGCGCCTGACCCAGTTCGCGGGCGGCACCGCGCTTGGCATCATCCCGAAGATCGGCGTCACCGCGTTCGCCGGCAACACCATCGCCCAGGCCATGCGCGGGGGCGGGCCTGGTCATATCGCCCTGCTCGCCGCCATCGCCGGTGGCTGGATCCTGATGGGGTGGTTCGCGCGAAAGTGGCTGAAGTCCCGTGAGGCCGCGGCCGCCGAGGGGGACCCGGCTGCCTGAGGTCGCGCATAATTCTTGCCGGCAGGGCGGCTTTTTCCGCTTCCTGACGCAAGACCGTTGCGGCGCAGATCGATCTTGAGTAGAAAACGCCCATGACCAACGGTTTCCACAGCCTGCTTCTTGGCCTTCCGCTGGGGCTTAGCCGCCCCTGGGCGCCCCTGTAGGCTTGCGCGAAACCTCGCGGAGCCGGGCGCTCAGGGGATGACCCCGCCGCCCGACCTTCCTAGAATGAGCTCCCGCGAAGAGATCCTGACATGACTTCCCAAGCTTCCAACGCCGCGTCTGAACGCGACCGCGTCATCATTTTCGACACCACCATGCGCGACGGCGAGCAGTCGCCCGGCGCCTCCATGTCCCTGGAGGAGAAGCTGGAGCTGGCGAAGATCCTCGAGGAGATGCGGGTCGATGTGATCGAGGCCGGCTTCCCCATCGCGTCGAACGGCGACTTCGAGGCCGTGCGCCAGATCTCCGAGATCGTCACCGAGAGCACCATCTGCGGCCTGGCCCGGGCTGCGGCCATCGACATCGAGCGCTGCGCCGAGGCGATCCGTCCGGCCAAGCGCGGCCGCATTCACACCTTCCTGTCCACCAGCCCTTCGCACCGGGACCACATTCTGAAGATGAGCCAGGAGGATATCCTGGAGGCCATCACGCGCTCTGTGACCCATGCGCGGAACCTGTGCGATGACGTGGAATGGTCGGCCCAGGACGCCACCCGCACCGAGCAGGACTTCCTGCGCCGCTGCGTCGAGGCCGCCATCAAGGCCGGCGCCAAGACGGTGAATATCCCCGACACGGTGGGCTACTCCTACCCGTCGGAATATGAGGCCATCTTCCGCGACCTGGTGGAGAACGTCCCCGGCGTCGAAAACATCATCCTGTCCACCCACTGCCATAACGACCTGGGCCTGGCCGTGGCCAACAGCCTGGCCGGCGTGCAGGGCGGGGCGCGTCAGGTGGAGGTCGCGGTCAACGGCATCGGCGAGCGGGCCGGCAATGCGGCCCTGGAAGAAGTGGTCATGGCGCTGAAGGTGCGCGGCGACCGGCTGCCCTATTTCACCGGCGCCGAGACCCAGCACATCACCCGGGCCAGCCGCTATGTCTCGGCCATCACCGGCTTCCCGGTGCAGTTCAACAAGGCGATCGTCGGCAAGAACGCCTTCGCCCACGAGAGCGGCATCCACCAGGACGGGATGCTGAAGGACCGCGGCACCTACGAGATCATGACGCCCGAGAGCGTCGGGCAGGGTGGCTCCAACCTGGTCATGGGCAAGCATTCCGGACGCCACGCCTTCCGCGAGAAGCTGAAGGCTCTGGGCTACGAGCTGGGCCAGAACGCCCTGAACGAGGCCTTCCAGCGCTTCAAGGACCTGGCCGACAAGAAGAAGCACGTCTTCGACGACGACATCGTGGCCCTGGTGGACGACGCCCTGGCCTCGGGCGCCGACCGCATCCAGGTCAAACACCTGCGGGTGATCGCCGGCACCGAGGGCCCGCAGGAGGCCCATCTGACCGTGACGGTCGAGGGCGTGGAGCGCGCCGCCACCGCCACGGGCGACGGCCCGGTGGATGCGGTGTTCAACGCTATCCACGAGGTGGTGCCGCACACCGCCATCCTGCGCCTGTTCCAGGTGCATGCGGTGACTGAGGGCACCGACGCCCAGGCGCAGGTCTCGGTGCGGCTGGAAGAGGATGGCCGCATCGCCACCGGCCAAGCCGCTGACACCGACACCCTGACGGCCTCGGCCAAGGCCTATGTGAACGCGCTGAACAACCTCTTCGCGCGCAAGGAAAAGACCGCCCCTGACGCCATCGCCAGCGGGTTCTAGGGGGCTCGCCGGCCTTTCGCCGGCGCCCCTGATTTCCCATGCTCTGGATCGCCCTGACGATCGCGGCCGCGCCCCTGCAGGTGGCGCGCAACGCCCTGCAGCGCGGCCTTATGGCCGAGGCTGGGCCGTGGGGGGCTACCCTTGTGCGCTTCCTGTTCGGCCTGCCGTTCGCCCTGGCCATCTTCGCCGTTGTCGCCGTCCTGACCCCTGCGGCTGACCCCACCGCGACGCCCAGGTTCTGGATCACGGTCAGCGCCGGGGCCCTGGGCCAGGTGCTGGCCACCGCCGCCCTCCTGGGCGCCATGAAGCGCTCCGGCTTTGCGGTGGCCACCTTCATGCAGCAGGCCTCCCTGCCGCTGGCCGCCCTGATGGGGCTGGCGCTCTTCGGCGATCAGATGGGGCTCCAGGCCTGGGCCGGCGTCGCCCTGACCACGGCGGGTCTGGCGACCCTGTCCTGGCCTGGGCGGGCGGCGTCGCGCGGGGCGTTGGTCGGCAGCGCGCTCGGCCTTGCCTCTGGCGCCGCCTTCGCTGTAGCGCTGAACGGCTATCGCCAGGCAGGGCTGGCCCTTGAGCCCGACTACCCGATCTATGCCGCCACAGCCGCCGTTTGCGTGGCCCAGACCCTGCAGACCCTCGTCCTGGGCGCCTGGCTGGCCATCGCCCGTCCGCAGGCTTTGCTGGCGGTGGCGCGGGCCTGGCGGCCCTCCCTGGGCGCTGGCTTCTTTGGCGCTGCGGCCTCGGCCTGCTGGTTCTCGGCGCTGGCCCTGGCGCCGGCCGGCATGGTCCGCGCCGTGGGCGTCATCGAAGCCCCCATCGCCGCGGCGGCCGGGCGCCGCCTGTTCCATGAGACCTTGAGTCTGCGTCAGATCCTGGCCGGAACCGCCACCGCACTCGGGGTGATTCTGACGGCGCTCGGCTAGGGAAGGAGCGCCCGAGCCGGCAGAATCGCTTCCGGCAACCTCTCAACCCGCTGCGTCACGCACGCGCGGCCAGATCCCCTGGCGGTTGAATTTCGGGGTCCCTGCACGGGCGCAGAACGCTGGTCTCGGGGCGTTAGGTGAATAAGCCTTGAAATCAACAAAGGGGCGGGGCACACGAACCACAAGTCCTTCTCGCGACAGCCTGCTCCGCCCGCTCGCCCCCCGGCGCGCGACGGATCCGGATTTCGCCCGAGTCGCTCATTAAAGCCCCCCAGTCATCAGGGCACTGCATGATCTCGTCCCTCTTCGGCGCTATCTCGAACGACATCGCCATCGATCTCGGCACGGCCAACACGCTCATCTACATGAAGGGCAAGGGCATCGTGCTGAACGAACCCTCCGTGGTGGCGCTGAGAAATATCGGCGGCCGAAAGGTCGTCCACGCCGTCGGCATCGAGGCCAAGCAGATGCTGGGCCGGACGCCGGGTCACATGGAGGCCATCCGCCCCATGCGTGACGGGGTCATCGCCGACTTCGAAGTCGCCGAAGAGATGATCAAGTACTTCATCCGCAAGGTTCATAACCGCAAGGGCTTCGTGAACCCCAAGGTCATCGTGTGCGTGCCGTCGGGCGCTACGGCGGTGGAGCGGCGCGCCATCAACGATTCCTGTCTGAACGCCGGCGGTCGCCGGGTCGGCCTGATCGACGAGCCCATGGCCGCGGCCATCGGCGCTGGTCTGCCCATCCATGAGCCCACCGGCTCCATGGTCGTCGACATCGGTGGCGGCACCACCGAGGTGGCCGTGCTGTCCCTGTCGGGCATCGTCTATTCGCGCTCGGTCCGCGTGGGCGGCGACAAGATGGACGAGGCGATCATCTCCTATATGCGCCGCAACCATAACCTTCTGATCGGCGAGACCACGGCTGAGCGGATCAAGAAGGAGATCGGCACCGCCCGGGCCCCGGCCGACGGCGAGGGCCTCTCCATCGAGGTCAAGGGCCGCGACCTGATGCAGGGCGTGCCCCGCGAGGTGCGCATCAGCGAAAAGCAGGCGTCGGACGCCCTGTCGGAGCCGGTCGGCCAGATCGTCGATGCGGTGAAGATGGCGCTGGAAGCCACCCCGCCGGAACTGGCTTCCGACATCGCCGACAAGGGCATCATGCTGACCGGCGGCGGCGCCCTGCTGCGGGGCCTGGACGCCGAGATCCGTGACCATACCGGCCTGCCGGTGACGGTGGCCGATGATCCCCTGTCCTGCGTGGCGCTCGGCTGCGGCAAGGTCCTGGAACATCCCAAGTGGATGAAGGGCGTTCTTGAATCCACCTTGGCCTAGGATTTGCTTGATCGAAGAGGATCAGGCCACAGCCCAATCGCCACTGGCGGGGAGACGATCTTAGGTGTCCTTCCGGGACAATCCTCTGGGTGAAATTCGGGTGCCGCTGGTCTGGACGGCGGGCGTCGCCCTCGTCGTGGCCGTGGTTGTGGCCGTGACTCTGCTGCTCGGCGACCGCCGGGAAACCCTGCGCAACGAGGCCTATGGGGTCACCCGAGAGGTCAGCGACGCGGTGGCCGCCCCCGTGTCTGGGGTCGTCTCGGCGCCCGTTCACTGGCTGGGCGCCCTGTCGCAGGGTGTGAGCCAATACTTCTTCGCCGTCTCGGAAAACCGCAGGCTCCGCGCCGAGCTAGAGGAGACCGCTGAGCTGCGCCAGGAGGTGCTTGGGCTCCGCGACCTCAATGAACGCTATCGCAGCCTCCTGGGTCTGCAGACCGATCCGCCGGTGCCCATGGTCTCGGCCCGGGTGGTCAGCGATTCCCGCGGACCCTTCGCCAACACACGCCTGGCCAATGCCGGCCGCGAGCGGCAGGTACAGGTGGGCAACCCCGTAATGACCGAATTCGGTCTGGTGGGCCGTGTGGTGGGGGTGACCCGCGGGGCCAGCCGCATCCTCTTGCTCACGGACATCGCCTCGCGCACGCCGGTCATGGTCGATCGGACCAACGCCCGGGCCATTCTGGCCGGGGACGGGGGGCCAAACCCCAAGCTCGAATATCTGCGTGGCGCCGAGCCGGTGAAGGCCGGGGACCGGATCGTCACCTCCGGTGATGGCGGGCTGATGCCCCGCGGATTACCGGTGGGCGTGGCGGTGAAGGGCGTTGACGGCGCCTGGCGGGTGGTCCTGAGTTCAGAGGCCGGGGCCATCGATTTTGTCCGCATCCTGCTGTTTGAGGACTTCTCGCAGCTCGTGGACCAGGATGAACTCAACGCCCCCAGCGAACCGCCCGCTGATGGAACCATGCCCAGTATCGGCGTGACCTCGCCCCCGCCGCCCACGCCTGCGCCGGCCCCGACTCAGGCGCCGACCGCAGCGCCCGCGCGGCCCGCCGCGACCCCCCGTCCGCCAGCGGCGAAGACGCCAGCCCCCAAGGCGCCGGCCCCCAAGGCGCCTGTCGCCAAGACCACACCCGCGCCGAGGCCCGCCCAGGCGCAGCCAGCGCCGGCCCAGACCCCGCCCCCTGTCGAGGAGCCGGTCTTTTGAGCCTGACGGCCACCCGGCTTGATCCCTGGCGCTGGCTCGGCGCCCCGATGCTCCAAAGCATGGCCGTGACGGTCCTTTTCAGCCTGCCGGTGCGGGTATTCGGCTGGGGGCTGCCTGAACCGGTTTTCTGCATGGCGCCGGCCTTCGCCTGGGCGATGATCCGCCCCTCCATGGCTGCGCCCTTCGGGGTGCTGGTCATGGGCCTGTTCCTGGACATCTTCTGGGGCGGGCCGTTGGGCCTCTGGGCCCTATCCCTCCTGGTGGCCTATGGCGCGGTCCTTGCGGCGCGAAACATGATGGTCGGCCAGAGTCGACCGATGATGTGGATGTGGTTCGCCGCCGCCTGCGCTGTCGCTCAGACCGTGGGCTTTCTGGTCACCCAGCTTGACGCCCGCGCGACGCCCAACCTGCTGGCCATGCTCTGGCAATTCCTCGCCACAATCCTACTCTATCCCTTTGCGCACCGGCTGATCGACAGGTTCGACGACGCCGATGTCCGGTTCCGTTAGGGGGCGAGCGCGGTGAGCGAGCCGTCTATCTTCTTTTCCGAGGTCAACGAACGGCAGGGGGCCTTCCACCGCCGCAGTTTCCTGCTGGGCGGCTTCGCCGGCGCAGGCCTCCTGGCCCTTGGCGGACGTCTGGCCCACCTGCAGATCCTGGAAGCCCAGCGCTATCAGAAGCTCTCGGCGTCAAATCAGTTCAATTTTCGTCTGGTGCCGCCCCCCCGGGGGCTGATCGTCGATCGCAACGGCGCGGTGCTGGCCACCAACCGTCCGAATTTCCGCCTGCTGGTGGTCAAGGACGGCGAACATGAGCCCGGCGCGACCCTGAAGACCCTGGCCCACTTCGTCCCGCTCGATGATGAACGCCAGGCCCGGCTGATGCGGGAGTTTGAGCGCACCCCCAATCGCACCCCGGTGTCGGTCATGGAGGACATGACCTGGGAACAGTTCTCGGCGATCAATGTCCGCGCCCCGGAAATGCCCAATGTCACGGCCGACATGGGGGAGGTGCGGGTCTATCCCCACGGCGGCGCCTTCGCCCACGTCATCGGCTATGTGGCCAAGGTGAACCGCGAGGACATCACCGAGACTGGCCCCAATTCCGAACCCATCCTGCTGCACCCCGGTTTCCGGATCGGCCGTCAGGGGGTGGAGAAGGCCTTTGATCTCGACCTGCGCGGACGGACCGGCGCCAAGAAGGTGGAGGTGGACGCCCGCGGCCGCGAGATCCGCAACGACACCGACGGCGACATTCCCGCAGAGCCGGGCAAGACCGTCGAACTGACCCTGGATGTGGACATCCAGAACCGCGCCCTGGAAGTGATGGGCGACGAGAGCGGCGCCATCGTGGTCATGGACTGTCGGTCGGGTGACCTGTTGTGCATGGTCTCGGCGCCCAGCTTTGACGCCAACCGGTTCGTCCGTGGCCTGTCCACCGCCGAATACCGGGCGCTCGCCGACTATGAGCGTCGGCCGCTCCTCGACAAGGCTATGAGCGGCACCTATCCGCCCGGCTCGACCTTCAAGATGACCACGGCCCTGGCGGCCCTGGCCGCTGGGGTTGATCCGGAGGAACGGATTCACTGCTCGGGCGGTTGGCGGTTCGGAGGCCGGACCTGGCGCTGCTGGCGCCATGGGGGCCATGGTCCCCAAAACATGCACGACGCCATCAAGAACTCGTGCGACGTCTATTTCTATCAGGTGGCCCTGCGAATGGGCCCCGATCACATCGCCCGGGCGGCCAAGGCCCTGGGCTTCGGCCAGGCCTTCGACATCGGCATTCCCGGCCAACGCACAGGCGTGGTGGGATCAACTGAATGGAAGCGCACCCGGGTCAAGCGCGACCCCACCTGGCATCCAGGGGACTCGGTCAGCTATGGGATCGGCCAGGGCTATATCACCGCCAATGGCCTGCAGCTGGCGGTGATGACCGCGCGCTTGGCCAATGGCCGCAAGCAGCTCAATCCCCGACTGATCAAGTCGGTGGGCGGTGTGGAGATGCCGCCCGGCGATGAGGTGCCCAATCTGCCCTTCTCGCAGGAACATCTCGACTATGTGCGCGCCGGCATGATCGCCGTGGCCAATGACACCAGCGGCACGGCCTATCGCCAGAGCCAGCTGGGCCTGGGCGATGTGCTCATGGCCGGCAAGACCGGCACGGCCCAGGTGCGAAGCTATGATGGGGTGGCCAATCGCGACAGCCGCAGCGTCCGCTGGGGACTGAAGGACCATAACCTCTATGTCGCCTTCGCGCCCATTGATCAGCCTCGGTACGCCATTTCGGTGATCATCCAGCATGGCGGCCTGGGCGGCGCCACGGCGGCGGCCCCCCGCGCACGGGAAGTCATGCGTGTGGCCCTGCTGAAGGACCCGGAGATCCGCGCCCGCATTATCCAGCCCATGCCCTTGCCCGATGTGAGCGATGTGCCCCTGGTGGGCGTGGCGCCCGAGGGCGCCGTGGCCGCGCCGCCGCCCCTGGCGCCGGGAGATCCCACATGACCATGAGCGCCCTGAGCCGTCCGGGCGAGCGTGATCGCCTGGTGGTCAAGTTCACCCAGATCGACTGGACCTTTGCGGTCGCCCTTTGCCTGCTGGCCGGGACCGGGGCCCTGATGATGTTCTCGGTGGCCGGCAGTTCGTGGGAGCCGTGGGCGGGCGCGCATCTATTCCGCTTCGGCTTCTGTTTCGTCCTGATGATCGCCCTGGCCCTGTTCGATATCCGGGTCTGGTTTGCGCTCGCCTATCCCATCTATGGGCTGGGTCTGCTGCTGCTGCTGGCCGTGGAGTTCGTCGGCGACACCCGCATGGGCGCGACCCGGTGGCTCGACCTGGGGTTCATGAGCTTCCAGCCCTCTGAAATCATGAAGGTGGGCATCGCCCTGGCCCTGGCGCGATTTTATCACGGCATTTCGGCCGAGGATGCGCGCCTGTCCTGGTGGCTGATCATCCCGGCCCTGATGATCGCCGCGCCGGTTCTGCTGGTCGCCCACCAGCCAGACCTTGGCACGGCCATGCTGATCGCCCTGACTGGAGCGGCCGTGGTGGTGCTGGCGGGCCTGTCCTGGAAAATTATCGGCGCAGCCGTCGTGTCCTTCGTCGCCGCCGTGCCGATCATGGTGATGTTCGTGCTGCACGAATATCAGCGCAAGCGGGTGATGACCTTCCTCGATCCGGAGAGCGATCCGTCGGGGTCGGGCTATCACATCCTGCAGTCCAAGATCGCTCTGGGCTCCGGCGGCTTCTTCGGCAAGGGTTATGGCCTGGGCTCCCAGAGCCAGCTCAACTTCCTGCCCGAGAAACATACCGACTTCATCTTCGCCACCCTGGCCGAGGAGTTCGGCTTCCTCGGCTGCGCCCTGGTGCTGGCCCTGTTTGCGGCGGTGATCTTCATGGCTCTGCGCACCGCCTCCTTGGCTCACAGCCATTTCGGACGGCTGGCGGCCGCCGGAGTGACAGCGACCTTCACCCTCTATGTGCTGATCAATGGGGCCATGGTGATGGGTCTGGCGCCGGTGGTGGGGGTGCCCATGCCGCTGCTGTCCTATGGCGGCACCGTCATGCTGACGGTGATGATCGGTTGGGGCCTGGTCCAGTCGGTGCGGGTGCACCGCTATACCGAGGTCACCAGCGGCAAGGGCGCCTTCGTCTGATGCGGCCTTGACCGACCCGACCCCGGGGGGCAAAGGCGGCCGATCATGATCGCCCCGGCGCCGCAGATTCTGTTCATCACCGCCACCCGCATCGGCGATGTGGTGTTGAGCTCCGGGCTGATCCGCCACCTGGCTGAGGCCTATCCGGGCGCCCGCTTTACGATCGCTGGGGGCGCCGCGCCCATCAGCATGTTCGCCGACACTCCAGGGCTCGCCGCCCTGCTGCCCATGGTCAAAGCGCCTACTGGCGGCCACTGGCTGACCCTTTGGCGCCAGACCCGGAGGGTCAGGTGGGACCAGGTCATCGACCTGCGGGGCTCGGCCACGGCCCATCTGCTGCGCGCCCGGTCCCGCCATGTGCTTGGCCGTCAGGGACGCGGGCTTCATCGCGTTCTGGCCTATGCTCAGGTGCTGGGGCTGGAGGCGACGCCCCCGGCGCCGGGCTTTTTTGTGTCCGCAGAGACCCAGGCGGCGGCCGACGGCTGGCTGGCCGGATCTGGCGACATCGTGGCCATGGCGCCAGCCGCCAACTGGATCGGCAAGACCTGGCCGGCCGAGCGCTTCGCCGCCCTGGCCAAGGAGTTGTTGGGACCAGAGGGCCCCTTCCCGCAGGGCCGGCTGCTGCTGCTGGGTGGGCGGGAAGACGTGCCTGCCGCCGCTGTGGTGGCCGCCTCGCTTGCGCCGGACCGGGTGATCCATGCCCTGGGAGAGCCCGATCTTCTGACGACCTACGCCATGCTGCGCCGCGTGCGGCTGTTTGTGGGGAATGACTCCGGCATGATGCACCTGGCCGCGGCCGCCGGCGCGCCCACGCTCGGGCTGTTTGGCCCCACCGACGACACCCTCTATGCCCCCTGGGGCGACCACTGCGCCGTGATCAGGGCCGAACCCTTCGCCGCGTTCAAAGGCCGTGACCCCCAGCTGAACCTGCCCGAACCGCATATGGCCAGCCTGAGCCTGGACAGCGTCCATGGCGCGGCCCTGTCGCTTCTGGCCCGTACCAAAGGCGCCCAGCCATGATGATCCAAATTCCGGTCTCCGCCGGCGAACTGATCGACAAGATCACGATCCTGGAAGTGAAGAGCGTCCGGATGAGCGATCCGGCCAAGCTGGCTAATGTGCGCCGGGAACTGGAAGCCCTGGAAGCTGAGCGCGATCGCGCGCTTGGCGGCTTCGTCGAGCTGGAGGCCCTGGCGGGCGCCCTGCGCAGCGTCAATGGGCGGCTCTGGGACATCGAGGACGGCAAGCGCGCCTGCGAGGCCAAGGGGGATTTCGGCGCGGACTTCATCGCCTTGGCCCGACTGGTCTACAAGCTCAACGACCACCGCGCCGACCTGAAGCGCCAGATCAATCAGGTGACCGGCTCCCAGATCGTCGAGGAAAAGAGCCACCCGACCTATGACCGCGGCGCGCCGGACGCCTGACGCCGGATCACCAGGTCTCGAAGGGATTCAGCGCGCCAGGGCCGCGTCGGTGGCGCGCACCAGGGCGTCGACGACCCCTGGCTCGGTCGAGGCGTGGCCCGCGTCCCAGACCACATCCAGCTTCGCTTCCGGCCAAGCCTGGCTCAGCCGCCAGGCGGCGTCCATCGGCGTGACCACGTCGAACCGGCCCTGGACGATCCAGCCGGGGATATCGCGGATCTTGTCGATGTTTTTCAGGATCCAGCCGTCTTCCGGGAAGAAGCCGCGATTGACGAAGTAGTGGCATTCGATCCGCGCAAAGGCGATGGCGAAGTCCACCTCGTTGAACTTGGAGGGCCGGGCCTCTGGGCCGCGAATGGAGATGGTGTCACCTTCCCACTGGCTCCAGGCTGTGGCGGCCTCAGCCTGCACCCGACGGTCGGCATGGGTCAGGCGTCGGTGATAGGCGCCCATCAGGTCGTGCCGCTCCTCCTCCGGGATCGGCGCCAGGAAGTGGGCCCAGGCGTCGGGAAACAGCATGGAGGCGCCGTCCTGATAGAACCAGCGCAGCTCCTTTTCGGTGAGCAGGAAGACCCCGCGCAGGACCAGGCCCTCGACCCGGTCGGGGTGGGTGATGGCGTAGGCCAGCGCCAGGGTCGACCCCCAGGAGCCGCCGAACACCGTCCACTTCTCGACGCCCAGCTTGACCCGCAACCGCTCGATGTCGGCGATGAGGGTCCAGGTGGTGTTGTGTTCAAGCCGGGCGTTGGGGTGGGAACGGCCACAGCCGCGCTGGTCGAACAGGGCCATCCGCCATTTCGACGGGTCGAAGAACCGCCGCATAGTCGGATTGATCGCCCCGCCGGGGCCGCCATGCAGAATCAGGCAGGGTTTGCCCTCCGGATTTCCGCATTCCTCGTAATAGACCTCATGCTCGCTCTCGGTGGCGAGCCAGCCATGGGCGATCGGCTCATTCTCGGGAAACAGCCCGCGACGCAGGGCAGGCGAGGAGACGGCGGCAAAGGGGGAGGGGCGATCCATGGGAGTATTTACGCCGGGAAACGCCGCTGTATCCAGTCGAGGATGTAGCGGTTCACCGCCTCTGGCTGCTCCTGCTGTGTCCAGTGGCCGGAGTCGGTGACCAGCACCTTCTCAAGGTCGGAAATGTAGTCGCCCATCTTGTCGGCCATGGAGGGCGGCAGGACCGCGTCCTTCTCGGCCATGATCATCAGACAGGGCAGGCCGTCGATCCGGGTCGGCAGGTCGGCGCCCCGCTCCCAGTTGCGCGTGAAGTTGCGGTACCAGTTGATCGGGCCGGTGAAGCCGCTGTGCTCGAACAGGGCCACATAGACCGCCATCTCTTCGTCGCTGAGGAACTGGCTCTGATCGGTGGCCGGGTCATAGGCCGCCAGGCCCGCGGCGAAAGCGAAGCTGGAGCCGCTCTTCTTTGTCTCCCCCGACGCCCGCAGGGCCGCGGGCTTGCGCAGGAAGAAGCGCATGGTCTTGTTCACGTCGGCGCTCAGGGCCCGGTCGGCCTCGCCAGGGGTCTGGAACCAGACGATGTACATGTCCGGGCCATAGACCTGGCGGAACAGCTCAATGGGCTCGGCCCGGTAGCGGGGCTGGTAGGGGGTGTTGAGGCCAATGATCCCGGCGCAGCGCTTGGGGTGCATCAGCGGCATCTGCCAGACGACGAAGCCGCCCCAGTCGTGGCCGACGAACACCGCCTTCTCCAGGCCCAGATGGTCGAGCAGGGCGACCAAGTCGGCGGTCAGGTGCTCCATGTCGTAGTCGGCCACGGCGTCTGGCCCTGAGGTCAGGCCATAGCCGCGCTGGTCCGGGGCGATGACATGATAGCCCGCCTCCGCCAGGACCGGGATCTGGTGACGCCAGGAAAAGGCGGTCTCCGGAAAGCCGTGGCAAAGCACGATGGCTGGACCGTCCTTGGGGCCGGCCTCGTAATAGGCCATCTCAATCCCGTTCACCTGGGCGGTCTGGACCGGGGGCATGGCGGCGGTCAGGGCGGGGGGCAGGGTGATCGCCATGGGAGCTCCGGTCAGGTCTGTTTCCGGCATTTGGGCGGATATGGCGGGGGAGGCAAGCCTTGCGCCCTTCCCCTGACCGGCTTGCAGGTTAGATAGGGGCATGAACAAAGCCGCCGCCGCCGCACCCACCCCGTGGGGTCTTGTGATCCTGCTTGGGGCGCTGACGGCGTTCGCGCCCATGTCCATCGACATGTATCTGCCCAGCCTGCCCGACATCGGTCAGTCCCTGGGGGCCAGCGCCGCCCAGACCCAGGCCACAGTGGCGGCCTTCTTCGCCGGCATGGCCATTGGCCAGTTCATCTATGGCCCGGCCTCCGACCGATTTGGGCGGCGGGGTCCGATCCTGGCCGGCATTGCGGTCTATGCCCTGGCCACCATAGCCTGCGCCCTGGCGACAAGCCCCGACATGCTGATCGCCGCCCGCTTCGTCCAGGCGCTTGGCGGATGCGCCGGCGGGGTGGTGGCCCGGGCCATCGTCCGCGACCGCTTCGACCACACCGAGACGGCCCGGATGCTGTCCCTGCTGATGCTGATCATGGGGATCGCGCCGATCGTGGCGCCTCTGCTGGGGGGGCTGATCCTGGAGGTCGCGGGCTGGCGGGCCATCTTTTGGGTGCTGCTGGCCTTTGGCCTCATCGTCGGGGCCTTCGCCCTGTTTCGCCTGGAGGAGAGCCGCTCGGAGGCCACCGCCATTCAGGCCCGCGCCGAGAACCCGTTTTCCGCCTTCGTCGCCCTCCTGCGCCAGCGCCGGCTGGTGGGGTACGCCCTGGCCGGTGCGCTCAACGGGGCGACGCTGTTCACCTACATCGCCGCCTCGCCGGTGCTGTTGATCGAGGTCTATGGCATTTCGCCGGCAAATTTCGGCTGGGTGTTTGGGCTGAACGCCGCCGGTGTCATCGGGGCCAGTCAGGCCAACCGCTACCTGCTGAAGTATGTCGGCCCAGACCAGGTGCTGGCGCGGGCCAGTCTGATCGCGGTGGGCTTCGGCGCCCTGCTGGCCCTCGCGGCGGTGACCGGCGTTGGCGAGCGCTGGACCGTGCTGCCGCTGCTGTTCCTGATCCTGGCCACCTATGGCTTCATCCAGGGCAACACCATGGCCGGCGCGCTCAGCGTCGACCCCAGCCGTTCGGGCTCTGTCTCAGCCCTGATGGGTGGGGCCTCGTTCGGGGTGGGCGCGGTGGCCGCCAGCCTGACGGGCCTGGCTTATGACGGCACCCCTGGCCCAATGGGGATCGCCATGGCTCTGGCCCTGGCCGGCTCGGCGCTGGCCCTGCGCACCCTCGCCCTGCCGGGCCGCAGCTAGGCGGCGGGCTTGAGGCGGAAAGCGGCGACCGCCAGGACCAGCCAGCCGACCAGGAACATCAGGCCGCCGATCGGGGTGACTGCGCCCAATATCCTTGGCGCGCCGAGCGCCATGGCGGTCAGGGTTCCACAGAAGATGACACCGCCGCCCAGGAAGAAGGGCGGGGCGATCCGGGCCAGCCAGCCGCCTTGGGACGCCACCACCGCGGCGGCGAACACCGCCAGGCTGTGGACCATCAGATAGGTGGCGCCGGTGTCGAGCCAGGCCTTGGCCTGGGGGTCTGGGATGGCGTGAGCCCCAAAGGCGCCGATGGCCACCGAGAGAAATCCCCCCAGGGCGGCCAGGCCCAGCCAGAAACGGTCGATCCCCACGGCGTCCTCCTGCGTTATGACGGTCGCGCCCAAGGTACGCTGTAAGCAGTATGCTCAGGGCGGCGCGGGGCTGGAATAGTCCGCGCCATAGTTTTCAGTGAATCGCGCCGTGGGCAGGGAGATCAGCGATGGGCATTCGGAAGATGGGACTGGCTGTGGCGGCCATCAGCCTGAGCCTCGCCGGCGGCGCGTCGGCCGACAGCGGCAGCTTCGGGAATTGGGCGGTGGTCTGCGACAATGTCCAGGTCTGCACCGCCATGGGGTTTGGCGAGCTGGGGGAGATCGGCAGTTCGGCCCTGCTGAAGGTCAGCCGCGAGGCGGGGCCGGCGGCCGAGCCGACCATCAGCCTGATCACCTCGGGTCAGGAGGCTGCGACCCTGGCCCTGGCGGTCGATGGCCGCTCGCCCCCGGGCCTCAGCGCCGTGCCCGCCACGCCGCTGCGGGATGATCCGGAACGCCGCCTGACGGAGCTGACGCCCGCCCAAGGCCGCGCTCTGCTGGCGACCCTGGTCAATGGGCGAAACCTGACCCTGATGGAGGGAAAGACTCCGGCCGCCACCATCTCCCTTGCTGGATCAAGCGCGGCCCTGCGGTTCATGGATGATCGCCAGAAGCGGGCGGGGACCGTCACGGCCCTGGTGGCTCGCGGCGCACGGCCCGCCTCGGCAGTTCCTGGGCCGGCGCAGCCGCCGGTGGTCAAGGCGGCCGCGGCCGTGGCGCAGACACGGCTGCCCTCACGACCATCCGCGGCTCTGCAGGCGCAGTTGCGCGACTGCGATGACGACATCCTCGACCTGGGGATCGAGCCAGAGGTGGCGCGTCTATCCCGTGACCAGATCTTCTGGGGCATGGTCTGTTCGCGGGGCGCCTACAATGTCATCTACCGGCTGTTCCTCACCGATGAGACCGGCAGCGACGTCCGGGCGCTGGAGCTCGACTATCCCGGCGGCGAGGCGATATCCGAGCTGATGAACATCAGCTTCGACCCCAAAACCCAGACCCTGATGAACTTCGACAAGGGCCGCGGGCTGGGGGACTGTGGAGCCCTGACCGAGTGGGTCTGGACAGGCCAGCGGTTCGATGTCGCCCACCAGACCTTCATGCCCGAATGCCAAGGGGTGATGAGCGACTACTGGCCGGTCAGCTACCGATCCCGCTAGACTCAGATTAGAGCCTGAGGGGCGCCAACCGCCCCGCAGGCCTGACCCATGCCCTCGCTGCCCTTGCGTCTGGGCCTGTTCTATTCGGCCATCTTCGTGGGCACCGGCGCCAGCGCGCCCTACATCCCCATCTGGTTCGCCCGTCATGGTCTGAGCGGGGCCGAGATCGGTTTGATCCTGTCGGCGCCGATGATGGCGCGGATGATCACCGCGCCGGCCATCGGGGTTTGGGCCGACAGCTTCGCCCTGCGGCGCACGCCGCTGATCCTCATGGGCGCCCTGGCCACCGTGGCCTACATCCTGCTGGCCGCGCCGTTTGGCTTCTGGTGGTGGTTCGCGGTCTGGTTTGTAGCCGCCTCGGCCATCTCCACCGTCTCGCCTCTGACCGACGTCATCGTGCTGGCCCGGGCCCGACGGGACGGATTCAACTATGGCTGGCCCCGGGGCATCGGCTCGGCGGCCTTCATCCTGGCCAATGTGGTCATGGGGGTGCTGCTGGTGCAGGGCCCCGCTGATCTGGTGCTGATCTGGATCGTCGTGGCCGCCCTTCTGACGGCGGTGGGCGCCCGCCTTCTGCTGCCCCCAGATCCGGTGCGGGAGGAGGGCGGCCGCGCGGCCCTGTCGGAAAGCCTGGCGGGCCTCGGCTCCCTGGTGCGGGACGGGGGCTTCATGCTGGCGGTGGTTTCGGTGGGCCTGATCCAGTCGGCCCACGCCTTCTATTACGGCTTCTCGGCCCTGGTCTGGAAAGCCCAGGGCATTCCAGAAAGCCTGACCGGCGTCCTCTGGGGGTTCGGGGTGGCCGTGGAGATCGCCTTCCTGTGGTTCATGGAGCCTTGGCGGCGCGCCATCGGGCCCCGGCGGTTGCTGGTGATCGGCGGGGCGGCGGCCGTGGTGCGCTGGGGGGCGCTCGCCCTGTCGCCGCCGCTCTGGCTGTTGTTTCCTATCCAGGCCCTGCATGCCCTGAGCTTTGCGGCCACCTTCATGGCTTCCCTGCAGCTGGTGGAGCGCCTGTCGACCCCGGCCAACGCCTCATCGGCCCAGACCATGAATTCGGCCTTTTCCGGCGGCCTGCTGATCGGCCTGGCCACCATCGTCTCCGGCGGCCTCTATGATGCGGTGGGGGCCTATGGCTATTTCGCCATGGCCGGCATGTCGGCGCTGGGCCTGGCCGGGGCCCTGCGGCTCTACGGCGTCAAGCGCCTGGACGGCTGAGCTCGGCGCAGAAGGCGGCCGCCGCTGCGCAAACCGCCTGCCGGATCTGGGCGAGTTCAAAGGCGGCGCTCTCCGCGCATTCCCGGGCCTGGGGCACATGCAGGAAGCCGACGCGGGGCGCGGCCTTGGCGTGCAGCAGCCGGTAGAGGGTGAAGTTGCACAGATAGTCGCCGGCGTCCTCCGACAGGGAGACGGGCAGGCCCTCGGTCTCCAGCGCCGAGGCCATGGCCTGGCAGGGCGCCGTGGACGCGATCACGTCCTCACCCGCCTCGGCCACGCAGGCGGAGCCCCAGACACGGCCTGCCTGGTCGGGGCGCTCGGGGCTGGCCACATTTCGCCCCAGGGTCTCGACCCGGAAGGCGTCGGCCTCCACCGCCACGCCCACCACCAGGACGCCGTCGGCAGGGCTGGTCTGAAGTTGCCGCAGGATGGTCTCGGTCGCCCCCTGCCACTGGACCGGCAGGGTCAGGTAGTCGACCACCGCCCCTTGCGGAGCCCAGGACTCCCGGGCCAGGGAGGCGATCACAGCGGCGGACGGATTGAGCGGCGCGGCCGGGAAGCTGCCGAAGCCGGCAAGGAGGAGGCGAGGGGACATGGAGCCAATATAGCCCACGCGGCCTTGAATGCCCCAGGGGCGCCCGACGAAACTGGTGAAAACAGTGGAGATGAAGATCATGCGCGCACTGCAAGCCGCCGCCCCCTGGGGCCTGGACCATCTGACGATCATCGAAGCGCCCGAGCCCAAGCCCGGCCCTGGCGAAGTGCTGGTCCGGATGAAGGCCGTGTCGCTGAATTACCGCGACCTGATGATGATCAACGGCATGTATGGCCGCGGCTCGGCCACCGGGGGCTCCGTGACCCCGTTCTCAGACGGCTGCGGGGTGATCGAGGCGGTCGGCGAAGGCGTGACCCGGGTCAAGGTGGGCGACCGTGTGGCGACCCTATTCTTCCAAGGCTGGCTGTCAGGGCCGCCGACGGTGGAAAAGGCCATGACGGCGCTTGGCTCGCCGATCCCCGGCGCGGGCCGGGAGCTGGCGGTGTTCAGCCAGGAGGGTGTGTCCAAGGTTCCGGACTTCCTCACCGACCAGCAGGTCGCCACCCTGCCGTGCGCGGCGCTCACCGCCTGGCGGGCCCTGTTTGAGGACGCCGACCTGTCGCCAGGCGACACCGTCGTGCTGCAAGGCACCGGCGGGGTGTCGATCTTCGGCCTGCAGTTCGCCAAGGCCGCCGGCCTGCGGGCGCTGATCACCTCGTCCTCCGACGAGAAGCTGGCCCGGGCCAAGGCCCTGGGGGCTGATCACCTGGTCAATTATCGCCAGACGCCGGAGTGGGCCAAGCCCGTGCGCGAGGCGACCGGCGGGGTGGGCGCGGACTTCATCATGGAGGTGGGCGGCCAGGGCACCATCGATCAGAGCCTGAAGGCCATCCGCATCGGCGGCCATATCGCCATCATCGGCGTAGTGGCCCAGGGCGGCGCCGGCATCAATCCAGCCGTCCTGATCGGCAATGCGGCGAAGATGCAGGGGGTCTTTGTGGGCTCCCGGGACATGTTCGAGGCCATGTGCAAGGCCATCGAACTGCACCAGATTCAGCCGGTGGTGGACAAGGTCTTCCCCTGGACGGAGGCCAAGGCGGCGTTTGGCGCCATGGCCGGCGGCGAGCACTTCGGCAAGATCGTCCTGGAATTCTAGAAGGGCTGGCGGCCGGCGAGATGGCCGGCCGCCGTAGACCTCAGAAGATCAGCTTTCGCACCGTCAGGCGCACCGTGCGGCCGACCGGATCGAGCAGGTCGGGCTGATAGGTGATGGGGATGGCCCCGTCCCTGGTACGCACCTCCTGGCGATTGTCGAAGATGTTGTCGATGGACAGGGTCGCCCGGGCGCCGCGCAGCCAGGGATAGTCCCGGGCCCAACGCTGGCGGCCAGGATCAGCGAACAGCCGCAGATTGACCGTTGCGAAGTCGGAAAATTCCAGGTCATCCCCGGTCGCGCCGCCATCGATCCGCGTGGCGCTCTGCCAGTTGGCCTCCATGGCGACCCCCAGGCCAGACTTGGAGTAGTTGGTCTGCAGTTGGACTTGGTGACGGGGAGAGCCGCCGCCTGAACCCAGGGCCGCGCCGTCCAGCAGATCGAGCTTGGGCAGGCCCGGGGCGATCTGCACCTCATCGCGCAGAGCGAGCGTGTGATAGAGCCCGACCTGGAAGACGCCGCTGCGCGGCCCGCCGCCGCCGAAGCCGCCAAATCCGCCACCGTCGCGACCACCGGGTCCTCGCCCGAGCATGGGCGGCGGGCCGCCGCTGGGAGGACCTGAGGGGGGCGGACCCTCGCCGCGCGGCGGGGCGCCTGGGGCGCCTTCGCGGGCTGGCGTACCTTCCGCCGTCCTCTGCGCGCCGCCTTCTGCGGAAGCGCCCGTTGCGGGCGCGGCGGGGGCGGCCTGTCGCGCGGCCTCGAAGCGACGGCGCATCTCCGCCCGCTCCTCGTCGGTCGGCGGCGTGCCCACCTGGCGCGAATAGGTCAGGCCCCAGCGCACCTCGTCCCGGGCCTGCAGGGCGAAGTTGACCGGCCGCGCATCGATGGCGGTCAGCGCCCCCGAGCCGTCGCGGGTGAAGCGGTCAGGGAAGGCCGCCTCCACCTGGGTCGAGGCCGAGGGGAAGGCGACGATGGCGTCGTGGGTGCGGCTGGAGACGTAGTTGGCCTGAAAGCGCAAATTGACGTCGTCCAGGGGCTGCCAGGTGGCGCCGAGCTTGAAGACATCCTTCTGGCCTGCGTCCAGGGTGGCCAGGCCGCCGGTGGTGCGGGCCACCTCGGCGGTCTCGCCGCGGGTCAGGTCGAAGACCCGCACCCCGGTGGTGACCGTCACGGGGTCCCCCAGTTGGTTCATGGTCGGCGCCTCGCTGCTGCGGCTGAAGGAGCCCAGCAGGCGCAGCTCTGGGGTCGGCCGCCAGTTCAGGCCGTAGCCCCAGGTCTCCAGGGCGCCGAAGTCGGAGACCTGCTCGACCCCCAGGTTCAGATTGGCCGACAGCCGGCCGATGTGCTCGCCCAGGCCCTCGCCGGCCCGGGTGAGCGGGATGTCGAAATTACCGCGCAGCTCGCCCACGGTCCGCGACAGGTCGCTGGCCTGAAAGGCGCCCAGGCGGACAGCGTCGCTCTCCAGTTCGGTGGCCGAGGCCCGGGCAGTGAGCGCGGTGCTGATCTGGCCGGCCGGCAGCTCGAAGAAGGACCGGTTCAGCACCAGGTCGGCCTGGGCTAAGGTGTTCACCGTGCGGGCGGTGTCGAGGAAGGTCTGTCCGCCCGAGGCCCGGTCGGTATCGGTCTCCACCTCGCCACGCTCGATCTCGCCGGTGGTCGACCACTGCCAGCCGGCCAGGGCGCCGGTGGCCGAGGCCGCCAGGCGGGCGGTCTGGCGCTCGGTGTTGCGTAGCTGAACCTCAGGGCCGAAGGGCGACAGGCCCTGGCGGGACTCGCTCTCGCTGGCCTCGAACAGGCCGTTCACCGACATGGAGACGCCGTTGTCCAACGGCCGGGCATAGGCGGCGTTCAGGGTCACATCGTTTGATTGCGACTGGAGGGAGCGGAAGGCGCCTTCGCCGCCGGTGATGTTCCGATCGCTTTCCTCGATGGAGTCGGTGGTGTTGGCCTTGGCGTCCAGGGTCAGGCGGCGGCCCTGCAGGATGTCCAGCCGGGCGCCGTGGACGCCCAGGGTCTCGCCGCCGCCGGCCTGGGTCGGCGTGGTCACCGAGCCTTCGGCCAAGGTGGCGCGGAACCTGGGCCGCAGCACCATGTTCACCACCTTCTGCTCGGCGGGATAGCCGTACTTCAGGGCGAGTTCTTCAGGCAGAATCTCCACCCGGGCGATGGCCTCGGTGGGCAGGTCGCGGATTTCAGAGAAGCCCGAGATGCGCCCGCCATTGATCAGGATGACCGGCCGCCCGCCGCCCTGGCCGCTGCCGATCTGCGGGGAGAGCGCCTCCAGTAGTTCGGTGACGCTGGCCGCCCCATAGGCGCGGATCTCCTGGGTGGAGAGGGTGAGTTCCGGGGTGATGTCGCCGATGACCGAGCCCACCGGCCGCGACCCGCTGACCACCAGCTCCTCGACCTCCACATCGCCATAGTCATCGACCTCTTGGGCGAAGGCGGCGGCGGACAGGCTGGCCAGGGCGCAGCCGGCGAGAAGGTGCGCCCGCAGACGGGCGGCGCGAGGATGAGGGAGACTCAAAACACGGTATCCTGATGCTGACCCGGGCGGCGGGGAGACCGCCCATGTCTGCTCTCACGGGCGAAGTCGCCATATCCGTCGCGATCACGGCGCAAGCGAGGCGGAGGCGCCGGACGGGCGGCGTGCGCGAGCGCCTCGACGCCGGGGCGATAGGATGAAAATAGAGCTTGAGCCGGAACCTGGGTCCGGCTGCATGGGTGGGCGCATCCCATGGAGACGCCAGAGGATGAGCGAACGCTTCTTGAGTCCCAGCGAAACCGCGCGGCGTCTCGGCGTCGGTGTGCGGGCCTTGCGCCTGTACGAGCGGAAGGGCCTGGTCCGCCCCGGGCGGACGGCCTCAGGCTGGCGGGTCTACGGGGCAGGGGACATCGAGCGGCTGCACCATGTGCTGACCCTGAAGTCGCTCGGCCTTTCCTTGGCCCGGATCGCGCAGATTCTCGGTGGTCGGGCGCCGGATCTATCGGCCCTGCTCGCATTGCAGGAAGACGTCCTCACCACGCGCATCAACGACCTGCAGCATGCCCGCAAGGCGGTGCAGACAGCGCGGGCGACGATCTCGCGGGACGGGCGACTATCCCTGGAAAACCTCATTGATCTTGTTCGGGAGACGACCATGTCCACCATGGATGAAGCCAGGCTGGCCGCCAGCGCCCACCAGGTGCTGCGCGAGGCGATCGATCCGGTTTTGCCCGGCCTCTACCGCGGCAAGGTGCGCGACAACTACGACCTGCCGGACGGGCGGCGAGTCCTGGTGACGTCCGACCGGCTGTCGGCCTTCGACCGGGTGCTGTGCTGCGTGCCGTTCAAGGGCCAGGTGCTGAACAGCGTCGCCCGCTGGGCCTTCGAACAGACCGCCGACCTCTGTCCCAACCACGTGCTGGACTATCCCGACCCGAACATCGTGGTGGGGCGGCGCCTTGAGATCCTGCCGGTGGAGATCGTCGTGCGCGGCTATCTGGCGGGGACCACCAGCACGTCGATCCTGACCATGTACCGGGCCGGCCAGCGGGAGATGTACGGGCATCGGCTGCCCGACGGCCTCGCCGACAATCAGGCGCTGGAGACGCCGATGATCACGCCGACCAGCAAGGCCGTCGACGGGGCCCATGACGCGCCGCTGACCGCAGACGAGATCACCGGCCGCGGCCTGCTCAGTCCGGCCCAGTGGGACCAGGTCAGCGAAACCGCCCTGGCGCTGTTCGCCCGGGGCCAGGCCCTGGCCGCCGAGCGCGGCCTGATCCTGGCCGATACGAAGTACGAATTCGGCCTCGACGCCGAGGGAACCCTCCGCCTCGCCGATGAAATCCACACCCCCGACTCCAGCCGCTACTGGCGGGCCGACACCTACCCGCGCCGTCTCGCCGCGGGCGAGAGCCCGGAGAGCTTCGACAAGGACGTGATCCGCGCCTGGGTGGCGGCGCGGTGCGACCCCTATGCCGATGATATCCCGGAGATTCCCCCGGAACTGATCTGGAAGACGGCCCTGACCTATGTCGAGGCTCACGAACGGATCACCGGGCGCGCCTTTGAGCCGCCCAAGCCCGCGCCGCCGGTCCAGGAGCGCGTCCTGGCGGCGCTCGGCGATTTCCACGGGGCCTAGGTCGCCTCGAGGTCAGCGTCCGCCGCTTGAGTTCGGTGAGAAACCGAAGGACCATCCGTCGATCTCGGTTGAGGTTGCTATGCGGATTCTCAGGCTCGAGCAGTCCGGGACGGAGGCGGCCAGATGGGCGTGACGGGTGGATGCCAATGCGGCGCTGTGCGGTTCCGCGTCGAGGGTGAACTCGGCGAGGCCTCCATCTGCCATTGCCGGATGTGCCAGAAGGCGATGGGCGGCCTGTTCGGTCCCTTCGTCGGGGCGCCGTTCGAGGCCCTGGTCTGGACCCGCGGCGAGCCCAAGCGCTTCCAGAGCTCTAACAAGGTCCGCCGCGGCTTCTGCAGCGACTGCGGCACGCCGCTGACCTTCGAATGTGGCGACCGGCACGTCAGCCTGGCCATCGGCGCCCTCGACCGGCCCGCCGAGGTGCGGCTGGTCGAGCAACTCGCCTCGCCGGCGCAGATCCCGCATTTCGAGGACCTCGCGAGCCTGCCGGTCCACCCGCTGGACGAGCCTGCCGCGGCGGTTCACCTCGCGGGTATCGTGTCCTACCAGAACCCCGACTACGATACGGCCGAGTGGGAGGTCAGGGGCTAAGGGGCGCCCTTGCACAAGGCGTTGGCGAGAAGGTATCTTACTGCCGTCTTACCCGAGGTTCCTGACGTGTCGAAGCCGCTGACCACCGTGCTGTCCACCAAGGGGCAGGTCATCCTCCCCAAGGTTCTGCGCGACCGGCGCAACTGGACGCCTGGCGTTTGCCTGCAGGTCGAGGAGACGGAGGACGGACTTCTTCTCCGGCGAGCGCCGCTATTCGAGCCGACCTCCATTGATGACGTCTTCGCGGTTCTGAAGCGGCCTGGCGCGACGGTGTCGCTCGAGGAGATGGACCAGGCCGTGCTCGCGGAGGCCGCCCGCCGTGCTGGCGATTGACACCAATATCGTCGTCCGCCTTCTGACCGGCGATGATCCTGACCAGTCGGCCCGGGCGCGGAGCTTGATCCAAAGCCACAGGGTCCTTGTGCCGACCACCGTCGTGCTGGAGAGCGAGTGGGTGCTTCGCGGCGCCTATGGCCTGGCGCGGGACAATGTGATCCCGGCGTTGCGCGCCTTTGCAGGACTGCCCAGCGTGACGCTGCAGGAGCCAGAGCGTGTGGCCGCAGCTCTGAATTGGGCCGAGGGTGGGATGGATTTTGCCGACGCCCTGCATCTGGCCGCCGCCGCCGACTGCGAAGCCTTCGTCACCTTCGACCGGCGAATGGCGCGCGCCAGCGAAGGTCTGGATACACCCGACGTGCGCGAGCCTTGAGCCGAGACTGAACCGAAAAAGGGCCGGGCGCTTTGCAGCGTCCGGCCCCTTCGGTCTCGACGGCTAGGCTGAACCCTAGTTCTTGGCCAGCCAGGCGACGATTTCCTCGGCCGCCTGTTCGGGCGACAGGGTGGTGGTGTCGACGGTGATCTCGGCGTGTTCCGGCTCCTCGTAGGGGGAGTCGATGCCGGTGAAGTTCTTGAGCTGTCCGGCCCGGGCCTTGGCGTAGAGCCCCTTGACGTCCCGCTGTTCGGCCACCGCCAGGGGGGTGGCGACATAGACCTCCACGAACTCGCCGTCCTCCATCAGCTCGCGAGCCATACGGCGCTCGGCCCGGAAGGGGGAGATGAAGGAGACCAGGACGATCAGGCCCGCATCGACCATCAGCTTGGAGACCTCGGCCACCCGGCGGATGTTCTCCACCCGGTCTTCCTCGGTGAAGCCCAGGTCCTTGTTCAGGCCGTGGCGGACATTGTCGCCGTCCAGCAGATAGGTGTGGCGGCCGTCGGCCTGCATGCGCTTTTCGACCAGGTTGGCGATGGTCGACTTGCCGGCGCCCGAGAGGCCGGTGAGCCAGACCACGCGGCCCTTCTGGCCCTTCTGCGCGGCGCGGGAGGCCTTGGACACGTCGGTGGCCTGCCAGTGGATGTTCTGGCTGCGGCGGAGCGCGAAGTGCAGCATGCCCGCGCCCACGGTCCGGTTGGAGATCCGGTCCACCAGGATGAAGCCGCCCAGGGTGTGGTTGTCCTGGTAGGCGTCAAAGGCGATGGGGGCGTCCAGCGACAGGTTGCAGACCCCGATCTCGTTCAGCTCCAACCGCTTGGCGGCCAGGTGCTCGAGGGTGTTCACATTCACCTTGTACTTGGGCTCAGTGATGCTGGCGCCCACCATGCGGGTGCCGATCTTCATCAGATAGGGACGGCCCGGCAGCATGGCCTCGTCATCCATCCAGACGATGGTGGCCTCGAACTGATCGGCCACTTCCGGCGGCTGTCCTGCGATGGACAGCACGTCGCCACGGCTGATGTCGATCTCGTCGGTGAGCGTGATGGTCACCGACTGGCCGGCCACCGCCCGGGGGAGGTCGCCGGTCATGGTGACGATGCGCGCCACGGTGCTTTCGCGGCCAGACGGCAGCACCTTGACCCGGTCGCCCGGCGCGATGGTCCCGGTGGCGATCAGGCCGGAGAAGCCGCGGAAGTCCAGGTCCGGGCGGTTCACCCACTGGACCGGCATGCGGAAGGGCTTTTCCCGCAGGTCGTCCTCGACATCGAGGGATTCCAGGTGCGGCAGCAGGGGCGGACCCTTGTACCAGGGGGCCTTGTCGCTGGGCTCGGTGATGTTGTCGCCCTTGAGCGCCGACATGGGGATGGCGGTGAAGGCCTTGATCCCGATCTGGGCGGCGAAGTCGTGATACTCGGCCAGGATCGCGTCGAACACTTCCTGGCTCCAGCCCACCAGGTCCATCTTGTTGATGGCTAGGACCACGTGGCGGATGCCCAGCAGCGAGACGAGATAGGAGTGACGCCGCGTCTGGGTCAGCACGCCCTTGCGCGCGTCGATCAGGATGATGGCCGCGTCCGCCGTCGAGGCGCCGGTGACCATGTTGCGGGTGTACTGCTCGTGGCCAGGGGTGTCGGCGACGATGAATTTGCGCGTGTCGGTGGAGAAGAAGCGGTAGGCGACATCGATGGTGATGCCCTGTTCCCGCTCAGCCGCCAGACCGTCCACCAGCAGGGCGAAGTCGATCTCGCCCCCTTGGGTGCCGACCTTCTTGGAGTCGGCCTCCAGCGCGGCCATCTGGTCTTCGAAGATCATCTTGGAGTCGTAGAGCAGGCGCCCGATCAGGGTCGACTTCCCGTCATCCACCGACCCGCAGGTCAGGAAGCGCAGCAGGCTCTTGTGCTCATGGGCCTTGAGATAGGCCTCGATATCTTCGGCGATGAGGGCGGACTGGTGCGACATCAGAAATAGCCCTCTTGCTTCTTCTTCTCCATCGAGGCGGCCTGGTCGTGATCGATTACGCGGCCCTGGCGCTCAGACGTGGTGGTGAGCAGCATTTCCTGGATGATTTCGGGCAGGGTGGCCGCGGTGCTCTCGACGGCGCCAGTGAGCGGATAGCAGCCGAGCGTGCGAAAGCGGACCGACTTCATCATCGGGGTCTCGCCGGGACGCAGGGGCATGCGGTCGTCATCGACCATGATCAGGGCGCCGTCGCGCTCCACCACCGGCCGCTCAGCCGAGTAGTAGAGGGGCACGATGGGGATGTTCTCCAGGTGGATGTATTGCCAGATGTCCAGCTCGGTCCAGTTGGAGATCGGGAAGACCCGCATGCTTTCCCCCTGCGCCTTGCGGGCGTTGTAGAGGTTCCACAGTTCGGGGCGCTGGTTCTTGGGGTCCCAGCGGTGCTGGGCCGAGCGGAAGGAGAAGACGCGCTCCTTGGCGCGGGACTTTTCCTCGTCGCGCCGGGCGCCGCCAAAGGCCGCGTCGAAGCCATACTTGTCCAGGGCCTGCTTCAGCCCCTCGGTCTTCCACATGTCGGTGTGCAGGGCCGAGCCGTGATCGAAAGGGTTGATCCCCTTGGCCAGGGCCTCGGGATTGCGGTGTACCAGGAGCTCGAAGCCAAGGGTTTCGGCCATGCGGGCGCGCATCTCGTACATCGCCCGGAACTTCCAGGTGGTGTCCACGTGCAGAAGCGGGAAGGGCGGCTTGGACGGGTAGAAGGCCTTGGCTGCGAGGTGAAGCATCACCGCGGAGTCCTTGCCGACCGAGTAGAGCATGACTGGGCGTTCGGCCTCGGCCACCACCTCGCGCATGATGTGGATGCTCTCGGCCTCCAGGCGCTGGAGATGGGTGAGCGCCTCACTGGGCAAGGTGAGTTTGCTTCTGTCGCCGGCGGTGCGCACGTCCATGAAACTGGAACCCTGCATAGGAATTCTGAACCCAAGACGGCTCGCTAATGAGCGCCCAAGCTAATCTGGCGTGCCAATAGCTGCGCGCGCCGTCATCACTGAGTTAGGGGAGCGGCAGACCTGAGGCAACTGCCTCAGGGGCCGGGCGCGCCCCATAAGATGTCAGACCATTTGTAGTTTTTCTCGCAACATGCCCAGGGCCGGCACGCCTCGCCAAGCAGCGTTCACCCGATGCGGGCACCAGGGGGCGCGACGGACCTGGATGTCCGAAAACCGCGAGACAGGGGCCGCGTGAGGGGTGATGCTGGCCGTCATGGATCTTGATGACGACGCCTGTTACCGCGCCCTGTCGATGCGCGACGCCCGCCTGGACGGGAAGATTTTCGTGGGCGTGCGCACGACGGGGATCTACTGCCGGCCGATCTGCCCGGCCCGGACGCCGCTTCGGCGCAATGTCACCTTCTATCCCTCGGCCGCCGCGGCCCAGGAGGCGGGCTTCCGCCACTGTCTGAGATGTCGGCCTGAGACCTCCCCGGACCTGGGCGCCTGGCGCGGCAGCTCCAACACCGTGGCCCGGGCGCTCGCGATGATCGAGGACGGCGCCCTGGACGCCGGCGACGTGGAGGCCCTTGCTGATCGTCTCGGGGTCGGGGGACGCCAGCTGCGCCGGCTGTTCAAGCAGCATCTGGGCGCCTCGCCGGTGGCCGTGGCCCAGACCCGTCGGGTGCTGCTGGCCAAACAGCTGATCTGCGACACCACCCTGCCCATGGCCGAGGTGGCGCTCGCGGCGGGCTTTGGCAGTGTGCGCCGGTTCAACGAGACCTTCCAGCAACTCTATGGGCGGGCGCCGGTCGAGCTGCGGCGCCGGCGGCGGCCGGAAGTCAGCGCCGGGGAGGGGGGCGTCATCGTGCTGCGGCTAGCCTACCGGGCGCCCTATGACTGGGCTGGGATGCTGGATTTCCTGGCGCTGCGGGCCGTCCCAGGGGTCGAGATCGTGAGCGGGGGCTGTTACCGCCGGACTCTGCAGATCGACGGGACAGCGGGCCTCGTCACCGTGGCGCCCGGCCCTGGCGAAACCCTGGAGGTGCGCGCCCAGTTTCCGCGACTGCAGGTGCTGCCGCAGGTGATTGCGAGGGTGCGGCGGGTGTTTGATCTGGGCGCCGATCCAGCCCAGGTGAACGCCCATTTGAGCCTCGATCCTCACTTGGCGCCCCTGGTCGCTCAGCGGCCTGGCCTGCGGGCGCCCGGCGCCTGGGACGGGTTTGAGCTGGCGGTGCGCGCCGTCCTTGGACAGCAGATCACCGTGGCCGGCGCCCGGGCCCTGGCCGGTCGGCTAGCGGCTGAATATGGCGAAGCGCTGCCGGAGGACCTGGCGGGAGGGGGGCTGAGCCGGCTGTTTCCCACGCCGAACGCCCTGGCGCGGATCGACCCTGCGGCCCTGCCCATGCCCAGGGCCCGGGGGCGAGCCCTGGTGGGTCTGGCGACCGCGGCGGCGGCCGACCCGGACCTGTTTGCGCCAAGGGGGTCGCTGGAGGCGGCGGTGGCGCGGCTGAAGGCCCTGCCGGGGATCGGCGAATGGACCGCCCAATATATCGCCCTGCGCCAGATGCGAGAGTCCGACGCCTTCCCCCATGGGGATATCGGCCTGATGCGCGCCATGGCCGGCGCCGACGGCCAGCGGCCAAGCGCAGCTGAGCTTTTGGCGCGGGCCGAGGCCTGGCGACCCTGGCGGGCCTATGGCGCCTTGCACCTGTGGGCCTCCGAGGGTCTCGCCCCCGCCCCCACCCCCGCCCCCACCCCTGCCACTGACGCCCCGAGCCTGCTGGAGGTTTCCCATGACCAAGACGCCGCCTGAGGCCCTGTCCATTGCGTCCTTGAGCACGCCCCTGGGGGAGGCCCAGATCGTGTTCGACGGCGCTGGCGTCCTGCGCGCCTTCGATTGGACGAGCCATCGTGACCGGATGGACCGGCTGCTGCGCCGCCACTATGGGCCGGTCATGCTCAGCGAGGCTGCCGCGCCCGACGTGCTCTCGGACGCCTTCGCAGCTTATTTCGCAGGGGATGGTCGGGCCCTGGCGGCTGTCCCGTGGGCCACAGGCGGAACTCCCTTTCAGAACAGAGTCTGGCAGGCCCTGTGCGAGATTCCGGCTGGCGTGACCTGGTCCTACGGTCAGTTGGCCGCCCACATTGGGGCGCCGAAGGCGGTGCGGGCGGTGGGGCTGGCCAATGGGTCCAATCCGGTCGGCCTGGTGGTCCCTTGCCACCGGGTGATCGGGGCCAACGGAACCTTGACCGGCTATGGCGGGGGGCTGGAGCGTAAACGCTGGCTCCTGGCCCTTGAGGGCGCCGAGTTTCGTCTGTCCTCCTGAGCCCTGGGCGCTGGACGACTTGGCTTTGGCGCGTCCTCCAGTCTAGGTTGCGCAGCGAGGGACGACAGGGGAGTTGAGCAAATGAAACGTGTGATCCTGACCGCAGTGCTGGCGGTCGCCGCGACGGCCGCTGGCGCAGCGGCGGCGCAGAACTATGGCGGCGGGCGTCAACCTTCCGCCATCCTGTTTGATCAGCCCAATTTTCAGGGACGTCAGACCACCATCTATGGCACGGCCACCAACCTGCCGCGGGACTGGAATGACAAGACCATGAGCGCCCGGTTCCAGGGACGCTGGCGCATCTGCGAGGATTCCGACTATCGCGGCCGTTGCCAGGATGTGACCGGAAACGTGGCCAACATGAATTCCCTCGGCATGGCTGAACGGATCACCTCCCTGCAGGCCTATGCCGGCGGCGGCGCTGGCCCTGGCGGCGGCGGTTTCCGTCCCCCTCCCGGGGGCAACTGGCGTCCGGGCGGCGGGAATTGGAGCGGTCCGAACCAGTTCCGTCCCACTGAGGGGGTGCGGTCGGTCTTCTTCCCGTATCCGACCTATGACGGATACGACATCGCGGCCGGCTCCAACTCGGCCAACGCCTTCTGTCGCTCCCAGGGGCTGGGCTCATCGGCCTATTACGACTCCAGCCAGCGGGCGCAGCAGGCTGTGGACGGCGAAGGACGTTACACTGGGCCGACCAGCGTCCTGCGCGACGTGGTCTGCCGCCGGTACTAGAGCTGGAACACCCAATACGACGCCACATGAACGAAGTTTCATGTGGCGTCGTATTGCAGCGCTTCTCCTCGTGATCGATAAGTCGCAGGCAGACTCGTATCGGGGACGGGAGAGATCCGATGCAGACCATCACAGAAATCGTGGCCACCGTGGTAATTCATGCCTCGGCCATGGCCTATTCGCATCTGGGCGTTCTGGTTGAACCCCAGCAGCCTGAGCGCACCGTGCAGGTTGAGCGGAAAGTGGCGCGTTCGGCCGCAGCGCAAACGCCGCTCAAATCCTGTGACGCCCCCCGGCCGGTCGCGCCCTGTCCCGATATTCCCTTGAGCCTGGGTAGCGCCTGAGCGGGCGCTCAGACGGGAAAATTCTCCGCCTGCGCGCAAATCGGCCGCATGGCGCTTTGCGCCCGGCCCGTTCAACGTTAATCCTTGCCGATCAGGGCGTGCGCCAGACGACGAAGCCTCGATAAGTGGGGCGTGTTGGCCGCTAGTAACGGGCCGCAAATGAAGATCAAGAACCGGCGTCAGCCGCTGGATTTCCAAAGCCTGAACGAGGCCGAGGCCGCGCGTCTGGAAGTCGACGCGCCGGAGGCGAGCCCCGACCATGATCTCGACCTGACGGACGCCCCGGGGGTTGAAGCAGCGGCGAGATCACCGTCGCCCTCGTACGCGCCGGATGCGGCCCCTGAGGTCGATGAGGCGCCCATAAGCCTGGCTGATCCGACCTCGGCAGGGGAACTGACCAGGCCGCAGTCGCCCTCGCGGGCTTCCGATCGTTCTGCCGTGACCGCGCCCCTGCCGACCTCAAAAGAGGACGACAGCGCGCCGTCGGCCTGGCCGATCTATGCCGGCGCCCTGGCCATCTCCGTCCTCTGCGCCCTAGCGCCCATGGCCTATGCCTGGGGCTATCGGGGAGATGTCGTGCCCTTCCAGAATGACGCCTTCGCGCTCGGAGTCTTCGCCCTGCTGGCCCTGGCGCCGGCCCTGCTGGTCTGGGTTGCAGCCTATGCTCTGCGGCAGGGTCAGAAGCTGGCGGCCGAGACCCGCCGCACCCACCGCTTGGCCGACGAACTGGTGTCGCCCGCCCTGGTGGCCGCAGGCCGGGCCGGGGATGTGGTCCAGCATGTGCGTGAGGAAATCCTCCGCGCCGGCGAGGCGGCCCATGAGGCCCGCGAAACCTTGGCGGCCTTGCGCTCGGCCCTGGCGGCGGAGACGGAGCAACTGGTCAACGCCGCGGCCGCCTCGGCCCGCACGGCGGAATCCCTAACCCGCAGCCTGTCCCAGGAGCGGGTGGAGATGACCGCCCTGGCCAGCGTGCTGGACGCCCAGTCCACCGCTGTGGTCGACGCTATCAGCAGCCAGGCCAAAATGGTGGCCGAGGCCTCTGACCTGGCCGAGACGCAGCTGCGGGAGGCGGAGGCCTCGCTCGCCGCCCGGGCCGCTGATCTGGCCGCAGCCGCCGGCGAGACCAGCGATATCGCCCGCACGGTGGGCGAGGATCTGACCCGCCACATCGCTCGGCTTGAAAGCGCCGGCGCCGGGGTGGCTGAACAGGTGGGCGCGGCTGAGACAGGCCTTTCCGAGCAGCGCGCCGCCCTGGTGGCTGTGGCCCATGGCATCCGCGCCGATCAGGAGTCCTTCGCCGCGGAGGCCGAAACCCAGACCGCGAAACTGGCGGAATATTTGTCCGAAGCGCGGCTTTCGGCCGTCGAGGTCAGTGACCGCGCCATCAAGGGCGCCCAGATGCTCCGCGAGCTGGTGGCCCAGGCCACCGAACAATTCGCCGACATGGCCGACGCCGCCCAGGGCGAGCGAGACGCCTTCGCCGAGAGCCTGCGCCAGTCCTGGGGCCTGCTGGCTGACACCGCCGCTGGCGAGCGCGGCCAATTGCAGGCCGAGACCCAGGCGGCCATCGACGCCCTGTCCCAGGCCGCCGAACAGACCCGCGCGGCGGCGGCCCGCCACGCCGAAGCCGCCCGCCAGCAGGTGGACCAGCTCTCGGAAGCCGCCTTCGCCGCCGGTCAGAAGGCCGATCAGGTGTTCGAGGGCCGCCTGGAAGAGGCGCGCTCGCTGATCGAACAGTCGGCCGGCCTGGTGGAAGAGGCTGGCGCCCAGACCGCGCGCAAGCTGGAGGCCAGCGCCGCCTCGGCCCGCGCCACCCTGCACGAGCTACAGGACCTTCTGGCCGACCTTGACGCCCGGGCCGCCGAACTGCCGGTCACGGCCCGCCAGCAGGCCGATGATGTCCGCGCCGCCGTGGGCGAGAGCCTGGACGACCTGATGGCTCAGGCCAGGCGCACCGCCGAAGAGACTCAGGCGATCGACGCGGCCTTCCAGGAGCGGGTGAGCCGCAACTACGAGATGCTCAGTGAAGCGGTCCGGCTGATGGGCTCGGTGGCCACCACCGCCAGCAACGGCCTTGGTGCTGGTCTTGGGTCAGGTCTTGGCGGAGCGGCCCCCCGCGAGCGGCGGCCTGCGCCCAGGGAGGATCGGTTGCGTCCGGCCGCCAGCGCCCCTCGGGCCGAGCCGCCGCGCGCTGAGGTCGCGCCGCCGCCGCCGGCCGAAGACGAGGCGCCCCTCGAGCTGCGGCCCTCGACGCCCTGGCCTGCCCGTGAGGGGCGGCGCAGTCCAGCCCAGGAGGCCGGCCTTCGGCCGCGTCTGCGTCTGACGCCAACGGCGACTGACGAGGAGTTCTCCAGCCTGTTTGAAGCCGCCGGCGGCCCGCCTCCAGCCGCGTCCGACGCCGCCGAGGAGGGCGGGGACGGCCTGACCTGGAAGGACCTGCTGGCCGCCATCGACGAACCGCCGCCGCGGCCTATGGACGAGCGTCGGGAAGCCCAGCTGTTGTCGGACATTGTCGCCCTGGGCATCGACCCGTCGGCGCTGCTGCCCCGCGGGCGAATCGATGAGATCGGCGCTGTGGTCCAGACCGGCGACATGGAGGGCGCCCGCCAGGTGGTGCGCCGTCTGGCGCCCGCCGCCACGCGGCGCCTGACTCGGCGACTGTTCACCGACGACACCCTGAAGGCTGAGGCCGGCGACTATCTGCGCCGCTACCGGGGCATGCTGGACGAGGCTGTCGCCCGGGACCAGGAGGGCTTCATGGTGGCCACCTTGCTCGCCTCGGACGCCGGCCGGGTCTTCCTGCTGCTCGATGCAGCGGCCGGCGACATGATGTAGGGGCGGCTTTAGGCTGAGCTCCCGCCCGCCGCACCTTGGCGGACATGAGCAAGATAGGCCCGTGACAGATGGACCAGCTCGTCCTCGAACGCCTGGTCATGGAGAATGTCGGCCCCCTCCAAGACGGCTGAGCGCATGGCGCCGTGCATGGCGCGGGTCAGCACGAAGGCCTGGACCGGTTCGAGGGGCCCGTGCGTCTGGTTCAGGGTGTGGATGAAGGCGTCGAACCGGCCAGCCAGGGTCTCTGCGGGTGTGGTTTGAAACCAGATCCCCATGGCGACGCGTCGGGCGCGGGCGCGGCCCTGAAACGCGCCGATGAAGGCCCGGACCAGGGCCCGGTCAGGCGCAAGGCCGGCGCCATTCTCCCGTAAAAGCCGCTGCATCTCCGCCCCGTGCAGGGCGCTCTCCCGTTCGGCCAGGGCGTGGGTCAGGGCGCGCTTGTTGGGGAAGTAGCGATAGACTGCGCCGATGCTCACGCCGGCGCGCTCGGCCACGGCGTTGGTGGTGAATCCCTCAAGCCCGTGGCGTTCCAAAAGCTGAGCCGCCGCTTCCAGGATGATGTGTACGGTCTCGCTGGCGCGCTTCTGACGGGGAATTTTCCGTTTGTCGTCCGACAGTTGCGCCCCCTTCACCCCGTGGTCCCTCCGCTTGAGGGAAGGCGAGTAGGGCGCCGACACAGCGGTGGCTAGCCTAGCTCCACTCCATTGGAAAGGGACGAGCCATGACCTGGGCCATTGAACGACTTGAGGCGATCTGCTCGGGGGCGGGCGATCTGCCGCCGATCGTCGAGCAGCTGCGGCTGGGCCGGTTGGACGCCTGGGGGGAGGGGTGGGTGCGCAAGACGTGGACGCCGCATCCGAGCCTGGATACGGCCGACGGGTCTCTGTTTGGCGGGTACATCGCCGCCCTGGCTGATCAGGTCCTGGCCTTCGCCACCATGACCGTCATTCCCGCTGACCGACACTACCGGACCACCCAACTGCAGGTCAGCTTCCTGAGGGTGGGGCGCAATGCGCCTCTGGACATCCATGCCCAAGTGGTCGCCGCCACCCGCCAAATGATCACGGTGCGGGCGAGCTTTGTTCAGGCCGGTGATCGCCTGATCGCCGAGGCCAGCGCCCAGCAGATCGTTTTGGCCATGGCGTCGCCGGTCGAGGCCCCTCTGGCCGCGTCCTAAATCACCACAGCCGAGCCGTTGACCGCCACCATCAGCATCTGACCATTGGGGCCAATGGCGTGGTAGTCCAGGTCGACGCCGAGCACGGCGTTGGCCCCCATCGCCTGGGCCTCCTTGGCCAGGGCGGCCAGGGCGTCCTCCCGGGCGCGGGCCAGGACCCGTTCATAGCCTTTGGAGCGACCGCCGAAGAAGTCGCGGATCGCCGCCATCAGGTCGAGGACCACATTCGCCCCCAGGATCGCCTGGGCCGAGACCATGCCCAGATGCTGGCGCACGGGGCGGCCTTCCAGAAAGTCCGTGGTGACGATGAGGATGTCTGGTTCGCGGGCCATGGTTAAAACATAGGGTCAAATTGCGACGCTCGCGATGCGGAATCGCGTCGGGGGAGAGGCACGCTGGTCCACAGCTCTGGCGTTGGGCGAAAAACCATTGAATGTCTTCAAGGTGAAGCGGGCTTGGTCCACATTGCGATGACCCCGCCGGAGGCCGCGCATGATCTTCGCCCGATCCCACATCGAGCTCCATAACATCCGAGCCAGCATCGAGCGCACCAAGCGGCTGTCGGACAATGTGATCAAGATCGGCCCCATTGGCGTGGGGCTGGATGGTCTGCTGACCTGGATCCCGTGGGCGGGGGGGCTCTACAGCGCCGGGGCAGGCCTGGTCCTGCTGAGCGATGGATTGCGGGCCAGGTGCGCGCCGATGGTGATGCTGGAGGCCACCATGGTGTTGCTGGCCGATCTGGCCATTGGCATCGCGCCGGTGCCTGGGGGGCTCGGCAAGCTGGCGGACGTGCTGTTTTCAGGTCACAAATGGGCTGCTGACCTGATGATCAAGCACATGGAGGAGACCATCTATTTTGAGGGCGCTCGCAAGGATGTGGTCAATACGCCCGAGTACCGGGAAATCCTGTCGCGCATCAAGGCCGGCAAGGAGCGTCGGCGGGTGGTGTTTCTCGGTTGATCCCAGCCAGCGCGACGGCGCGGGAGGCGTCTGATGGCGGCGACACAGGACAAGGCCCATCAAGCCTGGCGGGCGGCCGAGCGGATCAAGCGGCTGTCGGACCGCCTGGTCGGGGTCGGACCTATTGGGCTTGGCCTGGACGGCATCCTCGCCTGGGTGCCGGTGGCCGGTACGGTCTATAGCGTCGGGGCCGGGGTGCTGTTGTTGGGCGCGGGCCTGCGGGGCGGCGCCTCCATCATGACCCTTGGGCGAATGGTGGCCTATCTGGTGCTGGACTCCGCAAGCTCCACCGTGCCCGTGGCCGGCTGGGCGGTGGACACCCTGTTTCCGGGACACCTGATGGCGGCCAAGGCCCTGCAAAAGGACATCGAGGTCCGCCATGGACCGTCCGCCCTCCCAGACAGCTGGGAGCGCAAGCGCCGGGCCAAGGGCGGGCGCAAGGGCGTCAAGATCTGACACAAGGTCTGATTGGCCAGATTGCGCCAGATCAGAGACAAGGAACGGCGCGTCCTGCCACAAGGGCGCCTCCTCCAATGTCAGACCCGCCCATGACCGACGCCGCCAAGGCCTCGAACCTCTACCTGCCCAAACTGGCGACCATGCTCCGGGACGGCTATGGCCTTGCCGACCTGCGGGCGGACGCGATCGCCGGACTGACCGTGGCCATCGTGGCCCTGCCGCTCTCTATGGCTATCGCTATCGCTTCAGGGGTTGGGCCGGAGCGGGGGCTCTACACCGCCATTGTCGGCGGCTTTCTGGTGTCGATGCTGGGGGGCAGCCGGTTCCAGATCGGGGGCCCCGCCGGCGCCTTTATCGTGCTGGTCGCCAGCACAGTTCACCTGCACGGGATCGACGGTCTGGTCCTGGCCACCTTCCTGTCGGGCTTGATGCTGGCGGCGGGCGGAATGCTGCGACTTGGCAATCTGGTCCGGCTGATCCCGGCGCCGGTGACCGTGGGCTTCACCGCCGGGATTGCGGTGATCATCCTGGTGAGCCAGATTCGCGATCTGCTGGGCCTGACGCTCGCGGGTGGGGAGCCTGCGGCGTTCGCGCCCAAGGTGGCGGCCCTCGTCCAGGCCCTGCCGAGCCTGAGCCTGCCCGCGACCGCGGTCGCCTTGGGTGTGATCGTGATCATCCTGGCGGTAAGGCGCTGGCGGCCTGCCTGGCCAGCCCTGCTGATCGCCGTCAGTCTGGCCTCGGGCGCAGCGGTGCTGCTCAACCTGCCGGTGGAGACCATTGGTTCGAAGTTTGGCGGCGTCCCCAATCATTTGCCCATGCCGCACCTGCCTGATCTGGCGTGGCCCAAGGTGCTCGCCGTGCTGCCCGCGGCGGCGGCCTTCACCCTGCTGGGCGCCATCGAAAGCCTGCTCTCCGCCGTGGTGGCCGACGGCATGACCGGGCGGCGGCATCGCTCCAACATGGAACTGGTGGCCCAGGGGATCGCCAATTCCGGGGTCGCCCTGTTCGGCGGCATGCCGGTGACGGGCACGATTGCGCGCACCGCCACCAATGTCCGGGCCGGCGCCCACACGCCAGTGTCGGGCATACTGCACGCCCTCTATCTGCTGGCCTTCGTGCTGATCGCAGCCCCCCTGGCGGCCTACATTCCCCTGGCCGCCCTGGCGGGCCTGCTGGCCGTGGTGGCGTGGAACATGGTCGAGAAGGCCGAGATCGCCCATTTGCTGCGGGAGAACCGAGCCGGGGCCGCGGTGATGGCCGTGACGCTCGCCCTGACGCTCGCCCACGACCTGATCGCCGGCATCGCGGCGGGATGCGCCCTGGCCATGGGGCTGGCCCTGGTGCGACGTCTCAAGGCCTAGCCCTTCTTTGGGCGAATGATCGCGACTAGCCCAAAAACGGCTGTCGCGCGAGATCAGCCTCGGGGCGCGTCCAGCTGGGCGTAGCCGAGTTCTTCGTTGAGGCGGTCCAGGACCTCGATGGCACATTCGGGAACCACCGTGCCGGGGGGGAAGATGGCGGCGACGCCCATGTCGGTGAGGGCGGCGAAGTCCTCCGGCGGGATGACGCCACCCACCACCACCAGGATGTCGGGGCGGCCCAGGCGGGCGAGCTCGGCCTTGAGCTCGGGCACCAGGGTCAGATGGCCGGCGGCCAGAGAGCTTGCGCCCACCACATGGACCTGGCGCTCGATGGCGAGCGCCGCGGCCTCGGCCGGGGTCTGGAAGAGGTCGCCGATCTCCACCTCGAAGCCGAGATCAGCGAAGCCCGAGGCGATCACCTTCTGGCCGCGGTCGTGGCCGTCCTGGCCCATCTTGGCGATCAGCACCCGGGGCTTGCGGCCGTCGGCAGACGCAAAGGCGCCGACCATGGCCTTGGCCTTCTGGGCGGCAGGGGTCTCGCCGGCCTCGCGCAAATAGACGCCCTTGACCGCATCGGCCTTGGCCTTGTGGCGGTCGAAGACCTTTTCCAGGGCGTAGCTGATCTCGCCCACCGTAGCCTTGGCCCGGGCGGCCTCGACCGACAGAGCCAGCAGGTTGCCGGTCCCAGCCGCGCCGGCGGTGAGGGCGTCAAGGGCGGCCTGGACGGCGGCGGGATCACGGTCAGCCTTCAGGCGGGCGAGCTTTTCCAGTTGGCGCTGGCGGACGGCGGAATTGTCGACCTTGAGCACCGGGATCTCGTCCAGGTCAGCCGAGCGGTAGCGATTGACGCCGACCACGCTCTGGCGGCCGGAATCGATGCGCGCCTGGGTCCGGGCGCTGGCCTCCTCAATGCGGCGCTTGGGCAGGCCGTCCTCGATAGCCTTGGCCATACCGCCCAGGGCCTCGACCTCGGCGATGTGGGTGCGGGCGCGGGCGGCGAGGTCGGCGGTCAGGCGCTCGACATAGTAGGAGCCGCCCCAGGGGTCGATGACCCGGGTCTGACCGCTTTCCAGCTGCAGGAAGAGCTGGGTGTTGCGCGCGATGCGGGCGGAGAAATCCGTCGGCAGGGCAAGGGCTTCGTCCAGGGAGTTGGTGTGCAGGCTCTGGGTCTGGCCGCCGGTGGCCGCCATGGCCTCGACGCAGGTGCGGGCGACATTGTTGTAGACGTCCTGGGCCGCCAGGCTCCAGCCGCTGGTCTGGGTGTGGGCCCGCAGGGAGAGGGAGCGGGGGTCCTTGGGGGCGAACTCGGCCTGCATGAGTTCGGCCCAGAGCAGGCGTCCGGCCCGCTGCTTGGCGATCTCCATGAAGGCGTTCATGCCCGCATTCCAGAAGAAGGAGAGGCGCGGGGCGAACTTGTCGACGCTCATGCCGGCGGCCACACCCGCACGGACATATTCGATCCCGTCGGCCAGGGTGTAGGCCAGCTCCAGGTCCAGCGTCGCCCCGGCCTCCTGGATATGATAGCCGGAGATGGAGATCGAGTTGAACCTCGGCATCTCCGTCGAAGTATATGAAAAGATGTCGGAAATGATCCGCATCGAAGGCGCGGGCGGATAGATGTAGGTGTTCCGGACCAGGAACTCCTTGAGGATGTCGTTCTGGATGGTGCCCGACAGCTTGGCCGCCGGCACGCCCTGTTCCTCAGCCGCCACGATATAGAGCGCCAGGATCGGCAGGACCGCGCCGTTCATGGTCATGGACACGCTCATCTGATCCAGCGGAATGCCGTCGAACAGGGTGCGCATGTCGAGGATGGAGTCGATGGCGACGCCCGCCATGCCCACATCGCCGGCCACCCGCGGATGATCGGAATCATAGCCCCGGTGGGTGGCGAGGTCGAAGGCCACCGACAGGCCCTTCTGACCCGCCGCCAGGTTGCGGCGATAGAAGGCGTTGGAGTCCTCGGCCGTGGAGAAGCCCGCATACTGGCGGATGGTCCACGGATTGGTGGCGTACATGGTCGGATAGGGACCGCGCAGGAAGGGCGCGAGGCCGGGATAGCCGTCCAGGCCGCTGAGGCCTTCGATGTCGGCGGGTCCATAGGCGGGGGCCACGTCGATACCCTCTGGCGTGGGCCAGGAAGGCGCGGCCGGGGAGGGGGCGTTGGGCGCCGGGCGCTCGGCGTCGAAGGCCACTTCGGTGAAGTCGGGGAAGGCGCTCATCGGGCGGCCTCGATCTCGAAGGGTTCGGAGATGCGCAATGGCGCAAGCGGCGGGCAGCGGCCGTCCGGGCCGGGCAGGCGCGGGGAGGGACCAGCGACGGCTGCGCCCGCTGCAGCGTCCACCTCGACCGGCTCATCCTTGGCCGGCGGGAAGGCGGTGACGCCGACGATGGCCGGCTCGCCGGCTTCGGCGCGGGCAGCGCAGGTCGTCTCCACCTCGGCGGCGATGTGGCCACACGCCAGGGCCGAGACCAGTCCGCCCAGACCCTCGGTAACCTGGAAGGCTGACCAGGCGGCGCGGGCGATCTGGTCGGTGAGCGCCTCCACATAGCCTGAGCCGGCTGCGGGGTCGGCGACGCGGCCGATATGGGCCTCCTCCATCAGGACCAACTGGGTGTTGCGGCTCTGGCGGCGGGCCAGGGCTGAGGGCCGGCCAAGGGCGTCGGTGAAGGCGCCCAGGACGATGGCGTCGGCCCCGCCGACGGCGGCGCCGAAACCGGCCGAGGTCAGGCGCAGCATGTTGGTCCAGGGATCGCGGCGGGTGAGCATCCGCTGGGAGGAGCGGGCCTCGATACGCGCCGGCACATCCAGGCCGCAGGCGCCGATGAGTCGGGCCCAGACCAGGCGGGCGGCCCGCAGCTTGGCGATGGTCAGGAAATAGTCGGCCTCGGCGGCGAGGCCGAGGGTGATGCGGGAAAAGGCCTCGTTCATGGCCATACCGGCCCGGACCATTGCCTTGGCGTAGGCGAGCGCGCTGGCGGCGGCGAAGGCCACTTCGCAGGCGGCCCCACCGCCGGCCTCGTGCACCACTGCGCCCGACGCCAGGAAGAGCTGCGCCTTAGGGTAGGTGACCGCGTGCCGGGCGGCCGCGCCGGCGCAGGCGAAGATGTGGGCCTCGATGGGGCCAGGGCTCTGGCCGGTGCGGGCGAAGGCGCTGAGCGGGTCCAGGTGGAACTGCAGCAGGGCGGTGGGCGAGGCCTTGGCCACGCCGCTCAGCCAGTCGGCGGCCTGGGTCCCCAGGAAGCCCGCGTCCAGGGCGACGGGGGCGAGCTCGAGGATCACGCCCTCCAGCACGCGGGCGAGGTCGTCGGTCGCGCCCACGGCCACGCCCGACTGGGCGCTCGGATCAATGGCGACGAGGATCGATGCGGCGCCGCCCTCCAGGTCGGCCAGAATGTCGGCATTGGCCCGGGCGGGGTCCGGGTGGCGCGTCACGCCGCGGAGGTCCCAGGCGCGATCGGGATTGAAGGGCCGGGTTGGAACCAGGCCGCTGGCGCCCGGGCCATAGAGGGGCGCGATGGTCAGGCCATCAGCCGTGGTGGTTGTAAGGCTCTCCGGGGGCTTGTCGCCCAGGGTCTTGAGCACGAGGGCGCGCCAGTCTTCGGCGCTGGCCGGCGGAAATTCCACGGCGGGGGAAGCGTTCTGGACCATCGCTCCTGTGATGAGCCGGGGGCGCAGGGAGCGTCAAGGGCGCCGCCACGGCGCCTTGAGGCGGATTTTTTCCACCCGGGTTGGCCATGGACGCCGTGTGAGGCTTCTTGCGCCAGCGCGCGCTTTTCTCTTACATCGTAAATCACAAAGAACGGTCCGCCCATAAAGGAAACCTCCATGGCCCTGCCGCCCATCCTCCGTGACCGCCTGCGCCTGCCGGTGATCGCCTCGCCCCTGTTCATCATTTCGAACCCGGATCTGGTGATCGCCCAGTGCAAGGCCGGCATCGTCGGCTCCTTCCCGGCGCTGAACGCCCGGCCGGCGAGCCAGCTGGACGAGTGGCTGGCGCAGATCACCGAGGAACTGGCCGCCTGGGACGCCAAGAATCCCGACCTGCCCTCGGCGCCGTTCGCGGTGAACCAGATCGTGCACAAGACCAATGACAGGCTGGAACACGACGTGGAGATGGCCGCCAAGTACAAGGTCCCGATCATCATCACCTCGCTGGGCGCGCGGGAGGATGTGAACCAGGCGGTGCACGCCTATGGCGGCATCGTCATGCACGACGTGATCAATGACCGCTTCGCCCGCAAGGCGGTGGAGAAGGGCGCCGACGGCCTGATCCCCGTGGCGGCCGGGGCCGGCGGCCATGCCGGCGCGCTGTCGCCCTTCGCGCTGATCCAGGAACTGCGGACCTGGTTCGACGGGCCCATCGCGCTGTCGGGCGCCATCGCCAATGGCGCGGCCATTCTGGGCGCCCAGGCCATGGGGGCGGACCTGGCCTATATCGGCTCGGCCTTCATCGCGACCAAGGAGGCCAATGCGGCCCAGGGCTACAAGGACATGATCGTCGAGAGCTCGGGTGAGGACATCGTCTATTCGAACCTCTTCACCGGCGTGCACGGCAACTATCTGCGGCCCTCGATCATCGCCGCGGGCCTCGACCCTGACAATCTGCCTGAGGCCGATCCTTCGAAGATGAACTTCGGCTCCGGCGGCAACACCAAGGCCAAGGCCTGGAAGGACATCTGGGGCTGCGGCCAGGGCATCGGCGCGGTGGAGGAAATCCTCGGCGCCGGCGAACTGGTAGCCAAGCTCGCCGCCGAATACGAAGCGGCCAAGGCGTCCCTGGCGGAGAAGACCTCGTTTACCGCCGGCAAGGTGCTGATGGCGGCGGAGTAGGTCTGCAGAACCCCTTTTTCGTCATGCTCGCCCTTGTGGCGAGCATCCCTGTCGAGGGCAGGCGCGAGCCTCGCGAGGGATTCCCGGCACAGGGCCGGGAATGACGGAGGAGGGGGCCGCTAGCTCAGCTCCCCGTCGAGGTGTAGCGGGCGATGCCGGCGCGCCAGGCGAGGAAGGATAGGCTGAGGAAGACGAAGCCCATGGCCGGCGCCGTGGGCAGCCACCAGCCTGGGGCGCCCAGGGGGTCTGGCTGATCGAGGATCGCCAGAACCGGGTAGTAGGCGACGCAGCCGAGCGGCACGACGAAGATCAGGAAGTTGCGGAACCAGGCGGCGTAGAGGCTCAAAGGAAACTGGGCCGCCTGGATGCCGCCATAGGTCAGGACGTTGAACACCTCCAGGCTTTCGGTGGTCCAGAAGGCGAAGCTGGCCTGAAGGACCAGGAGGCCGGTGAAGAGGGCCACCCCGCCGGTGATCGTCCAGGCCAGCAGCAAGACCTTGTCCGGGCTCCACTCGACCCCGACCACGGCGGCGCCCACGAACAGCACCAGGAGGGCCTGGGCTAGGCGGCCAAACCGACTGAGGCGAAACTCGTAGCCGACCAGTTGAAGGGCCGGCGAGCGGGGGCGTAGCAGGATGCGGTCAAAGGCGCCGGTCTTGACGAACTCCCCGCCGAAGACGTCGAAGCCGCGGGTGAAGAAGTCCGTCAGGGCGAAGCTGGTGGAGACCACCCCGTAGAAGACGGCGATGTGTCCCAGGCTCCAGCCCTGCACCTGACCGAAGCGGTCGAACAGCGCCCAGGCGGCCAGCATGTCGATGATGGTGGTCAGGAAGGCGCCGATCCCCAGCATGATGGCCGAGCCGGGATATTGCAGCTGGCTGCGCAGCGAGGCGCTGAAATAGCGGAGGATCAGGTGAAGGCTGTTCATGGCGGTCAACCTCCCTGGACTTCGAGCCGGCGCATGACGCGGGCCATGGCCCAGCGGCCGAGAAGGATCAGGGCCAAGGTCCAGAAGGCCTGCAGTCCGAGCCCCGCCAGGGCGCCGGCCCCGCTCAGCTGACCGACATAGAGGCGCAGGGGAATGTCCATCATCCCGGCGAAGGGCTGGACCAGCAGGGCGGTGCGCGCCCAGTCCGGGTAAAGGGCCAGCGGCAGGAGATTGCCGGAGAAGACGATGATCAGGCTGTTGAACAGCACATTGACCCCCCGGTCGGTGAGGGTGGCCGCGACGATGATGTTGACGATCATCAGGAAGGCGCTCGACAGGGCCAGGGCGAGCGGTAGGGAGATGGCGAAGGCGGCGGCCGCGGCCAGGGTCGGCGGCGGCTTCCACGCCCAATCCGACAGGCCGATGAGCGGCAGGACGAGACCGGCGCCGAGCAGCATCAGCGCCGCACGGGGCAGGGCGCGCGAGGCCATCCAGGCGGCGCCGCGGACGTACCAGAGGCTGTAGGTGTCCACAGGCCGCAGGCGGTCATAGGCCACCGAGCCTGTGCGCACCGATAGGGCCACCTCCGGATCAGCGCTCCAGGGGGTCAGCGCCAAGAGCGCCTGGGCGAGCCAGGTGTAGGTGATGACCTGGGCCAATGTCATGGGCGAGGCCGCTGCGGCGGCCGGCGTCGCGGCGAAGAAGGCGGCGTAGATCATCACCTTGATGCCGCCCCACCAGCATTGGGTGGCGAAGCCGGCGATGGCCGCGGCGCGGTACTGCAGCATCAGCAGGAAGCGGCTGGAGAAGGCGGCGAGGTAGGGGCGGGCGGCGTCCATGGCTTCAGGCCTCGCCCGCGCCATGCAGGTCGTAGAAGCGGGCGATGACCTCTTCGATGGCCGGCTCGCCCACATGGATGTCGACCACCTCGTGGGCCGCGGCGAGGGCGGCGATCAGATTGGGCGTCGGCGTCCGGGCCGGATCGAAGGCGAGTTCCAGGGTCTGGCCCTGGCGGCTGCGGATCTCGACGCCGGCCATGCTGATTTCAGGCGCCTCATGGGCGAAGTCGATGACCAGCCGCCGCTCGGCCAGGACATTGGCGCGCAGGGTCTCAAACGGACTGTCGGCCAGGACCTGGCCGTGGCCGATGACGATGACTCGCTGCGCCAGGGCCTCGATGTCGTGCATGTCGTGGGTGGTGAGCAGGACGGTGACGCCGCGCTCGCGGTTCAGGCGGCGGACCACCTCGCGGACGGCGAGCTTGGACGGCGCGTCCAGGCCGATGGTCGGCTCGTCCAGGAACAGGATGTCGGGCTCGTGCAGCAGGGCCGCGGCGATCTCGGCGCGCATCCGCTGGCCGAGCGACAGCTGGCGCACCGGCTGATCCAGCACCCGCTCCAGGCGCAGCAGGGCGACCAGCTCGTCGCGGTTGGCGCGGTAGCGGGCCGGCTCGACGCGGTAGATGTCGGCCAGCAGGTCAAAGCCTTCGGCCACCGGCAGGTCCCACCAGAGCTGGGTGCGCTGGCCGAAGACGACGCCGATCTTCGACACGTGAGCGATTCGGTCGGTGAAGGGGACGCGGCCGTTCACCATCACCGTGCCGGCGTCAGGTTTCAGGATGCCCGAGAGAATCTTGATGGTGGTGGACTTGCCCGCCCCATTGGGGCCGATGAAGCCCAGCAGTTCGCCCGCCTCCAGGCAAAAGGAGACGTCCCGCAGGGCCTCGACCGTGCGGTGGCGGCGATGGACCAGACCCTTGACCGCGCCCAGCAGGCCGGGATCGCGCTCGGCGACGCGATAGGTCTTGGCCAGGTCCTCGACGAGGATCTGCGGCATGGGCGAGGCCCGTGATTGGAATGAGAAGGGAGCGGACCCTAGATCGCCACCTGTGAAAGGGAAACCAGCTTGTTCGGCGGCCCGACGCGCCAACTGAGCGACTTGGCGGCCGATTTAGGGATAGCGGCGGTCCGGGTGGAACGGGCTTGGCTGTAGGGGCGTTCTGACAGGTGCGTGGGAAAAACTCTTAACGAACACGCATCCGGGGTAGGGGCCAGGCTCGTACTCCCCCAAGACGCCGCGCCTATCGCGCTGCGCCCATCCGAGGGACTGTCTATGACCGAACCGAAATTCCGCATTCTCGCCGGCGTCTCTGCGCTCGCGCTCGCCTTCACCCTGTCGGCCTGCTCTCAGGCTGAAGAGACCGCCGCTGCGCCGGAAGCCGAGCCGATGGCGGCCGCTGAGCCGGCCGCGACTGAGACCAACATCGTCGCTGGCGCCCAGGCCTCGCCCGACCACACCACTCTGGTGACCGCGGTCCAGGCCGCTGACCTGGTTGAGACCCTATCGGGCCCTGGCCCCTTCACCGTGTTCGCCCCCACCAACGCCGCCTTTGAAAAGCTGCCGGCCGGCACTGTGGACACCCTGGTTCAGCCGGACTCCAAGGATCAGCTGACCAAGATCCTGACCTATCATGTGGTCGCTGGCGAACTGATGGCCGCTGACGTCATGGCCGCCATCGAAGCCGGTGGCGGCACCGCCACCCTGACCACCGTGCAGGGCGAAGAGCTTAAGGCCTCTGTCGTCAATGGCGGCGTCCAGCTCACCGACGCCCAAGGCGGCACCGCCATGGTGACGGCCACCGACCTCGACCAGTCCAACGGCGTGATCCACGTGATCGACACTGTGATCATGCCCGCCGGCTAAGACTGGCCTGATCGTTCAGACCAGGAGGGCCCCCGCAGAGTTGCGGGGGCCCTTTTTGCTGCCTGTTATTCGGCGGGCCGCGGCGCGGCTGGCGGAACCATGGGCTCGGGCACGTCTATGGCGGCCGAGGCGGCCATGGCCTGTGGGGCGAGGCCGGCGGCGCGACGGGCGGCCAGGGCGGCCTTGGTTTCCTCGTAGGTGGCCCGGGTGATCTTGTAGCGGGCGTAGAAGAAGACGGCGATGAAGCCGGGGATGCCGGCCAGGACGCCATCCCACAGGGCGAGGTCCCAGATCACTTGGGCGGGAACCTCGCCGACCTGGGCCTTGACCGGGAAGTTGATGAAGGTGAGCACAAAGCCCGCCAGGGCTGCGCCGATGGCCTGGTCGACCTTCGCGAACAGGGCGCGGGTGGAATAGAGCACCCCTTCCTGACGCAGCCCGAATTTCAGCTCGTTCTCGTCGGCGATGTCGGCCAGGGCCGACATGATGCTGATGGAGAGCACGCTGGCCGCGCCGTAGCTGAGCACCGAGAAGGCGATGAGGATGGCCAGGAGATTGGGCGTCTCCTGCGTCAGCGTGCCGGCGAAACCCATCAGGATCGGGACCGACGGCGCCAGCGCATAGACGATGGCCGAGACGATGATGGTCGCCTTCTTGTCGAACTTGCCGTGCAGGGCGGCGGCGAACAGGAAGGCCGAGAGGTAGCCGGCGAAGGAGCCGATGACGAAGAAGCGGATCTGCTCGGACCCCAGGCCCCAGTAATAGGTGTTGGTATAGAGATGCAGGCCGCCGCGTAGGCCGATCATCATGCTGAGGAAGAAGTAGGCGACCAGCAGCCAGACATAGTTGATGTTGTTGAACGCCTTGCCGATGTCCTTGAAGAACTCGAAGGGGCTGTACTTCGGCAGGTTTTCCGGCGGCTTGGGCAGGTAGGGAATCCGATCGCGGGTGAACCAGGCCGAAGCCGCCAACAGCAGCAGGGCGATGCCGCCCATGATGAAGGCGAAGGGCCCGTAGGGCTCGGGGTTGAGCAGGCCGCGAGGATATTCCGGCGTCGCCTGGAAGAAGTAGGACAGCGCGATCCAGGTGGTGGCCGCAGCCCCCGCCCAGGTGAAGAAGCTGTTGTAGGACATCACCTTGGAGCGTTCGGTGTAGTCGCGACTGAGCTCACTGCCCAAGGCCAGGTGCGGGGTGTGGTAGAAGGTCATGGACTGGCGCAGCATGATCACGGTCACGGCGAACCATGAGAACAGCGCCCAGGTCCCCAGGCCGTCCGGCGGATTGAAGATCGCCCACAGGGACAGGACGATGGGGATGGGGGCGAAGAACATGTAGATGTGTCGCCGGCCCCAGCGGGACTTGGTGCGGTCCGACAGCGAACCCACCAGGGGGTCGGAAATCCCGTCCAGGAACAGGCTGGCCGATATGGCGAGGCCCGCCAGATGGGCCTCAAGCCCCAGGACCTGATTGTAGTAGAGCATGGCGTAGGAGCCGACGGAGAACAGCGCGATGGATTCCGCGCCGCTGCCGACCCCAAAGGCGAGCTTGGTCTTGAACGGCAGCCGTTCGCTGACGCCCGATGAATTCTGGGCCAATTTCAAATCCTCCCCGAGCGCTCTTAAAATGGATCGGCGCATCGCGAGGGGGGAGCAAGCCTCAGGCAGACCCGCTCGTCAACCGGGCAGCGGCCATACCGAAAGCTAGACAGTCAAGCTTGAAAGCCAGCTTGAGGGACCTTGAAACCATGCCGCAGACCGCGCCCCTGATCGTCACCGCCGCCCTGGATGAGGGCGGGTTCGCCTGGTTCGACGACCTGCGCCGCGCCCATTTTCCAGCCCATCGCAACGTGGTTCCAGCCCACCTGACCCTGTTCCACGCCCTGCCCGGAGAGGAGGAGCCAAGGATTGCGGAGGTGGTGAAGGACGCCTGCGCCAGGCGCGGGCCGATGCGGCTGGAGGTGCGCGGCCCCTGGTTCATTGGCCGCGGGGTGGCCTACCGGATCGCCGCGCCGGAACTGGAGGCTTTGCGCGCGGAACTGGCCCAGGCCTTCGCACCCTGGCTGACGCCCCAGGACCGCGCGGCCTTCCGCCCGCACATCACCATCCAGAACAAGGCCGATCCTGCCGAGGCGCGAACCCTATGCGAGCGCCTGCAACTGGAGTTCGAGCCCTTCGACATCACCGCCGAGGGACTGCTGATCTGGCGCTATCTCGGCGGTCCGTGGGCGGCCGTCGGGCAGGTGGGGTTCGGAGGTGAGGCCGTGGCGGAGGTTGGCTAAGCACCGGGGCGTCTTGACGGTGATCAATCCCGACAGGCGACGTCGCGCCTAGGCTCCTGGAGCTGGGCGCCGAACGGGCCCGAACAGGAAAGGGTGTTGCGATGGTCGAACCCCGCCGGTCCATACAGATGATCCCCCATGTCCGCTGAATGGGTCGAGTCTGCGGCGGTGGAAGGCCTGCGCGAGACGCTCCTGGCTCGCCTGGGGGCTGAGGGGCTGCTCATCGGTGAGGCGGCCGCCCAGGCGGGCTTCAGCCCCTGGACCCGGGTCGGGACCCCCTTGATGGTGGCGCGGCCAAGATCTGTGGGCGAGGTCTCGCAGGTGCTGGCCGCAGCCCACAAGGCCGGGGTCCCCCTCGTGCCCTGGGGCGGTCTGACGGGACTTGTGGGCGGGGCCATGGCCGACGGGGCCCTGGCGCTCAGCCTTGGCCGCATGAACGCCATCGAGGTGATCGACACCGATCAGGCGCTGATGACGGCGCAGGCCGGAGTCGTGCTGGAGAACGCCTGCGCCGCAGCCCAGGCGGAGGGGCTCTTCCTGCCGCTGGATCTGGGGTCGCGGGGGTCTGCGACCCTGGGCGGGGTGCTTTCCACCAATGCCGGGGGCAACCGGGTTCTGAGATACGGCATGGCCCGGGATATGGTGCTGGGCCTCGAGGTGGTGCTGGCCGACGGCACGGTGGTGTCGTCCATGAACGGTCTGATCAAGAACAATACGGGCTATGACCTGAAGCAGCTGTTCGTCGGTTCGGAAGGCACGCTGGGCGTCATCACCCGGGCGGTCCTTCGCCTGCGGCCGGCGCCGCGGAGCCAGGAGGTGGCCCTGCTGGCCGTCAGTCGCTTTTCCGATCTGGTGCGCCTGTTGCGGCGGCTGGAAGTGTCCCTGTCAGGGGCCCTGTCGGCCTTTGAGGTCATGTGGCCGCGTTTCTACCAGCTGGTGACGACGCCCCCGGCCCAGGGCCGGGCCCCGCTGCCAGCCGGGCACGCCTATTATGTGCTGGTTGAAGCCCTGGGGGGCGCGCCGGCCCAGGACCGGGAACGGTTCGAGCAGGCCCTGGCCGAGGTGATCGACGAAGGCCTGGCGGTGGACGCCGCGGTGGCCAAGTCTCAGGGCGAGCGCGACAAGTTGTGGGCCCTGCGGGACGATGTCGCCCAGACCGCAAGGGACGGGCCGATCACCGCCTTTGACGTCAGCCTGCCGCTCGGGGCCATGGAGGACTATGTGGCGACGGTTCAGGCCGCCCTGGAGCGCCGCTGGCCGTCGGCCAAACTGACGGTGTTTGGGCACCTGGGAGATGGGAATCTTCATCTGATCGCCGGGGTCGGCGATGCGGCCGCCAGGTCGGAGGTGGCCGCCCTGATCTATGATCATTTGCAGCCCCACGGGGGCTCCATCTCCGCCGAGCATGGGATCGGCCTGGACAAGCGGGCCTATCTGAACCACTCGCGGACGCCGCAGGAACTCAGCCTGATGCAGCGGCTGAAGTCGGCCCTGGACCCGACCAACCAGCTCAATCCCGGGAAGGTTCTGCCCTGAACCTGAGGCGGTCAGGGGGTTCCGCTCAACGAAGCTGCTGGCGACGGTCGTGTAGCCACGGATAGCTATGGGATTGTCCCATGCTTGGCCCCGCGGCAAGTGGGCGCGGTATCTCCTAAACTGACTGCCCGGCGCTCCAGCCGGACGCCCAGGCCCATTGGAAATTGTAGCCGCCGAGCCAGCCGGTGACGTCGACCACTTCGCCGATGAAATAGAGGCCCGGGACCTTGCGGGATTCCAGGGTGCGGGATTCAAGCTCATTGGTGTCGACGCCGCCCAGGGTGACCTCGGCGGTGCGGTAGCCTTCGGAGCCCACGGGCTTGACCCGCCAGGTGTTCACCGCTTCGGCGAGCGGGCGCAGGACCTTGTCGGACTGGTCGGCCATATTGCCCTTGGGCGCGTGGGTTTCAGCCAGATACTGCGCCAGGCGCTTGGGCAGGAGTTCGGCCAGGATGGTGGCGGGCGCGGCCTTGGCGCGGCTGGTGCGGGCGGCGCGGAGGTGGGCGTAGACGTCCTGGCCGGGCGCGAGATCCACGGTGATCTCCTGGCCTTCGCGCCAGTAGGAAGAGGCCTGCAGGATCGACGGGCCGCTGAGGCCTCGGTGTGTGAAGAGCAGGGCCTCGGCGAACCGGGTCTTGCCGGCGGCCACCGTGGCGTCCACGGCGACGCCGGCCAAGGGGGCGGTGCGCTCCAGCAGCGAGACGTCGAAGGTCAGCGGGACCAGGGCTGGCCTAGTCTCTGTGACCCGCAGGCCAAACTGGCGGGCCACGTCATAGCCGAAGCCTGAGGCGCCCATCTTGGGGATCGACTTGCCGCCGGTGGCGATGACCAGGCGCTGGCAGGCGACCTCGCCGGCCGAGGTCTGCAGGGTGAAGCCGTCGTCGTTGTGATTGATGGCCTGGATCGAGGTGGTCAGGCGCAGTTCCGCGCCGCCCTTGGCCATCTCGGTCAGCAGCAGATCGATGATCTGGCGGGCCGAGCCGTCGCAGAACAGCTGGCCCAGGGTCTTCTCGTGGTGGGCGATCCCATAGCTGTCCACCAGGGCGATGAAGTCCTTGGGCCGGTAGCGGCGCAGGGCCGAGATGCAGAAGCGTGGATTTTCCGACAGGAAGTTGTTGGGCGTGGTGTTGATGTTGGTGAAGTTGCAGCGGCCGCCGCCGGAGATGCGGATCTTCTCGCCGGGCGCCTTGGCGTGATCGATGACCAGCGCCCTGCGGCCCCGCTGGGCGGCCTGGGCGGCGCACATCATGCCGGCGGCGCCGGCGCCGGCCACCACCACGTCGTATCTGGGTTCCATGGGGCTCCTTAGCCGAGAATTGGCGATTTGGGGCGAAGGAAGGGCTGGGGCCGCGGCGACTGGACTTTTGAGGCCTCAGGCCCTAGGTTGTCGGTTCGACATTTCGTCGCGCGACGCTCGATCTAAGTCCGTTTCAGCGCGGTTCTCTAGAAAGCCCGCCATTCAAGCCTCCTCCATGCGCCGGTTCGCTGGCGCAGAGCGGGGCCTTTGGCGCGTCTGAACCGCTCTGCCGCCGCCTGGCGGGGACCGCCCATCCTTGCGGAAGGGCCCGGCCATGAGGCCGGCTCGCCGGGCGTCGGCGGCCAGCAGGAGACGACACCTATGTCCAAGGAAGAGTTCATCGAGTTTGAAGGCGTGATCACCGAGCTGCTGCCCGAGGGCCGGTTCCGGGTTCAGCTGGACAACGAACACACCATCCTCGCCTACACCGCCGGCCGCATGAAGCGGAACCGCATCCGCTCGCTGGTGGGGGACAGGGTCACCGTCGAGATGACCCCCTACGACCTGGAAAAGGGTCGCATCACCTATCGTCACAAGACCGAAGGCCCGCGCATGGGCGGCGGTCAGCAGCGGCCGCAGTTCCGCCGCCGCTAGGGACGCCCCGCGCGGCCCTTGAGCTGTGCAATAACGGGAAATTCATTGGGGCTGCGACCGCCTGTCGCTATTGATGGGCGCGCACCCATTTGACGTCATCGACTCGAGGGCCAATTTGACCCTGGCGTGGATCGCCCTACTGCCGTTTCTGGGCGCGCTCGCCCCGGCCCTCACCATCCGTCTTGGTCGCAACGCCTGCGCCCTGGCCACGGGGCTCGTGACGGCGACGGCGCTCGGGCTATTGCTGAGCCTGGCCCCACAGGTCATGGCCGGTCAGGTGATCACTGCGCGGCTGGACTGGTTCCCGGCCCTGGGCCTGAACCTCAACTTCTTCCTTGATGCGCTGGGGCTGATGTTCGCCGGGATGATCCTGGGCATTGGCCTGCTGGTGATCATCTACGCCCGCTTCTACCTGGCCAAGTCCGACCCCATGGGGCGGTTCTTCGCCTTTCTGCTGCTCTTCCAAGGGGCGATGGTGGGCATTGTCCTGTCGGACAGCATCCTGCTGCTGCTGATCTTCTGGGAGCTGACCAGCCTCTCGTCCTTCCTGCTGATCGGCTATTGGCGCCACCTGCCCGAGGGCCGCCAGGGCGCGCGCATGGCGCTCACCGTGACGGGCCTGGGCGGACTTTCGCTGATCGCGGGGCTGCTGATCCTGGGTCAGATCGCCGGCTCCTACGACCTCAGCGTGATCCTGCAGAACGGGGAGGCGATCCAGGCCTCGCCGATGTATCTGCCGGCCCTGCTGCTGATCCTGGGAGGCTGTTTCACCAAGTCGGCCCAGTTCCCGTTCCACTTCTGGCTGCCTCACGCCATGGCCGCGCCGACGCCGGTCAGCGCCTATCTGCACTCGGCGACCATGGTGAAGGCCGGCGTCTTCCTGCTGGCTCGCCTGTGGCCGGCCCTGGCCGGCACCGAGGCCTGGTTCTATCTGGTGGGCGGGGTTGGCCTCATCACCATGGTGTTCGCGGCCATGGTCGCCCTGTTCAAGGACGATCTGAAGGGGCTGCTGGCCTATTCCACCATCAGCCACCTGGGCATGCTGACCTTCCTGTTCGGCCTCGGCACACCAGCCGCGGCGGTGGCGGGCGTCTTCCACATCATCAATCACGCGACCTTCAAGGCCGCCCTGTTCATGAACGCCGGCATTGTCGACCACGAGGCCGGCACCCGGGACCTGCGCAAGCTGGGGGGCCTCTTCACCCTCATGCCGATCGCCGCGACCCTGGCGGTGCTGGCGGCGGCGGCCATGGCCGGGGTTCCGCCGATGAACGGCTTCATTTCCAAGGAGATGATGCTGGAGGAGGCGGTTGGCGCCCAGGCCTTTGGCCTCACCTGGCTGATCCCGGCCATCGTCATGGTCGGAATCCTGTTCTCGGCGGCCTATTCGTTCCGCTATGTCGTCGGGGTCTATTTCGGACCCAAGCGGGAGTCCTATCCCTCTAAGCCCCACGACGCGCCATTCGGCATGTGGGCGCCCTCAGCCCTGCTGGTGATCCTGGCGGTGGCCATCGGCCTGGCGCCAGCCCTGGTGGCTGGTCCGCTGGTGAGCGCGGTGTCGGCGGCGGTGACCGGCGGGACTGCGGGCGACAAGTACCTGGCCCTCTGGCACGGCTTCAACCTGCCGCTGGCCATGAGCGTGGCGGCCCTGGCGGGGGGCGCGCTGCTGCTAGTGGCCCATCGCCAGGCTGAGCGGGTCTGGCTGGCCCTGGGGCTGCCGGACGCCAAGGTCATGTTCGACAGGACGACTGAGGCTGCGGCCCGCGGCGCCCAGAGGTTCACCGAGGCGGTGCATACCGGGTCCCTGCAGCGCTACATGTTCATCATCCTGGCCACCGCCGTCATTGTCGCCCTGAGCGGCTTTGTCAGCGCCGACTACGTCCAGGGCGGTCGGCCGACCCTGCCGGCGCCTGGCGCCGCGGTCATCGCCTGGGTGCTGCTGGTGGGCGGGACCACCGCGGTGCTGCTGGGCCACAGGCACCGCTATCTGTCGCTGATCTTCATCAGCGTCATCGGCCTGATCGTCTCCCTGGCCTTTGTCTTCCTGTCGGCGCCAGACCTCGCCCTGACCCAGATCTCGGTGGAGGTGGTGACCATCCTGCTGCTGCTGCTGGCGCTGAACCTGATGCCCAAGACCACGCCAGTGGAGAGCAGCCGCGGCCGGCGCCTGCGCGACGGTCTGCTGGCCGGCCTCGGCGGGCTTGGTATGGCCGGCGCCACCTGGGCGCTGCTGCGCCGGGAGGGGCCGCCTTCCATTTCCGAGTTCCACTGGGCCAATTCCTATTCCGGCGGCGGCGGCACCAATGTGGTCAATGTGATCCTGGTGGACTTCCGGGGCTTCGACACCTTTGGCGAGATCATCGTCCTGGGGATCGCGGCCCTGACCATCTTCGCCCTCTTGGAGACCGCCGGTCGCGGCGCCTCGGGCCGACGGCTGGCGGCCTGGTCGCCCGATCAGAGCCGCTCGCCTGAGCGGCATCCGATGATGCTCGTAGTGGCCACCCGGCTCCTGCTGCCGCTGGCCCTGGTGGTGGGGCTCTACATCTTCCTGCGTGGGCATAACGAGCCAGGCGGCGGCTTCATCGCGGGCCTCGTGGTCTCCATCGCCCTGCTGATGCAGTACATGGCGTCTGGCTATGTGTGGGCCAATCGCCGCCTGCCAGTGGACCATCACGGCCTGATCGGCTTTGGCGTCCTGGTGGCCGCCCTGACGGGCCTTGCGGCCATGGCTTTGGGCACGCCCTTCCTCAAGAGCGCCTATGAGTACGTGGCCATTCCGCTGATCGGTGATGTGGGCCTGTCCAGCGCGCTGGCCTTCGACATCGGGGTGGCCTGTACGGTGGTCGGCGCGGTGATGCTGGCTCTGCATCACCTGTCCAGCGTGGCCCAGCGGGCCGAGAAATCGCCGGGCAATGACCTGCCCATGGACATTGATCCCAGCCGCGGCGTGGGGGCGCCTGGGCCTGCGCCGAGCGGAGAGGGCGCATGAGCATCGAGTTTCTGGTGGCCACCGCGGTGGGCGTGTTGTCGGCGGCGGGTATCTATCTGGTGCTGCGGGCGCGGACCTTTCCCGTGGTGCTGGGCCTGGCCTTCATGTCCTACGCCATCAATGTCTTTCTGTTCGCGTCGGGTCGGCTGGTGATCAATCAGCCGCCGATCTGGGGCAAGGACGTGGCGGCCTATACCGATCCGCTGCCCCAGGCCCTGGTCTTGACCGCCATCGTCATCGCCTTTGGCATGACGGCCCTGGTCGTGGTCCTGGCTTTGCGCGCCTATCTGGAGACCGGCACCGATCAGGTCGACGGCCTGGCCGATGAGGCGCCTGGACCGGACTCGTCCCCGTCGCGAGAGGCGGGCCAATGAGTCACTGGCTGATCGCCCCCGTCCTGTTGCCGGCCCTGCTGGCGCCGCTGATGCTGCTGTTCCTGCGCAAGCGGCTGATGGAATCGCGGGTGGTGTCTGTGGCCAGCTGCCTGGCCCTGCTGGCCATGGCGTGTCTGCTGGTGGTCCAGGCCAGCGATGGGACCATACAGTCCTACGCCCTTGGGGATTGGCGGGCGCCCTTCGGCATCATCCTGGCTCTGGACCGGCTATCGGCCCTGATGCTGCTGATCACCGCGACCCTCGCCCTGGCGGTGATGATCTATGCGGTGGTGACCGGCCTTGATCGCAAGGGCTGGCACTTCCACCCCCTGTTTCAATTCCAGCTGCTGGGTCTGAACGGCGCCTTCCTCACCGGGGACCTGTTCAATCTGTTTGTCTTCTTCGAGGTGCTGCTGATCGCCTCCTATGGCCTGATGCTGCACGGGGGCGGCGGGGCCAGGCTGAAGGCCGGTGTCCAGTACGTTGTGGTCAATCTGGTGGGGTCGACCCTGTTCCTGGTGGCTGTCGGCCTGCTCTATGGCGCCACCGGCACCCTCAACATGGCCCATATGGGCGAGCGGGTGGCCCAGGCGCCGGCCGGCGACCACGGGCTGATCCTGGCCGGCGGCCTGCTGATGATCGCGGTGTTCGCCCTGAAGGCCGCCGTGGTTCCGCTGCACTTCTGGCTGCCCAGGACCTATGCCTCGACCTCAGCGCCCGTGGCGGCCCTGTTCGCCATCATGACCAAGGTGGGCGCCTACTGCATCCTGCGCTTCACTACCGTGGTGTTCGGCGACGGCGCTGGCGAGCTGGCCTGGGCGCCAGCGCCCTATCTGCTGCCCGCGGCGCTGGCCACCATGTTGCTGGGCTTTATCGGGGTGCTGGGCGCCCGCCAGCTGAGACACCTGGCGGCGTTTTCCGTCATCGGCTCCATGGGGACCCTGGTCAGCGCGATCGCGGTCTTTACGCCGGAGGCCACGGCCGCCGCGCTCTACTATCTGCCGCACTCCACCTTCGCGGCCGCCGCCCTGTTCCTGGTGATCGATCAGATCACCCGGCGGCGGGGGGATTTTGGCGACGCCCTGTCGCCGAGCCCGGCCTTCGCCCGCGCAGGTCCCCTGTCGGCCCTGTTCTTTCTGACCGCCATCGCCGTGGTGGGTCTGCCGCCCCTGTCGGGCTTTCCGGGCAAGCTGCTGATCCTCGACGCCGTGCGCGATGCGCCGGGGGGGTGGTGGATCTGGGGCTTCATCCTGGGCACGACGGTCATCAGTCTGTTGGCCTTCGCCCGGGCCGGCAGCGTGCTGTTCTGGAAGAGCGCGGCGACGCCTGGCGAGATCCAAGCCGCCGATCCGGTCGCCCCCGTGGCCTCGGCCCTGGTGGTGGCCGCCCTGTTGGCGGTGCTGGCGGGCCTGACCTTGGCCGGGGGACCCGTGAGCGGCTACCTTAACGACACGGCTGAGCAGATTTTCGAGGCCGGCGCCTATGGCGGCGCGATCCTGGGACCGGGGTGAGGGGCTGGGCATGATCAAGAAGCTGCTGCCTCATCCCGCCCTGAGCGTCACCCTCATCGTCGTCTGGCTGCTGCTGGCCAACGAGCTCAGCCTCGGCGCCCTGGTTCTGGGCGTGATCGTCGGCGTGGTGATCCCGATCCTGACCAGCCCCTTCTGGCCCGACCGCCCGCGACTTCGCTTCGGGCCGCCCACCTGGTTCTATCTGCTGCTGGTGCTCTGGGACATCATCACCGCCAGCTTCCAGATCGCCCTGATCGTCCTGTTCCGGCGGTCGAAGGACCTGCGCTCAGCCTGGCTCGTGGTGCCTTTGGACCTGCGCAGCCCTGAGGCCATCACCATGCTGGCGGGCACCATCAGCATGACGCCGGGCACGGTGTCCTGCGACGTCTCATCCTGCGGCCGCGCCCTGCTGGTCCACGCCCTGGACACCCCCGACCCCGAGGCCGAAGTGGCGCGGATCAAGCGCCGCTATGAGGCCCGGTTGAAGAAGGTCTTCGCATGATCGAGATCGCCGTCCTGTTCGCCATTTCCTGCGTGGGTCTGGCCATGGCTCTGAACCTCTGGCGGCTGGCCAAGGGGCCGACGACGGCCGACCGGATCCTGGCTTTGGACACCATGACGATCAACGCCATCGCGCTGATGGTGCTGATGCAGATCCAGCAGGGCTCGGCGGTCTATTTCGAGGCGGCCCTGCTGCTGGCCATGGTCGGTTTTGTGGGCACGGTGGCCTACTGCAAGTTCCTGCTGCGCGGCGATATCATTGAGTAGGGATGAGGATGATGGACGCCAGCCCCGTTGAAATCCTGATCTCCGCCATGCTTGTGATTGGCGGTGTATTCGCTCTGGTGGGGTCCTGGGGCCTGGCGCGGATGCCCTCCCTGATGACCCGCCTGCACGGGCCGACCAAGGTGACGACCCTTGGGGTGGGCTCCTGCCTCATCGCCTCAATGATCTATTTCCCGGCCATTCAGGGGACGTATTCAGCCCATGAGCTGCTGATCACCCTGTTCCTGTTTCTGACCGCCCCGATCACCGCCAACATGATCGCCAAGGCGCATCTGCATCGCCAGGGGCGGGCCATCGACCCCAATCCCATGGACGACATCGCCGAAGGCCTGCCCGACACCGGGGTGGGGTCAGGCTGGTCGACCTTTGAGGGGCGGCGGGACGATCAGGCCGATCCGTCGCGCTGAGGCGCTTGCGATCGCGGTGGAATCCGGCATGGATCGCCGCGATGAAAAATGAACCCTTCTTCAAGCGGCAGGATGGCCGCTTCCTCCCCACACCGGCCTGTCGTGGGCCGTGGAACCCCCAATCCCTACATGGACGGGTGATCGTCGGACTGCTCGGTCACGTTCTGGAGGCCGAGCATGGGGAGCCTGACTTCATCCCCGCGCGCCTGACTGTGGACATGTACCGGCTGCCGGACTTCTCCCCCGTGGAGGTGACCACGACGGTGGTGCGGGCCGGCAAGCGGATCAAGGTGGTGGACGCCGAGTTCATCAGCGGCGGCGTCAGCATGGGGCGGGCGAGCTGCCAGTTCCTGCGCCGTACGGCCAACCCTGAGGGAAATGTATGGACGCCGCCCAACTGGGACGTGCCGGCGCCTGCTGACATCCCGCCGCCGGAGGACCCGCGCATGGGGATGGGCGGCATGTGGGCCATGCGCCGGATCACCGGCGACTTCGGCCAGGTGGGCGTCAAGCGGACCTGGATGAGCGAGGTGCGCGAGCTGGTGGACGGAGAGCCCCTGACGCCGTTCACCCGCGTGGCGGTGGCCGCCGACTTCGCCAGCCCCTTCGCCAACGCCGGCGACAAGGGCCTGGGCTATATCAACAGCGACGTGACGGTCTATCTGCACCGGCTGCCGGCCACAGAGTGGGTCGGGTTCGAGGTGGTTAATCACGGGGCCACCGACGGCGTCGCGATCGGGGAGTGCTTCCTCTATGACGAGCAGGGGCCGATCGGCTCTGCCGCCTGCACCGCGCTCGCCCAGGTGATGAAACGCTGAGCCGAAGGGCTCAGGACACCGCCACCGCCCGGCGGCATTCGGCGGCGAAGGTTCCCGCGATGTCGGCCGGCGGCGGCATGTGCGGGCCCAGTTGCTGGGCGCCATAGACCGCGCCGATGGCCTGGGCGCTCTGCAGGCGATCCAGGAAGTCGGTGGACACCTCCGCCTGGGCGACCACGCCGGCCTCGGCTGATGAAGCCTGCAGGTCGGCCACGAAGACGAACAGCTGATCATCCAGGCCGACGGTGAGCCGATCCTCGCTGTCGATGGGCGTGAAGCCGCCGACGGTAAGGGTCATGGCGGCGGGATTGCGCACGCAACCCAGACGAAGAACCTCAAGTCCCGCGGCGTCCGACAGGGTCAGGACAGCGCCTTCGCCGCTGGCCGAGGCCGCCCAGGACAGGCCGGGCGCGATGGGCGCTTCTGGCGCTGGAGCCGGCGCTGGGGCCTCGGGGGCTGCGGCGGGCGGCGGCTCGGCAGGCGAGCAGGCGCCAAGCGCCAGGGCGGTGACCAGGATCAGGCCAAGGGTCTGCTTCATGGAGGTCTCCTTCATCCGCCATAGGCGGTAGCGGACGGGCGCCGTCAAGGCGGCGTCGAGGTCAGCTGCGGCTGTTCATCTCGTCACCTGCGTTCTTGGGCAGGCGGACATAGAAGATCAGGGAAACGAAGGTCAGGGCGCCAATCACCAGGAAGGCCGGCGAGATGGTCTGGGCTGTCATCTCGTTCTCGCCGGACATCTGAGTGAAGAGGTGGATCAGGGTGGCCGCCAGGCCAATGCCCACCGACTGGATCAGTTGCTGAGCCATGGCCGACATGGTCGAGGCCCGGCTCATGCGGTCCTGCTCGATCTCGGCATAGGCCAGGCCATTTAGGCTGGTGAACTGCAGGGAGCGGAAAAAGCCGCCGGCCAGCAGAACCAGCATGATCACCCAATGGGGGGTGTCGATCTGGAATCCTGCATAGGCCAGGAAGAAGAGCCCGGTGATGACGGCGTTGACGATCAGCACGTTGCGGAAGCCGAACCGGCGCAGGATGGGCGGGGCGGTGGTCTTCATGATCAGGGCGCCGGCGGCGCCGACGAAGGTCAGCAGGCCCGCCTGCAGAGCGGTCATGCCGAAGGCCACCTGCAGCAGCATGGCCAGCATGAAGGGGGTGGCGCCCATGGCGATGCGCATGAAGGCGCCGCCGACCACGGCGGCCTCGAAGGTGCGCAGCCTGAAGAGGGAAAGGTCCAGGATGGCGTGGGGGGTGCGTCTGGCGTGCCAGGCATAGACCCACAGCATGCCGCCGCCGGCTGCGAACAGGCCCGCGACGGCCAGGGCTGGCAGGAAGTCGCGGCCCAGATTCTCGAACCCGAAGATCACGCAGGCGAGGCCAAGGCCGGTGAGCAGCATGCCCTTCCAGTCCAGCGCCTTGGCGTCCTGAAGCGCCACATTGGGCACGAAGCGCAGGACCAGCAGCAGGCCGACCGCGGCGATGGGCAGGTTCATGAAGAAGATCCAGGGCCAGTCCCAGAAGGTGACGATGAAACCGCCCACCGGCGGGCCGATCACCGGGCCGAGGAGGGCGGGCATGGTCAGGACCGACATGGCCCCGACCAGCTCGTTCTTGGGCGTGGTCCGCAGCAGAACCAGTCGACCGACGGGCGCCATCATGGCCCCGGCCGCCCCCTGGAGCAGCCGCGCGCCGACCAGCTCCATGAGGGTGTCGGCGAAGCCGCACAGGGCCGAGGAGAGGGCGTAGAGCGCCATGGCCAGGACGAAGATGCGCTTGGCCCCGAACTTATCGGCCGCCCAGCCGCTGATGGGCAGGAAGACCGCCGCGGCCAGCAGATACATGGTGATGGCCAGGTTCAGACGCAGGGGATCCTCGCCCATGTCCTTGGCCATGGCCGGCAGGGCGTTGGACAGCACCGTGGCGTTCAGGGTCTGCATCATCAGGGCCGAGCCGATGACGGCGGGCACGATCCAGCCGCGGCTCAGCGCAGCGGCGCGCTCCTCAGCAGTTGCGACGACGGGCTTGGTTGGCGTCCCGGCCTCCGAGGCGTCTTCGGCGGAGATTTCGCTCATGGCTGAACCTCCACCAGAGCCAGCAGAGGCGCCGCCGCCGCCGCCAGGGCCTGGCGCTCGGCAGGCGTGAGACGACTGAGGCGGGCGGCCAGCCAGTCGTTACGGCGGCGCCTGGTCTCGGCCAGGGCGGCCATGCCGGCCGGGGTGATGGTGAAGCCAGAGCGGCGGCCATCAGAGGCGTGGCTGAGTCGGCTGATCCAGCCGGCGGTCTCCAGGCGCTTGATGTGGGTGCTCATGGCTGGCCGCGACATCTGTTCGGCGTCAGCCAGGTCGGAGACTCCGACGCCGGGCTGGCGCTTGATCTCCACCAGCAGCAGGACGTCCAGGGCGGAGAGCCCGGCCTTGGACGCTTCCTGGCGCAGGCGCCGCGCGACCCGCAGCAGGGCGGGGCGCAGCAACTCGGCGAGCTGGTCGGGATCGTCGGGGAGGCCGGCGGGCATGGGCGCCATCTAGTTAAGTAAGCGAACTATCTATCTGGCTAGATAGAGCCCTGAGGCCGCAGGTCAAGGGGCGCGGCTCGACGCCGGCTCAGACGTCGGCGGGTCGGCGCAGTACGGGGGGGAGGAAATCCGGCTCCAGGGCCTTGCGGGGGTGGGAGGCGGTGACGTGGCCCATGAAGGGTGGCCAGATTTCGTAGCCCAGTAGGCCCTGCAGGCGAGGACTCATGGCCCGCACCTGCTCCTTGGGGACGCTGAGAAAGTAGTTCTCCTGGGTGCGCCCCCAGGGCTGGCAGTACTGGTTGGTCAGCGCCAAGCGCGGGGCGCCCGAGCGGTTGGCGCCGCCCCGGTGCAGCATGTGGCCCTGGAAGACGATGGCCGAGCCGGCCGGCATGACCGCGGGGATGAGGCGGCTGGCGGCGTCCGGATCGCGGCCGAAGGCTTCGACCTCGGCGTCGCTCCACAGGTGGCTGCCGGGCAGGATGTCGGTGGCGCCATTCTGATCGGTGAACGGGTCGATGGCGATGATGACGCTGAAGCTGGCCGCGGGCCTGGGTAGGCGATAGAAGCCGTCGTCGAAGTGGACGCCCTGCGCCGCCTCACCGGGCTGGATGGCGATGGCCTGGCTGGCGGTGAGCAGGTAGCCGGGCAGCAGGAAGCGGTCGAGGAGGGCGAGAATCTGGGGATGCTCGGTGAGGTCTTCGAAGACCTTGCCCCGGGCCACCAGGGTATAGACCCGCTCAGTGGCGTAGCCCTCAAAGGCGTTGCGGCCGAGGTGTCCGCCCAGGTGGGGGGCCAGCGCGGTTCGCACGGCCTCCAGCTCCTGGGCGTCGAGGAGGTCTGGCAGGACGGTGTAGCCGTCCCGTTCGATGCGTGCGGCGTGGGCGTCTGGGTCGAATGGGGCCATGGGCTACTCCCTGCGGCGCCTCTGGCGGGCGCCTGGGCGTCAGCATAGGCCCGGCTCAGGCCAGCAGGCTACGGACCATGCGCAGGGCCCTAAGGGCGAGGCTGGCCTCCAGGGATAGGCGGGCGAGGCGGTGGGGCGCTGCGGCGCAGGCCTCGGCGTGGCCGCGGGAGGCGGCTTCTCGCAGGGCTTCGGCCTGATGGTCGAGGGCGCGGGCGGCGGCCTGCAGGTCGGCCAGGGCGGTCTTGAGCCGACCCTCGGGGGAGGCGGCCCAGGTCCGTTCGGCCGCGAGGCGGGCTTCGGTGGCGCGGCGGATTTGATCGGGCGCGCGGCGGCGAGGCGGCTCGAGGCCAAGGCCGGACCAGGCGACTCCCCAGGAGCGGCGGGTCTGACCTTGCGTCCAGAGGGCGTGGTCGGCGGCGTCGAGGGCGGCGCAGGCGGTAAGGAGGTCTGGGGCGGAGGCGTGGAGATTCATGGCCGGAACCGTATAATAAATACAGCAATCTGCAACCGGAAGTGCAGACGTTAGAGCGCCGACTGGATGATCCGGCGGGCCTGGAAGGGCGGGATGATGGCGGTGATGTGGGCGGCCCAGCGCAGGCGGGCGTCCTGGCGGGTGGGGCCTGCCACGCTTTCCAGGTCGTAGAGGCCCGAGCGGGAGCCGCGCAGCAGGCGCTTGACCAGCACCTCGTCGGTGTCGATCTCCACCACCACCACATGGCCCAGCATGTCGGGCGTCGGCGGGGTGCGCTGGTCCTCGAAATAGATCAGGGCGCCGTCGTCGGCGAGGCCGCGCATGGAGTGGCCGACCACCCGCAGGGCGGCGGCCTTGTCCGTGCCGCCCGGGGGGATGGGGGCCAGATCGCCGGCCTCCTGGCCGGTGGCGAAGAGGACGACGCCTTCGGGATTGGCGCCGACGCGGCCGAGGATCGGGACATAGCCGGCGAGCGCCGAGGCGCGCACGGGGCCGGCGGCGTCATAGAGCCACTCGGCGCTGACCCCGAAGGCGGCCGCATAGTCCTTGGCCTTGCGATAGGAGAAGGGCGCATTGCCGTTCTCGTTGGAGGCGTAGGTGTTGCGGTTCCAGCCGAAGGCCTCGGCCGCGGCGGCGGCGGTCTCGTAGCCGGCGTCGAGGCGGGCCTGGCGGAGGCGGTCGGAACGGTCGTTCATGGGGATGATCTAGCGCAACTTGGAATAACTGTACATAGGATACAGTTTCCGCTTGCCGAGTGTATGTATGAAAAATACAGTCGGCCCATGGAACAGACACAGTCTCACCGGGCGCCAGCCCGAAGCCCCACGAGCCTGGGGGATTACGCCAACCTGCGCCGGGGCGGGGCCTCGCCGCCGCGCATCCGCGCCCTGCTGCGGCTCGGCGACGGGGATGTGGCGCGGCTGGAGCGGGCCTTTCGCGGCCAGGTGGCCCGCGGCGTCGGCGAGGCCCAGCCCCGGTTCGCCCACCATGAGCGCCATGTGGCCGCCGTCCTGGCGGAGGGGGGCTTTCCGGCCCTGACGGAGACCCGGATCGGGCGCAACGGCGTCCATGTGGGTCTGCCGCTCACCTGGCCGGGGCTGCTGCCATGAGCGCGGCCATGGGGGAGGCGCCGCGGGACGCGGGCAGCGTTGTGGCCCAGGCGCTGGGCCATCGCACGCCGGGCGACCGGGCGCAGTTTCTGAAGGAGCTGCTGGCCCATACGGCCGCGGGTCTGGTGATTTTGGAAGGGGAGCGGGCGGCCAGCGAGGCGGTCTACCGCCTGGCCGACGCGGTGGTGTCGCGGGGGCGGCCATGAGGGGGGCGGTGTTTGACCCCGCCGCCCGGACGCGCGCGCGGCTGCAGGCCCTGGAAACCCGCGCCCGGGATCGGGCCGAGGCCGCGGCGGTGGCCGAGGGCGTGGCCGAGACCGTCGGCCTTTCGGAGGCTCGCGGCGCAGTCTTCGAGGGGCCGCCCGGCCCTGGCCGGCCCTATCGTCGGCAGACCGGGCTCGACTGGCTGGCGCGCAAGGGGCGGATCAGTGCGGCTCAGAAGTCGGCCGGGGAGCGCTATGGCGCCCTCTATCGCCGGACCGCGCGGGAAGGCGCCATCCGCTCGACCCTGGACGTGCGCCCCGGCGGGGGCGGTCCTGCGGGGCCAGGCGCGCGGGAAGAGGTGCTGCTGATGGCCGCCGAGGGCTCGGCCCAGGCGGCGGCACGGCTGGCGGTGATGCGTGCCAGGCTCTGGGACCAAACCGACCTGGTGAGCGCCTGCGACCTGGTCTGCGGCCAGGAGCTGACCCCGCGCGAAGCCGTGGCCAGCGAGCGGGAGGTGGGCCGGATCGAGGCGCTGGTGGCCGTGGCGCTGGATGTGCTGGCGGGTGGGCGGGCGTGATGGCCAGGAAGCCATCTTGCACCGCCACTTGTTCCTGAAGGCCCTTGATTGTATCTCATTTGAGAGACAAGATTGAGCGGCCCACTGGAGGATCAGACGTGGCCGCGCAAACCTCAATGCTCCATGTTCGCGTCGACGAGCAGTTGAAGGCCGACGCCGCGGAGAAGCTCGCCCGGGTCGGTCTTACGGTCTCAGACGCTGTGCGCATCCTGTTGACCCGCATCGTCAGGGAAGGGGGGTTACCGGCCGGACTCACGTCCGATCCTGAAGCTCATGACGCCTGGTTCCGGGCGAAGGTGCAGGAGGCCCTGGCTGAGACAAGCCCCGCAGCGCCCCACCAGCAAGTCATGGACGATGCCCAGGCGCTGATCGACCGGAAGCGGCGTGACCGTCCGGTCGATTGAATGGCGCGCGGCGGCGCGCGGCGATCTGTTCGCGATCCTGGACTATATCTCAGACGATAATCCCGACGCCGCGCAGCGGTTGAGAAGCGAGATTGAGGTCAAGGTTTCCAGGTTGGCCGCGCGGCCAAAGCTGTATCGTCCCGGACGGGTGGCCGGCACCCGCGAGATGGTTGTTCGGCCAAACTATATCGTAGTTTACGTCGAGGATGATCGCGCGGTGGTCATCCTGCGGGTGTTACACGCCACCCAGCAATGGCCGTCTGGCTGACGGCTTGGCGCATGAGGCGTTAGCACTCTGGGTCTCACCGCGCCGCCTGATCAATGGCGGTTGAAGGACAAGAACCGATGACGACGAGAGTAGGCGGCTGCCGGTGTCGCCAGGTTCGGTTTCGGGTGAGTGAGGCGCCGAAGGTGACCATGGCGTGTCACTGTCGGGGGTGTCAGCAGATGACCGGCAGCGCGTTCTCGTTGAGCGCGCTGTTTGCGGCCGGCGACTTCGAGGTCACGGCTGGGGAGCCGGTGATCGGGGGGCTGCATGGGGCGACGCGGCACTTCTTCTGTCCGCACTGCATGAGCTGGATGTTCACCCGGCCCGAGGGCGCCGACCTGTTCGCCAATGTGCGCGCGACCCTGTTTGATGATCCGTCGGGGCTGGAGCCGTTCATGGAAACCATGACGGCCGAAAGACTGCCCTGGGTGAGCACGCCGGCGGTGGAGGGGTTCGAGGGCTTTCCGCAGCCCGCCGAATATGGCCGGCTGATGGGCGCCTATGCGGCGCGCGCGGCTGGGTGAGGGCCGTGAGGCGGAGCGAAGGATCGCCCCGCCTCCTGGCGCCCCTCAGGCGTTCTGGATCGCCGAGGCGATCTGGTCGGTGGTGTGGCCGGTGAGGTCCTTGGCGATCTCGCCCACCAGACGGGCCTCGGTCTCCTTGTGCCAGCCCTTGCGAAGCTGACCTAGCGTCTTGGGCGCGGCGATGACCAGCAGGGCCTCGGCCTTGTGGGTCAGGACCATGTGGTTCAGGGCGTCGGCCACGCCCATGGCGAAGCCGTCCTCGGCCTGGGTGTCGTTGTCAGGATTGGCGTCGCTGGAAATGCGGCCAGGCGCCCCGGAGACCCGATCGGGGATGTCTGGAGTCGTCTTGGCCTTGAGGTCGATCTCCTGGGCCCCGACGTTTTCGAAGAGGGCCAGCTTCTCGCCGTCGACAACGGCCACGAGGGCGCCTTTGGTCAGTTTCATCGGGGAGGCTCCGTAAGTTGCGGGACAGCCTCAACGTTTCGGGGGCGGCGCGGTTGCGCCGGCAGGCTCCCCGCCGCCACGCCCGAAGGCGTCGCGGCGGGGATGACCTTTAGTGGGCGCCGGCCAAGCGCTTCTCCCGGGGGAGGTCGAAGCGGTCGGCGTTCATCACCTTGGTCCAGGCCTTGATGAAGTCGGTCACGAACTTCTTGCCGGCGTCGGCCGAGGCATAGACCTCCGACAGGGCGCGCAGCTGGGAGTTGGAGCCGAACACCAAGTCGGTGCGGGTGGCGGTCCACTTCTGCTGGTTGGTCTTGCGGCAGGTCCCGATGAAGAGGTCATCGGCGCTGTCGTCCACCTGCTTCCACGCCGTGCCCATGTCGAGCAGGTTGACGAAGAAGTCGTTGGTCAGCTGGCCGGGGCGGTCGGTGAAGACCCCGTCCTTGGACCCGCCGTGGTTGGCCCCCAGGACCCGCAGGCCGCCGACCAGGACGGCCATTTCCGGGGCCGTCAGGGTGAGCAGTTGGGCCCGGTCGATGAGCAGCTCCTCGGTGGGGACGCTGAACTTGACCTGCAGATAGTTGCGGAAGCCCTCGGCCTTGGGCTCGAGCACATCGAAGCTTGCGGCGTCGGTCTGTTCGGCCGAGGCGTCGGTGCGGCCGGGCGTAAAGGGGACCGTGACGTCATGGCCAGCGGCCTTGGCGGCCTTTTCCACAGCGGCCACCCCGCCCAGGACGATGAGGTCGGCCAGCGAGATCTTCTTGCCGCCGGAAGCGCCGGCGTCGAAGGCGGCCTTGATCCCCTCCAGCACCTTGAGCACCCGGGCCAGCTGATCGGGCTGGTTGACCTCCCAGTCCTTCTGCGGCGCCAGGCGGATACGGGCCCCGTTGGCGCCGCCCCGATGGTCAGAGCCACGATAGGTGGAGGCTGAGGCCCAGGCGGTCTGGATGAGCTCGGCCACGGTCAGGCCGGAGTCGAGCAGCTTGCCCTTGAGTGCGGCGATGTCGCCCGCGTCCACCAGGGGATGGTCGACCGGCGGGATCGGGTCCTGCCAGATCAGGTCCTCCTTGGGGACTTCAGGGCCGTAGTAGCGGGCCTTGGGGCCCATGTCCCGGTGGCAAAGCTTGAACCAGGCCCGGGCGAAGGCGTCGGCGAACTGGTCGGGATTGGCCGCGAACCGTTCGGAGATCTTCCGGTACTCGGGGTCCATCTTCATGGCCATGTCGGCCGTGGTCATCATGGTCGGCAGGCGCTTGGACGGATCGTGCGCGCCTGGCGCCATGTCTTCCGGCTTCTGGTTGATGGGCTGCCACTGCTGGGCCCCGGCCGGGCTGCGGACCAGCTCGTAGTCGTAGTCCAGCAGCATGTGGAAGTAGTTCATGGTCCACTGGATGGGGGTGGGGGTCCAGGCCCCTTCCAGGCCGCTGGTGATGGTGTGGTCGCCCATGCCGCTCTCGTGGCTGGAGGTCCAGCCCAGGCCCTGCTGAGCGATGTCGGCGCCTTCAGGCTCGGCGCCGACCTTGGAGGCGTCGCCGGCGCCGTGGCACTTGCCGAAGGTGTGGCCGCCGGCGGTGAGCGCGACGGTCTCCTCATCGTTCATCCCCATGCGGGCGAAGGTCTCGCGGATATCACGGCCCGACTGGATGGGGTCGGGATTGCCGCCGGGGCCTTCGGGATTGACGTAGATGAGGCCCATCTGGATGGCGGCCAGGGGGTTTTCCAGGGCCATCTCCTTGTCCGGCTGGATGCGGGTTTCGGCGCCCTGGCCGACCCACTGTTCCTCCGAGCCCCAGTAGATGTCCTTTTCCGGCTCCCAGACGTCCTTGCGGCCGCCGCCGAAACCAAAGACCGGGCCGCCCATGGACTCGATAGCCACATTGCCGGCCAGGATCATCAGATCGGCCCAGGAGATCGCCTGGCCGTACTTCTGCTTGATAGGCCACAGGAGGCGGCGGGCCTTATCCAGGTTGGCGTTGTCTGGCCAGCTGTTGAGAGGGGCGAAGCGCTGCTGGCCAGCGCCTGCGCCGCCGCGGCCATCGCCCGTGCGATAGGTGCCGGCGCTGTGCCAGGCCATGCGGATGAAGAAGGGGCCATAATGGCCATAGTCTGCCGGCCACCAGGGCTGGCTATCGGTCATCAGGGCGGTGAGGTCGCGCTTGAGCGCGGCGTAGTCGACGCCCTGGAAAGCCTTGGGATAGTCGAAGTCATCCCCCATCGGGTCGCCGTGGGCGCCGTGCTGGTGAAGGATGTCCACGGAGAGCTGGTTGGGCCACCAGTCGCGGTTGGTGCGGCCGAGCAGAGACCGCAGGGCGCCTGGCTGCTTGATCGGGCAGCCCAGGGGATCGCCAGTTCCAGAAGCGTCGTCCATCGTCGTCCTCCCTCACATGTGAGTGTTTGGAGGACTGTAGGCAGAGGTTGCGAGCCCTGGATAATGGATAAAAGTGATCGCCCGGAACGGGAAACTCTATGGTGGGCAGTTGCGGGACGCAGGCATTGACAGGAATGCTCAGCCATCACCACATGAACGCGAACCTTGGGAACCTCTCGTGACCGCCACCTACTTTGTGAAAGCTCACTGGGATGCCGAGGCGTCGGTCTGGGTGTCGCAGAGCGATATTCCCGGTCTGGTGATCGAGGCTGAGACCCTAGCCGAGTTCGAGAACCTGATGATGTCCCTCGCCCCGGAAATGCTGGCCGCCAATACCGGGCTGCACAACACCTCTGTCAGCATCCAGTTCGACGTGTCCTCCCGGCGAGACCTCGCCGTCGCCTAGAATCGTTTGCCGATCCCGAGTTGCTTTAGAACCTCATTGGCGGTGTGCCGGCTTTTGGAGCGTGGCACCGTGACTGTGCGGCCATTGATGGGGCTGCGCCACTTCTCATGGCTGCCCTTGCCGCCGGGAACCTGCTCGCAGCCGTGGGCCAGCATGATCCTGACGAGTTCGGCGTAGTAGGTCGGCACGTGAGCCCCTCCGGAACGGTTCACAGTTTGGCGCCGAAATCCGACAGGACGAAACACCGCGCTATGTTCCCTTTTTGTTCTTGCGTCGCCGCGGAAATCTGGTAGGTTTTGGCTATGGGTCGTTCTTGCGTCTGAGGCGCGGGGGACGCCGCGGCGGGCCTGGCCCGCACCTGCAGATTTCCAACAGATGACGTGTGCGCCTGGCGGCTAAGTCCGCCGGGTTTGAGCATGTTCTGGGGCCTTGCCCCCTTGTCCTTCCCCGGGGCGGCGAGGCGTGGGAATTTGCGGGTCGTGCGGCGATCCCGTCTGCGCCGCAGGAGCCCCGCGCCGGCTGATCTCAGCCCCAGGGCCCTTAACCCCTGCGGGCGCGCCTCTCGTGAGGCTCATGGCCGGCGCGGGGCGGAACGGCCCAGACCTTTTCTGTGAAGCGTATGGATGATGGAGGCGGCCGATGGCGGGGCGACCCAGGGATCCCGGCCGGGCGGTGAAGGCGCTCGCTCCGCTGGCGGTGGAGACGCTAGAGGCCCTGATGAAGGGGGACAAGACCAGCGACACCGCCCGCATCGCCGCCATTCGTGAGGTGCTCGACCGCGCCCAGGGCAAGGCCAAGGCGCCGGAGGCCGAGGGCCGGCTGACGGTGACGATCCGCCGGCTTGGCTGGGACGAGCCTGACGGCGCGGCGGGTTGAACATGGAGATCGAGCTGCCGGCCGGCTGGCGGCCGAGGCCCTATCAGACGGCGCTGTGGCGCTATCTGGAGGACGGGGGCTTGCGCGCCGACGTGGCCGCCCACCGGCGGTGGGGCAAGGATGATGTGGCGCTGAACTGGGCGGCCGTCAGCGCGATCCAGAGGCCCGGCGTCTATTGGCACCTGCTGCCGGAGGCGGCTCAGGCGCGCAAGGCGATCTGGGAGGCGGTGAACCCGCATACGGGGCGCCGGCGCATCGACGAGGCCTTTCCGCCGGCGATCCGCGCGAGCACGCGGGACGGCGACATGAGTATCCGCCTGGCCAATGGGTCGGTGTGGCAGGTGTTGGGGTCGGACAATTATGACAGCCTGGTGGGGGCGCCGCCGGTCGGCGTCGTGTTCTCCGAATGGGCGCTCGCCAAGCCTGAGGCCTGGACCTACATCCGGCCGATCCTGGCGGAGAATGGCGGCTGGGCGCTGTTTCTGTGGACGCCGCGAGGGCGCAACCATGCGGTGCGCGCCTTTGAGGCCCGCGCCCGGGACAGGGCCTGGTTCACCCAGCGCTCGCCAGCCACGGAGACCGGCGTGTTCACGCCGGCGCAGCTCGCCCGGGAGCGGGCCGAGCTGGTGGCCGAGACGGGGTCGAAGGAGGAGGGGGAGGCGCGGTTTGCGTCGGAATATCTTGTGGACTTCGATGCGGCTGCGCCGGGCGCCTATTATGCCGCGCTGCTGGGCGAGGCGCAGAGCGCTGGCCGCGTCGGCCGCGTCCCGCACGACCCGGCCCTGGCGGTGCATACCGCCTGGGACCTGGGTATCGACGATTACACAGCCATCTGGTTTTTCCAGCAGGTCGGCCCCGAGGTGCGGGCCATCGACTATTTCGAGACGAGCGGCGAGGGGCTGCAGGTCATCGTCCGCGAGGCCATCGCGGCGAAACCCTACGTCTATGGGACCCACCACCTCCCGCACGATGTGATGGTGCGCGAGCTTGGCGCCGGCGGACGTTCGCGGTTTGAGACCCTGGCGGGGCTTGGCGTCTCACCCATCGCGGTGGGCCAGGCGACCCATCCGGAGGAGCGGATCAACGCCGCGCGGCTGATGATCCCCATGACCTGGTTCGATGCGCAAGCCTGCGCGCTCGGGCTCGACCGGCTGCGGGCCTATCGCAAGCGCTGGAATGCGGCGACGCGGGCCTATGGCGGGCCGCTGCACGACGCCGCCAGCCACGGCGCGGACGCTTTCGGCGAGTTCGCCCTGAACCGCCGCGGGGCGGGGGCGCGGCGGGCGGGGCGGCGGGCCGGGAGCGGGGCGAGCGGGAGCTGGATGGGGTGATGGCCGCCTATTGACGACAACAGAAATGAGGACTGCCTGATATGAGCGAGCCCTACTTCGGTTGGCGCACGAGCGCTCCCGGAGCCGCGCGGACTGTGGGTGCGGCAGATGAGACTACGGTCAGCGAGATCGAGGTCATAGGTCGAGGCCCAGGAGCGGCGCAGACGACGGGGTTCTGGTCGCGCGACCCTGGCTTCATCGAGAGCTTAATACCCGTTTGGGGGTCCACACGCGGCCTGATCGCAGACTTAAAGCAAGGCGATCGACGAGGGGCAGCGATCAATGGCGCCATGCTCTTGAGCGAGTTAAACCCGCTTGCCTGGGGGGCGACGGCTCTAAGTAAGGCCGGCATTCGTGCTGCGATGAAAGCTGGAACAAGCCGGACTTGGAACGCAACGCGTAAGCGCATGGCGAGACAAGGGTACTTTAAGGAGGGTGAAACGGGGCACCACTGGTTTTTTCCTCAGGCATCCACGGCGCCGCTCTGGATTGTCAACCACCCAGCAAACATCGTAAAATTGCCCGCCGATGTGCACAAGCGGATACACTCTCGAGATCTGAAAAATGGCCTGCCGCGTTTCAATATGGCTGAGCGGCTCTACTACGGCACTCCGTCATGGCTAAAGGTTGAGGCTGGTCGCGCTTCGGGCCTCACGGTCGGCAAGGCATCGATGGCGGGCAACCAGGCGGAGCCGGTCTATCTTAGTGACGCGATCGACGCTCCTGAGGCGAGGCAAGAGGTGTCGACGGCATCTCATCTTGTTCCGCTTGGTGGCGGTGCGTTCGCGATTAGGCCAGGGCGGATCAACGACTATGACTCAGGCGGCTACTGGTAGACTCTCGCCCGTAAGTTCGTGATATGTTCCGGCTTGAGGGTGCTAATGAGTTGGCGGGATGAGGATGGCGGCGAGGCAGTGGCGATGGGTGGCGGCGGGGGCGGCGATGCTGAGCGCCGGCAGCTGCGGCTACGCCACCGGTGGCTTCTGGATCGGCGACGGCTGCAATGACCAGGCGGGCTATTGGGAAGATGGCCTCTGCTACATCATCGGCGCGCGCCAGAGCACGCCGCGCGGCTGGCAAAGCGTACAGGCCGCGGAGTTGGCGGCGGTCAAGGACGTGGCTCATGACTGGGGGCGGCTCACAGCGTCCGGGGCCGACCTTGATGGCGACGGCGAAGGCGATGCGGTTGCGGTCCTTGTGGACCCGACGCTGACCCAGTTCCGCGTCTTCGCTTTCTTCTCCCGGGACGATTTCTCCGGAGATGCGGCCCGTGCGCTGACCGAGGCGCGGCCCATCGCGGAGGTGGATGCGGTGTCCGTAGAATTTAACAAGCCCGCGCCGTCCTCCGCTGCGGCGGCGAGCTTCACCTTTCGCCAAAGGGTCGACTGGAGGGCCCGGGACACCACCTACACGTGGGCGGAAGGCCGCCTGGTCGAGGTGGCGTCATGACGATTGAGCCGCCTCCCTTTCCCACCTGGCGGCTGCTGAGAGGCCTGCTCGCGTCCGTCGTGATGGTCGTTTTGCTGATGGGCTCCTGTGTTGTCGGCTGCAATGGCCGCGCTTTCGAGTACGGGGAGCGCTGCCGCGACCATGGTGGCGTTCGGAGCCGACTGGACTGTCACATGCCCCGCCTGACGGTGATCCCGCCGGACGGTTGGGTCTTCCGGACGACGGCGGACCTGATGCCGATCTATGGAGACGATCCTCCCTGGATGAAGGCGCTCGACCACTATCAGCGCCTCGCAGTGAGGGCGGACTTCGATGGTGACGGGAGGGAGGACCAGGCGGCCATCCTGCTGGACGAAGCCTATGAGAGTTTCGCGATCTATGCGTTTCCGGCGGGCCGCGAGCCGGTGATGCTGGCGCCGGGCCGGCCGATGACGGCGCTGCCCGGGAAGTCGCTGGCGGTGCGTGAGGCGAAGGCAGATAGCCCGCCGTCCCTGGTCGTGAAGACCGCGGACGGCGAGGACGAGGCGTACGCCTGGGATGGCGCGACGTTCGTGAAGACGGCCGGCTAAGAGCCGGACGGACCTAAGGAAATTCGGATTTCTCTGACACAGCGTCCCCGGCTTGGGACGCCAAAGGGCGTTTGCATGACCCATGACGACATCCTGCGCGACGCCCGCGAGGCGTTCGAGCGTGCGTCGGCCCATGAGGCCGAGATCCGCGAGGAGGCCCGCGACGACTTGCGGTTCGCCAGGCTGGGCGAGCAGTGGCCGGAGAAGGTGCGCCGGGACCGGGAGCTGGATGGGCGGCCCTGCCTGACCATCAACCGGCTGCCGGCCTTCATCCGCCAGGTGGTCAATGACGCGCGGTTGAACAAGCCGGCCATCGCCTGCCATCCGGTGGACGACGGCGCCGACCCGCAGACGGCCGAGATCTTCAATGGCCTGATCCGCCATATCGAGCAGTCGAGCGATGCCGAGGTGGCCTATGACACGGCGCTGGATTTCGCCGTGACCTGTGGCTTCGGCTATTTCCGGATCAACACCCGCTACGCCCGCGACGACAGCTTCGAGCAGGACATCGTCATCGAGCGGGTGGCCGATCCGTTCAGCGTCTATGGGGATCCGGACTCCACGGCCGCCGACTCCTCCGACTGGAACACCGCCTTCGTGGTCGACAGCCTGCCGCGGGCCGCATTTCAGGCCCGCTGGAAGGGGGCTGAGGCGGCGGACTGGTCGGGGGCTGGCTATGGCGGCCTGACCGAGGCCTGGGGCGATGGCGACCGGGTGACGGTGGCCGAGTTCTGGCGGCGCGAGGCGACAGCCCGCAAGATCGTGGGCTTAAGCGACGGCCAGGTGATCGAGCTTTCCGCCTATGAGGCGCAGAAGGGGCTGTTCGACGCCCTGGGCGTCAGCGTCGTCGGATCGCCGCGGCAGGTGGCGAGCCACCGCGTGGTGCAGCACGTGGTCACCGGCGCCGAGGTGCTGGAAACCGTGGAATGGGCCGGGCGGTTCATCCCCATCGTGCCGGTCTATGGCGAGGAGCTGCGGATCGACGGCCGGCGACGGCTGCGCAGCCTGGTCCGCGACGCCAAGGACCCGCAGCGGATGTTCAACTACTGGCGGACCACGACCACCGAGCTGGTGGCCCTGGCGCCCAAGGCGCCGTTCATCGGGCGCAAGGGCGCCTTCGAAACCGACGCCGAGAAGTGGGCCACGGCCAATGTGCAAACCCACGCCTACCTCGAATATGACGGCCCCGAGCCGCCGATGCGCCAACCGTTCGCGGGCGTGCCGGCAGGCGCGTTGCAGGAAGCGCTGAACGCCAGCGACGACATGAAGGCGATCATGGGCCTGCATGACGCCAGCTTAGGCGCGCGGTCGAACGAGACCAGCGGCCGGGCGATCATGGCCCGCCAGCGGGAGGGGGACGTCTCCACCTTCCACTATATCGACAATCTGAGCCGGGCGATCCGGCACGCCGGCCGGATCCTGATCGACCTTATCCCCAAGGTTTACGCCGCGCCGCGGGTGGTGCGCGTGCTGGGGCCGAGCGGGGAGGCGAGGCTGGCGACTGTGAACCAGCCGATGGCGGTGCGGGAGGCCGATGCGCAGGGCCAGGTGCGCGAGGTGAAGCGGATCTATGACCTGAGCGTCGGCAAGTACGACCTGACGGTGCGGGCCGGGCCCAGCTTCACAAGCCGACGGGAGGAGGCGGCGACCCAGATGATCGAGCTGATCCGGGCCTATCCGGCCGCCGCCCCGGTGATCGGCGATCTGCTGGCGCGCAACCTGGACTGGCCCGGCGCCGATGAGATCGCTCAGCGGCTTTCGAGCCTGCTGCCGGCGCAGGTGCGGGGCGAAGCGCCGGAATTGGGCGAGGCTCGGGCGGCCATCGAGAAGCTGTCCCAGGCCCTGGCCGCCGCCAACCAGAAGCTGGAGGCCATGGGGCGGGACCAGGCGCTAGAGACCCGCAAGCTGGAGATCGCCGCCTTCGAGGCGCAGACCAACCGTCTCAAGGTGACGGGCGCCGCCTGATCCGCCTGGCGTGTTTTAGAAGACATTCAAGGACATCATGATGATGCAAGACCCGACCTATCAGGGCGGCGCCGATCCGCGTCCGCTTGGCCCCGGCGCTGACGAGATCGACGAGATCGAGCACGGCGGGCAGTTCTATCGCCTGCCGCGGGCGCTGAAGGCGCAGCTGATGGCCAACATCGACCATGAGAGCGCCGTCCAGGCTGTGGCGGCTGAGCGCCGGGCCCTGGCCGAGCGGGCGAAGATGATGGAGCTGGAGGCCGAACTCGCCAGCGCCAGCGCGCAGGATCGGGCGGTGCTGATCGCCCTTGAGCAGCAGTTGGCGCAGTTCGAGGGCGTCGACTGGCAGGCGCTGAGCCAGCAGGACCCGCAGCTGGCCCAGGCGCTGTGGGCGCAGGCGAACGATGTCGCTCAGGCCCGGGAGGCCTATGGCCAGGCCCTGGCCCAGCAGGAAGAGATGGTCCGGGCCGCAGCCGGCGAGCGGGCGCGGATCGAGCTGGAGGAGACCGGCCGGGTCCTGGCCGGCCAGATCGAGGGCTGGTCGCCGGAGGTGGCGGCCAAGCTCGTGGAATACGCCCAGGCCTTCGGCGTCACCCTGGAGGAGCTTCGCGAGGTGGCTGATCCCCGGCTGTGGATGATCCTGCACCGGGCCCAGCAGGGGGAGGCGGCGCTGCAGGCGCAGACGCAAGCGCCGCAGATGGGCGGCGCTGCGCCGGCCCGGGCGGCGGCCATGCAGGTGCGCCCGGCTGTGCAGGTGGGCGGCGGCTCGGCCCCGGCCAGCGCGGTGCGCGACGACATGGGCGCAGCCGAATGGATGCGTCGCCGGAACGCCCAGGCGATGGCCGGGCGGTAGTTCCACGCCGGGCGCCAGCGCGCGCCCGATCCCTATCCGACAACCTGACCGGCGTAGCCGCGCCGACCCGCATTCCATCCTCAAGGAAGACGAGATCTCATGGCCAATTCGCTGCTTTCCCCGACCGCGGTGACCCGCGAAGCCCTGCGTGTGCTGCATCAGAAGCTGAACTTCGTGGGCTCGATCACGCGGGAGTATGACGACAGCTTCGCACGCCAGGGCGCAAAGGTGGGCGACACGCTGAAGGTGCGCCTGCCCAACCAGTATGTGGTGCGCACCGGCCCGACCCTGGACGCCCAGGACACCACCGAGACCAGCGTCGAGCTGAAGGTGCAGACCCAGAAGGGGGTGGATCTGAACTTCACCTCAGTGGACCTGACCCTGTCGCTGGACGACTTCTCCGAACGGATCATCGAACCGGCCATGAGCGTGCTGGCGGCCAATATCGAGGCCGACGCCATGGGCATGTACAAGGACGTCCACAATCAGGTGAACAACCAGGGGGCGGCGGCCAGCTTCGCCAAGATCCTGCAGGGCCGGAAGATCCTGGTGGACAATCTGGCGCCCCTGGCTGGCCGGACCTGCAACCTGAACACCCAGGACAATGTGGACCTGGTGGACGCCCTGAAGGGCCTGTTCAACGACAAGGCCAGCATCTCCAAGCAGTACCGCGAAGGCTTCATGGGCCGCAGCGCGGGCTTTGACTTCATGGAAAACACGCTGTGGCCCTCGCACACCGTGGGGTCCAAGTCCGGGTCGCCCCTGGTGAACGGGGCTGGTCAGACGGGCGGGACACTCGCCACCGATGGCTGGGCCAATAGCTCGCCGGTGCTGAAGGCCGGCGATGTGTTCACCATCACAGGCGTGTTCCGGGTCCATCCCGAGACCAAGCAGTCCACCGGCGTGCAGCAGCAATTCGTGGTGAAGGCCGACGCAAGCTCCAACGGCTCAGGGGTGGCCAATCTGCAGATCTCCCCGGCCATCGTCACCAGCGGCGCTGCGCAGAACGTGTCGAACGCGCCGGGCGACAATGCGCAGATCCAGGTGGCTGGGACGGGCGGGGCGGCCCACGGGGTGTCCATGGCCTATCACAAGGGCGCCTTCGCCTTCGCCACCGCCGACATGGTGATGCCGCGGGGGGTGGATTTCGCTGCGCGAGAGGTCTTTGACGGGGTCTCCATGCGGATCGTGCGGCAGTACGACATCAACAACGACAAGTTCCCCTGCCGCCTGGACGTCCTCTACGGCTTCCAGACCCTGCGCCCGCAGCTAGCCTGTCGCCTGGCCAATAACTAGGCCCACCCGCCGTTTGACGCGAACTGGGGCGGTGGGGGCCTGACCGCCGCCGCCCGTCTGGCTGGGAGGAGGGCGCATGGCGCTGACAACCTATGACGACCTGAAGACCGCCGTGGCCGACTGGCTGGAGCGGAGCGACCTGGCCGGTCGGGCGGCCGACTTCATCACCCTGGCCGAGGCGCGGCTGAACCGTGAGTTGCGGCTGGGGGTGATGGAGTCTGAGGTGAGCCTGATTGCGGCCGCCGGGGCGCGGACTGTCGCCCTGCCAGAGGACTGCCGCGAGGCGCTGGGCCTGTGGCGGGAGGAGGGCGCCGAACGCCAGCCCATGCGCTATCGGCCCGCCGGCATGTCGCCGCACAGGGAGACGGCCGGGCGGCCGGCGTATTGGACCCTGCAAGGCGCCGTGATCCTGCTGGACCGGCCCTGTGCGGCGGAGACGGGTTTCGTCCTTCGCCAGTTGGGGCGGCTGGAGCTCAGCGCGGCGTCACCCACCAATGCGGTGCTGGCCGAGCATCCTGACCTCTATCTGTTCGCCGCCCTGGCCGAGGCCTGCCCCTATCTGCGGGATGGGGAGATGGCAGGACATTTCGGCGCCCGGTTCGAGATGGCCCTGGTCCAGGCTCGCGCTGCTGACGCCCGGCGTCACGGCCTGGCGCGGCTGGTCACAGATCTGCCGCAGCTGGAGGTCCGGACATGCTGAGCCTTGGGCCAAAGGTTGATCCGTCTCTTCGGCCTCTGCTGGGGGAACTGATTGAGGCTGTGCGGGCGCTGCAGGCGCCAGGTGCGCCAACGCCGCTGTTTTCCTGCAAGGCCGCCGAGCTGCCGCCGGCCAGCAACTGGCCGCAGACCCTGGTCCTGGTGGCTGATCTTTCGACGCTGGCTGTCTCTGACGGCGCCGCCTGGGTGCGGCAAGACACGGGAGCTGTCATCTGATGCCTTCGACCTACACCGCCTCCCTGCGCCTGGAGATGCAGGCGGCCGGGGAGAACCTGAACACCTGGGGCGCGCCGCGTCTGAACCAGGTGATCGACCGCCTGGACCAGGCGATCGCCGGACGCAGCGCCATCGTCCTTGATGGCGACCATGTGCTGACCAGCGCCAACGCCGCCGACGATGAGGCGCGGCGGGCCATGCTGGACTTTTCGGGCGTGGGGCCGGCCACGGTGACCCTGCCGGCGACCAGCAAGATCTATCTGGTCCGCAATGGGGCCAGCGGCCCCGTGACCCTGACCACAGGGGCTGGGGCCGTGGCGCGCGTCGATCCGCAGGACGTGGCGCTGGTGGCCTGTGACGGGGGTGAAGTGTTCGCCCTCGGGGTCGGCGGTCTGAGCCTCAAGTCCTATGTCGACGCCGTGGCCTGGAGCTACAACGCCGGCGCCCTGCCGGCCCAGACCGGCAATGCCGACAAGGTCGTGGCCACAGATGGCCAGGACGCCGGCTGGCGGCTCGTCACCACCCTTCCTGACTATGTCCAGGATCAGGCCCAGCAGGCCGTCGCCGCCGAGCGACGGGCTGTGGCCCTGGCCTATTTCGGCTGAGGAGAGCCCATGAGCGCCATCGCCACCAATCAGTTCATCGCTGTCCAGCGACCCATCGCCTATGCTGCGGTGGCCACCACCGCCGAGACCGCCTTTCACGCCCCCACCCATGCGGTGGAGGTGGTGCCCGCCGCCGACAATGTGCAGGGGATGCGGATCACCAAGGCCTACGCCCTGACCCGGGCCGCGCCCGGGGCGGTGATCCATTGTCAGCTCTATGGGCGGGTGGGATCCACCGACACCCTGATCGACTCGGCGACCCTCGCCAACACCGCTCCCTCGGCGAGCGCGGCCGGCGGCAAGGCGGTGTTCGACGCCAGCGAGGAGGACCCCCTGTTCCTGCCGCCGGGGGTGGGTCTGGCCTTCGCCATCGGCGGGGCGGTGGCCAACGGCGTCGTCTGCCGGGTTTCCGGCGGCGCCTACGACCCGTTGCCGTGATGGGGCGGGGACCCAGGGGCGATCAGCCTCGACGGCGGGGCGGGGGGCGATCTGAGTTGATCTCCATCCAACTCGTCACTGCCCCGGGAGCTGGGGAGTTTGTCTCGCCAAGCGACTGTATTCTTGAGTTCTTTCTGCGAGGAGGCGGAGCGTCTGGATCGATTGCTTTCAATAACTCACGTGGCGGTGGTGGGGGCGGTGGAGTACGCCACTCTGTTCCGCTGAGAAAGAACCAGACCGTCACTTACATGATTGGTGCGGGGGCGGCCGGAAACGGTGCCGAAGGGACCTTCGGAAAGGACGGATTTGACTCGAAGGTTCTGCTTCCAAATGGCTCCTTGGTTGTCGCGGGAGGCGGTCGTGGAAACGGTGATGGCGGCCAGTCATACGGCGGACTCGACAATCGACCTGGCGCTACTTCTGGCCCTTTGAACAGCGCAGGCGGCGACTCCGCGTCGTTCTCGGACTTTGGACCAATCGATTTCTTCGCGGCCGGGCAAGGCGGTGCATTTGGCGTAACTGGCTTGCGAGGGTCATCGCCCGGGGGTGGCTCCGGGGGCTGCCCACCTGGCGGAAACGGTACGTCGTTGCCGGGTGCCGATGGCTCTCTAGTCTACATCCTTTCTAGGCCTTCATCATGAGAATACCTCTCGACCTTCCACCTGGGCTTGTGGGGGATGAGACCTCGTTTGCGGCCGCGGGGCGGTGGGCGGATGGGTCGAATGTGCGGTTCTGGCGCGGGCGACCTCAGGTGATCGGCGGGTGGGAATCCCTTGGGGGTGGAGACCTCACCGGCGTCTGCCGCAAGGTGTTCGCCTGGACCGACAACGCCGCGGGGCTGAACGTCGCGTTTGGAACCCACAGCGCCCTGCAGGTGTGGATCGGCGGCGGTCTCTTTGACATCACCCCGGTGCTCGCCCGGCCGGCCGTGAGGTTGGAGCCGGCGCCTCTGGCGGTGAGCGAGGGCTCAGAGGTGGTCACGGTGAGGCTGGCGGGGCATGGCCTGGCCGATGGTGAGGTTGTGGATGTGACCGGCGCGACGGCGGTCGGCGGCGTCACCCCCAACCTCTCCGGTGCGGTGGTCACCGGTATTGACCAGGACCACTTCAGCTATGTGTTCAGCGCGCCGGCGACCGCGTCCGCGACCGGGGGTGGGACGGCCGTGGTGGTGACGCCTCGCCTGGCCTTCGCGCCCGGCGCCGTCAATGGAACCGGTGGGCAGGGCTATGGCACCGGGACCTATTCCACCGGAGCCTATTCGGCCCCGTCGACCAGCGATTTCTATCCGCGCACCTGGAGCCTGTCGGCGTTCGGCGAGCAGCTGATCGCCAGCCCCCGGGGTGGAGCCCTCTATCGGTGGGCCAATGACGCCGGCGAGGCGGCCGCCCCCCTGGCGCAGGCGCCGCGGCAGGTCAGCGTGTCCCTAGTGTCGCATACCGACCAGATCTTCGCGCTGGGCTGCAACGAAGAGGTTTCTGGCGTCTTCAACCCGCTGTGTATCCGGCACAGCGGCGTCAGGTCCCCGGAGAGCTGGACGACGGCGCCGGACACCACGGCGCGGGAATATGTCCTGCCGGGCGGCGGACGGATCGTGGGGGCCTGCGCGGCGGGTCAGTTCATCCTAGTCTGGACATCGGACCGGCTGTTCGTCGGGACGTTTGTCGGCGCCCTGAACCAACCCTGGCGGTTTGATCCGGTTGGCGAGCACTGCGGTCTGATCGGACCCAACGCCTTTGCGATGGCGGGCGCCAGGGTCGTCTGGATCGCGCCTGACCTGCAGTTTCGGAGCTACAGCCTGGGTGGGGCGGTGGAGATCGTGCCCTGTCCGATCCGGGAGGAGTTGGCGCGCCACCTGGCCCGCGCCCAGGAAGATAAGATCACGGGCTCGACCCTCAGCCTGTATGACGAGGTGCGCTTTGACTATCCCGACGCGCGGGACGGCAACGAGAACAGCCGCTATCTCGCCGTCTGTCTGGGGGACGGCGCCTGGTCCAGGGGGATCATGGCGCGGACCGCTTTTGTGGACGCCGGCCCGCAGGGCGACCCCATTGGGGTGACGCCAGAGGGCAGGGCCTATTGGCACGAGCGCGGTCAATCGGCCGATGGCGGGGCCTTCGCCTGGTTCATCGAGAGCGCTGACCAGCTGTTGCATCCTGACCAGACGCTGATGGTGCGCGGCCTGTGGCCGGACATGGCCCTGCAGGCCGGCGCGGCGAGCCTGCGACTGACCACCCGATTGAAGCCGCAGGGGGCTAGCCGGACCTACGGACCCTATGGCCTGGCGCCCGGCGCCAGCCGCCTTGATTTGCGGGCGACGGGCCGGCTGTTTCGGGTGCGGTTCAGCGGGCAGGGGGCGCCGACAGCCGGTCGGATCGGTCGGCCGGTCTTCGACGTGGTCCCCGCCGGCGGCCGGTGACCCCGCAGACCTGGGCGGCCTGCCGCGGCTGGCTGTTGCCGGCGCTGCGGGCTGAAGATGGGGACGAAGCGGCCCTGTTGGCGGACATTCAGAGCGGACGCGCCCAGCTTTGGGCCGGCGAGGGCGCGGCGGTGGTCACCCAGTGTGTCACCGCCCAGGACGCCCGAACTCTGCACATCTGGCTGGCGGGCGGGGACCTTGCAGCCGTCCTGGCCCTGCGGCCGGGGATCGAGGCCTGGGGGCGCGGTCTGGGCTGCGAAGCGATCACGATTGAAGGCCGGGCGGGCTGGGCGCGGGTGCTGCGCGCCCATGGCTATCAGTCCCAAGGCGCGGTTTTGAAAAGGAGCCTGTGATGGGCAAGCGGAAGTCTTCTTCCACATCCACCTCCACTGAGCGGGCGACGGTGACGCCGAACAACCCGCTCTGGGTGACCGATCAGGTGCAGGGGTTGAGCGATCGGGTCGGTCAGCTCGGCCGGCTTGATCCCTACAGTCTGGTCTCGCCTCTGTCGGCCGGGGAGCGACAGGCGTCCCAGGGGGCGGCGGCCTTGGGCCGCTACGGCTTCGCCTATGATGAGGCTGCGGATTGGACCCGGGGCGTGGCGGCGGCCGAGGCGCCGCAGGTGCAGGCCGCCAGCCTGCTGGAGGGCATCGAGGCCTATTACAATCCCTATCGTGGGCAGGTGGTCGATGCGGCGACGGCGGACTTCGACGCCGAGGCCGGGCGGACCCGGGCGACGCAGGACCTGGCGCTCGCCGGGCAAGGCGCGTTCGGCGGATCCGGGGCGGCGCTGACCCGCTCGCTTACCGAGGGCGAGCTGGCGCGGGCGCGCAATACGCAGATTTCCGGTCTGCTGAGGGACATGTTCAGCACCAGCGCCGAGTTGGCCAGTCAGGACGCCGAGCGGCGTCAGCAGACCTCAGCGCAGAACGCCCAGCTGGCCGCTCAGACCGCGGCCCTGCGTCTGCAGGCGGCCAACGGTCTGGCGGGCCTGGCGGGCGCCCGGGCCGCTAGCGACCGGGAGGATGTGGCGACCCAGGCGGCCATCGGGGCGCAGGTGCGCGGGGTGGACCAGGCCTATCGCCTGGCGCCCTATACCGCCCTGAACAGCCAGGCCGATATCCTGTCCAGGCTGCCGCTGGAGCTGTTCCGCGGCACGACGACGGAAGGGACCTCGACCACCAAGGGGACCTCGACCCAGACGCCGAGCTTCCTCGACAATCTGGCCCAGGCGGCTGACATCGCGAGCACCATCTACGGCATGGGCAAGAAGGGGCCCTCTGCCAAGCCTGCGGGGACAACATGACCGGACTCACGGGCGTGGCCGACGCGCAGATCGTGGCCCTGCGGCAGATCGGGGAGAATGTGGCGGCCCAGACCGCCCGGCTGGAAGGCCTGGCGGCCAAGATGGATGACGTGCGCGAACGGCTTGCACGGTTGGAGGCGCTGGAGGCCGGCAAGCTGGTGGAGGGCTTGCGCGCTGAGCTCAAGGGAGCGCTCGCTCGCATTGACCTCCTGGAGAGCCAGCGGGACCGAGTGGTCGGCGCCGCCGACTTCTGGACCTGGCTGGCCCGGAGCGCACCCTGGCTGGCGACCGGCGTGATCGCCTTCCTCGCGGGCCTGGGCCTCAAGCCCACGAGCAGCCCGTGAGCGAGCCCCGTCCGCCTATCGAAGTCCGCTGGCTCTATCGCAGGATTTTCACATATTCCGCCTGCGGCGCGAATTTCGCTCTGCTCGGCGCGATCATCCTGCGGCTGGAGGACCCGGTCGCCTTGCGGTGGCTCGGCCTGGCCCTGATCGGGGCCAATGTGGTGCTGGGCACGCTCTATCTTGCAGGGGCCACGGTCACCGACTGGGCCAAGCTGGTGGCGGCCGGCCGCCGCGATTTGACCTGATTGGACGCAACTCTCAAACACCTTTGGAGGCCAGTCATGACGACCTGGCTCTCGGCGCACTTCTCCCTGGAGGAGATGACCGCCACCCAGCAGCGGGGGTTGGACAACACCCCGCCGCCCGCCGTTCTGGAGCGCCTGCGCGCCACAGCGCAGGTTCTGGAGCAGGTTCGAGTCCTGCTCGGGGATTCGCCGATCCTGATCACCAGCGGCTACCGCTCGCCGGCGGTGAACCGGGCGGTCGGCGGCTCGGCCAGCAGCGCCCACATGCGGGGGGAGGCGGCGGACTTTATCTGTCCGAAGTTCGGCTCGCCGCTGACGGTCTGCCGGGCGATCGCAGCCTCTGACCTGGCCTTTGATCAACTGATCGAGGAGGCCGGCGCCTGGGTTCATCTGGGCCTGGGCGGCCGCTGGCGGCGAGAGGTCCTCACCTGGCGACCGGGTCGGGGCTATGTGCGGGGACTGCGCCCATGACCCTCAGAGCTCTCGTGACGGCGTCGGCGGCGGGCGCGTTGGCGGTGTCTGGCCTGTCGCTCTATGTGGCCGGTCGCCGGGATGGCGGCGAAGTCCGCGAGGCGGAAGTCGCCGCCCTGACCCGAGAACGTGACGCCGCCCGGCTGGAGGCCGAGGGGGAACGGGCCTCAGGTCAAAGGCTAGCGGCGGCTCAGGCTCGCGCAGTCCAGGGTCAAGCGGTGGTGAGCGCCTTTATTCCCCAGGCCCTGAAAACGGAGGATGGCCATGAGACCCTGGCTGTTGAGCGCGCTGCTCGGCTTCACGATGCTGACCGCCGGCTGTGCGAAGCCGCCCCTGACCTCATCGGCTGCGCCACGGCTGGCCCTGGCGGATGAGGCCAAGGCGCCTTGCGCTCTGCACACCTTGCCGCCGCAGCCGACGCTCGCGGATCTGGAGATCGGCTATGTGACCCGAGGCGCGCAGATTGTGGCCTGCGACGCCGCCCGGCGCCTGGCTGTGGAGACCTATGAGGCGCAGCAGGCTCTGGCCTTGGCGGGGTCGCCCGCCCGCTGAGCCGGTCTAGTGGACGACGCCGCCCACCGGGCCGAGGGAGTCATAGGCCTCGATACAGGCGATGATGTCGTCCCAGGCGGCCAGGCCGTCCACATCGCCGAGGGCTGCGAACTCGGCGGCCCGCAGCATGGCGATGACCTGCGCATCGGGCCCGTACTGGCGGATCAGGGCCAGGGCCGCGTTGCGCGTATCGATGGGAAAGTTCTCGGGGTTGTCGATCATCGGTCCTCCGCGGTTCCTGTTGATACGGACGCGACGGCGGGACGGATGGAAAAGGCCAGGCCAAAAATGAGGTCGGCCCCAAACCCGTTCAGGGCTTGGGGCCGATGGTGCCGCCGGGCAGGATTGAACTGCCGACCTCAGCCTTACCAAGGATGCGCTCTACCACTGAGCTACGGCGGCGAAAGGCGAGGCGGGGGCTATAGCCAACCATGCGGCCGCCGTGAAGCCCCCAATTCTGGATTTCTCAGACTTGACCCCGTTGAGGTCCCGCCGCAACCAGGACGGATGACATCTTCCGACCGGCCCAAGACGCCCCCCGCCAATGACCGGGAAGCCAAGCTCGCCCAGGCCTTGCGGGCGAACCTGCGTCGGCGCAAGGCGGCGCCGCGAGTCGCCGAACCTCCGGCCGGCGACGACGACAAGCCTTCGTGAGCAGCCTGCGCCTTTTCGGCGGACCATACGCAAGCTAGAAGCGCCTCTTGGATTTGCCGCACCGCCGAAGATGCGGTGTTTGAAGGGGCTGGGATTGGACCGAATCGCCATCGAAGGCGGCGCGCGTCTGGAGGGCGAGATCGCCATCAGCGGCGCCAAGAACTCGGCCATCAAGCTGATGGCCGCCAGCCTGCTGACGTCAGAGCCCTTGCGGCTGACCAATATGCCGCGGCTGGCCGACACCCGATTTCTGGGCCAGCTGCTTGGCCGGCTGGGGACCGAAGTGCAGGAGCAGGATGGGCCCGAGGGACCTGAGACCCTGCTGCACACGCCGGAGATTCTCAGCGCCATCGCCCCCTATGACCTGGTGCGGCAGATGCGCGCCTCGTTCAATGTACTGGGGCCGCTGCTGGCGCGCTCGGGCCAGGCCAAGGTCTCGCTGCCGGGGGGCTGCACTATCGGCGCGCGGCCGGTGGACCTGCACCTGGAGGCGCTGCGGGCTCTGGGCGCGGAGATCGACCTGCACGAAGGCTATGTCTACGCCCAGGCGCCCCGGGGCCTGCGGGGTGCGGAGATCATCTTCCCGTTCGTCTCAGTGGGCGCCACCGAGCACGCCCTGCTGGCCGCGGTGCTGGCCGAGGGCGAGACGATCCTGCGAAATGCGGCCTGCGAGCCGGAGATCGTCGACCTGGCTGATTGCCTCAATAAGATGGGCGCGCGGATCGTCGGGGCAGGCCTGGACGTGATCCGCATTCAGGGGGTCAGCCGGCTGGGCGGGACCAGCCACGCGGTGATTCCCGACCGGATCGAGACCGGGACCTTCGCCCTGGCCGCGGCCATGGCCGGGGGCGAGGTGCGCCTGACCCACACCCGCAACGATTTCATCGGCCACCTGCTGGACAAGATGGAGGAGGCGGGCGTCGAGGTGATCCGCCACAATGACGGGGTTACGGTGAAACGGAATGGCCGCCGGTTGAACGCCGTGGCGGTGGAGACCGACCCCTATCCGGGGTTCGCCACCGACCTGCAGGCCCAGTTCATGGCGCTGATGACCCTGGCCGACGGGGAGTCGGTGATCCGCGAGACCATCTTCGAGAACCGCTTCATGCACGCGCCGGAACTGGCGCGACTGGGCGCCGATATCAGCATCCAGGGCGGCGAGGCGCGGGTGCGCGGGGTCTCGGCCCTGACCGGCGCTCAGGTCATGGCCACGGATCTGCGGGCCTCGGTGGGGCTGGTGATCGCCGGGCTGGCGGCCAAGGGCGAGACCGTGGTCGGCCGCGTCTACCACCTGGACCGGGGCTTCGAGCGGCTGGAGGCCAAGCTGTCGGCCTGCGGCGCCAAGATCCAGCGCCTGAAGAGTGAGTCGACCCGCGAGGAGGTCGGTTTAGATGCCTGAGCAAGCCAAGCCCCTGAGACTGAGGGCCGAGGACGTCGAGGATCTGGCCGTGATGTCGGCGGCGTTGCAAGACGCCGTGGGCAAGATCGGCGACATCCGTTTTGAGGCCCAGTCGCGCCGGCTGACCCTGACCCTGAACCGATATCGCTGGGAGGCGGGCGGGCGCTCGCGGGTGCGCGCGGCGCTGCAGTTGGGATCGGTGGAAGGGGTCGAGGCCCGCCGCCTGCGCCGTGATGCGCCTGAGGCTGTGGTGGAGTTGCTGGCTCTAACCTTCGAGCCTGATCCTGAGCCGCCAGGAGGCGCGCTGATCTTGAGTTTCGCCGGTGGCGGGGACCTCAAGGTCAAGGTGGAATGTGTCGACGCGGTGCTGGCCGATGTCTCAGCGCCCTGGCCCACCCCTCGGACCCCCCGGCACGAGGTCTGAGGAACACGCCAACACCGTCGGCGGCTGTGGCTTCGCAGCCATGGCGCTCTGCGCAGCCCGTCGCTACATAGCGCCATCATGCGCCGCTTACATTTTTCCGATGTCGATTTCGAAGCCCGTTTCGCCGCCCTGGTGAGCGAACGGCGTGACACCCCTGAGGATGTGGAGGCCAGCGTCCGCGACGTGCTGGCCGCCGTGAGGGCCGAGGGCCTGGCCGCGGTGCTGCGCTTCGGGGCCCAGTTCGACGGGGTCGCGCTGGACGAGGCCAGCCTGAGGGTTACGCCTGAGGAGATTGAGGCTGGGGCGGCGGCCTGTGCGCCGGAGGTCCGGAACGCCATCGCCTTCGCCGCCGAGCGCATCCGCACCTATCATGAGCGTCAACGCCCCGCCGACGCCCGGTTCACGGATGCGGCCGGGGTTGAGATGGGCTGGCGCTGGGGGCCGATCGAGGCGGTGGGCGTCTATGTGCCGGGCGGCCGGGCCGCCTATCCCTCCACGGTTCTGATGAACGCTGTTCCCGCCAAGGTGGCCGGCGTCGAGCGCATCGCCATGGTCACGCCGCCAGGCAAACTGCAGCCGGCGGTGTTGGCTGCGGCCCAGGCGGCCGGCGTCACGGAGATCTGGCGGGTGGGCGGGGCCCAGGCCGTGGCCGCCCTGGCCTTTGGCGCAGGCCCCATCGCGCCGGTGGACAAGATCGTCGGGCCGGGCAACGCCTTCGTCACCGCGGCCAAGCGCCGGGTCTATGGGGTGGTGGGCATCGACGCCCTGGCCGGTCCCTCGGAGATCGTTGTGGTGGCCGACGGCCTCAACCGCGCCGACTGGATCGCCGCAGACCTCTTATCCCAGGCCGAGCATGATCCGGCGGCTCAATCCATCCTGATCACCGACGACGAGGCCTTCGCCGCCCAGGTGGAGGCGCAGATCGAGGTTCAGATCGCCAGCCTGGCGACCGGCGCCGTGGCGCAGGCCTCCTGGCGTGACCACGGGGCGGTGATCATCGCGCCCCTGGCGGAGTCCCCATGCCTGGTGGACGCGCTGGCGCCCGAGCATGTGGAGTTTGCGGTCGCCGATCCCGACGCCCTGGCCGATCGGGTGAGGCACGCCGGCGCCATGTTCCTCGGCCGGCACGCGCCAGAGGCGATCGGCGACTATGTGGCCGGGTCTAACCATGTCCTGCCTACCAGCCGGGCGGCCCGCTTTTCCTCCGGCCTGTCGATCTATGACTTCATCAAGCGGACCTCGTTCGTGAAGTGTGACGCTGCGGCCTTTGAGGCCCTGGGACCGGCGACCCTGGCCCTGGCGGAGGCCGAGGGGCTGCCGGCCCACGCCCGTTCTGCGGCCCTGAGGCTCGGCCAAGGCGCTCGGGAAAGCTGAACGAAAACTGTCAACGGCTGTCGCGCGTCCGTTCAGGCTTGCGCCTCTAGGGTCGGAATCACAGGGCCACACCGGGCCCTCCGATTTCGAACTGATGGAGGCAAGCCATGCCGAAGACCAATGTTTCCAAGCTGACCACCGGCGCTGCGGCCACCGCCATGCTGAGCGCCCTGTTCCTCACCGCGGCAGCCCCCGCCGCCCACGCGCAGAATTTTGGCGGCGTGCTGGGCTGTAACGCCAGCGGCGGCAAGCAGGAGGGCGGCGCCCTGATTGGAGCCCTGATCGGGGCGGCGGCTGGCTCCAACCTGGCCAAGAAGGATCGCGGAACCGGCACGGCCCTTGGCGCGGTGGTCGGCGCGGCCGCCGGCTCGGCCATTGGCTGCAAGCTGCAGCATGACGACCAGGATCGTCGCTATGGCCAGGGCCAGGGCTATGCCTACAACCAGCCGGCCACCTACACCCACGGGGGCTATCGTCTGGATCGTAATCTGAGCCCGGCTCACTATGCCGGTGGCGGCGGCGCGATGATCGCCCGGTCCACCGTGAACCTGAGGTCCTCGCCGTCCACCCGCGGCGCCCGGGTCGGCCAGCTGCGGGCCGGGGAGCGGTTCGAGGCCCTGTCCTATGTTCGCGGCAGCGACTGGATCCTGGTGGGCCAGAACGGCGTCGGCGTCGGCTATGTCCACGGCGCCTATGTGCAGCCTGAAGGCTACCGCTACGCCGGCTATCGTCGCTAAGGCCCCGTCATCCTCCCCGATCGCCCCCGCCGCCCCCCGCGGCGGGGGCCTTTTTCGTCTGTGGGCGGGCGGAGGAGCTCTAAGCGGGATGACGCCGGGGGGCGGTTTGCACTAAAGCTGGCGCCCAAGACCTTGCCCAGGGCGTCATGGCTGACGACGACCAGAATAACCATCGGCTGCAGAGCGTCGAGATCGACCAGCAATCCCTGGGCGCGATTTCGCGCGACCAGGAGCAGGAGCGGCAGATCGCCATCTTTGATCTGCTGGAATCCAACCGCTTCGTCCCCGAGGGCGCGGAGCAGGGGCCCTATGATCTGCGCATGGGGCTGATGGAGAACAGGCTTGTCCTGGATGTCACAGGGCCAGGCTACGAGAAGCGGCACATTCTCTCGCTCTCCCCATTCCGGATGCTGATCAAAGACTATTTTATGATCTGCGAGAGCTATTATCAGGCCATCCGCAACGCGACCCCGGCCCAGATCGAGGCCTTGGATATGGGGCGGCGGGGCCTGCATAACGAGGGCTCCGAGCTGCTGCGGACCCGGTTGGCCGGGAAGATCGAAACCGATCTCGACACCGCCCGGCGGCTGTTCACCCTGATCTGCGCCCTGCACTACAAGAGCTGAAGGCGGCATGGGAACGGATACTCAAGCGCGCACGCCGGGCGCGGTCCTGTTCGCCTGCAACTTCAACCGGGTCCGCTCTCCCATGGCTGAAGTCCTGGCCAAGCGCCTTTTGGGCGACCGGGTCTATGTGGATTCCTGCGGGTTGAAGGCTGACACAGAGGCCGAAGGCGCCGATCCCTTTGTCAGCGCCGTGATGGCCGAGCTAGGATTGGACCTCGCCGAGCACCAGCCCAAGACCTTTGACGAGCTGCACGACGACTCCTTTGACCTGATCATCTCCTTGACCCCGGAGGCGCAGCACCGGGCGGTGGAGCTGACTCGGCATCGGGCCGCTGAGATCGAATACTGGCCGACCCACGACCCGACTCTGGCTGATGGATCGCGGGAGAATCGCCTGGCGGCCTATCGTGAAGTTCGCGACGCCCTGGCCCGGCGACTGGTGGAGCGGTTCGGCCCGGCTGATTGAGAGGCCTCTACCGACCGCTACAACCTGGGTTATAATACAGCTGTGTCCGCAGGGCCGATTCCAGGCCGGCCGGCCGCATCAGGTGAGCGCCCCCATGGAGCCTGCATGGCCAAGGAAGAGCTGTTGGAGTTTCCCGGCGTGGTCAGCGAAGTGCTGCCGAACGCCATGTTTCGCGTGAAGCTCGAGAACGACCACGAAATCATCGCTCACACGGCGGGCAAGATGCGAAAGAACCGCATCCGCGTGGCCGTCGGCGACAAGGTTCTCATCGAGATGACGCCTTATGACCTGTCCAAGGGCCGCATCACCTTCCGCGTCCGCTAGCGGGTGAGTATTCCCTCCGGTTCTGAACCCACCCGACTTGTGCTGGCGTCCGCCAGTCCGAGGCGTCTTGACCTGTTGGCTCAGCTTGGCCTCACCCCAGATGAGGTCTGTGCCGCTGACGTGAATGAGGCGCCTCTGAAGGGCGAAACCCCGCGGCGTTGCGCCCTCCGGCTGGCGCAGGACAAGGCAGGAAGGATCGCGGAGTCGCGTCCAGGCGCCTATGTCCTGGCCGCCGACACCGTGGTGGCGGCCGGGCGGCGGATTCTGCCCAAGGCCGAGACCGATGATGAGGTTCGGGGCTGTCTGAACCTGCTGTCGGGGCGGAGCCACCGGGTCTACACCGCCGTGGCGCTGCGAGGACCGGGCGGTCGCCAGGCCGAGCGGCTGGTGGAGACCCGGGTGACGTTCAAGCGGCTGGCCGAGGATGAACTGACGGCCTATCTGGCCAGCGGCGAGGGACTGGGCAAGGCCGGGGGCTACGGCATCCAGGGCCGGGCCGGGGGTTTTGTGCTGAACCTGCAGGGGTCATACCCCGCCGTGGTCGGGCTGCCCCTCTATGAAACCCTTTGTCTGTTGCGGGGTCTGGGCTATCCCGCAGCATGAGCCGCCGCACATACTTTATCGACGAGGGCCTTGGTGAAACCCGAGGCGGGGTCCTATTGGACGGCCGCCCTGAGCGTCTGCTGATCCAGCGGACGGGGGACAGCGTCCGTCTGGCCCTGGGCGCGCGGCTGCGCGCTCGCGTGGCCCATGTGGAACCCGCCTTGGCCATGGCCTTCCTGGACCTGGGGGAGGGGGCGGAGGCCAGCGTCTCGTTCAAGCCCGACGCCCGACCCCGTCAAGGGGAGGCGCTTGAGGTTGAGATCCGCACCGAACCCCGGCGAGGCAAACTCGCCACCGCCCGCCTGATCGGCCCCGCCCAGGGGGCGCCGGCCCTGCTGTCGCCGCCGCCGACCATGCTTGACCAGCTGCGGCACATGGCCGGGGAGGGTGAACCGATCACGGGCCGGGTGGCCCGCCAACTGGCCGACGAGGCCGAGGCCGAGGCCCTTGAGATCATTCACCCGCTGCCCGGTGGTGGGACCATCGCCATCGAACCCACCCGAGCCTTGACCGCGATCGACGTGGATGTGGGCGAGCGTAAGGGCAACGAGGCCAAGCGCGTCACCCGTCAGGCCAATATGGCCGCCCTGGCGGTCGCCGCCCGGCTGCTGCGGCTGAAGGGTCTGGGCGGACTGGTGGTGTTCGACATGGCTGGACGGGGGCACGATGGCGCAGCCCTGATGGCGGCCGCCCGGGCCGCCTTCAATCCAGATAACCCCGGGGTCTCCATCGGCCCAATCAGTCGATTCGGCACGATTGAGCTGACGGCCCCGCGTCGGAGCCGGCCAGTGACGGAGATTCTCCTGGACCCGTCGGGGCGTCTCACCGCCTTGACCCTGGCCCATCGTCTGGTGCGCCGGCTGGAGGCTGAAGCCGTGGCTGCGCCAGGAGGGCGGCTGGAGGCGACCTGTTCGCCAGAGGTGGCCGAGGCGGCCCAGCCGGTCCTTAAACTCCTGGCGGCTCGGATCGGCGCCCGGTTCGAGGTCAAGGGTGATCCCGCCCTGGGGTGGGAGCAGATCAAGGTGCACGCCCGATGAGCAGGGCTGCCTCGCCCAAGGCCAAGTGTCCGATCTGCCGCAAGCCCGTCGTCCCGGACTACCGACCCTTCTGTTCCAAGCGTTGCGCCGATGTGGACCTGCAGCGCTGGTTCACCGGGGCCTATGCGGTGCCGGCGGTGGAGGTGGAAGAGGTTTCCGACGGCGACGACGAGGTGTGAAATAAACGCCTCTCGCCGCGCTGGACTTCCCCGGGCGGCTCTTTTATAGACGCGGCTCCCGCGCGGCGGGCCCAGTGCCTGGGTAGCTCAGTTGGTAGAGCAGCGGATTGAAAATCCGCGTGTCGGTGGTTCGAATCCGCCCCCAGGCACCACTTCCTTTCCCAAGACGAACGTCCGACCAGGGATCGCTCTCCGCTGAGCGGTGATGGCCAGTTCAGCCTGAGCATGAAGCTGCGCGCGGCTCTTGGACCGTTCTGCGGCGCCATAAATGAATGGGTCGGTCATAGCCTGGGGCTAAGGGCGGCTGTGGCCGGGGCCCGGATGGGGCGCGGCAATCATGTGACAGGCGCAGGCGAACGCCGGCCTCCGTAGGGGCCCTATCTTGACTTCAATGGGGTCGGCGCTCATTTCGCGCCATGAAATGAGGCCCACGCCGATGGTGCGCGCCAGGGGCCCGATTCTCGCCAGATTTCCGCCATCTTGAGCGACCGGCGTTCGACGCCGCATATTGCGCCGCAGCAATATCATTCACCAGAGCGGCGAGTTTCTCCAATTATTGCATAGAATTCATATTGTGCAACGCAACGATACCCCGATTTCTGATTATCTTATCGGTGGTTAGCTGGCTTCTGCGGCACTTGACGCTCCGTTTGGGGGTTGCCAAAGGTCCCTCGCCGCACGTCTAACTTTGCGGTGAGGGTCCGCAGTCCGCTCCTGGGCTGCGGTCTCGCCTTGCCCAATCGCAACGTCCCGCTTCACATAACTGTGGAAGTTGGAGGTTACGGGTCGGGAGCAGCGATAGCGGTTTCGGCTTCGGACGCAGCGAAAGCGGGTTCGGAGCCAGACTTATTCAACTAGGGTAGGAGACGCTCTCGCGCGACGACCCTCGGTCCAAACGTGCTAGACCATTAGGAACTGGCGACAGATGCTCGACAAAAAACGGAACACCCCCCTCATCGCTCTCATCGGCGCGGCTGCGTTGATGATGGGCGCCCCGGCGTTCGCGCAGGACGCCGCTCCAGCGGATCCGGCCGCCGCCGAGGCCCCGGCCGAAGCCGCCGAACCGGCCGCCGAAGCCGCTCCCGCCGAGCCCGCGCCTGCGGCTCCCGCGGAAGAAGTGTCCACCGACGTGGGTGGTCACGGCGAACTGACCATCATGACGATGTTCCTGGACGCTCAGCCGGTCGGTAAGGCCGTTCTGATCGGTCTGGCCCTGGCGTCGATCTTCTCCTGGACCCTGCTGCTGACCAAGCTCTTCGAGTTTGGCGGCCTGGAACGTCAAACCAACCGCTTCCTGGAAGCCTTCCGGGGCGCCAAGAACGCCAGCGACATCGGCCGTATCGCCATGTCCGACGAGTTCGAAGGCAACCCGCTGGCCGACATGGCCGCGGCCGCCGTGCAAGAAATTGAGGTCTCCCGTCAGGCGGGCCTGAACATCTCCGGCGAACATCGCGAAACCACCATCAGCCGCGCTGTTGCGGCCGTGGCCGGCGTGCAGGCCTCCCTGGCCAAGCGTCTGTCGGGCGGCATGCAGTTCCTGGCCTCGGTCGGCTCCAACGGTCCGTTCATCGGTCTGTTCGGCACCGTGTACGGGATCATGTACTCGTTCATCGGCATCGCGAACACCAACACGACCAACCTGGCCGTCGTGGCGCCCGGTATCGCCGAAGCCCTGCTGGCCACCGGTATGGGTCTCTTCGCCGCTATCCCGTCGGTTATCTTCTACAACTACTTCCAGACGCGCATCTCCGCTTACGGCGCGCGCTCGGAAGGGTTTGTCGCTGAACTTCTGAACGCGATCTCCCGGCAGCTCGACAAGGGGGCCTAAACCCAATGGCCGCTAAACTCTCAGGGTCTGGGGGTGGCAGGTACGAAACGGAGCAGAACAGCGAAATCAATGTGACGCCCTTCGTGGACGTCATGCTGGTTCTCCTGATCATCTTCATGGTGGCGGCGCCGCTGGCCAGTGTGACGGTCCAGGTAGCTCTTCCGCCAGCCGTCGCCGAGCCATCCGCAAACCCGCCTAAACCGGTCTACATTTCGATCCAGTCAAACGGATCCATCTACATCGGTGACTTCCAGACCGATCTGGCGGATCTCGGCTCTGACCTCCGGTCGAACATTGGGCAGCGGAACCCGGAACGTGAGCGCATCTTCATCCGCGCCGACAAAGACACCTACTACGGTGACTTCATGGGCGTGATGAACATGCTGCAGGACAATGGGTTCTACAGCGTGGCGCTCATCGGCGAAGAAGACAATTGAGGAGGGTGAGGCATGTCTGAAACCAGTGACACGACTCACATTCATCACAGTCCGTTCGATGCGCCGAAGCCGAAGCGCAATAACGGCGTCATCGTCGCCGTTATTGTCTCGATCGTGGTTCACGTCGCGCTTGGTCTTTACCTGTATAAGACCAAGTTCGAACCCACTTATCGGGAGTACTCAGAGGATGTGACGGACGTGGCGATCATCAAGCCCGCCCCGCCGCCGCCGCCTCCGCCGCCTCCGCCGCCGCCGTCCAATACGCCGCCGCCGCCGCCGCCGAAGCTTCAGCCTCGGCCGCCGGTGACGCCGCCGTCCGGGTTGGCCACGATCCCGCCTCTGCCGGTTCCGCCGGTTCAAGAGCGGATCGAGCAGCCCAAGCCGCCGGCTCCGCCGCCGCCGACGCCTCCGCGTCCGTCGGTGATCACCAACCCTGACTGGGCTCGTCTGCCCAGCGGGGAAGATGTGGCCCGCTACTATCCTGACCGCGCTCAGCGGATGGGTGCAGAGGGCCGGGTGGTTCTGAGCTGCTCGGTTACGGCCCGGGGCACGCTGGAAGGCTGCTCTGTGGTTGAAGAGAACCCGTCCGATCAGGACTTCGGCGCCGCCGCTCTGCGGATGACCCGACTGTTCCGGATGCGTCCTCGTACCGCCGATGGCGCCCCTGTTGAGGGCGGCACCGTGCGCATCCCGATCTCCTTCCGTCTTCCCCAGTAGGAAGTCGTCAGGATCACGGAAATTGGCCCCGGGGACCTCAGGTCTCCGGGGCTTTTTCTTTGCCTCAGCCGGCTCGCCGATGGCCCTTGATCCGGCAGGCCGGCGCCACTACAACCCTTTCCCTCGCGATGCGCCGCCTTAGCTCAGTTGGTTAGAGCGCCAGATTGTGGCTCTGGAGGTCCTCGGTTCGAACCCGAGAGGTGGTACCATCGCGCAAGGGCCGATCACTCGGCCTTCGTCCCTCCGTCACATTGCCTCGTCATAAGAGCGCCGGAGCTTTGTGCTCACTTGCGTTCCGTAGAGGCCCCATGACCGTTTTCCGTCTTCGTCGCGCCCTGGGGGTGATCGCCCCGGCCTGTGTCGCAGCGTTCGCCCTCACCAGCAGTCCAGCCATTGCGAACCCGCAGGCGGCGCTCGAGGCGGCGCTTGAGCGAGCGCCTAACCCGGCCCCGGCGCGGAACGTCATCCTGTTCATTGGCGACGGCATGGGGGTTTCCACGGTCACGGCGACCCGAATTCTGGCAGGGCAGCGGGCCGGGGCCGATGGCGCCTCCTATGATCTGGCCTTCGACCAGATGCCCTATGGCGGTCTGGTGCGCACCTATTCGGTGGACGGTCTGGTGACCGATTCGGCCAACGGCGCCTCGGCGATCACCACAGGATATCGGACGATCAACGGCGCGCTTGGGGTGGATGGGGAGACCCGCCGCGGGGTCTGTGACCCGACCCGCAACGTCCCGACGCTCGCCCAGCGGGCCAAGCGAGAGCTGGGCAAGGCCGTGGGCGTGGTGTCCACCGCCGCGATCACCGACGCCTCCCCTGCGGCCTTCTACGCCCACAGCCCGGCCAGGTCCTGGCAGAGCGACGCCGACCTGCCCGCCGCCGCCCGTGAGGCGGGCTGCGTCGACATCGCCGCCCAGCTGGTGATGGCCGCTGACGACATCCGCCCGGATATCGCCCTGGGTGGGGGCTTGAGCTTCTTCCAACCTAAATCGGCGGGTGGTCGTCGCGAGGACGGCCAGGACTTGCCGGCCCTGTGGGCGGCCCGGCCAGACAGCGCCTTTGTCACTGATCGTGACAGCCTGAACCTCGCGGTCGCCGAGGGGCGTGACGTGCTGGGTCTGTTCGCGCCCGTGCACATTCCGCACGAGGTGAACCGGCCTTCAGTGGCGCCCCAGATCCCGACCCTCGAAGAGATGACCCGGGCGGCCATCACCCGCCTGGGAACGGCGCCGGAGGGCTATGTCCTGTTGGTCGAAGCCGCCCATATCGACAAGGCCCACCACGCGGGGCTGCTCAACGCCTCTCTGACCGAAGGAATAGAGCTGTCCAAGGCCGTCGCCGCGGCCATGTCCATGACGGACCCGGCCGACACCCTGATCATCGTCACCGCCGATCACAGTCATGGCCTGACCCTCAATGGGGGTGGCCGGGGTGATGACGTGCTGGGCCTGATTCAAGGTCCCGCCGGCGAGCCCAGGCTGGCTGGCGATGGCCTGCCGGTTCCCATCCTGCTCTACGCCACCGGTCCCGGCGGAGCCGAGGCTGGGGTAGGGCGGCCAGACCTGGACGGCGTCGACCTGACCGCGATCGACCATGTTCGCCAGGCCGGCGTTCGGCTGGGCAGCGCGGCCCACACGGGCGAAGACGTCCCGGCCTATGCGCAGGGTCCAAGCGCGCATCTGGTGACCGGCTCCATGGACCAACCCTATCTATTTCAGGTGATGCGTCACGCCCTCAGGCTTCCGGCGCGAGGCGCCCTGAGGGGCTTGCCAGCTCGGGCGCGCGATTGACGGGGCGATCTCCCCCGCCTATGGGCTGGACTGTGACAGGTTCCCCGGAAGGGGATCAAAAGGGAACTCAGGTGTAAAACCTGGGCTGCCCCCGCAACTGTAAGCGGTGAGCTCGTACGCCATTTAGCCACTGGATCCTCGGATCTGGGAAGGCGGCGTGCAGAGGGCTATGACCCGCGAGCCAGGAGACCTGCCTGTCGCGGTCGTCCTTCGTCCGGCCGGGGTGCGCCGAGCGAACGGGTCTTACCCGGGTGGCGACAACCGTCCAGGGCCGCGCAAGGGCGTGGGTCCCGGCGGGGTCGTGCGCGCGCGTAAGGCTCCCCGTGGTCCGCTCCCTTGACGGCTCGTTGTCGTCAATTCGAGGGGCAAGACCCAATGAAGTCCGTTCTGTTCTCCACCGCCGCCCTGCTGGGCGTTCTGTCGGCCCATACGGCCCTGGCCCAGCCAGCGGCTGCGCCCGACGTGGCCAGCGCCGAGGCCTCCAACGCCGTTCGCGCTGTGGTGGTCACCGCCAATCGCGCGCCCACCGCTGCGGCGGCGGTGGCCCAGGCCGTCACCGTCATAGACCGCGCCGACATCGAGGCCAGCCAGGCCATCCTCATCCCAGATCTGCTGGGCCGCACCGCCGGCGTTACCCTGTCGCGCAATGGGGGACCTGGCGGCGTAACGGCTCTGCGGATTCGTGGGGCTGAGACTGACCAGACCCTGGTGGTCATTGACGGGGTCCGCCTCAACGACGTGGCCCAGCCCGGCGCCGGCTACAACTTCGCCAACCTGCTGACCGGCGATGTGGCTCGGGTGGAGGTGCTGCGCGGCGCCCAGTCCACCCTGTGGGGCAGCCAGGCCATCGGCGGTGTCGTCAATGTGGTCACCACCGCGCCGACAGAGCCGTTTCAGGCCAGCCTGGACGCAGAAGGCGGCAGCCTGTCCACCGCCTATGTCCGTGGCGGCGTGGGGGGGGCCGGGGAGCGCCTCAACTGGCGGCTTGGCGCGGGCTACTACACCACCGATGGGGTGTCGGCGGTGGCCGGGGGCGCCGAGGATGACGGGTTCCAGCACACCAGCCTCAATGGCCGTCTGGGGCTGAAACTCACCGACGCCCTGTCGTTCGATCTGCGGGGGATCTATTCTTACGGCCGGGCCCAGGTGGATGGCTTTCCTGCGCCAGCCTTCAGCTTCGCTGATACGGCTGAGTATGGCGTCACCGAGGAGGTGGCCGCCTATGCCGGCCTGAACCTCGCCCTTCTGGACGACCGCTTCCGTAACCGACTGGCCTATTCCTACACCCGCACCGACCGGCAGAGCCTCAATCCCGACCAGGCGGTCACCGACGTGACCTTCGACGCCCTCTCGGAGGTGGATCGCTGGGAGTACCAGGGCAGCTTCGCCATCACCGAGGCCTGGCAGGCGATCTTTGGTCTGGAGCGGGAAGAGGCCAGCATGCGGACCGCCTCGCCCAGCGCGTTCAACCCCAACCCTGCGGCGCAGTCCGCCCGCGCCGATCTAGACAGCGCCTATGTTCAGCTTCAGGGACCATTGATCACCGGCCTGTCGGCGACCCTCGGCGTTCGCCGCGACGAACATGACACCTTTGGCGGCCAGACCCTGGGGCAGGGGGCCCTGGCCTGGGCGCTGAACGATGGGAACACCATTCTGCGGGCCAGCTTTGGCCAGGGCTTCAAGGCGCCGAGCCTCTATCAGCTCTATAGCGAGTATGGAAACCTGGCCTTGAACCCCGAGGAGGCCGACGCCTGGGATCTGGGGGTGGAGCAGGTGCTGGCCGACGGCCGGGCCGTGGTGTCCGCCACCTGGTTCCAGCGGGAGACGGACAATCAGATCGACTATGTGTCCTGTTTCAGCGCGCCGGCAGACCCCCTCTGCCGCGTCGGCGGGGCGACCCGTTTTGGCTATTACAGCAACACTGTTCGCACCGAAGCCCAAGGCGTCGAGCTGACCGGCCAGGCCGAGGTTGGTCCCTTTGAGCTGGCGGCCAACTATACCTGGACCGAGGCCACCAACGAGGCCGACGGATCGCCCAACAAGGGCAAGCGCCTGGCGCGGCGGCCCGAGCACCAGGGCTACATGTCGCTGACCCATGTCTGGGCGGACGGGCCTTCGGCGACCCTTGCCGTACGCTATGTGGGCGAGGCCTTTGACGACGCGGCCAACCGAAACCGTTTGGAGGCCCGCGCCCTGCTGGACCTGCGCGCCGCTTGGCCGGTGAGCGAGACCTTCGAGGTCTATGGTCGGGTGGAAAACCTGTTCGATGATCAGGACCCGTCGACCCGCGGCTATGGCGAGGTGGGCCGCTTCGGGGCGCTCGGCGTGCGGGCCCGGTTCTGATGATGGGGCTGGCGAGATCGGGCACGGGCCAGCTCACCCGCCGTGCGGCGGTCGGGGGGTTTGCGCTCGGTCTCGCCGGCGCCGCGCCGGTCACCCCGCCGCGGCGGGTGGTTTCCCTGAACCCGTGTCTCGACGTGATCCTTTTCCATGTGGCCCGTCGCGATCAGATCGCGGCTCTGACCCACTATGCCCGCGATCCTGACGCCTCCACCCTGGGCCAGCGGGCGCAGGACATTCCCATTACCCATGAGACGGCCGAAGAGGTCGTCGCCCTGCGCCCGGACCTGGTGCTGATGAGCCATCATTCGGCGATGTCGACCAGGCTGGCCCTCAGCCGCCTGGGCATTCCCCAGGCCATGTTCGACGTGCCCCAGACGGTGACCGCCAGCCTGGCCCAGGTGCGTCAGATCGCCCAACTGCTCGGGCGACGCGCGCAGGGCGAGGCGGTGATCGCCCAGATCGAAGCCGCCCTGGCCGCGGCCGCTCCGCCGCTGGGAACGCCGCCCTTGAGCGCCATTGTCTATCAGCCCAACGGCTTCGCCGCCGGGGTCGGCACCCTGACCGACGAGATGATGCGCCGGACCGGCTTTGTGAATGTGGCCGCCCGCTATGGCCTGGGCCGATGGGGCAATATCGGTCTGGAGCAGATCCTCGCCGATCCGCCTCAGGTGTTGCTGGCCGGCCAGGTCGCCGAGGGCGCGCCGACCTGGGCCGACCGTGTGCTCAGCCACCCGGCGCTGGAGGCGATATCGGGCGTCATGCGGCGGGAGGTCTTTCCCCAACGCCTGCTCTATTGCGGTGGGCCGGTCCTGATTGAGACTGCTCAGGCCCTGGCCCGCGCCCGGCGCAACGTCCTGGGGGCCGCATGATGCGCCTATCCCCTGTGGCGGTTCTGAGCGGCTTGACCCTGATCCTGCTTCTGCTGGTCGGCGCAAGCCTGATCGCCGGGCGCGTCTGGGTGCCCTTGGAGGTCTGGACCGGAAACGATCCCCGTTGGGTGATCATCCTGGAGCTGCGTATTCCCCGCACCCTGCTGGCCATCGTCGTAGGGGCGGCCCTTGGAATGTCGGGCGCCGCCCTGCAGGGCTACACTCGAAATCCCCTTGCAGATCCAGGGGTTCTGGGCGTGTCTTCCATGGCCGCTTTAGGGGCTGTGATCTCCCTCTATTTCGGATTCTACGCGCCGGTCCTGGGGGGCGCCCCGTGGTTGATGCCGGTCTGCGCCATGGCGGGCGCCCTGGTCGGGGTGCTGGTTCTGGTCGGGCTGACGGGACAGGCGACCGGCACGGTGACCTTTGTCCTGGCCGGGGTGGTACTGAACATCGTGGCCGGCGCCGGGGTCGCCCTGGCGCTCAATCTCGCGCCCAACCCGTGGGCGGTGAACGAGATTGTCAACTGGCTGATGGGCTCACTCACCGATCGTAGCTTCGCTGATCTGCAGATGTCCGCCCCCTTCGTGGCCCTGGGACTCGCCCTGCTGCTGTTCACCGGCCGCGCCCTGGACGCCCTGACCCTGGGGGAGACCGGCGCCTGGTCCCTGGGGATCAACCTTACCCGGACCCGCCTGTGGCTGGCCCTGGGGGTGGGGCTGGCCGCGGGCGCCAGCGTGGCCGTCACCGGCGTGATCGGCTTTGTCGGCCTGGTCACGCCGCACCTGCTGCGACCGCTTCTGGGGCCGCGGCCGGCGGGGTTGTTGCTGCCCAGTGCGCTCGGCGGAGCGGTCATAGTCCTGGCGGCCGACATCCTGGTGCGCCTGATCCCCTCGGCGGCCGAGGTGCGGCTGGGGGTGGCCATGGCCGCCCTTGGCGGTCCCTTCTTCCTGGGTCTGCTCCTTCTCCAGCGTCGGCGGCTGTCATGAGTGAACTCGTCGCCCAGAACCTCAGCCTTCGGGCCGGTCATCATCAGGTGCTCACTGGGGTCAGCGCCCAGTTCATGCCGGGCCAGGTGACCGCCATCCTCGGCGCCAACGGGGCCGGAAAATCGACGCTGTTGGCCGCGCTGGCCGGCCTGACCCGGCCAGTCGATGGCCTGGTGTCCCTGGACGGGGCGCCTCTCCTGCAGCTCCCGTCGCGGACCCGCGCGCAGCGCCTTGCCTTCATCCCCCAGACCCCGGAGATCGCCTGGGGGCTGGAGGTGCGGGCCGTTGTCGGCCTGGGCCGGCTTCCCTGGCTCGGCGCCCGGGGGCTGTCGGCGCAGGACGTCGTCGCCGTCGATCGCGCCATGGCCGCCGCCCAGGTGCAGGGCCTGGCTGACCGCGACATCACCACCTTGTCCGGGGGGGAACGGGCCCGGGCCCTCATCGCCCGCGCCCTGGCCGGGGAGCCCGAGTGGCTGCTGGCCGATGAGCCGTATGCGGGGCTGGACCCCCGCCATGCGCTGGAGGCGGGTGAGCTGTTCCGGCGGCTGGCGGGGGAGGGCGCGGGGGTGCTGCTCACCCTTCACGACCTGACGCTCGCCGCCCGTCTGGCAGACCGGGTGCTGGTGCTGGGGCATGGCCGGGTGTTGGCCGATGGGCCGCCGGCCGACGCCATGTCGCCGGCGATCCTGGCGGCCGCCTATGGCGTCGACGCCTGCCTGCGTGAGACCGAACAGGGGCTGAGCGTCGATATCCTGGGCCGTTGGGGTTAGGGGGCGAGGCTCTCGATATAGTTGGCCACCAGGGCGACCCCCTCGGCATGGACCAGGCTGCGGCCCAGTTCTGGCATCATCACGCCGGGGTCGTTTGAGCCCATCCGATAGACCATGATCGAGCGGTCGGGCTGACCTCGCTCAATGGAGACCGCCAGCCCGCCAGAGCCGCGACCTGCGGCCACGGGCGCCTTGCCGATCCCCAGATGGGCGGGGCGCGTTTCCTCCACCCCCAAGAACAGGCCGCTGGTGGAGGCCATGCCCGCCGGATTGTGGCAATGGGCGCAGTTGGCGTCGAGATAGGCTCGGGCTCGCGCCTCCAGCGGCTCGGACAGGTCGTCCCAGACGGCGGTCCGGGGCGCTGCCGCGGGGGCGGGGCCGCCGTTCAGGTGGCCCAGGCGGCGCCAGGCGATCAGCTGGTTTTCCGTCCGGTGGCCATAGTCCAGGTCCCGATTGAGATTGCGCGCCTTGGGGCCGATGGGAACAAGCTCGCCATCCGCCGAGTGGCAGGTCTTGCACTGGTTCTGGTTGGGCACGAGGTAGCTGATCGCCTGCGGTGCGCCGGCAGGATCGATGAAGGCTACGTCCAGACGCGCGCCTGTCCGTTTGAGAATGGCCTCAGTCTGATCGGCGTTCCAGACATAGGCCAGCGCCGTCCAACCGTCGGCCTTGCGGATGAGCAGCCGGGTCTCGACCTGGCGCTCACCAACCTGGGGCGTACGCATATCCGGGGCGAAGGCGAAGGTCTTGACCAGCACCGTGCCCACCGGAAATTCCAGAGGTCCGTCAGAATGATAGGTTGCGCTCTGGCCATCTGGTGTGAAGACGTATCGGTGCTTGGCGGCATAGTCGCTGAACAGCGGTGTGTTCAGATCATAGGGCGTAACCCCAGGGCTTGGCCGCCGCGCAGCGGCGTCCTGGAACAGGCCATAGTCCGACAGCCGTGGCGCTGGCGCATCGGCCAGCACCACCTCCATTCGAACTGGCGCGGGCGGCTGCGCCGCCCCGCTCAGGACCAGGGCGGCCAGGCCGAGCAGGGCCGCAAGGGCTGGCCTCATGAGGCGAGCGCGGCCTGAGCCTCGGGCAGGACGACGGGGGCAGGCTCGCTGATCTCGCCGCGCTCAAGGGTGGCCGCAACCGAGGGATTGGCCTGATCCATGGCGCCGGTCTTGGGCAGGTTGAGGTTCAGGACGGGGCCGTCAGTCAGCCGCATGGCCTGAGGGCCGCTCTCGGGCGCCACCCCGTCCCAGAGCACCGGCGGCAGGGTCCCGCCCACCGCGGCGGCCAGCTCCGCCCCGCCGGGGAAGGCTGGCGCCCAGCCGTTACGGCCGATCCTGTTGTCGCGCACCACCACCTCGCGGGGGATGGGATTGTAGGTCGGATCGTCAAAGGCCTGGGTGTAGCCCACGAGCATGATGGCGGCGGTCTGGTTGCCGTCGATCTCGTTGTCGAAAACGTGGACGTTGCGGTTGGCCATGATCATGACGCCGGCGCCCACTGGCACGCTGGCTACGATATTGCCCTCCGGCGCGAAGTTGGGCGTGTCGTTGTTGACAATCCTGTTGTCGAACACCCGGGTGGAATGTCCCCCCATCACCGACAGGTTGGGCAGGTCGAACACCAGGATGCCGCCGGTGTTGTGGGTGACCGTGTTGCCATAGACGTCGGCGTTGCTGGAGTTCTCGATCTCGATGCCCGCCACGTTGAACTCGGCCAGGCTGTTGCGGACGATGATGTTCTTCGACTGGCCCACATAGACCCCGGCGTCGGATGCGCCGCGCACGGTGACCCCGTCGATCAGCACATTGGTGGAGCCCACGGGATAGACCCCATAGGCCCCGTTGGTCGCCTTGGGCCCGCCGGTCCATTCGACCCGCAGATTGATCATGCTGATCTGATCGGCGTCCTTGGACTTGACCCCGTCGCCCTTGGAATTCTCCACCGCGAAGTCCCGCACGGTGACCCTGTCGGAGGTGATCAGCAGTCCCTCCGCGCCGCCTTGCTGACCATTGAAGGATAGTATGGTGGCGTCCGGGCCAGCGCCCTTGATGGTCACCTCGTCCACATCGAGCGACAGGCCATCGGTCAGCTCAAAGCGGCCGGCGGCCAGTTCGACCACGTCACCGGGCTGGGCGTCGAGCAGGGCCAGCTGCAGCGCCTCTTGCGCGTCGGGGCTGGGGGTCACGGTGATGGTCTTGGCGTAGGCCGGGCTGGCGAGCGCAATGGCGCACAGGGCGAGCGCGAAGCTCCGCATGATCATCCTCCCAAAGCAGCCCAGCTCTAGGCGGCGGGCCTTGGGGTGAGCTTGGCGTTGGCCGGGCGGGGGCGCAACGGCAAAGGGAACATTGATCAGCAATCTCGCCGCGAACCGCCGATCAGCCCCTTGATCAGGGCCCCAAGGCGCCTCGTAACTGTCGGCCAAAGCAAATCGGGACAGGAGACGACAATGGATCTGCAGCTGAAGGGCAAGAAGGCCGTGGTCACGGGCGCCAGCCGCGGCATCGGCTGGTCGATCGCAGAGCTCCTGGCCGACGAGGGCTGCGATGTGGCGGTCTGCGCCCGGGGCCAGGACGGGGTGGACGCGGCGGTCAAGGCGCTCGAGGCCAAGGGCGTCAAGGCCTGGGGCCGGGCGGTGGACATCGCCGATGGTCCGGCCATCACCGGCTTCGTCGAGGATGCGGCCAAGGAGCTGGGTGGGCTAGACATCCTGATTTCCAACGCCAGCGCCCTGGTCAATGGCGGCTCGGAGGCCGACTGGCGCTCCATGTTCGAGATCGACATGCTGGGCGCGGTGCGTACCTATCAGGCGGCCAAGCCCCATCTGGAGAAGGCGGCCGCCGCGGGCGGGGACGCAGCCTTCATCATCACGTCGTCAGTTTCGGCTGCTGAAGCCAGCGGGCCCTCGGCCTATGGCGCCATGAAGGCCGCCCTCATCCACTACGCCAAGGGCGTGGCGAAGGAAGGCGCGGCCAAGGGCGTGCGCTGCAACGTCGTCTCGCCGGGCACCGTCTTCTTCGAGGGTGGCGTCTGGGGCAATGTGAAGGCCAACGCACCGGGCTTCTTCGAGGCGATGATCAAGCGCAACCCCACGGGACGCATGGCCACCCCAGAGGAGGTGGCCGCCGCCACGGTCTTCCTGGCCAGCCCGCGCTCGGCCTTCACCACCGGCATCAACATGCTGGTGGACGGGGCCATCTCCAGCCGTGTGAACTTCTGATCGGCCCGGATCAAAGGGTGCGGCGTCCAGCCGCACCCTGACCCGCCCGCCGGGCAGGGAGGATTAATCTGCCCGCGCCATCATGAGCGTTTGAGGTTTCACCCCGGGGCTTTGCCATGGTCCAGCCTACCGTTCCGCTAGAGGCGGTGCGCGCCACCGCCGAGCGGGTGGTCCGACTGGCGCACGCGGTTTATGGCGGCGTAGGCGCTGACGTGGTGTGGCGGGAAGGCCGCGGGCATTCGCGCACCCGACCCTTCAAGGGCGACACCAACAAGCGCTTTCCCAGCCGCCATGTGATCGCCACCGCCCAGCCCCTGTGGATCGCAGATTTCGCCACCGATCCCACGTCGCAGGCGAAGGATCTGGCGCCAGGCAGTCCTGAGGTGAAGGCCTTTCTGGGCGTGCCGATCATCAGCGACGGCAAGGTCCTGGGCGCCCTGATCGCCATCGATGTGAAAGTAAGGCCGCACGCCGAAAAGGTTGTCCGCCACTTTGAGGCTCTGGCCTCCCTGCTGGGGGATGACTACGCCCGGGTGAAAATGGCCAACGAGCTGAAGTCGGCCCTGGAGGAGTCCGCCCGCTCTGAACGACGGCTGCGGGCGGCCATGCGGATCGCCAAGATCCGCGTCTGGGAGCTGGATCATGCGCGCCGGGAGGCGGTCAGCGAGCAGCAGCGGCGCGACGTGGTCGACTATGACGCGGCGATGCGCAACCTCTGGGCGCCGGTCCACCCTGATGATCTGCCGGTCGGCCTTGCCGCGTGGGACGCCCATCTGGCCGGGGGTCCACCCTTGCATATCGTCCACCGGCACGTGCGCCAGGACGGTACCATGCACTGGGTGGAGAGCGTCGCCGAAGCTGTCCGCGATGAGACGGGCGAGGTGATCGGCGCTGTTGGGGCGGTCCGCAATATTGATCAGGAAAAGCGCAATGAGCTCGACCTGATCGAGGCCCGCCAGGCCGCGGAATCGGCCAACGAGGCCAAGAGCCTGTTTCTCGCCACGGTGAGCCACGAAATCCGCACGCCGCTCAATGGCGTCTATGGCATGGCCCAGGCCATGGCCAAGGATGACCTGTCCGCCGACCAGCGCCAGCGGCTGGAGGTGATCTGCCGGTCCAGCGAGAGCCTGCTGGCCATCGTCAATGACGTGCTCGACCTTTCAAAGATCAACGCCGGCAAGGTCGATCTGGAGGATATCGACTTCGACCCCGCCGAGCTGGCCCAGGGAGTCCTGGCCACCTTCGCCTCTCTTGCCGCCGCCAAGGCGCTGGATCTGCGGGTGGAGGTTGAGCCCGCCGCCGCAGGGGCGTTCCGCGGCGACCCGGGCCGCCTGCGTCAGGTGCTGTCGAACCTGGTCTCCAACGCTCTCAAATTCACGACGAGCGGGGAGGTGGTCATTCGTCTTGGCCATGGCCCCCATGGTCTCGCCTTCAGCGTCACGGACACCGGCGTCGGCATCCCGCCGGATCGACAGGCGCAGATCTTTGAGTCCTTCGTTCAGGCTGACAGCTCCACCACGCGGCATTTCGGCGGCACGGGCCTTGGCCTGACCATCTGCCGCGAGCTGGTGAAGCTTATGGACGGCGACTTGACGGTCACCAGCGAGCCTGGGGTCGGCTCCACCTTTGTCGCCACCATCCCGCTGCCCCGCAGCTCAAACCCCGTTCTTACCCCGGACCAGACCGACGACGCCCCCGGGGCTGAGGATCTGGGTGAAGCCTTGCGCGTGCTGGCGGCCGAGGACAACCAGATCAACCAGCTGGTGCTCGGCGCCCTCCTGGGCCAGCTGGGAGTCCAGCCCCATTTCGTAGATGACGGGGAGGAGGCCCTGAAGGCCTGGCGGCAGGAGCCCTGGGACCTGATCCTGATGGATGCTCAGATGCCGCTCATGGACGGCATTGAGGCCACCCGCCAGATCCGCGCCGAGGAGGCGCGCGCCGGCCGCCCGCGCACCCCGATCATCGCCCTGACCGCCAACGCCCTGAGCCATCAGGTGGCCGAATACGTCGCCTGCGGCATGGATCAGGTTGTGGCCAAGCCCATCGAGGTCAGCCGCCTGGTGGAGGCGATGAACGCTGCCCTGAATTCAGCCGCCCCTTGAATTTGTCAGCCCGCCCCAGGAAGACTGGTTTGGGCCAGGGCTGAGGAGGCGCACGTGATCGAACAGACCCACGAGATTGGGACTCCGGATGGCTCGATGACCACATTCGTGGTTCATCCGGAGCGCGATGGGCCCCATCCGGTGATCCTGTTCTTCATGGACGCCCCGGCGATCCGCCTCGCCACTGACCACGGCTTATGTGTGAGGCGGTTCCAGCTGGGCTCAGTCCACTGCGCCGATCGGAGGCCCGCTGGCCATCGCTACCTTTGAAAGGGAGGGGCCAGGGTGTTCTGCATTCGGCTCAGAATGACTGAGACACAGGCCTCGGGGTTTTCGCTCATGACTAGGTGGCCGCCGGCGACGATCTCAAGATCGGCTATCAGGGCGCGCTCCGCGTCGGAGAGCACACTGGGTGCGTGGTCCAGTGGGCGCGGAGGATTTAGCGGCACGTCGCCGGCGATCACCGTCACCGGGCAGTGGGCCTCAGCCAGCCAGTGAATGCACGACGGCTTCAACAGATTGTCAATTTCGGGCGGGAGGTCTGTCGCCTTGAGTGGCCAGCTGTAGGACAGAGGCGGTTCAACGGCGATTAGGCCGCGCAGACCCGGGACTGCAAACCGCCCCATGCCGAGGCAGACCAGGCCCCCAAGGCTCTCGCCGACCAGAAAATGGTCGCGGCCCGCGAAATAGGTATCAGCCGCCGTAGCGAAAGCCCTGGACCAGATGTCAACCGACCCGCCGGCCAGCGGCCCAACGCCGTGCCCTGGAAGATGGCCCAGCACTACGTTGGGCAGCCGCGAGGCGACCTGGGCCAAATCTTCGGTCGAGCGCAAGGCGCCATGCAGTAGGAACACGGCTGGGCCTTCCCTGAGAGCGCCAGCCGAGAACCAAACCTCGCCAATGTCTGTGCTAACCGCCGTATGACGCATGGCGCAATCCTGGCTCCACGACTGACCACTAGACCAGAAGAAGGCGGCTCGGAAGAGCTCTGCCCCCGAGCCTGACCCGCCGCGTTACGGCCGACCGTATAGGCCCCTCAACGAACGCCCAAGACCGGGCTTTGGCTAGCTGCTTTCGCTCAGCCTCGACCCCAACGGGACGAGCATCGTCTGGTCGGCCCTGTCGGGGAATACGAACATGCAGTGCGTCACCCTGGACCTCACCTAGCCGTTCAGCAGTGCGCGGCAATCGTCCGGCCGCTCATCTAGCAGCAGATGCCAGCCGTCCAGGCGGGACAGTCTCACCATCGAATGATCGCGCAGGCGCTTGACTGAGGCGGCGCTGAGGATGGTCTGGCTGGCGCAGACCACGTCCACCTGGCGATGCAGGCAATCCAGCAGGCCCCAATGCTCGCGGCGAAGGGCGTCAACCGCCCAGGGGTGCAGCCGACCCGACTGAATGACTTTCTCGACCTGGGGTGTCGGCTCCATTGCTGGATCGAGAGCTATGGTGCGGTCTGCGCCCATGGCTAGGGCGACGAGCCCGCCCAGGCTTTCGCCCATCACCGTCAAGGGCGCGTCGGGCCATCTCTTGGTGATGGCCTGGCGGAAGGAGTCGGCGGCCTCGGCAACCCCGCCTCGGATCATGGGCCCGTCGCCATGCCCCGGAAGTTCAGCCAGCAGCGTCCCGTCGTCAGCCCAGGGTAGGATGCTCGGCGTTTCCGCCCGTCGCCCGGCGCCGTGAATGATCAGCCTGACATGTTCGCGCGGCCCTGGTATGCCGATGAACGAGGCTAGGCCATGGCTGGTCGCGATCTGAATGCGTCGAATTTCCACCGCCGACCACTAGACTAGGGGAAGGCGACGTGGAAGGGCCCCTAAGCGCGGACGCCCAGCCAGATTACGTGCCGGGCGCCGCGGCCCCCCTTGCGCGCCGGGACCTTCATCACCTCGGTCGCCAAGCCGCTGCGCTTCATTCGTCGGGTGAAGCCCTCATCAGGGGCCGAGGACCAGACGGCCAGTACGCCGCCGGGACGCAGGGCGGCCCGGGCGCGGGCGAGGCCCTGTTGGTCGTAAAGGCTGTCATTGGCCCTCCGCGTCAGGCCCTCGGGGCCATTGTCCACGTCCAGCAGGATGGCGTCCCAGACCGCCGGCGCCGCGGCGATCAGGGGCCCGACATCGCCGGTGTGGATACTGACACGGGGATCATCCAGGCAACCCTGAAAGACCTCGCCTAGAGGCCCACGGGCCCAGGCGACGACCTCAGGGACCAGCTCGGCCACGGTCACCCGAGCGTCGGCTGGAAGGACGGCCAGGGCCGCGCGCAGGGTGAAGCCCATGCCCAGCCCGCCGATGAGGACCCGCGGCCCCGGGCGCCCGCCCAGCCGCTCCCAGGCCAGGGTCGCCAGCGCCTCTTCTGATCCGCTCAGCCGACTGTTCATCAGCTCGATGGACCCGGCCATGATGGAGAACTCGACGTCCCGGCGCATCAGACGCAGTTCGCCGCCGCCATCGGGCATCTGGGCGGTATCGAGGCAGATCCAGGGTTTCATGGCCCTCGCATAGCGCCTGCCTGCCGATGGGCCAAACAAAAGCCCCGCCGCCTGTAGGGGCGACGGGGCCTTGCGACGCCCGTTGGGGCGTGACGCTGACTAGAGGCGCGAGGGGATGACCACCTTCATGGATTCATAGCCCTTCACGAAGGTCGAGAAGACGCGCTTGGGCTCGGCCACCACCTGGATGTCGGGGAAGCGCTTCATGATCTCTTCCCAGATGATCTTCAGCTGCAACTCGGCCAGACGGTTGCCCACGCAGCGGTGGATGCCAAAGCCGAAGGAGATGTGCTGACGGGGCCGCTCGCGGTCAATGATGTAGCTGTCAGGGTCGTGGATGACCTCGTCGTCGCGGTTGCCCGAGACGTACCACATGACGACCTTGTCGCCCTTCTTGATGGTCTTGCCGCCCATTTCGAAGTCCTGGGTGGCGCGGCGGCGCATATGGGCCAGCGGGGTCTGCCAGCGGATGGTCTCCGACACCATGGACGGGATCAGGTCGGGATTGGCCCGCAGCTTGGCGTACTGGTCCGGGTTCTGGTTCAGCGCCAGGACCGAGCCGGTGATGGTGTTGCGGGTGGTGTCATTGCCGCCGACGGTGAGCAGCACGATGTTCCCGAAATACTCCCGCGGGGTCATGTTCCGGGTTTCAGGGCCATGGGCCAGCATGGAGATCAGGTCGCCGCCGGGCTCGGCGTTCACCCGCTGGTTCCACAGCTCAGTGAAGTAGCCGTGATACTCGATGAAGATCTGCATCTTCTCTTCGAGGGTCTCGATCAGGCCGTGGCCCGGAACCGCGGTCACCACGTCCGACCAGTAGGTCAGCTTGCGGCGGTCTTCCTGCGGCATGTCGAACAGGGTGGCCAGGGTCATGGCCGTCAGTTCCATCGACACCTTGTCGACCCAGTCGAACTCCTCGCCGATGGGTAGGCTATCGAGGATCTTGGCAGCGCGCTCACGGATCAGGGGCTCGAGCCGCGCCAGGTTCATCGGCGAGACGGCGGGGCTGACGGTCTTGCGCTGGACGTCGTGCTTGGGCGGGTCCATGGCGATGAACATCGGCAGGGGACCTTCCTCGCCATCCTGGTCGGCGATGGTGATGCCGGGCTCGGAGGAGAAGACCTGGTGGTTGGTGTCCACCGCCATGATGTCGTTGTACTTGGTGATCGACCAGTACGGCCCGTACTCGCTCTCGGCGGTGAAGTGGACCGGGTCTTCCTTCCGCAGCCGCTCGAAGATCGGCCACATGGCGTTGGCCTGGAACAGCTCGGGCTGGGCCGGATTGAGCTCATCGAGGGGCGTGGCGTAGGCCTTGGCCCGCGCGTCCTTCTGAATATCAACCGTACCGTCAGCCATGGGGAATCCTCCAGATTTTCACTCACGATAGGCTAAAGATGACGCAGGCGTCAACTTTTCCCGTTCGCCCAGCGCGTGTTTCTTCAGCTTCGACCCAGGAGGCGGCTCTGCCGGTTCAATTCATATCCATCACCGACCCCGCTGACCCGCGGGTGGAGCCGTTTCTGCAGGTGCGGGAACGCGATCTGGTGGGGCGTCGGGGGATGTTCATCGCTGAGGGCGAGGTGGTCTTGCGTCACCTGGTGACCTCGCCCCTGTGTGAGCCCCTGGCCTTGCTGGCGGCGGCCGATCGGGTGGGGCGGTTGGGAGAACTGATCGGCGACCAGGATCTGGCCGCCCCGGTCTATGTGGCTGACCAGGCGGTGATGGACGCCATTGTCGGCTTTCCGATCCATCGGGGCCTGCTGGGGCTGGGGCGGCGACGAGTCACGCCCGAACCGTCGGACCTGCTGGCTCAGCTGGGGCCAGACGCCTTGGTCGCCGTGATCCACGGGATTGGCAATCACGACAATATGGGCGGACTGTTCCGCAATGCCGCGGCCTTCGGCGTCGATGCGGTGCTGCTGGACGCCACCAGCTGTGACCCTCTCTATCGCAAGGCTATCCGCGTTTCGGTCGGCGCCGCCCTGATCACACCCTTTGCGCGGCTGGCGGAGGAGGTTGATCTGGTGGGGTTGCTGGACGCGCATGAATACGAGGTGGTGGCGCTAAGTCCCTCAGGCGCGATGGACCTGTCGGCCTACAGGCCGGGGGCAAGGACGGCTGTGGTGTTCGGCGCCGAGGGGCCGGGCCTCCCGGACCATCTTCTGGCCCGTTGTCAGACGGTGCGCATTCCCATGGCGGGGGGTTTCGACTCCTTGAACGTCGCCACCACCAGCGGGATCGTCCTGCACCACCTCCGGAACGCCTAGCGACCGCGCCAGGGACAGGCCCGCCGCCGAGGGGGTGCTGGACTCCTTGCCCGTTGTCCGGCTCAATCGAACAAGGAAACGACTTAACCCCTGGGTTCAAAGCCGAATGGCCTGGTCCGACGCCGCAGCCCGGCGGCGCTATCATGTGGGCAACCTCCGTGCGCAGTTGCTGGAGGAGGCGCGCGCCATCATCGAAACCGGCGGGGTGGCCGACCTCAATCTCCGCACCCTGGCCGCGCGGGCGGGCATCGCCGCCGGTTCGGTCTATCACCACTATTCCGGCAAGGCCGAACTGCTGGCCGAACTGGCCGCCGCCGGCTTCCAGGAGCTGGAAGACCGTCTCAAGGCCGCCCAGGACTCCGCGCAGGAAGGCAAGCGCATCCGGACCCTGGCGCGGGCCTATTTCGCCTACTCCAAGACCGACAGCGCCATGTTCGGCCTGATGTTTGATCCCGTTGTCGCCAGCCATCCGGGGGTCGAGCGGGCGCGGGAACGCTGCTTTTCGGTGCTTCAGGCCGCCGTGGCCGTGGCCTTGCCCGCCCGCAAAGACGCCGCCGAGATCGACAAGATCGCCTGGGCCGTCTGGGCCTGCGGGCATGGGGCGGCCTCGCTGCGGGCCTCGGACTCCGAGCGGGCGGACGAGCTGATGGAAGACGTGATCCAGGGCCTGGAGCTGTTGTTCGGACGGCGCTGAGCCTCAGATCTCCAGAAGTTCGTCACGCATCATCTCCAGGGCGGTCTCAAGGGCGGCCTGCCGCACCCGCGCCCGGCCCAGGGTTCCAAACCGCATCCGCCTGTGGCGCGGAGCTGCGCCCCCACGACAGGCGGTGGCGAAATGCACGAGTCCCGCCTCTTCCTCCGGGGATGGCCCCGGATCGGTGAAGCCGGTGATGGCGGCCACCACATGGGCCTGGGATCGTTCGAGGGCGCCTTGGGCGAGCGCCACAGCCGCGGCCTCTGATACGGCGCCATCGATGTCGAGAATCGACTGACGCACGCCGAGCAATTCGTTCTTGGCGGCGTCCGTATAGACCACAAAGCCCCGCTCAAAGGCATGGCTGCAGCCCGGTATGTCGGTAAGCAGTGAGGCCAGCAGACCCCCGGTGCAGCTTTCGGCGGTCGCCAGTTTCAGGTTCCGCTCACAGGCCATCTGCAGGACTTGATGGGCCAGATCATCGATCGAGGTCGGAACGATATGGGCGAGGGCTTCGGCCATGGGATGAGGTCTTTTGGGTTGGAATGCAGCAACATCGCCAAGGGGCGCCGGGTTCCGCTTGATTTTCCGGCCTGAGCTAGGTCGTTAGCCCCATGAGCCCGCCCTTGAGAGTCGCCGTGGCCGGCGCCGGCGTTTTCGGCCTGGCCAGCGCCCTGCGCCTTGTCCGGGCCGGGGCGGTGGTGACCCTGCATGACCCGGCTCTTGGCCGACCGAACGCCTCGGCCGTGGCGGCGGGCATGCTGGCCCCGCTCAGCGAGGCCCTGACCGATCCCTCCGCCGCCCCCCACCTGGAGCTGCTTCTGGCCGCCCAGACGCATTGGCCAGATTTCGCGGCAGCCTTCGGGCCGCCCCTGGACCAGTCCGGGGCGATTTTGCTCGGCGACGCGGATCGACTCGAGGTGCTTGGCGCTGCGGCGAAAGGTCTGGGGTTCACGCTGCCCCCCGCCGCCGCCGAGCCCTCGGCCCTCGGCTTGGGCGAAGGGGCGGGGGGGCTCCGAGTCTCCGGCGACTGGCGAGTGGAGGCCGGCGATCTGGACCGGCTGGCGCAAGCCGCCCAGGGGCTGGGCGTTCGGCTCACGACCGCCGCCCCAAGGCCAGGGGGTTACGACCTGCTGGTGGTCGCCACCGGCGCCTCGCGGCGCTTTCAGGATCTGGCGCCGGAGCTTGCGGACCTGACGCCGATCAAGGGCCATATCCTGCGTTACAGGTCCCTGATCTATCAGGGCCCGGTCCTGCGCGGTCCCGGCGCCTATGCCGCGCCCTCCCGTGACGGCCTGCTGATCGGGGCGACCATGGAGGTGGGCGAGGGGCGGGAGGGGGTCGATCCGAAGGTCGCCGCCGACTTGGCGGCCCGGGCGGAGGCGGTGTTCCCCGGCCTGATCGGACGGGACTGGACCGCCGCCGCCGGCGTTCGCGCGGCCACCTCCGACGGGCTGCCCCTGGTGGGCCCTTCTTCCACCCCGGGCGTCATCCTGGCTTGCGGGGCCAGGCGCAATGGCTGGCTGCTGGCCCCGCTGGTGGGCGAGATCGTCGCCGCTCACGCCCTGGGTCATGATCCAGGACCCTGGGCCGCCCACCTTGATCCCTGCCGGGTCAAGGCTTGAGCGCCTGCTGAGAGAACGTGGTTAGCAGGCCGTTAACCATGTTGGATCCATTGGATGGATCATGTCCGTCCAGGGTCTGAGAGGTGTGGTCGAAACCGCCATCCAGCGCGCCTCCAGCGCGACGGGGGTGGATTTCACCTTCCTGATGGGAACCGCCCATCGGGAGAGCGGCTACAACCCTACCGCCAAGGCCAAGACCTCCTCCGCCGCCGGCCTCTTTCAGTTCGTCGAACAGACCTGGCTGGCCACCCTCAAGCAACACGGCTCCAAATACGGCTACGCCCGCTATGCCGACCTGATCCAGCGGGGATCGGACGGTCGCTACCGGGTCGCCGGCGCCGAGGCGCGCAAGACGGTCATGGACCTGCGCTTCGACCCCCATGCAGCCTCGCTCATGGCTGGAGAGCTCGCCACCGACCATGCGGCCTATCTGAAGGGCCGGGTGGGGCGCACCCCGACGGCTGGCGAACTCTACGCCGCCCACTTTCTGGGCCCGCAAGGCTCCGCCCGGCTGATCGAGGCGACCCGTTCCCAGCCCGGCGCCAGCGCCGCGGCCCTGTTTCCGGAGGCCGCACGGGCCAACCGTTCCATCTTCTACAAGGGCGGCCGGCCAGCCACCGTGGCCGAGGTCTATGCCAATCTGACCCGCACAGGCGGCGCCGGACAGGCGATCGGCCCACGGGAAAGCGCGCCGGCTGAAACCGGCTTCATCCAATATGCTTCGGCCAGGCGGGCCGAGGCCATGCGCGAGCAGGAGGTCCTGGTGGACTTCATCCTGCGCGGTTCCCAACCGGCCGAAGGCGCCGGAGCGGGTCAGCGGCTGGGCGGATCGCTGTTCTCCACCGAAATGCTGCGGATGCTGTCAGAGGCCCGGGACGACAGCTAGTCGCCTGCGGCGCCCGCCTCCAGCATCGCCGCGATGGCGTCTGGCCCATAGCCCAGTTCCGCCAGCACCTCCCTTGTGTGCTGGCCAAGACCCGGCGGCGGCGGCCGGCGGCTGAGATCGACCCCTGGGAACTGCGCCGGCGCGGCGGGCGAATCGCCAAAGCCGCCTTGTCCGTTTTCCACCTGCACCAGGGCGCCGGAGGCGCGGACCTGCGGATCGGCGGCGACTTCGGCCGGAGTCTGCACCGGCGCCCACACGAGGTCGGCGGCGTCCAGCCGGGCGGTGACCTCCTCCCAGGTCAGGGCGCCAAAGGCCTGGTCGAATTCGGCGGTGAGGGCGGCGGTGTTTTCCTTGCGCAGCCGGCCTGAGGCGAAGCGCGGGTCTTCCAGCAAGTCGGGACGGCCGGCGGCCTTGGCCATGGCCGCCCAGTCCACTGATCCGCCTCGAGGGTTGGTGACGAACCAGCGGCCCTCGGCGCTCTGGAAGAAGTTGGCCAGGGGGTTCAGCGGCTCGCGCCGGGAGCGGTTGGAGGACAGCCGCCCGAACCGCAGCTGCACGGCCAGGTCCGAGCCCACCGTATAGGTCCCCGTCGCCAGCAGGGAGGTTTGCACCATCCGGCCGACGCCGGTCTGCTCGCGTTCATAGAGGGCCGCCAGGATGGCCGAGGTGGTGGCGAGCGAGGTGATGTGGTCGCCAAACCCGGTGCGCAACAGGAAGGGGTCTTCCCCCTTGGGCGTGGTCATGCGCGCCACGCCTGCCCGGGACCAGAAGGCGGTGACATCAAAGCCCGGCTTGTGGGCGTCGGGGCCCTCCATGCCATAGCCGGTGACCAGGGCGTAGATCAGCCGCGGATTGGCCGGCCGCAGGCTGGCCTCATCCAGGCCCGCGCGCTTGAGCGAGGCAGGCCGGACATTGGTGATGAAGACGTCGGCGCCGGCCGCCAGCTTGGCCACGGCCTCGCGCCCCTCGGGCTTGCCGATGTCCAGAACAATGGAGCGCTTGCCCCGGTTGTCCATCTCGAAGGTGGGGTTGGCGCCCAGGTCGCTCTTGGCGTCGGCGAAGACGTGCCGCATGTCGTCGCCGCCGGGCCGCTCGATCTTGATCACCTCGGCGCCCCAGTCGCCCAGGATGCCGGCGGCGCCCGGCGCGGCGATATAGGTGGCGAACTCCACCACCTTCAAACCCTTGAGTATCACGAGCGCTCCGTCCTCCGCCTGCGGCCGCGCCTTGATCGGCGCAGCTCCCCGTTGAGGGCATACTGACCGGCGCCGGCGGACGGGGAAAGACGTTCTGCGCGGTGACCCGGCGTCAGGCGATCTTGCGGGCCAGGGTGCGGCGAGAAGCGGCGGTAGCGTCAGCCACGGCGCGGGCCACGGCGGTGACGCTGACCGGCTTGCGCAGCACGGCGTCGGCGCCAGCCTGGGTGCACTCCAAGGCCTCGCTGGCGTCCCCGCCAATGACGGCGATGATGGGCAGGTCCCCCGCCGGCGCCGGCAGGGCGCGGATGGCGGCGGTGGCTTCTGGGCCATCCAGGCCTGGCATGCGACCATCGATCAGGGCCAGATCGAACTCGCAGACCCGGGCCAGGTCGACGGCGCGCCGACCATCCTGGGCATGGACCACCTGGTGGCCAAGCTGCTCCAGCACCGCCCGCATCATGGCCGCGTTCAAGCTGTCGTCCTCGGCCATCAGGATCCGCAGCTTGCGGCCGTCCGCCGGGGTCTCATCCGTCGCCTCCGGCGCGATGTCCACGGGCGCAGTCGCCAGGGGGTCAAAGGGCAGGACGAGGCCAAAGCAGCTGCCGACGCCCGGAGCGCTGGTGGCGGTGAGCTCCCCGCTCATCAGGCGCGCCAGCTGGCGCGAGAGCGACAGGCCAAGGCCGGCGCCGGGGACGCCGGCGCTGGTCCGCTCCACCCGGTGGAAGGCCTCGAAGGCCTGGGACAGCTCGGTGTCCGACAGCCCAGGACCCGTATCGGCGATCTCGATGAGGATGCGCCCTTCCGGCGTCAGGCTGAGGCGCGCCTCAACCCGACCCCGGACGGTGAACTTGATGGCGTTGCCGATCAGGTTGGCCAGGATCTGCCGCACCCGTGACGGATCGCCCAGCGCCGCGCCAGACCCTTCGACCAATTCGGGCGCCACATGCACGCTCAGTTCAAGCCCTTTGGTCCCTGCGTGCGGGCGGTTCAGCAACATCAGGTCGCGCACCAGGGCCGGGGCGTCGAGGGGGCGCACCTCCACGGCCAGACGACCGGCCTCGGCCGTCTCAGAATCGAGCGTTGTGTTCAGCACCGCGATCAGGTCGCTGACCGCATCGAGGGCGGCCGACAGCTGCTCACGCGATGGAGCGGCCCGGCCATTGCGGCCAGCGGCGGCGGCCAGCACGTGGGAGACGCCGGTCAGGCCGTTACGGATCTCGTGGCTGAGCGTCGCCACCAGGTCGGATTTGGAGCGGGCCAGGCGGCTGGCCTCCTCCACCTTGCCGGCCCGCTCGGCGATCAGCACCTCGCGCTCGGCGGCCATGGCGAACTGGCGGCGCAGGACCCGGTTCAGCATCAGCGCCAGGGCGAAGGCCAGGGCCACCCCGCCCCAGGCCAGGGTGGCGGCGTTCTGGCTGTGGGGGCTGGCGAACAGGGCGATCAGCGGCCCAGCGGCGGCCGCGGCCCCCACCACCAGCAAGCTGGGTAGCCAGGGGGCGGTGAAGAAGATGCACATGACCGCCGCCGCCGTGGCCATCAGCAGCAGCGTCTCGCGCATCGGGCCTGCGCCATCGGCGAAGGCGGCCACCTGAGCCACGCAACCGGCCCAGACCAACCCTGTGACGATGTGCACCCGCGCCCGCGCCCGCAGGTCTTCGGCGCGGGGGGTGCGCAGCCAGTTCACCGCCGCATAGGTCGCTCCACAGGCCATGGCGAACAGGGCGAAGCTGGCGGTCATCCAGGCGGCGTTGTCGGCATAGGACCCGGCCCAGACGAACACCGGCATGCTCACCACGAACGCTACCAGGGCGTAGGGCAGCAGGGCCGCCTGGGCGTCCAGGGCCTGTTGCGCCACCGAGGCGCCGCCGCGTGCGGCGAACCGAGCAGAATCGTTGGATGACACAGGCTGGTCCTTTGCGGCGACGCCCGTGAAGGTAGTGGGTCAGGGTTGGCGACGGGTTACGCAACAGCGTTAATCCACAAGCGGATTTGAAACCGTCCGTTAAGCCTAACCGAGCATTGTTGTGTGACGGGGCGGGAGTCCCGGCGAAGGGGGAGGGGCACATGACCACGACGCGGGCGGCGCTCACCGAAGACGATATTCGCACCCTGGTTAAGGGCGCCACGCCGGACGAGCGCGCCCTGGTGGCGCACAAGCTTTGCCGGCGGATCGACACCCTGCCGCTGACCCCGGAAGAACAGGTTCTGGCGCAGGACATTTTGCGGGTCATGGCCGCCGACGCCGCCGAACTGGTCCGTCGCGCCCTGGCGGTGACGCTGAAGAGTTCGCCCTTGGTCCCCCACGACGTGGCCCTCAAGCTGGCCCGGGATGTGGAGAGCGTCTGCCAACCCATACTCAGCTTCTCGCCGGTCTTCACCGATGAGGAACTGGTGGAGATCGTCCGCCTGGGCGGCCCCGTCCGGCAGGTGGCCATCGCCAAGCGTCCCCGGCTGTCGCGCCGTGTGACCGACGTCATGGTCGAGACCGGCGTGGAGCGGGCGGTGGAAGTCACCTGCTCCAACGACAACGCCGACTTCGCCGAATCCACCCTGATGAATGTTCTGGCCCGGTTCGAGCGGTCAGAGCGTGTCCTGGCGGCCGTCGCCTACCGCCAGACCTTGCCGCTTTCGGTCACCGAGAAGCTCATCGATCTGGTAGGCGATCAGGTTCGCGACCACCTGCTGGCCCATCATCCTGTTTCGCCCGAGCTGGCCCTGCAGATCGCCACCGGGGCCAAGGAGCGCGCGACCCTTGATCTGGTGGACCAGGCGGGCCGCACCGCGGATCTGAAGGCCTTTGTGGCCCACCTCCACCGCAATGAGCGCCTGACGCCGTCGCTGCTGCTCAGGGCCCTGGCCCATGGCCACATGGCGTTCTTTGAATGGGGTCTGGCCGAGTTGGCGGGCGTGCCACACCATCGCACCTGGCTGATGATCCATGACGCCGGCCCCCTGGGCCTGAAGGCCATCTATGAGCGGGCCGGCATGCCTGCGCGCCTGCTGCCAGCCTTCCGGGCCGGGGTGGACACCTTCCACGCCATGGAGTTCGAAGGCGGCGCCCGCGATCGCGACAAGTTCCAGAAGAAGATGCTCGAGCGCTTCCTCACCCAGCCGCATGTGGGGGCGCGGGAAGACGCCGACTATCTGCTGGACCGGATGGATCGCATGGCCGAACGCGCCGGCCCCGCGCTTCAGACCGCCTGACTCGAGCTTTTCCTTGGCGATCGCGCCCGTCGCGCTCAGATATCGCCCATGACTGATGATCCCGCTGGCGGGCTGGTGCGCCCGGCCTCGACCCTTCTCCTGCTCCGCGACGATCCCACCTTCGAAGTGTTGATGGTCGAGCGCCATCACCAGATCGATTTCGCCTCAGGCGCCCTGGTGTTTCCCGGCGGCAAGACCAGCGCTGGCGACCATGACGAGGCCTGGGCCGACCATGCCCTCGGCTGGACCAGTCACGGCGCCGAACAGGCAGGGCTGAGGATTGCGGCGATCCGTGAACTCTTCGAAGAGGCCGGCCTGCTGCTGGGGCGCCGGCCAGACGGCGGACCGCTGGAGGTCGAGCCTGCGCCCCTGGCCCTGCGTCAGTCGGTGGACCGTGGGGAGACGCCGTTCCTTGATGTGGTGCGCGAGGCCGGCGCCCGGCTGGACCTCTCGGCGCTGACGGTGTTTGCGCGCTGGATCACACCGCCCGTGACGCCAAAGCGCTTTGATACATGGTTCTATCTGGCCCACGCGCCGGCTGACCAACTGGCGGTTTGCGATGGTCGCGAGACGGTGGACGCCTGCTGGTACGCCCCGCATGCCGCGCTCAGCGCCGCCGAACGGGGGGAGCGCAAGGTGGTGTTTCCCACGCGGATGAATCTGGGAATGCTCGCCAAGGCCCAGAGCGCTGCGGCCGCGATCGAACAGGCCAGCCTTCGCCCCCTGGTCACGGTGCAGCCTGAAATCCATGACGGGCCGGAGGGCCGACGGCTCGTCTTACCTGAAAGCGCCGGCTATGGCGCCGTCAGTGAACCCTTCGCGCCGGGAATGTAGATACCCTGTCGGGGGCGCCTCAGACGAGGCCGGAGGCGGCGACCCGCCGCTCAAGCTCCTCGACGAGGATCTTGCCCACCGGGTGGCTGTCGGTCTTGATCCCATCACGGACGGCGGCCTTGATGCCGTCGATATGGGCGTCGATCAGGACCATCGGCGCTTCCATGCGCTTGTCCTTGTCGTCGATCAGCTTGCAGAGCGATCCGGCCATGCGCGTGATCAGCGGGAACTCATAGGTGGCGCCGAGGCCTTTCAGGTCATGGGCGCGAAGATAGAGCGTTTCCAGGGTTTCGGGCGTCGCGCCCTCGGTCTTCACCTGCTGGCGGGCCGCCTCGAGCTTGGTGACCTCGTCCTGCAGCCAGGCGGCGAAGTTTCCAGAGAGGCTCTTGAGCGCAGCTTCAGCCTTGGCGATCGCGCTGGCGTCGACGGCGCCGAAACGACCCCCGACCTTCAGGCGAAGCGTGTTGGGGACCTGGATCACCTGACCCGTATTCTGCTGACTCACTGCCATCTCCTTTAGGGATGATTGCCAACGATTCTAGGCGCCAGAGCTTAACAACGAATGAGGCTTCGACTTACAGAACAGACCGCGACAGATCGCGCAGATGTTGGTGCGCAGACGCCGGAACTTGAGCATTTTCCGGTAAGTGTGACGCGGCTCTAGGCGGAAAACTGCTCGGCCAGGACGCGCTCTTCCAGGCTGCGCCCGGCGTCGAACAGCATGACAAGGCTGATGTCGCGGTTTTCGGCCACATGAACTTCGAGGACGTCGCGGACCTCGAAATTGTCCGCCACGGCGCTGACCGGCCGCTTGTCAGCCTCAAGAATCTCAAAACTGACCCGCGCGGCGTGGGACAGCAGGGCGCCGCGCCAGCGGCGGGGGCGGAAGGCGCTGATGGGGGTCAGAGCCATCACCTTGGCGTCCAGGGGGATGATTGGGCCGTGGGCCGAGAGGTTGTAGGCGGTCGACCCCGCCGGCGTCGCTACCAGGGCGCCGTCGCAGGACAACTCGTTCAGGCGAACCTTGCCGTCCACCGAAATGCGTAGCTTGGCCGTCTGCCGGGTCTGGCGCAGCAGGGAGACTTCGTTGATCGCCAGGGCCCGATGCTGACGCCGGCGAGAGTCCACCGCCACCATGCTCAGGGGGTGGATCAGGGCTCGCTCGGCGGCGTTGATCCGGTCGAGCAGATCATCGGGGCTGTATTCGTTCATCAGGAAGCCCACCGAGCCGCGGTTCATTCCGTAGATCGGCTTGGGCGCGCCCATGTTCCCATGCAGCGTCTCCAGCATGAAGCCGTCGCCGCCCAGGGCGACGATCACCTGGGCCTGGTCCTGGGGCGACTGGCCATAGCGCGCCGTCAGCACCTTCAGGGCGTCCTGGGCTTCGGGCCGGTCGCTGGCGGCGAACGCGATCCGGGTCAAAATGGGCTCGGCTCTGAACATGGGCCGTCACAAGCGTGCAGGGGATGGTCCTTGTCAAACCCCGATCGCAGGACCTGCCCGCCGGCTCACCCGCCGCGGGGGGTCATGGTGCGGCGGAAGGCCATGGCGGCGAGGTCTGGGGCGAAGGGACCAAAGGCGGCCAAGCCGCGACGGAGGCCCTCGGCCCCGCCACCTGGCTTGCCGCCGTTGAGCTCCCGGACCAGCTCAAGAATGGTGGAAAAGGCGCTGCGGTCGATATTCACCGCCGCGCAGGCGAGCGCCAGATGCTCGGGTTGGTCCCCATCCAGGGCGCGGCGCACCATTTCGGGCGGAAAATCCCCAAGGGTGGCCAGGGCGCCGACGAACAGGGAGAGCTTGCCCTCCCGAAGGGCGCGCAGCAGGTAGCCGGGGCGCAACTGTCCGGCCGCCACCAGCTTGGAGATCAGCCGACGCTCCATTTCCTCGCGCTCGTCATCCTGCTCCCAGACGATGGCGTCGGTGGTCGGGTCGGCGCCCGCCTGGCCCGCATGGGCCTCGCCCACCGCCCTGCTCAGAGCGGCCTCAAGCTTGTCCGGATCGAGGCGGAAGCGGGTGGTGAGCGCCTGGCGCAAGGCCTGACCCACCCAAACATAGAGCTGGAGAGCGAGATCGTCTGTCAGTTCAGGGCGACGGACCAGGGGCGAGCGCAGGGCGGCCACCCGTCGCGAAGCCTTGACCAGCAGAGCCATGTCGCCGGGGGCAAGCTCAGTCTGGACGTTGCCCGCCAGGGCGGTCAGAACGGCGGGCTCCCCCTGTTTCAGAATCGCACTGATCACGGGGGTGGCGAGGCCCGGACGACGGGCGACCTCGATCTGGTGCTCGACCGTGGCCTCGATCAGCAGTCGCACAAGGTCCTGGTCGTCGAGCAGGGGGCTGGAGGCGATGATGGGGCGGGCGATCTCGATGTCATCAAGGGCCAGCACATTGATCAGGGCCGCCGGCGCCCAGTCCACATGGGCCAGGCTCTCGGCCAACCGGCGGCGGATGTCCCGCTCGGCCTCGACCACTAGGCTCATGAAAATGGAGTTCAGCAGGTCCTGCACCGCCGGCGTCGACATGATCTCGGCGCTCTCGGCCACGTCGCACAGATCGACCACGGCCAGCAGCAGCCGCTCGCGGTCGCCGGGCGTTCGGCTTCTGGCCAGGCTAAGGATCTCTTCCGTTCGCGCGAGCACGCTCAAGGCGATCTCCAGGTTCGACGCTTGCTGCGCGGACTCTGCGGGGCGCACGTGAAAACATGCTTAAACCCCGGCCAACCAATTTGCCGCAGGTCTCAAACAAGTGGCCTCAGGAGGAGATTGACGTGACCAGCCCCCTAATCCTGGCCCTGGACCAGGGCACCACAAGCACCCGCGCCATTCTGTTTGATCTGGCGGGCAAGGCCCTGGGCGAGGCCGCCCTGCCTCTGGCTCAACACTATCCCGCCGATGGCTGGGTGGAGCATGACGCCGTCGAAATCTATCAGGCTGCGGTCCAGTTGATGGCGGCCGCGGTGGTCAATGCGGGGCGCCGGATGGAGGACGTCGCGGCCATCGGCATCACCAACCAGCGAGAGACGGTGGTCCTTTGGGACAAGGCCACAGGCGAGCCCGTCCACCGGGCGATCGTATGGCAGGATCGGCGGACGGCCGAGGTGTGTGAGAGCCTGCGCGGGCAGGGGGTCGAGGATCACGTCACCGATGTCACTGGCCTGCTCATCGATCCCTATTTCAGCGGAACCAAGATCGCGTGGCTGTTGGATCACGCCCCGGGCCTGAGGGCCCGGGCGGAGGCCGGCGAACTCCTGGCCGGGACCATCGACACCTGGCTGATCTGGAAGCTCACCGGCGGGGCCGCCCACGTCACTGACGCCACCAACGCCTCGCGGACCCTGCTGTTCGACATCCGCGCGCAGGCCTGGTCAGAGGCCATGCTGGAGCTGTTCCGTGTGCCTCGCGCCATCCTGCCCGAGGTGCGTGATTGTGCGGGGCGGTTCGGCGAAACCCAGCCGGACCTCCTAGGGCGTGCAATTCCCATCTGCGGCGTGGCTGGCGATCAGCAGGCTGCCCTGATGGGGCAGGGGTGCATTGCGCCAGGCCAGATGAAGGCCACCTATGGGACGGGCTGCTTCCTGCTGGTGAACACCGGGACGCACGCGCCACGTTCCCGGGGCCGGCTCTTGACCACGGTGGCCGCCCGCATCGACGGCCAGACCACCTTCGCCCTGGAAGGGGCAATCTTCATCGCCGGCGCCGCCATCGGCTGGTTGGTGGACGGCCTGGGGGTTGAGAGCCCTGCGGCGGCCGAGGCCCTGGCCCGGCGGGCCAGGCCCGGAAACGGCGTGGTCCTGGTGCCAGCCTTCACAGGTCTTGGCGCCCCCTGGTGGGACGCCGAGGCCCGAGGCGCCCTGACCGGCTTGACCAGGGATGCTGGACTGCCGGAGATCGCGCTCGCCGCCTACGACGCCTGCGCCTACCAGACCGCTGATCTGATCGAGGCCATGCAGGCCGACGCCCCCGAAGCCTTCGGGGCCGGAACGGAGCTGCGCATCGACGGCGGCATGTCCCGCAGCCCCTGGTTCGCCCAGCGACTGGCCGACCTCACCAACCAGAGCGTGGCCCGGGCCAGCTATGAGGAGACCACGGCGCTCGGCGCGGCCCTGTTCGCAGGTCTGGGGGCGGGTCTCTATCACGATGTCGCCGCCGCCGCCGCCGCCCGGCCGCGCACCGAGGCGGCCGAACCCACCCTGTCGTCGGATGAGCGCGCTGCGGGCCAGGACCGCTGGCGCGATGCGGTCCAGCGGGTGCTCGCGCGGGGGTGAGGTGGCCAACCCTTGACGGTGGGAGGTGTCAGGGAGACTTTAGGGCTGAAAAACAAGAACCAATGGAGGGCGCTATGGCCGACGGATCTGCTGGCGTGATGTCGCTGCAAGGCAAGGTGAGCACCGAGGAGTGGCAGGCCCGGGTGGAGCTGGCCGCCCTCTACCGGCTGGTGGCGCTGCACGGGTGGGACGACCTGATCTACACCCACATCTCCGCGCGCATTCCGGGGCCGGAGCACCACTTTCTGATCAACCCTTACGGGATGCTGTTCGAGGAGATCACCGCCTCGTCCCTGGTGAAGATCGACCTGGCCGGCAACATCCTCCAGGAGACGCCCTACTTCATCAATCCGGCGGGCTTCACCATCCACTCGGCCATCCACGAGGCCCGAGAGGACGCGAAGTTCGTGATGCACCTGCACTCCGACCAGGGCGTCGCCGTCGCCGCCCAGAAGGAGGGCCTGCTGCCCCTGTCGCAGCACGCCCTGATCGTCCTGCCCCGTCTGGCCTATCACGACTATGAGGGCATAGCCCTGAACCTGGACGAGCGCGAGCGTCTGGTGGCCGATATCGGCGACAAGACCCTGATGCTGCTGCGCAATCACGGCACCCTGTCGGTGGGCGACTCCGCCGCCGACTGCTGGATCGGCATGTTCTATCTGGAGCGGGCCTGCAAGCAGCAGGTCATGGCCCTGTCGGCCGGTCGGGAGAATGTGCTGTTCGCCCCCGAGGCGGCCCAGGCCGAGGTCAAGTCTCAGGTCGCCCGCGGCATCGGCGGCAAACTCGCCTGGCCAGGTTGCCTGCGCCGGCTGGATCGCGAATCGCCGGGCTACGACGCCTGAGCCTGACGATCTCCGACGCAGGCCTTCGCCTGCGAGAGATCGATGTTTGGTGAATTAGCTGCCGCGGCCTGCATCTTTTTCGCTGTCGCGTCCGAACATCATAACCAATGGCCATACGTTACCATCGGGAAACGTATGGCCATCCTTGTGTCATGAGACCAAGCCTATGCCTTAAGGCTGAGTCGCTTAGTCCGTTTCCCGCTTGTCATACGCTCCAGATTTCGGAGCGACGGAGCCCCCATTGCTGAGACGTCACTTCTTTCTCGTCGGCGCGCTGGTGATCCTGGGCCTCATGGTTGTGGTTGGCGGGCTCAGAATGGGGTTCGGCGCGGCTGGCCCGCAGGGCGGCGGTCCCGGTGGACCCGGTGGCCCCGGCGGCGGCGTACCGGTGGCCGCCACCCTAGCGCAGACCCGCACGTTCAACGACACGGTGGAACTCCTCGGCGTCGCAAAAGGGCGCCAGTCGGTGACCTTGACCGCTGCGGCCACCCAGCTTGTGGAGCGGGTCCGCTTCACCGATGGCCAGTATGTGTCCGAGGGCGCAGTCCTGGTGGAGCTCAAAGACGCAGAACAGAACGCCGGCGTCGAACAGGCGCGGGCCCGGGTGGCCCAGGCCGAGCGGACGTTGGAACGCTGGCGCACCCTTGCTGAGCGCGGTTTCGCCTCCAAGGCTGCGGTCGATGAGCATGAGGCGGCCTATCTCACAGCCCAGGCCGATCTGACGGCGGCTGAGGCCCGCCGGGGCGACCGGCTGATCCGAGCGCCCTTCGCCGGGGTTGTCGGCCTGACGGACATCGCGCCAGGCGCCTTGGTCAATCCGGGCGCGGTCATTGTCACCCTGGACGACCTCTCCGCTGTCCGCGTCGACTTTGAGGTGCCTGAACGCTATCTGCCCGGCCTCGCCGCCGGCCAGACCATCCGCGCACGCACCGACGCCTATCCGGACATGGTCATCACCGGCCGGATCGACACCCTCGACACCCGGGTGGACGCAGAAACCCGCGCCATCACCGCCCGCGCCGTCTTCCCCAATCCGGACGGATATCTGAAGCCGGGCATGCTGATCCGCGTCGCCCTGTCCCGCGGTCAGCGCGAGAGCGTCGCCGTTCCCGAGGCCGCGGTCGCCGTCCAGGGGGCTTCGTCCTTCGTCTTCGTCATCGCTGAGTCCGAAGGCGGCACGCGGGCCGAACAGCGCCCGGTGGTCTCCGGCGCTCGCCAGGACGGTTTTGTCGAGGTGCGCGACGGGCTCTCCGCCGGCGATCGTATTGTCGCCAACGGCCTCAACAAGGTCACGGGCGGACAGCCGGTCAAGGTCGCCGAAACCCTCGACGCCGCCGACGTGGCGCGGGTCCAGGCGTCGGAAGAGCGGCCAGGCGCATGACCCTCTCCGACCTTTCCGTCCGCCGCCCCGTCTTCGCCGCCGTCGCCTCGATCATCCTTTGTGTCGTCGGCCTGGCCTCTTTCACCCAGCTGACGGTCCGCGAGCTGCCGGCCGTTGATCCGCCGGTCATCTCCATCAGCACCGACTATCGGGGCGCCTCGTCTGAGGTGATCGAGGAGCGGATCACTGAGGTGATTGAGCGGCAGGTGGCCGGGATCGAGGGGGTCGACCGGATGACCTCCGGCTCCCGCGATGGCGCCTCTCGGATCAATATTCAGTTCAAGCTCAGCCGCGACCTCGACGCCGCGGCCAATGACGTGCGCGACGCGGTTTCGCGGGTGTCGGCCAATCTGCCTCTGCAGGCTGATCCCCCGCAGATCCGTAAGGCTGACGCCGATGCACAGCCGATCATGTTTCTGGCCCTGTCCTCGACGACGCTGAACCGGCTGCAACTGACGGACTACGCCCAGCGCTACATTGTCGAGCGTGTCTCCACCGTACCCGGGGTGGCGCAGGTCGGCGTTGGCGGCGCTCAGAACTACGCCATGCGCATCTGGCTCGATCCCCAGGCGATGGCGGCCCGGGGCATCACGGTCAATGACGTCGAAACCGCCCTGAACTCCCAGAACCTGGAACTGCCCGCCGGTTCCCTGGAGTCGGAGGCCAAGGATTTCACCATCCGGGTGGCCCGCGGCTATTCGACCCCTGAGGAATTCGCCAACCTGCCGGTCCGTACGGCCGGGGAGGGCGGCTATGTGACCCGCCTGGGGGACATCGCCCGGGTCTCCGAAGAGGCTGACGAGCGGCGTCGGATGTTCCGCTCCAATGGTCGCGACCAGGTGGGCATCGCCGTCACCCGTCAGTCCCAGGCCAATGACCTGGAGATTTCGGACGGCATCAACGCCATCCTGCCGGAGCTGAACCGCGGCCTGCCCGAGGGCACGCGCCTGGACGTGGCGGTGGACTTCACCATCTTCACCCGGCACGCCCTGGAAGAGGTCTGGTACACCATGGCCATCTGTCTGGCTGTGGTCGGGCTCGTGAACTTCATCTTCCTGGGCACCTGGCGGGCGGCCATCATCCCCACCATCGTCGCCCCGATCTGCATTCTTTCGACCTTCATCGTCCTGGCGCCCCTGGGCTTTTCCCTCAATCTGCTGACCCTTCTGGCCCTGGTGCTGGCCATTGGTCTCGTGGTGGATGACGCCATCGTCGTGGTGGAGAACATCCAGAGACGGATTGATGAGGGCGAACCCGCGCCCGTCGCCGCCCAGAGGGGAACCCGACAGGTGTTCTTCGCCGTGGTGGCCACGACCATCGTGCTGATCTCGGTCTTCGCGCCCTTGATGTTCCTGCCGGGCTATATTGGCCGGCTGTTTGTGGAGCTGGCGGTGGCGATCGCCGCAGCGGTGGCCTTCTCCTCGATCCTGGCGCTCAGCCTGTCGCCGATGCTGGCCTCGCTGCTCCTGCGGCCGGCCCAGGGGCAGGGCTATGTGGCGCGCACGGTCGACGGCGCAATGATGCGACTGCGCACGTCCTACCACGCCTCGCTGGAGTTCCTGCTTGGCCGCCGTTCGGCGACCTGGGCGACGGGCGTTCTGGTCCTGGTGCTGGCCGTCGCGGCCTTCGGCATCTTCCGCTACCTGCCCAGTGAGCTTGTGCCAGAGGAGGATCGCGGGCGGGTCGACATCATGATCTCCGGCCCGGAAGGGGCTGGATTCGACTACACCTTTGAGGCGGCCAAGCAGATCGAAGCGCGCCTGATGGAGCTGTATGAAAGCGGCGAGGTGTCCCGCTATCTGATCGCCATGCCCAGGTTCGGCGGGCTTCAGTACAATACGGCCAACGCCAATGTGACCGTGGCCGAGGGTCGCGACGCCATGGACTCCAACGCCCTGGCTGCGCAGCTCAACAAGGAATTCTCATCCATCACATCGGTGCGGGCCACCGCCTTTGTCCGCCCAGCCCTGCGCGGCAGCGAGGGCAACAGCGTCGACCTCGTGGCTGTCGGGACCGACTACGACCAGATCGCCGCCTGGCTGCGGCCGATTCAGGCTGCCGCGGAGAACAATCCGGGCCTGACCCGGGTGCGTATGGACTATGAGCCCACCTCGCCCCGGCTTCTGGTGACGATCAACCGCGAACAGGCTGCGGCGCTGGGCGTCTCGACCCAGGCGGTCGGACGGGCGCTCGAGACCATGTTCGGATCGCGGCGGGTCACGACCTACATCCGGGATGGCCGTGAATTCGATGTGATCCTGCAGACCGACCGGGATCAGCGGATGACCCAGGAGGATCTGAACACCCTCTATGTCCGCTCAGACTCCGGTGCGGTCATTCCTCTGGCCTCGGTGGTCACCACGGAGGTCCGGGGCGATACGCCTGACCGGGAGCGGACCGACAGGTCCCGTTCCATCGACCTGACCGCCCAACTGAACCCCGGCTACACCATCGGCGACGCGATCGCCTTCTTTGAGGCCGAGGTGGCCAAACAGCCCGGGGGCGTGGGCGTGCTCTGGGGCGGCGGCGCGCGGGACTATCTGGAGGCGGGCGGCGCGGTGGGTCTGGCCTTCGCCATGGCCCTGCTGCTGGTCTTCCTGGTTCTGGCCGCCCAGTTCGAGAGCTGGATCCATCCGGGCGTCATCATGCTGACGGTTCCGGTGGCCGCACTTGGCGGGCTCTTTGGCTTGCTCGTCGCCGGTTCAACGATCAACACCTACAGTCAGATCGGACTGATCATCCTGGTCGGTATCGCCGCCAAGAATGGCATTCTGATCGTCGAGTTCGCCAACCAGCTCCGCGATGAGGGGCTCTCGATCCGCGAGTCGGTGATCGAGGCCGCCACCCTGCGGCTGCGGCCGATCATCATGACGTCGATTTCCGCCGCGGCCGGCGCCATTCCGCTGATCGTCTGGGGCGGGGCCGGGGGCGAGGCCCGCCGGACCATCGGGGTTGTGATCTTCTTCGGGGCGATATTCGCGACCCTGCTCACGCTGTTCATCGTGCCGATCTTCTACAATCTGCTGGCCCGCTACACGAAGTCGCCGGAGCATATGGCGCGGCGGATTGAGGCCTTTGAAGAGGCTGAGCAGGCCCGAGTGGCCAACGCGGCCGAATAGACCGGACAAAAGAAAGGCCTTCCTCCCTTTGGGGGAGGAAGGCCAAGTCGTCAGGATTGGGGGGGCTCCCAGGCCGGGGTCCGGGAGCCGTCATCGAGATCGACAGATGCAATGCAATCACGACCACCCAAGGGTGAGCGTCGAAGCGGCAACCGTCAAGATTGCATAGATCAAAAACGCTCGCCTGGCGCGTATCAGCTCTCAGCGTCTGTCGGCGCGGGCGCCTCAGGCGCCGGAGCCTCTGCCGCCGTCGCGGCATAACCCGACTCCACCTTTAGATAGGCGATGAGGTCGAGGCGCTTTTTCGGATCAGCGAGGCCGGCGAAGGTCATGCGATTGCCGGGCAGATAGGTGCGGGGATTGGCCAGCCAGGCGTCCAGACGCTCAGCGTCCCACTCAAATCCCGCCGCCAGCAGGGCGTCAGAATAGCGATAGCCCTCAACCGTGCCGGCTGTGCGTCCAAAGACCCCGTGGAGGTTCGGACCGGTCAGGTTGGGACCACCCTCGGCCACGGTATGGCATGAGCGGCAAAGGCCGAACTGACGGCGGCCATTCTCAAGATCGCCGGTGTTGTAAGGGGCGGGGAGGGCGGCCAGCAGAGCTTGCCGCTCCGCATCACTGGGCTGGGCGGCTGGCGCCTTGGCGGCCTCGGATGACCCAGCGGAGTCTCCGCCGCCCTGGCCACAGGCCGTCAGGGTGAGCAGGCTCACAGCCGCCACGGCGATCTTGGTGAAGTGAAACATCAGACTGGGTGGCCCCTTGCAAATTGTGGCCGCAAGCTAGCTCACTCTCTGACCCGGCTCAAACGCGAGATGACCAAGGCCTGAGGTCGGCGGACCTCAGCGACGTGCTAAGATGGAGGCATGAACTGGCTTCCTTTTTGCGCCGCCATCCTGTTGAGCTCCAGCGCCATGGCCGCCGCCGCCGCGCCGCTGTCGGTCCCAGAGCGGGCCGCCGTCCTCGATCTCCTGCGTCAGGCGCCTGAGCCCCCCGCGGCCCTCGACGGCCCGGTCACCTCCGAGGCTCTCGTCGCCGAACTGCTGGCCTACGCAGGACGGGAGGCGGGACGCCTCAGCCGGCCGACGGAGGTCAACCCGCTCTGGGCCCTTGAGCCGTCTCCCCGGGACATTCAGGCTGAATGGGCGGCCGCCCAGGCGCAAGGCGAGGCCCAGGCCTGGATCGCCGGCCTTGCCCCTGCCGACAGACGCTACGATCGCCTCGTGGCGGCGCGGCGCGACTATGCGGGCACGGCCGCCGCGGGCGGCTGGGGGGTTTTGGCCACCGATGGCGTTCTGCGGCCAGGTCATGTCGGCCCACAGGTCGAGGCCCTGCGCACACGGTTGGTGCTGGAAGGGTTCGAGGCCCTGGCCGAACCCGATGTGGCGGTGGATGCGCCGGCACGGTCGCCGATCGTTTTTGACGCCGCCCTTCAGGACGTGGTTCGCCGCTATCAGAGCCGCCGTGGCCTGGAGCCCGATGGCGTGGTCGGCCCGGCCACCCTTGCGGCGCTGAATGTCAGCGCCGAGGCGCGGCTAGCGCAGATCGACGCCAATCTGGAAAGGTGGCGCTGGCTGCCCCGACCATTGCCCGCAACCCGTATCGAGGCCGATGTGGGCGCAGCGCGCGCGGCCCTGTTCGTCGATGATGTCCGCGTTCTGGACATGCGCATCATTGTCGGCGCACCGGCGACCAAGACGCCGATCTTCGCCTCCCAGATCGAGACCGTGGTCTTCAATCCCCCATGGAACGTGCCCGCCTCCATCGCCAATGGCGAGATCCTGCCGCGGGCGGCGCGTGATCCGGGCTATCTGGCCCGCAACAACTTCACCTACCGGGACGGTCGCCTGCAGCAGCAGCCGGGACCGACCAATTCGCTGGGGCAGGTGAAATTCGACATGCCGAGCCCCTTTGGCGTCTATCTGCACGACACCCCAGGCCGGGCAGCCTTCGCCCGACCGGTCCGGACCTTAAGCCACGGCTGCATGCGGTTGGAAAAGCCCCGGGAACTGGCGACCCTGCTGCTGGCCAGCCAGGGGTGGAGTCGCGAGATGGTGAACCAGGCGATCGCGGAGGGGCAGACCCAGCGGGTCGACCTGGCCGCGCGCGTCCCTGTGTTGGTGACCTACAGCACCGCTTTCGTGGATGGAGATGGGCTGCATCTCCTGCCAGACCCCTATGGCTGGGACGCTCAGCTCACCGCAGCCTTACAGAGTCAGGTCTTGGCTGGCCTTGAGCGCGACATGGCGTCGCCCGAGAGCGAATGCGCCTCCTCGATGGGCTAGGGCCTGCTAGAGCCCTTTCCGATCTGATCGCTTCAATCAGATCGGATAAAAAGGGCTCTAAATCATAAAGTTAGAGCATTCTTCGATCCGATAACCGCATCACACTTATCGGAAAATGCTCTAGGCTCTACAGCCCAGGAGAGTTCACATGTCTCTGAACCGACGCGCCCTGATCGGCGCCGCGCTAAGCCTGCCGCTCGCGACGCCTGCGCTCGCCTCCAGTCCAGCCCCTCGCAGCCTGTCGATCCTGAACCTGCATACGGGCGAGCGCCTGACGGCGACCTATTGGGAGGCCGGCGCCTATGTGGAGGACGCCCTCGCGGGCCTGGCCAAGGTTCTGCGCGACCATCGCACGGGCGAGACCCACGCCATGGCGCCCCGGCTCCTTGATCTGGTGGCCAACCTACAGGCGGAGTTCTCGGCGAAACCTGTGCAGGTCATTTCGGGTTACCGCTCGCCGCGGACCAACGAAGCCCTGCGCCAGTCGGGCGGCGGCGGCGTGGCCAAGCGCAGCCTGCACATGGATGGTCTGGCCATGGACATCCGCATGCCGGGGGTCGATCTCGCCAGATTGCGGGATGCGGCCTGGGGGCTGCAATCTGGGGGCGTCGGCTACTACCCCGGCTCCGACTTTGTCCATGTGGACGTGGGCCGCGTCCGACGCTGGAATGGCTGAAGTCTAAGCTGTCGCGGTTGCCGCCCGGCGGGCTTCCGCGATATGCCCACTCCTGAAAACACATCCGGGAAAGGGACGCGCCGATGACCACCGAAGAACTCATGGCCCAGGACTTCGGGACACTTTCGGCGCTAATCGCCGCGCAAGGCCGCGACCGTCCAGGCCATCCTGCCCTGGTGGATGGCGAGCGGACCCTGGACTATGCCGGCCTCAACAGCCTGATGGACCGCATCGCCGCGGCCTTGCAGCGCGATGGCGTTGGTCCGAACGAGGCCGCCGCCATCTGCGCCACGACTTCGCTGGAATATGCCGCGGTGTTCATGGGCGCCCTGCGGGCCGGATCTGCGGCCGCGCCGCTGGCGCCGTCCTCCACGGCCGACAGCCTGGTGATGATGCTCAACGACTGCGGGGCCAAGGTCTTCTTCCTGGATGCGGGTGTCGCGGCCCTGCTGGAGCCGGTGGCCGATCAGATCACGGCCAAGCGCGTGGCCCTGGATGGCTCCGCCGCCGGCGAGGCCTTCCAGGATTGGCTGGCGCCTGAGGGCTCGACGCCCAAGGCCGTGGAGGTTGGCCCCGACGACCCGTTCAACATCATCTATTCCTCGGGCACCACCGGCACGCCCAAGGGCATCGTCCAGCCGCACGCCATGCGCTGGGGCCAGGTACGGCGGGGGATCTATTCGGTCGACGCGGTGACGATGATCTCCACGCCGCTCTATTCCAACACCACCCTGGTCAGCTTCCTGCCGACCTTGGGCAATGGCGGCACCGCCGTCCTGATGCCCAAGTTCGACGCGGAGAAGTTCCTCAAGCTGTCGGCCAAGCATCGGGCGACCCACGCCATGCTGGTGCCGGTTCAGTACCGCCGGATCATGGAGCGGGCCGACTTCGACACCTATGACCTGTCGAGCTTCGTGCTGAAATTCTCGACCTCAGCGCCCTTCTCACCGGAGGTGAAGGCCGATGTGCTCAAGCGCTGGCCCGGCGGCCTGATCGAGTTCTACGGCATGACCGAGGGTGGCGGCTCCTGCATGCTGGTGGCCCACGAGCACCCGGACAAGCTGCACACGGTCGGCCAGCCGATGAACGGCCACGACATCCGGCTGATCGACGAGGATGGCAAGGAAGTGCCCCAGGGCCATGTGGGGGAGGTGGTCGGCCGCTCTGGCGCGATGATGGTCGGTTACCACAACCAGCCGGGCAAGACCCGGGACGCCGAGTGGTACAGCCCAGACGGCCTGCGCTTCATCCGCACCGGCGATGTGGGCCGGTTCGATGAGGACGGCTTCCTGACGCTCATGGACCGCAAGAAGGACATGATCATCTCGGGCGGCTTCAACATCTATCCCAGCGATATGGAGCTGGAGCTGGCCAAGCACGAGGACGTGCTGGAATCGGCCGTGGTCGGCGTGCCGTCCGACCGCTGGGGCGAGACGCCGGTGGCCTATGTCACCCTGCGCCCGGGCAAGACCGCCACGCCTGAGGACATCAAGACCTGGCTCAACGCCCGGGTCGGCAAGACCCAGCGCCTGGCCGATGTGGTGCTGATCGACAATCTGCCCCGCAGCCATATCGGCAAGGTGCTGAAAAAGGACCTGCGCGACAGCTATAAGGGACCTGCGCTCACCGCGTGAGCGCAGGTCGCCTGATGGGGGCTAGTCCCGCGGCTTGCGGGGCTTGCCGCCCTTGGGCCCCTTGGGAGCGGTAGGGTCCCAGGGCTTCTTCGGCCCCTTGGGACCAGAAAAGCCGGCGCCCGCCGGGCCAGAACGAGGGCCCTTGTGCGGCGGGCCGTCGCCACGGGGGCGATCCCGGGGCGGACCGCGGTCAGGGCGCGCATCGGAGCCTTCGGGGCGGGGGCCGAAGTCGCGGCGGGGCGGACGGGCATCCCCGCCCTCGAGACGGCCGCGGGGCGGACCTGGCCGACGGGGCGGCGCAGCGCCGGGGGGCTCGCTGGCCTCCACAGGGATTTCCATGTTCGAGCCGGCGGCCTTGATCGCCTCGCGGAACCGGCCCTCGGCCTCCTTGGAGATCTCGAACTTGGTCTCGCGGTCGAAGATGCGGATCTGGCCGATATCCTTCTTGGTCACATGGCCCAGACGGCAGATCATCGGCAGGATCCATTTGGGATCGGCGTTCTTGCTGCGCCCGACCGGCATGCGGAACCAGACCCCGTCGCTGATCGCCTCGGGCCGCGGACCGCGCTCAGGCCGCGGCGGGCGTCCCTCGGCCGGCGAGCGGTCGCGGACGTCGTCGAACAGCTCTTCCGGCGCCGGCATCCGGGCCCGGTGCAGGCGCACCAGGGCCGCAGCCACGGCTTCTGCGCCGCGTTCAGCCAGCAGCTTCTGGGCCAGCGTCAGGTCTTCGCCGGTCAGGGCCTCGTTCAGCATCGGGTCGGCCAGCAGGCGTTCCTGATCGCGCAGGCGGATTTCCTCACCCGACGGCGGCCCAACCCATTCGGCCTCGACGCCCGCCGAGGCCAGCAACTGCTCGGCCTTCCGACGGCGGGTATAGGGCACCACCAGCACCGAGACGCCCTTGCGCCCGGCCCGGCCAGTGCGGCCGCTACGGTGCAGCAGGCCGGCCTTGTTCACCGGCAGTTCGGCGTGGATGACGAGACCCAGGTCCGGCAGGTCGAGGCCACGGGCGGCCACGTCGGTGGCCACGCAGGCCCGGGCATGGCCGTCGCGCAGGGACTGCAGGGCGTCGGCCCGTTCCTTCTGGCTCAGCTCGCCCGACAGCTGGACGGCCGAGAAGCCGCGCTCGCGAAGGGCGCCATAGAGATGACGCACCGCCTCACGGGTGGCGCAGAAGATCAGGGCGCCGGGGGACTCGTAGTAGCGCAGCAGGTTGACGACGGCCTTTTCGACCTCGTTCGGGGCCACTCGGACGGCGCGATAGCTGATGTCTCCATGGGCCTCATCGCGCCGGATGGTGTCGATCCGGGTCGCCTCGCGCTGATAGCGGCGGGCGAGCGCCACGATGTCCTTGGCCAGGGTCGCGGAGAACAGCAGGGTCTGGCGCTCCACCGGCGTGGAGTCCAGGATCTCCTCCAGGTCGTCCCGGAAGCCCAGGTCGAGCATCTCGTCGGCCTCGTCGAGGACGGCGACCTTCAGCGCAGACAGATCGAGATTGCCCCGCTCCAGGTGGTCGCGCAGGCGGCCAGGGGTGCCGACGACGATGTGGCAGCCGGCGGCCAGCGCCCGCTGCTCGCGCCGGGCGTCCATGCCGCCGACGCAGGTGACGACACGGGCCTTGGCGTGGGCGTAGAGCCACTCCAGTTCGCGGCTGACCTGCAGGGCCAGTTCGCGGGTCGGGGCGATGACCAGGGCCAGGGGGGCGGCGGCGTATTCGAAGTGCTCGGCTTGACCCAGCAGGGTGCTGGCGGCGGCCAACCCGAAGGCGACCGTCTTGCCAGAGCCAGTCTGAGCCGAGACCAGCAGGTCGCGGCCTTCAGGCGCGTCAAGGACGGCGGCCTGGACGGGAGTCGGGGTCGCATAGCCTTGCGCCTCGAGCGCCCGGCTGAGCGCCGGGTGCGTGGCGGGAAATGACATCGGAATCCTCTTTCCGGTGGTGAGCCAGCGCCGGTCGGCGCGGGCGTCCTCTGTCTGATATCGCCTGGGGACGAAGAAATGGTGCCGGTTGCAGGACTCGAACCCGCGACCTTCGGTTTACAAAACCGCTGCTCTACCAGCTGAGCTAAACCGGCGAACCTAGCAATATCAAAGAGATCGCCGTGCGACCCCGCCCGAGCGCGTCCCCATTTGGATGGGCGAAGCGTCGAAAGACCAGACCACAAGACGTTTGTGCGGCGACCGATGCCACGTCGTCGCACCGGCGCCAAGGCCCATCGCCCAAGGGAAGGCGTGCGTTGGTGCGGCCAATTGTACGCTCAAGCGGGCCCGTCTCGCGTCCGACCCTTGGCGAAACCCTGGTGGCTTGTATAATCAGACGGACAAATCAGAAGAGCCGCAACGGCTGGAGGAGACGACCATGGTCTATATTCTGGGCGGCTGGCAGAGCGACTTCGCGGCCAACTGGGCCCGCCAGGGCGCAGACCTGGCCGACGTCTTTTCCGAGACGGTGGGCGCGGGGCTGGCGGCGGTGGACCTGGAGCCTCGGGACATCGAGACCGGCCATGTGGGCAATTTCGTCGGCGACCTGTTCGCGGGCCAGGGCTTGCTCGGCGGCTTTTTCGGCCTGGTGCATCCCGACTTCGACGGCCTGCCCACCTCCCGGCACGAGGCGGCCTGCGCCTCAGGCAGCGTCGCCATCCTGGCGGCCACCGCCGAGCTGGAGGCCGGTCGCTATGACCTGGCCTGCGTCGTGGGGTTGGAGCAGATGCGGAACGTGTCTGGCCAGCAGGCGGCGCAGAACCTCGGGGCGGCAGCCTGGACCGGCCATGAATTCCAGGAGGCCACCTTCCTCTGGCCCAGGGCCTTTTCCGACCTGGCCGATGAGTATGAGCGACGCTACGGCCTGGATTCCGCGCACCTGATGCGTATCGCCCAGATCAATTTCGAGAACGCCAAGCGCAATCCCAACGCCCAGACGCGGCAGTGGGCCTTCGGCGAGGACAGCTTCACCCTGGACGATGAGGCCAATCCCGTCGTGGAGGGCCGCACCCGCAAGCAGGACTGCGGTCAGGTGACCGACGGGGCGGCCGTGGTCTTCCTGGCCTCTGACCGCAAGGCCGCCGAATACGCCGCCCGTCGGGGGATCCCCCTGGAGAGCCTCGCCCAGATCAAGGGCTGGGGCCATCGCTCGGCGCCCATCTCCTATGACGCCAAGGTCCGCGCCAGCGCCGATCAGCCCTATGTCTTTCCCCAGGTCCGCCGGGCCATCGAGGACGCCCGCCGTCGGGCCGGCGTCACGGCGCTTGACCAGATCGACGTGGTCGAGACCCACGACTGCTTCACCATCACCGAATACATGGCCATCGATCATCTGGGCCTGACGGCGCCCGGCGAGGCCTGGAAGGCTGTTGAGTCCGGGATGATCGAGATTGGCGGCGCCCTGCCGGTCAATCCATCGGGCGGGCTGATCGGCCTCGGCCATCCTGTGGGGGCCACGGGCGTGCGCATGGCGCTGGACGCTTGCAAGCAGGTCACTGGCCAGGCCGGCGACTATCAGGTGGAGGGGGCTCGCACCTGCCAGACCCTCAACATCGGTGGCTCCACCACCACGACGGTGAGCCTGGTCGTGGGAACTGAGGCCGCCTGACCCTTGTGGGGCGTTAGAGCCTCTAGTAGCTTGCATAGAAAGACGGACTAAAGACCCCTCGCGTGAGGGGCGGGGGGAACCATGCTTGAAATCGTGACGGTCCTGGGGATCAACGCCCTGGTGGTGCTGGCCCTGTTCATCCTGGCCTGGGCGGCGTGCTGGGCCATGCGCGATCCGACACCGGTGGACAGCCTGTGGGCCTTAGGGATGGGTGTGGTGGCCGTGGCCACCTTCATCCAGACCGGCGGCGACACCGAGCGGCGCCTGGTGCTGACGGTGATCTGCGGTCTCTGGGCGCTGCGCCTGGGCGGCTACCTCCTGTGGCGCTGGCGCGACCATGGTCCAGACCGCCGCTACGTCCGCATGATGGAGAAGGCCAAGGCCGAGCGAGGCTGGAACTATGGCTACGCCTCCTTCCGCCTGGTCTTCCTGCTGCAGATGCCGCTGCTGTGGCTGGTCTGCCTGCCGGTCCAGCTCGGCCAGATCGCCGATGAGCCGGCGAGCCTTGGGGTGATCGGCCATTTGGGCGCAGGCCTGGCCATTTTCGGCATCCTGTTTGAAAGCCTGGGCGACTGGCAGCTCGTGCGGTTCCAGAAGAACCCCGAGAACGCCGGCCAGGTCCTGGACACCGGCCTGTGGCGCTACACCCGCCATCCCAACTATTTCGGCGACGCCTGCGTCTGGTGGGGCCTGTGGCTGGTGGCCGCGGAGACGACGCCTGGCCTGTTCGCGGTGATCGGGCCGATCTACCTCGTCTATACGCTCACCCGCTGGAGTGGCATGCCGACGGTCGAGGGCCGCATGCGTCGCCGCAAGCCGGCCTATGAGGACTATGCCCGCCGCACCTCGCCCTTCATCCCGTGGCCGCCTAAACCTGCCAGCCCGTTGGAAGAGGTCTGAGGGGCGCGGTCAGGCTCGACTGACCGCGGGTTGACAAGGGGGCGGCGGCCTCCAAGGGTCCGGCCGCCCGTAACGCCGAGATCCCATGGCCGACTCAAGCTCCAGCCCGCCCGCGGACGCCCGCCGGACGACCCAGCTCGTCCAGGCCAATTCCGCCACCCGGGCCCTGAACATTCTCGGCGACCGCTGGACCCTGATGATCCTCTATCTGGCGTTCCAGAGGGTCCGGAGGTTCGAGGATTTCCAGGGCAGGATCGGCGTCGCCCGCAGTCTTCTGACCGACCGGCTAAGGCGTCTGACGGCGGCCGGCGTGCTGGAGAAGGTGCGCTACCAGGACCGTCCCGTCCGGGAGGAATACCGCCTCACCGAGATGGGCCGAGATCTCTACAGCCTCGCTCTGATGATCATCGCCTGGGAGAAGCGCTGGTTCTTCGATCCGACCCACCCGGCCCACCAGGTGCGCCATACCTGCGGCAAGCCCTTTACCCCGGAATATCGCTGCGGCTGCTGCGGGGAGGTGGTCACCGCTCGCGATGTTCGTGTGATCGACGGGCCAGGCGCCGGGTTTGAGCCAAGCCAGCCGCCCCGGGCGCAGCGGCGCTCCATCGTGCCGGCCGACGCCCTGAATGTGGGAAATCCCATGCTGGACCGCGCCTTCCAGGTGCTGGGCGACCGCTGGACTTCCCATGTGATCGCCTCAGCCTTTATGGGGCGCCGGCGGTTCGGCGACCTGCAATCAGCCCTGGGGATCGCGCCCAACATCCTGTCTGACCGCCTCTCTCGACTGGTCGACCTCGGGGTGCTGCGCAAGACCCTCTACCAGGACAAGCCCCAGCGCTGGGAATACCGGCTGACCGACCAGGGCCGCGACCTCTATCCGCTGATCGCCGAGCTGAATCGGTGGGGTGACCGATGGCTCGACGGCGGCAAGGGGCCGCCGCTGATCACCTATCACCGCCCCTGCGGCCAGCCCCTGAAGGCCAAGATCACCTGCGACCAGTGCGGCGAGCCTGCAGGCCTCGACAGCATCGCCACGGCCCTGGACGTTTAGAGGGCCTCGGCCGTCCGGCGCCGCGCCTGGGCGGCCAGTGGCGCGCCCGCGGCGGGGTCGAGATACTCGTCCAGCCGGGTGATGCGGCCGTCCTTGGCCTGGACCACGACGCAGGCGGGCATGGCGAAGGGCTGGCCGTTGGCCAGGACGCCCTCCAGCACATGCTGCTGCATAAAGCCGTCGGCCAGGATCTCCCGGCGCACGATCCGGTAGCGCCGCTCGGGTAGGGCGCGGATCAGCCAGACCAGGACCCGCAGGTTCTGGTCCACCGTCTGCTCGATCTCATCATTGTTGTGCCAGAGCTTGGCGTCGGGGGCGTAGATGCCGCGGACGGCCTCGACGTCCCCGGTTTCAAGGGCGCCGATGAACCGCTCGGCCAGGGCCAGGTGATCCTGTGGGCTCATGCTGCGCTCACCCCGTTGCGCAGGAAGTCCCGGTCAGCCCAGACGCTGTGGGTGCCGCTGCAGATCTTGTGGGGCAGGGCGATCCGCACCACAGGGCCAGCCTGGATCTGCTGAGCGTCGATCAGCACGCATTCAGAGGTGCCGGCGGCCTCGTCGATGATGAAGCTGACCAGATAGCCGTCGTCCTCGGCCGTGGCGCCGATGCGCGGCACAAAGGGCGCTTCGCTGGCGAACTTGCCTTCGGGCAGGGTGAAGGACCAGGACGCTCCGGTCTCCAGGTCGTGCTTGACGAAGCCGTTGAACAGGAACCAGCCGGGCTTGGTGGTGGTGGAATAGGCGTAGCGGTAGGGCTTGCCGGCATAGCGCTGGTTGAACATCCCGAACTCGAGGATGCGGTCATCCAGGTGATGCTCGCGGGTCTCGCCAGTCTTCAGGTTGAAGCGCCAGCGGTGCAGCTTGGGCTTGAAGCTGTGCTCGTCCAGATAGGCCATCATGTGGGCCAGACCCCGGGGCGCATCGGCCAGGGGCGCCGGGCAGGGGTCCTCCTGGAAGTAGCCGTCCATTACCAGCTCATCGCCATCCTCATAGGCGTTCAGCCAGTGCAGGACGTAGGTGGGGGCGGCTTCGAACCAGCGGATGTCGGCCTCGCTGCCATAGCGCGGAATGACGGCGAACCGAGAGGGCAGACCCTCATGCATGCGCACCACATGGATGTTCTGGGTCAGCAGATCCTGGTCCCAGAACACCGGAAAATCGTTGAGGATCGAGTAGTTGGCCGAGAACGCCATGTCGTGCGGCAGGCGCGGGCCGGGCAGGGGGACGGGCGTGTAGTGGACCCGCTTTCCGTCCTTATCGACCACCCCATAATGCATGTAGGGCGCCTGCTTGGAGTAGTTGAAGAACAGGAGCTCGCCGGTGGATTCGTCCACCTTGGTGTGGGCCGAGACCCCATCCAGGGGGGCCCAACTGGCCACGCCGCCCTGCTCAAGGGTTTCGGGATCGAGCCAATAGGCCTCGCCGCACTGATAGAAGGTCGAGACGATCTTGCCCCCATGCGCCACCACATCGGTGCTGGAGGAGTCCTTCAGGCTTCCATGGGCGCCGAAGCCCGGACGCACCGAAACGCCAGGCCCATCGGCCAGACCGCCCCACAGGGACCGGCCGGCCTCCTGTTCGGCTTCGAAGCAGCGGGTGCGGATGAAGCGGTTGCGATAGTCGGCCTTGCCGTCCTTGAAGCTGATCATGTGCAGCATGCCGTCCCCGTCGAAGGGGTGATAGCGGCCGAGCGGCTGGTGGGCCTGGTTCTCGGTGTTGCGCACATAGACGCCGTCGATGTCGGTGGGGATCGCGCCTTCCAGAACCTGCAGATCCTCGGCGTTGACCTCTTCATGCAGCGGCGTCCAGGCCCCGGTCAGATAAGGATGGTTGGTGGGCTGCAACGATGTCCGGACTGGCGGCAGACGCTCCAACTTCATGACCTGGGCTCCTTGGTTCCATGCTCCTCTCCGGGAGCCAGCCTAAAACCTAGCCGAAGGGTCTTTTTACGCAAGTGACATGTGGACGGGACACGCGGCGGCTCATCACGACCATGACGGATCGACATGGCGGTTTGGCTTGAACGGTCCGCCGGCTGTGCTCTGATCGGGGCTGCGGGCCGGGCCCCTCTGGCGATCATCGGGATCGCGATGTCGGACCGCAGCGGGCGCGGCCGGCTGCACCATGGGTCTTGAGAGCTATTCCCCAGTTCCCTGACCCGGCGACGGCTGGCGCGCCTCCCAGTTGAGGAGCCCATGGAGTGAATTACATCCGATTGAACCGGCTGCGCAGCGAACACCGCTGGCTCGACCATGAGATCCGGCGCGAAGAACGACGCGCCCACCCCGATATCGAACGCATTCGAGAGCTGAAACGACGCAAGCTCTCCGTGAAGGACCAGTTGTTCTTCGCCGAGGCGGGACTCCAGCCCGTCCGAGCCTGACGTCCAGTCGGCCGGCCAGGAACCGCCCCCCAACCTGGCCGGCCGCATTCTTTCCAGTCCTGATTGATGTCTCAGCCACACCCATCGGGGTGGGGGCGCGGGTTTCCGCGCCCCCTGCGGCTATTGTCCCTGACCCAGGCTGAAACCCGGCCGCTCCGCGAAGGTGCAGAGGTTTTCCGTCTTGATGAAGTCGACGCCGGCCTCGGCGGCGCGGACGCTCAGGGCGGCGATCTCGGTCAGTGGGATGGCGGAGCCGCCATTCATGAAGCGACACCGCCAGTGATCGACGCAGTTGGTCTCGGGCAGGCCCGCAGGCCAGACCTTGACGCCCCGATTGGTGATCATCTGCAGTTCGAGCGGCCCCCGCTCCAGGCTCTTCAGCCGTGCGGCGAGGGTGTCGACGTCCCCCCGCCATTCCACGAACAGATCCACCCCGACAGTGGTCTTCTCCACCAGCGTGGCGGGCGCCTGGTTGGACATCGGGACGAGGGGGGCGGCCTGGACGCCGACGGGGCGCAACTGATGCGGCGACTGACCAAGCCGGGCGATAACCTCGGCGGCGAAGGCCTGGGTGCCCAGGGCCGGCCGCCCCGCCGCGGTGTCGGCGGTGGCTGCGCCGTCCTCCAGGGCCTTGAGCCAGGCATTGTGTATCCTCGCCGCGGCTTCCCCCTGGCCCACATGGTTCAGCATCATCAAACCGGCCAAAAGCAGGCCCGACGGGTTGGCGATGTCCTTCCCAGCGATGTCTGGAGCCGAGCCATGCACCGCCTCGAACATGGCGCAGGTCGCCCCGATATTGGCCGAGGGGGCGAGGCCGACTGAGCCCGCCACCTGGGCGGCGATGTCGGAGATGATGTCGCCATAGAGGTTCGGCGCCAGGATCACGTCGAAGGTCTCTGGGCTGTCGGCGATCCGGGCGGCCCCGATGTCGATGATCATGTGGTCCTGGGCGATCTCGGGATAATCCTGCCCAACCTCCTCGAACACCTGGCGGAAGAGACCGTCGGTCAACTTCATGATGTTGTCCTTGGTCATACAGGTCACCCGCTTGCGCCCCTGGCTGCGGGCGAACTCGAAGGCGTAGCGGGCGATGCGCTCGCAGCCGGGCCGGGTGACCAGCTTCAGACACTGGACGACGTCCTGGGTCTGCTGGTGCTCGATGCCGGCGTAGAGGTCCTCCTCATTCTCCCGGATGATCACCAGGTCCATGCCGGGATGCCGGGTGGAGACGAACGGCGCATAGGCGGTGCAGGGCCGGACATTGGCGAACAAGCCCAGACTCTTGCGGATGGTCACATTGATGGATTTCACGCCGCCCCCCTGGGGCGTCGCCACCGGCGCCTTGTAGAAGACACCGGTCCGCCGCAGGCTCTCCCAGCCCTCTGGGGTCATCCCGCCGCTGTGCCCCTGGCGCCAGACCGCCTCACCCACGTCAATGAACTCCGGCGCCAGGCGCGCGCCGCCGGCTTCCAGGATTCGCAGGCAGGCCTCCATGATTTCGGGGCCGACCCCGTCGCCCCGGGCGACGGTGATGGGGGTGGCGGAACTGGACATGGCGTGCTCCTCAGCAGGTGAGTTCGACGCCCATGCACTTAGGGGGTCAGAGCCCATTCCCGTCGTTGATTGTCGCCATGCTGATGATGAGCTGCTGAAATGGCGCGCGAGTCTTGATCATAAGTCGGGGCGCCATCCGGCTCCCGAACCTGACTGTCGCAAAAAGGGGCGAAGGCCCCTGGACGTCCCCTGAGGCAATGGGCTTGAGTGGCCAAAAGGTCGCTAGCCTCGACGCTGGCGCAGGGAGGGACGATGGCGGATTGGTCAAACTGGTCGGGAAGCGTGCGTGCGTCGCCAGCGCAGTTTGCGCAGCCGCGCACGGAGGCCGAGCTCCAGGCCCTGGTGCGTGACGCCAACAAGGTGCGTGTGGTCGGGGCCGGCCATTCTTTCACGCCACTCTGCGAGACCGACGGCCTGCTGCTGAACCTCTCGGAACTGGAGGGCGAGCTGGTCATCGCGCCGGATCGCAAGACCGTCACCGCGCCGGCCGGCTGGAGCCTGAAGCGCCTGACAAAGGCCATGTGGGACGAGGGGCTTTCCCTGCCCAATCAAGGGGACGTCAATCCGCAGTCCCTGGCCGGCGCCATCGGTACGGGCACCCACGGCACGGGCCGCGACCTGGGCAGCCTGTCGACCCTGGTTCACGGGGTTCGGGCGGTCATGCCCAACGGCGCCATCGTTGAGAGCACGCGGACCCAGAACCCGGACCTCTTTGAAGGCCAGCGTCTTTCGCTCGGCCTGTTTGGCGTGATCACCGCGGCCACCATCGATGTGCTGCCGGCCTACAAGCTGGAGGAACGGGTCGAAAAAAAGCCGATGGCCTGGGTCTATGAGAACTTCGACGATCTCGCCCAACACCATCGGCACGCGGAATTCTTCGTCTTCCCCTATGCGGACGAGGCCATCGTCAAGACGCTGCATCCTATCGAGGCGGAGGACACGCCGCGGGGACAGCACAGCAACGAGGAGGACATCTTCCGCTTCTGCTGCGACATGACCAAGGCCTTCCCCTTCCTGGCGGGGCCGATTCAGCGGTTCATGACGCGATCGTCCGGCGACGTGCACAAGGTGGGGCCGGCCTACCGCATCTTCCCTTCGACCCGGAACGTGCGCTTCGAGGAGATGGAGTACGAACTGCCCCGAGAGGCCGGCCTGCCGGCGCTGAAGGAGGTGATCGCCTGGATCCGTAAGGGGCGTCGGCCGGTAGCCTTCCCCTTCGAATTCCGCTGGGCGGCCGCCGACGACATCTGGATCAGCCCATTCAACAAGGGGCCGGGCGCCTCGATCTCCATGCACCAGTACGCAAAGATGCCCTGGCGCGAGGTGTTCGCCGCCGCCGAGCCCATCTTCCGTAGCCATGGCGGCCGGCCCCACTGGGGCAAGCGACATTTCCTGACCCGGGATGAGGTCGACGCCCTCTACCCCATGGCCGAGCGCTTCCGGGCGGCCCGTCGCGAGGCGGACCCGCAGGGCAAGTTCCTCAATCCCCACCTCGCCGACCTGTTCAGCTGAGAAGAGCCTCCATGTCTGTCCTCTCCGACGACCGCCGCCTGCACGGGCATCTGATCGGCCAGCAGGGGTCGCGGCGCGCGCTCAATACGCCGGTCCTGGTGCTCGACCTGGACGCCCTCGACCGCAACATCGCCACCATGGCGCAGCTGGCGGCCAAGGCTGGAGTCCGCCTGCGGCCCCACGCCAAGACGCACAAGAGCGTCGATATCGCCCGGCGGCAGGTGGCGGCCGGAGCCTTTGGCCTGTGCTGCGCCAAGCTGGGCGAGGCCGAGGCCCTGGCCGCGGGCGATATCGAAAACCTGCACATCACCTCGCCGGTGGTGTCGCCCCCGGCCATCGCCCGGCTGATCGCGCTCAACGCCCGCAGTCCTGGACTGTCGGTGGTGGCCGACCATCCGGACAATGTGGCGGCCCTGGCTGCGGCGGCCTCGGCCGACGCGCCGCTCTGTGTCTATGTCGATGTGGATCCGGGCATCCGCCGCACCGGCGTGGCGTCGGACGAGGCCGCCGTGGCGCTGGCCCGCCAGATCGCCGCCGCCCCGTCCCTGACCTATGGGGGCGTACAGAAGTACTGCGGCCGCGAGCAGCACATCGAGGACTACGGCGCCCGCCGCGAGGCGATCCTCGCCCAGACCGAGGCCCTGAAGGCCACCATTGCGGCCCTGGCGGCCGCAGACCTGGCGCCGCCGGTGGTGACGGGCTGCGGCACCGGCACCCACCGGATCGACCTGGAGCTCGGCGTCTTCACCGAGTGGCAGGTGGGCTCCTACGTCTTCATGGATGACCAGTATCTGGCCTGCGCCCTGACCGAGGCTGGCGCCTCGCCTTATGGCCGCAGCCTGTTCGTGGACGCCCGGGTGGTCAGCGCCAACCATGGCGCCCTGGTCACTGTCGACGCCGGCTTCAAGGCGTTTTCCACCGACGCCGCCCCGCCCCAGGTGGTCGCCGGCGCCCCGGACGGGGCGAAGTTCGCCTTCATGGGGGACGAGCAGGGGGCCGTCATCGCCCCAGGGATCGGCGAGGCCCTGACCATCACCGATCTGGTCACCCTGGCGGTCCCCCACTGCGACCCGACGGTGAATCTCTATGACAGCTATCACGTCGTCCAGGGTGACACCCTGGTGGACATCTGGCCGGTCAGCGCCCGGGGCCGGAGCCGCTGAGCGAGCCTTGCGCCGCCACCGCTCAGGCGTTCTTCAGCGTGGCGTCGAAGAGCTCGAACATCTCGCGCCAATGGCGCTCTGAGGCCTCGCGGTCATAGGCCGGCATGTCGGCGGGCGCGTAGCCGTGCCGCGCGCCGGGATAGATGACCACCTCGGCCGCCACGCCCGCGGCCTTCAGCGCCTCTTCCAGCCGGACCTTCTGTTCCGGTGGGAAGCTGCGATCCTCATCGGCGCCGGCCACCAGCAGGCGGGCCTTGATCTGGTCGGCCAGTCGGTGCGGGCTGTCGGGCTCATCGGTAGCGAGATTGCCTCCGTGGAAGCTGGCGGCGGCCGCCACCCGGTCGGGGAACGCCGCCGCCGCCCGCAGGGCGATGGCGCCGCCCATGCAGTAGCCTGTGAGGCCTACCTTTTCCGCCTTGGCGCGCGGGTTTTGATCAAGCCAGGCCAGCGCGCCCTCCGTGTCGATCATCTGGGCCTGTGGGCTGGTCGAGGCGCGCAGGCGGCCAAAGGCTTCGCGCCGGGCCTCATCGTTGCGGATGGTGGCCATGTCGATGGGCTCATACTCGCCGGCGCGCCAGTAAAGGTCGGGCATCACCACCAGGAATCCATGGCCCGCCAGACGCTCGCCCATGTCGAAAAGGGCCGGCCGGATGGCGGGGGCGTCCATGTAGAAGATCACCCCGGGCCAAGGGCCTTCGCCAGAGTCCGGCGTGAAGGCGAAGGCGCGCATGTCGCCGTCCTTGGTCGGGATGCTGATCTCCTGGCGCATGGGTGGTCCTCCGGATGGTCTGTCTGTTGAAACGATAGTCGGCCCACATGGCGCATTCGCAAAGGCCCGCGTGGCCTGCCGCGACAAACCCCCCTGGCTTTCGGAGCCGGGATCGGCTCACCTGCTCTCAATCAAGAAACGACGGGAGACGCACCATGCGGTTCGAAGACTATCGCCGACACGACATGACCGGCCTGGCCGAACTGGTCTCCCGCCGGGAGGTGTCGGCCGCCGACCTGCTGGAGACCGCCCTGGCGCGCGCTGCGGCGGTCAATCCGCAGATCAACGCCATCACTCACGACCTGTCCGACTTCGCCCGCCGCGAGCTGGCCAGCGCCATGGAAGGACCGTTCGCCGGCGTACCCTTTCTGCTCAAGGACCTGGGCGCCCAGCTGGCCGGCACGGTCACAACTGGCGGCTCAAGGGCCTTCAAGGACGCCCGGGCCGAGGCCGACAGCGCCATCGTGGCGGCTTACCGCCGGGCGGGTCTGGTGATCTTCGGCAAGACCAATACGCCGGAGTTCGGCCTGGCCCCGGTCACAGAGCCGGCCCTGTTCGGCGCCAGCCGCAATCCCTGGAACCTCGATCACACGCCAGGCGGCTCATCTGGCGGGGCCTCGGCGGCGGTGGCGGCCGGCATCGTGCCGGGCGCCCACGCCAGCGATGGCGGCGGTTCCATTCGCGTGCCTGCCTCGGCCTGTGGCCTGTTCGGCCTGAAGCCTTCAAGAGGGCGGGTGTCCTTCGCCCCAGCAGGGGAGGGATGGGCCGGCGCGTCGATGCAGCATGCGCTTACCCGCTCGGTGCGTGACAGCGCCGCCCTGCTGGACGTCGTATGCCAGCCCCAGACGGGGGATCCCTACTTCCTGGCGCCGCCGGAGCGGCCCTTCGCCCATGAGGTCGGCCGCGATCCCGGCAAGCTGCGCATCGCCTTCACCACCGCCTCCCTCGCCAGTCCCGAACTGGACCCGCAGTGCGTCCAGGCCGTCCGCGACGCCGCCGCCCTCTGCGCGAGCCTCGGCCATGACGTAACGGAGGCGAGTCTGCCCGGCGATCTGGCCGCCCTGTCCCAGGCGGCCGGGGTGATCATCGCCGCCAGCGTGGCCGCCACCCTCGACGCCGAGGCCGAGCGTCGGGGGCGGCCCATCGGCGAGGATGAGGTCGAGTTCACCGCCTGGATGAGCTATCGCCGCGGCCGCGAGCTGTCGGCCCCGCAATACGTCCAGGCGGTCGCGGTCGTCCACGCCTTCGGCCGCGCGGTGGCGGGCCTGTTCGCCGACTACGACATCCTGCTTCTGTCCACCACCGGCCGGCCGCCGCCGCCGGTGGGCTGGCTGACCGAGGATCTCAGCCAGTATGCGCGGCGCCTGTTCTCCTTCATGAGCAACACCCAGGCCTTCAACAACACCGGCCAACCGGCCATGAGCGTGCCCCTGGCCTGGAGCGCAGAGGGCCTGCCCATCGGCCTGCAGTTCGTCGCCCCCATGGGGGAGGAGGCGAGGCTGTTCCGTTTGGCCGGCCAGCTGGAACAGGCCAAGCCCTGGTTCGACCGCACAGCGCCCCTCTGAGGGCATGACGCTCGCGCGGGGGGCGCCTATGGTGTCGCTATGACTCGACCCCATATCCTCTACGGCCTGCCGCATTCGCTCTACACCGGTCCGGCGCGGGCCTATCTGCGCAAGTCCGGCGTCGCCTTTGTCGAGCGATCCGCCCGCGAGCCGGAGTTCCGCCAGCAGGTGATGCCGGCCATCGGCCGCTCGATCATCCCGGTGCTGGTCACGCCTGAGGGCCAGATTGTCCAGGACAGCGTCGACATCATCGACCACGTCGAGGCGGCCGGCACGGCGTTGAGCGCCTATCCTGAGAGCCCGCGCCACCTGTTCCTGGCGCACCTCTTCCAGCTGTTCGGCTCCCAGGGACTGCTGCGCGCGGCCATGCATTACCGGTGGAGCTATTACGAGGCTCAAGGCGCCTTCCTGGATCATGCGTTTGGCGTGTCGGGCGCCGAAGACGACCCGAGCCGGGGCGCCATGCGCAAGATGCAGAGCTATCTGCCAGGCCTGGGGGTGCGGCCCGACACCATCCCGCTGATCGAGCAGGGCTATCACGACCTGCTGGCCGCCCTGGAGGCTCACCTGTCAGTCCACCCCTACCTGCTGGGCGGGCGGCCCAGTATTGGGGATTACGGCCTGTTCGGCCCGCTGTTCGCCCACCTGGGCCGCGACCCCGTGCCCGCCGACATCATGAAGCGCCAGGCGCCGTCGGTCTTCCGCTGGATCGAGCGCCTGCATGCGCCGGACCTGGACATCCCGGACATGCCCAACGCCGACGGTTGGCTGCCCGGCGACGCCGTGCCTGAGACCTTGGAGGCGCTCGTGGCGGAGATGGGGGCGGAGATGGGCGCTGAACTCACCGCCAAACTCGCCTGGCTGGAAGACCATTATCAGCGTCTCGCGCCGGCCGACGGCGATCCCGTCAGCGCAAAGCCGCACCAGCGGACCATCGGCCAGTCGATCAGTCGCTATCGCGGGGTTCCCGACGAGGTAGGGGTGCAGCCCTATCTGCTCTACATGGTCCAGAGGACGGAAGCCGCCCTTGGCGCGCTGGCTGGCGCGGATCGTGGCTGGGCTGACGAGCTGCTGGCCCGCTCAGGCCTGGGGTGTCTGGGGCAAGACCGGCAGGCCCGTGTGGACCGCCGCAATCACATCGAGGTCTGGGCGCGGCCCTGACCTGCAGGCTTTAGCGGGCCATCCAGGGCTTGGACTTGGACGAGGACTGGTGGGCGGCGGCCTGTTCGCGCTGGAAGCGCCCGCCCCGGGGCGGTTTCGGTTTGGCGTCCAGCGCGGCCTTTTTCAGGCGCAGGGCGCGCTGAATCGGGGTCTCGCCTTCGGGGCCGTCATCGGCGGGGCTGTCGCTCATTTCTTCGGTCCGGCGTTGAGGTCTGGGCGGGCGGCGAGGAAGGCGGCCTTTTCGGCCGCAGTCAGCACCTTGCCGGGCTTCTGCCTGGAAACCCGCGGCTTGGGCGGCGCGTAGACGTCCATGGGCGGGGCCGGGGCCTTGAGGTCAGACAGTCTCTTGGGCGGCGGCTTCATGGGTCATCGCGCAGTGAACGACCCCCGACTCCAGGGCCGTCCCACCTATGACACATCAGGGGGCGGCCGTCCGCCTGCGCATGTTCAGCAGATAGACCGCGATGACGCCGGTGGCCACCAGGCCGATCAGCAGGGTGGAGATGGCGTTGATCTCCGGACTGACGCCCAGGCGCACGGCGCTGTAGATGCGGATCGGCAGGGTGGTGGCGCCAGGCCCCGTCGTGAAGCTGGCGATGACCAGATCATCCAGCGACAGGGTGAAGGCCAGCATCCAGGCCGCCGCCACCGCAGGCGCGATATTGGGCAGGGTCACCAGGGCGAACGCCTTCCAGGGTGGCGCGCCCAGGTCGCGGGCGGCTTCCTCCAGCGCCTCGTCGAACGAGACGAGCCGGGCCTGCACCACCACGGTGGCGTAACAGAGGGTCAGCGTGGTGTGGGCGATGATCACCGTCCAGAAGCCCCGCGCCACGCCAACGGCGACGAACAGCAGCAACAACGACAGCCCCAGGATCACCTCGGGCATGACCAGGGGCGCATAGGTCATGCTGGAGAACAGGGTGCGCCCCCGGAAGCGGCCGGCCCGTACGAGGCCGAGCGCGGCCAGAGTCCCTAGGATGGTGGCCAGCGTCGCCGAGACGAAGGCCACCCGCAGGGTCACCCAGGCTGCGGCCAGCAACTGTTCGTTCTGGAACAGGCTCACATACCAGCGGGTGGAGAAGCCGCCCCAGACGGTGACCAGCCGGCTCTCGTTGAACGAATAGATCACCAGCAGAGCGATGGGCAGATAGAGGAACCCCATGCCGAGCACGATGGCGGCGATATTGAAGGCGCTGGGACCCCGCCGCATCAGCGCTGCTCCATCATCTTGGTCTGCTGTCGCTGGAACAGCAGGATCGGGATGACGAGGGTGGCGAGCAGCACGATGGCTACGGCGCTAGCGGCCGGCCAGTCGCGGTTGGAGAAGAACTCCGTCCAGATGGTTTTGCCCAGCATCAGGGTGCCTGAGCCCCCCAGCAGGTCGGGGATCACGAACTCTCCGACCATGGGGATGAAGCAGAGCAGGGCGCCGGCCGCAACACCGGGCAGGGACAGGGGGAAGGTCACTCGCCAGAAGCTCTGGAACGGCGTGCAACCCAGGTCCGCGGCGGCCTCCAGCAGGCTCGCCTCCTGCCGCTCCAGCACCGCATAGAGCGGCAGCACCATGAAGGGCAGATAGGCATAGACCAGACCAATATAGACCGCCGTGTCCGTGTTCAGGATGTCCACGGGCGGCAGGCCCACTTGGGCCAACAGCATGTTCAGCAGGCCGGCGGGCTTCAGGATGGCGATCCAGGCGTAGACCCGGATCAGGAAGCTCGTCCAGAAGGGCAGGATGACCGCCATCAGCAGGGCCTGACGGACGCTCGGCCGGCACCTGGCCATGCCATAGGCCAGCGGATAGCCCACCAGCAGCAGGATCACGGTGGCCACCGCAGCGAACTTCAGGCTGGAGAGATAGGCCGCCAGATAGAGGCCGTCCTGGCCCATCCGGGCATAGGCCTCGAAGTCCAGGGCGCGGAAAAAGGCGATGACGCCGCTGAGGCCCTGGCTCCAGTCTAGCCGCGGGGCATAGGGCGGGATGGCCAGAACCACGTCCGACAGGGACAGCTTGGCCACCAGCAGGAACGGCACGAGGAAGAACACCGCCAGCCACAGGAACGGCGCATAGGCCGCCCGCGCCTCGGAGCTGGGCTGTCCCCGGGGGCGTCCAAGGCCCTTCCACGGGCGACGCGGGCGCGGGGCGCCCGTCACGCTCATCGGGTCAGCACCACGGCGGAATCCGGCGCAAAGGTCAGCCAGACCTTGTCGTCCCAGTCGACCGGGCGATCCACCACGCGGCTGGCGTTGGCCCGGGCCGCCCGGATGGTCCGTCCGCCGGGCAGCTCCACCAGATAGGTGGTCCAGTCCCCCAGATAGCCGATGTCGGCCACGGTCCCCTCCAGGCGGTTGGGGCCCGCTGGCGGGGGATCGAGGTGCACCCGCATCTTCTCCGGCCGCACCGCCAACCAGGCGGTGGAGCCGATTGGGATGGCGTCATCCTCGATGGCCTCCAGCCCCTCGGGCGCTTCGGGGCTGACCAGGCGGATGATGTCGCCGTCGTCCTCGGTGACCCGGGCCTCGAACAGGTTCACATCGCCGATGAAGTCGGCCACGTAGCGGGAATTGGGCGCCTCATAGACCTCCGCCGGGCGGCCGATCTGGGCCAGCTGGCCAGCCCGCATGACCGCAATCCGGTCGGCGGTGATCATCGCCTCTTCCTGGTCGTGGGTGACGATCAGGAAGGTCATGCCCAGGCGCTGCTGCAGGGCCATCAGCTCGAACTGGGTCTCCTCCCGCAGCTTGCGGTCCAGGGCGCCGAGGGGCTCGTCCAGCAGCAGCATGCGCGGCTTGGGCGCGATGGCCCTGGCGAGCGCCACCCGCTGCTTCTGTCCCCCCGACAGCTGGTCGGGCTTGCGGTGAGCGAGGCCCTCCAGCCGCACCAGGGCCAGCATCTCATCCACCCGGGCGGCGATCTCGTCCTTAGGCTTCTTCTGCTGGCGCAGGCCAAAGGCGATGTTCTGGGCCACCGTAAGATGGGGAAAGAGCGCATAGGACTGGAACATCATGTTCACCGGCCGCAGGTGCGGCGGCCGTCCGGCCAGGTCTTCGCCCCCTAGCGTGATACGGCCAAGGTCCGGCGTCTCGAAGCCGGCCAGCATCCGCATCAGGGTCGACTTGCCGCAGCCCGACGGGCCCAGCAGGGCGAAGAACTCCCCCTCATAGACGTCCAGCGACACCGCATCGACGGCGGTTTCGCCGCCGAAGCGCTTGGTCACCTGATCGAAGCGGACCAGTGGCTTGGCCGAGGGGTCCGCCCACGGGGCGAAGCTCGAGCGCACCGCGCCGATGTTCAAACGCGGCTTGCCGTTCACGAGAGGTCGAGCTCCGAGGTCGCGATTCGACGGGTCACTGGCCCGTCTGCACCCGGGTCCAGAGCCGGTTCACCTCACGGACCAGATCCTGGCCCTTGGACGTGGTGACGAACAGGCGGTCCATCACCTCGTCGCTGGGATAGATGCGCGGATCATCCCGGACTTCCGGATCGACGAGGGCCGTGGCCGGCTCATTGGCGTTGGCGTAGGCGGTGTAGTTGGACGCCGTGGCGATCACATCGGGGCGCAGCATGAAGTCCAGGAAGGCATAGGCCGCATCCGGATTGGGGGCGTCCACCGGGATGGCGAAGACGTCGAACCACACCTGGCTGCCTTCGGTGGGGATCACATAGTCCACCTGGACGCCAGCGCCGGCTTCTTCGGCCCGATCAGCGGCCTGGAAGATGTCGCCGGAATAGCCGATGGCCACACAGATATCGCCATTGGCCAGGCCATTGACGTACTCCGAGGAGTGGAACTTGCGCACATGTGGGCGCACGGCCATCAGCATCTCGGTGGCGGCCTCATAGTCGGCCACGGTGGTGGAGTTGGGGTCCTTGCCCAGATAGTTGAGCGCCACGGCGTACATGTCTTCCGAGGCGTCCAGGAAGTGAACCCCGCAGTCGGCCAGCTTGGCGATGTTCTCCGGCTTGAACAGCACGTCCCAGGAATCGATGGTCACGCCGGGCAGGCGCTCGGCCACCTTCTGCGGATTGAAGCCGATGCCGATGGTGCCCCACATGTAGGGGATGCTGTAGCGGCCGCCCGGATCGAAGGGCTCCATATAGGCCATGATCTTGGGCGACAGATTGCCGATATTGGTCAGCTTGGACTTGTCGAGCTCGGCGATGGCGCCAGCCTCGATATAGCGCGGAATGTTGTGGTTGGACGGGGTCACCACATCATAGCCGGTGCCGCCCTGGAGCATCTTGGTCTCCAGCACCTCGTTGGAATCAAAGGTGTCGTAGACGACCTTCAGACCCGTATCGCTGGTGAAGGCCTCCAGCAGCTGGGGGTCGATATAGTCCGACCAGTTGTAGATCCGCACCGTGTCGTTGGCGCTCTGTCCCTGGCCGCAGGCGGTCAGGCCCAGCAAGGCCGCCGCGCTGGCCGCGGCCAGTCCTGTCTTCTTCACCCAAGCCCGCATCACGCTCTCCCTCAGCAGCCCAGCACCTGCTTATAAGGCTGATGGCGCGGGGGTTAAGTCCCCAATCGACGCCGCAAGCCCGGAGACCTTCAATGCCCCCCAGCCTGGCGCCTGGCCTTACCCCCCTGATGGCCTTTGCGGCCCCGGTGGTCCTGCTGGTGTTCTCCAATATTTTCATGACCTTCGCCTGGTATGGCCATCTGAAGGTCGAGCATCGGCCGCTCTGGATCATCATCCTGGTGAGCTGGGGCATCGCCTTCTTCGAATACTGCCTGGCGGTGCCCGCCAACCGGATCGGCCGCGAGGTCTATTCGCCGGCTGAACTGAAGACGATGCAGGAGGTCATCACGCTCGCGGTCTTCGCGGTCTTCTCGGTGACCTATCTGGGGGAGCGGTTCACCTGGAACCACGCCATAGGCTTTTGCCTGATTGCGGCGGGCGCCCTGTTCATCTTCAAGGGGCCGATCCGCGTCTAAGCGCCGCCGCCATGGTCACGGCTTTTGGCAAGCCGGACGCGGCGCCATATAAGCCCGCCCTCACGACCCTCTCATACGAGCCGGCAGACCCATGTCCCGCATCCTCATCACCTCGGCCTTGCCCTACATCAACGGGATCAAGCATCTGGGGAATCTGGCCGGGTCGATGCTGCCGGCCGATGTGTGGGCGAGGTTCAAGCGCGCTCAGGGCCATGAGGTGCTCTATGTGTGCGCCACTGACGAGCACGGCACGCCCGCCGAACTGGCCGCCGCGGCGGCCGGCCAGGATGTTCGGACCTATTGCGACGAGCAGCACGAGATCCAGAAGCGGGCAGGGGACGCCTTCCACCTATCCTTCGACATCTTCGGCCGCAGCTCCAGCGACGCCAACCGCCAACTGACCCAGCACCTGGCCCAGGCCCTCGAGGCCCAGGGGCTGGTGGAGGAGCGGGTGGACCGGATGATCTACTCGATCGACGACAACCGCTTCCTGCCCGACCGATATGTGGAAGGCGTCTGCCCGCACTGCGCCTATCCGAAGGCGCGCGGTGACCAGTGCGACAATTGCGGTCGGCTGCTGGACCCCACCGACCTGCTGGAGCCGTACTCGACGGTCTCGGGCAGTCGTAATCTTGAGGTCCGCGACACCCGCCACCTGTACCTGCTGCAGACCCGGCTGGCCGATAGGATCCGGGCCTGGATCGATGAACGCTCGCCCTCCTGGCAGCCCCTGGCGCGCTCGATCGCCTACAAGCACCTGGACGAAGGTCTGATCGACCGCGGTATCACCCGGGATCTGAAGTGGGGCGTGCCGGTGGTCGGCCCCGATGGCGGCCCGCGCCCCGGGCTGGAGGGCAAGGTCTTCTATGTCTGGTTCGACGCCCCCATCGAATATATCGGCGCCACGGCCGAATGGGCCGAGCAGGCCGGCGCCGACTGGCGGTCCTGGTGGCGTCTGGATGAGGGCGCGCAGGATGTCCGCTACGTCCAGTTCATGGGCAAGGACAATGTCGCCTTCCATACGGTCAGCTTCCCCGGAACCCTGCTGGGCTCGGGCGAGCCCTGGAAGACGGTCGATCAGCTGAAGGCTTTCAACTGGCTGAACTGGTACGGCGGCAAGTTCTCCACCAGCCTTGGCCGTGGGGTCTTCATGGACCAGGCTCTGGAGTTGCTGCCGGCTGACTACTGGCGCTGGCATCTGACGGCCTATGGGCCCGAGCACTCGGATGCGGCCTTCACCTGGGAGCAATTCCAGTCGACGACCAACAAGGACCTGGCCGACGTCCTGGGCAATTTCGTCAACCGGATCGTCAAGTTCACCGAGTCGAAGTTCGACGGGATCGTCCCGGAGGGCGGTGCGCCGGGCGCCCGGGAAGAGAAGCTGGCCGCCGACATCAAGGCGGGGCTCGAGACCCTGACCGCCGAGTTTGAGGCCATGGAGTTCCGCAAGTCGGCCCAGGCGGCCCGCGCGCTCTGGGTTCTGGGCAATGAATACCTGCAGGAGTCCGCCCCCTGGACCGCGCTCAAGACCGACCGTGATCAGGCCGCCGTGGCGGTGCGCACGGGCCTGAGCCTTGTGGCGTTGTTCGCCCGCATAACGGCGCCCTTCATGCCGGAGGCTGCGGGGCGGATCGCCGCCACAGTCGGCGCGACCGATCTGTCCTGGCCTGGGCCGGATGAAGATCTGCTCAGTCTGGTGTCGCCAGGCCAGGCCGTCGCGTCCGCCGAGGTCCTGTTCCGCAAGATCGAGGACGCGCAGGTCGAGGAATGGCGAGAGCGTTTCGGTGGCGCGGAGGCTGAAACGGCTTAGGACTGCTCAGCCAGCCAGTCGATTGCGCCCTGAGCCGCGGCCCGGCCGGTGGCGAAGCTGGCCTGCAACAGGTAGCCGCCGGTCGGCGCCTCCCAGTCCAGCATCTCGCCGGCGGCGAAGACGCCCGGGCGCGCCTTGAGCATCAGTCGCTCATCCAGGCCCTCGAATTTGAGCCCTCCGGCGCTGGAAATGGCCCGCTCCAGTCCCGCCACACCGCTGAGCGGCACGCGGACAGCCTTGATCGCTTCGGCCAGGCCGACCGGGCTGCGGGGCAGGTCGGCGCCGAAGGCCTCCCGCAGGAGGCCGATCTCCACAGTCGACAGCTTCAGCATCTTGCGCAGGCGATTAGACAAGCTGTCGCCGGCGCGGCCGCCGATCAGGCGAGAGGCCAGGTCGCCGCGCCGCATGTCGGGGCGCAGATCGATGAACAGTTGGGCCGTCCCACCGCCTTCCAAGGCGCGGCGGATGTCGCCGGACAGGGCGTAAATCCCACCGCCTTCCAGCCCGTAGGCGGCCACCAGGGCTTCGCCTCGTATGGTCTGTTCACCAAAGGTCAGGGCCACGGCCTTCAGCGGCGCGCCGGCGAAGCGCTCGGCGAAGGCTGGGCTCCAGTCGGTCAGAACCCCCATATTGGTCGGGGCGAAGGGGGCCAGCGGCGCGCCGATGTCTCCCAAGGCGCCCGCCCAGGCCCCGTTGGCGCCGAGCCTCGGCCAACTCGCGCCCCCCATAGCCAGCACCGTGGCGGCGGGCCTGACCGTCGCCTTACCTGTAGGCGTCTCGAACCTGAGGGCGCCGTCAGCGCGCCAGCCGGTCCAGTGGTGACGGAGGTGAAACCGGACGCCCGCGGCGTCCAGTCGTCCAAGCCAGGCTCGGAGCAGGGGAGACGCCTTCAGGGCGCGGGGAAAGACACGGCCGCTGGAGCCCACAAAGGTCTCCTGGCCGAGCCCCTCAGCCCAGGCGCGTAAAGCTTGCGGGTCGAAAGCCTCGACCGGGCCGCCAAGCGGGTTAGCGGCCTCGCCATAGCGACCCATGAACTCGGCCATGGGCTCGGAATGGGTGAGGTTGAGCCCGCCGCGGCCGGCCATCAGAAGCCGCCGCCCGAGACTCGGCATCCGCTCATAGACGGAGACCGACAGCCCGGCCCCCGCCAGCGTCTCGGCGGCCATCAGCCCGGCCGGGCCGCCGCCGATGACGGCGACGTCCGGCGTCTTGGGGTCGTCCATGTCTAGAACCAGTTCAGGTCTGCGCGGGCGCCGCCCACCTCGACGCCCTTCAGGCGTCCCCGGCCATCCTGGCCTATGGAGACGATGGCGAAGGCTGGTGGGGCGGCGGCGTCACCCTGGCGACGCAGGGCGGCTTCCAGGGCCTCGGCTTCTGTCTGGTCGGCATAAAAGCGGTCCACGCCGATATCGAGAGTAATGAAGGTTTCCTGGGCGCGCTCTTCGACCGGCGGACCCTCGTCGCCCGGCTCTCGCGGCGGGGTCAGGAAGGTCTGGCGGCAGTCGGCCTGGCCGCGCACCACCACAGGCCCGTGCAGCAGGGCCGCGTCTCGCGTGGCCCCGCCGCCGGAAACTCGGTGGGTGTTCTCCGCCGTGGGGGACAGGGCGACCCAGCTGTCGTCCTGGCCGTAATGGGCCTCGAGATCCGGCGGGCAGAGCGCGCCGTCGTCCAGGCGCTCCACCAGCTGCAGGGCGGCATAGTGGCCGCTGAGCAGGCTACGGGGATCGACCGCCTCCATGGCCAGCCGCACCTCCTGGCCATCGGCGCGGGCGCGGTCTTCCCGCACCAGCAGGCCGACCAGGGCGACGATCAGAAGGACCGCCACAAGACTGATACGCAGCACCAGGGCGAGGGGACCCGACAGACGGTTCATGCCTTGACCCTCCCACGGCGCAACAGTCCGCCCGCGATCAACGCCAGGATGGCGCAGCCGGCGAAGACGCCAGCCGCGGTCATGAGACCCAGCCCCAGGTCCATGAGGATGGCGCTGATCGCCGCAATGGCCGAGAGGACGCCCGCTGCCGTGACCCCACCGGCCCGGTCATGCAGGCCAAGGGCGATGACGCCGCCTGAGATAATCAGCCAGACCAGGCGATGGACAAGGCCATAGACCTCGCTGGAGAGTCCCGCCGCGGCGAAGGCCGCCAGGGCGCCCACCGCCATCCAGGCGAAGATGATACCGGCTGCGCGCCGCTCTTGTTCACTGGCCCATCGGGCGGCGGCGCCAGCCAGGGCGAAGGCAGCGGCCAGGGCCAGGTAGCCCTCCGGCCGCACGTCGGGGGCGGCGAACAGCCAGCCCAGCACTAAGGCGGGCCCCGCCAGATGGGCGAGGCTGCGGCTGCGCCAGGCGAGCGCCAGAAGCACGCCGGCCGGGGCGGCCAGGGCCAACCATCGCAGGTGCAGGCCAAACAGACCGTCTGGCCCGGCGAAGTCTCCCAGAGCGATGAGGGCGACGGCGGCGATGGCTGCGGCGTTGGATCGACCGGCCAGGGCCAGGAGGGCGGCGGCCAGACCCGCGCCCCGCAGAGCCGCCTGCGGATCGCCGGCGAGGTCGAAAATCTGTCCGGTCAATCCGATCGCCCCGGCATAGATCAGGGCGGCGACGCCGAGCAGGACGTCGCGAACCAGAGGCCGGCCACGCAGGGCCGCCCACGCCGCGCCGGCGCAGGTGGCGGCGAAGACGCTGAGGATCAGCACGAACCTGGCGAGGCGCGGAATGGCGTCCCAGTTGGCCGCCACAAAGGCGATGGCTGCGAGGCCTGCCAGGACCGCGCCCATGACCGCCAGGGCGACTCCGGCGTCGATGCGGCGGGCGTCGGCCACGCTATCGAGGATCGGTTGCCGGGACTCAGGCGCCACAAGGCCCTGGTCGATCCAGCGATCGAGGTCTTCGCTCAGCCGCGCCTTGTAGGCCGCCATCCTTGCGCTCCCCCTGAAGGAGTCTGGCCGGGACGCTCCCGCCCCGGCCATGACCCTGCCTTTAGTGCAGGCGGTGTTCCGCCGCCTCTTCCGGCGAGATGTCCAGGAAGCCTGGCATCACGGCGTTGTAGGAGTCCACGCTGTCGAGCTTCACCACCGCGTTGCGATGGCCTTCCCAGACCATGGACAGGGCCACATAGAGCACGACGGCCAGGCCGATGTAGCCGATCCACCGATACTTGTGCAGCAGGCTGGCGATATAGGTCGCTGCGACCCCCATCAGGGCGATGGAGAGGATCAGGCCGAAGACCAGGATGCCTGGGTGCTCCCGGGCCGCGCCGGCGACGGCCAGCACATTGTCCAGGGACATGGACAGGTCGGCGATCAGGATCTGAATGAAGGCCGCGCGGAAGCTCTTGACCGGACGGGCCGAGGGTTCGGTGGTCGGATCGCCGTCCAGGACGGCCTCGGCGTCGGCTTCGTCGACGACCGCCTGCTCCCGCAGTTCCTTCCACATCTTCCAGCAAACCCACAGCAGCAGCAGGCCGCCGGCGAACAACAGGCCAATGATGCCAAGCAGCTGTGTGGTGATCAGCGCAAAGCCGATCCGCATGATCACCGCGGCGATCAGGCCGTAAAGAATGGCCTTCTTGCGCTGATCAGAGGGCAGGGCGCCTGCGGCCAGGCCCACGGCGACGGCGTTGTCGCCGGCCAGGACGAGGTCGATCAGCAGGACCTGAAAGAGGGCGGAAAGGGCGGGGCCGTGTTCGGCGATCAATGACTCAAACATGTTCGCCTCAATGCGACAGGCTCACCGCCTCCGCAACGCCTAATCTCAGGGCTGATGGATCACTGCTGAAGAGGACGTTCAGGCGTGTTCATGCTCGGGCTTGGCCTCATGGGCCTCGCCGTGGTGGTCCCCATGATGGTCGTCATGAGCGTGCCCGGCGTCCTTGTGGTCGCCCGCCGACCCATGATCATGCCCGTGGTCCTGGCCATCAGCCTTGTCCTGATGGTGGGCGAATGCGGTGGCCGCCACGGCGCCGGCCGCTGCGGCGGCCAGGGGGGCGGCGAGCCCGGGACCCTTGGTGTCCTCCGGCTCATCGGCATAGGTCGAGGCGCTCGAGCCATAGCCGAAGGTCTGGAACCGCCGGCGACGCTGCGCCTCACGACGCTTGGCCGCGGCGTTGCGTGAAATGGCCGCCAGAACCAGCACGGCGGCCAGGACGGCCAGGGCCAGCAGGATCGTGCGGGTTGAGATACCCTCATTCTCCACGGCCTCGCCGGCGTCCGCCGCGGCCGTGCTCGCCACATCAGCGGCCTCGCCGGCCAGGTCGACGGCCTGATCAGCCGCCTGTTCGGCGCCCTCGGCGACGGTCTCAGAGTCATCGCGCTCCCAGAACTTGAAGCGTTCCAGGAAGCTGAAGAAGCCGCCGCCCTTGGAGGTTTCGGCTTCAGGGGCCGGGGCGGGCGCGCTGGTCACAGGCGCCGGCGCAGCCGGGGCCTTGGGCGCGGGGGCCTTTGCCGCGGGGGCGCTGGCCTGGGGCGCACTCGGGGTCGGAGCCTTGGCGGCGGGAGCCGGCTTGGCGGGAGCGGCGGGGGCCGCAGCCACCGGGGCCGGGGATCTCACGGGCGCCGGCGCCACCCGGGCGTCAGGGCTGTAGGCCCGCTGCGACTGCGCAGTAGCCGCCCGCGCCGGGCGGTCGCCATAGACGCGGCGGCGCTCTTCGGCGGTCATGTCCTCAGGATTGGCGATCGGGCGCATGGTGGTGACCAGCACCCCGTCGGCGCGACGGAAGCTGACCACGCCCTCATGGCGCGAGGCGGCCGCCGGCAGGGCCTGGCCCTGATGCACCTCGCCAGGGACGCCGCCCATCAGGCCCGAACCATCCTGGGCCGGATCTGGCGCGCCGCCCATCAGGGGCGGCGGGGGCGACGCCTCTGCGCGGTAGTCGCCGCTGTGCGCATCAGGAGCCGATGGCGCGCTGCAACCCGCCAGGGCCAGAAGCCCCAGGGTCGCCGCAAGGCCCAGGGCGCGTGCGCCCTGACGTCGATCGGCTGAGATCTGCTGATAGGTCCTGATCGCCATGGGACGTCCCCCGTACCCGTGTTGATGCCCGCGCACGCGGCGCCGTCGATAGGTTAATCAAGAAATCACGACGTGGCCGTGAAATCAAAGCTGTGAATCGGCGGAAGGGAACCCTCTTCCCCTCAGGGGCGAGGCCTGGAGGCCTCATAAAGCGCGATCGCGCCCGCCGCGGAGACGTTCAGGCTCTCAAATCCGCCCGGCATGGGAATCTTGGCCAGCACGTCGCAATGTTCGGACACCAGCCGCCGAAGGCCTGAGCCCTCTGACCCCATCACCAGAACTGTGGCCGATCCATCGAGGGCGGCGTCCAGGGTGGCTTCGGCCTCGCCGTCCAGACCGACCGCCCGCCACCCCATATCGGCCAGCTGGTCGAGGGCTCTGGACAGGTTGACGACCCGGGCGACGGGAATCTTGTCCACCGCGCCCACGGCGGCCTTGGCCAGGGCGCCGCTGAGCTGCGGGGCGTTGCGATCCTGCAAGATCACGCCGGCGCAGCCGAAGGCCGCCGCTGACCGGAGCAGGGCGCCCACATTCTGAGGGTCGGTCACCTGATCTAGCATCAGCAACACCGCGCCCTTATCGGGGGTGAAGGCCTCCAGATCGACCGTCGGCAGATCGCCCGGCCGCAGGGCGACCCCCTGGTGGACGGCGCCGGGCAGCAGATTGCCCAGCCGCTGCGAATCAACCGTCTCGATGGCCAGCTTCGGAAAGCGCTTCGACAGCTCGGCGGCCCGTTCGGCGGTGGCGAGGATTCGCTCAGGGGGCTCCCGATCGGGGTTCTCGAGGGCCGCCAGCACGGCGTGCCAGCCCCAGAACCAGGCGGCTGACGGGGCTTCAGCCCTTGTGGGAGAAGGGGTTTCTCGCCCATTCCGACGCTTGTTTCGGGGCGCGTTGCGTTCCCGGATCGACGACACTATAAGACGCGCTCCATTTTGAGGCCGGGACAGGTCTCCGCCCGGTCCGGCGTTGTTGGCGATGCTTCTAGCAGAGGCGGCAACCCGGGGCGGAGGTAATTTGTTCAGGGCTCAGGACGGTTCCGAGCGCGCGGGGGAATGTCCCGAGTGGCAAAGGGGGCGGACTGTAAATCCGCTGGCGTACGCCTTCGTAGGTTCGAGTCCTACTTCCCCCACCACGCCTCGGTTCAAAAAGGAGTATTGCGGCGTCCCCGCAGCCTTCGGCGCGGGTATAGCACAATGGTAGTGCAGCAGCCTTCCAAGCTGAGGATGCGGGTTCGATTCCCGCTACCCGCTCCAATATACAGTTCTTCACCCCTACGCCCCCGGGCGCATCGCCGGCAGGACCCTGATGGCCAAAGAGAAGTTTGAACGCACGAAGCCGCATTGCAACATCGGCACGATTGGTCACGTTGACCATGGCAAGACGACGCTGACGGCGGCGATCACGATGACGCTGGCGAAGTCTGGTGGTGCGACGGCGAAGAAGTACGACGAGATTGATGCGGCGCCGGAAGAGAAGGCCCGCGGGATCACGATCAACACGGCGCACGTGGAATATGAGACCGCCAACCGTCACTACGCGCACGTCGACTGCCCTGGCCACGCTGACTATGTGAAGAACATGATCACGGGCGCGGCGCAGATGGACGGCGCGATCCTGGTGTGCTCGGCGGCCGATGGTCCGATGCCGCAGACCCGCGAGCACATCCTGCTGGCCCGTCAGGTTGGCGTGCCGGCCCTGGTGGTGTTCCTGAACAAGGTCGACATGGTCGACGACGAGGAGCTGCTGGACCTGGTTGAGATGGAGCTGCGCGAGCTGCTGTCGTCCTACCAGTTCCCGGGCGACGACATTCCGATCACCAAGGGCTCGGCGCTTGCGGCGGTTGAGGGTCGTGACCCGGAGATCGGCGAGAAGGCGATCCTGGCGCTGATGCAGACGGTGGATGACTACATCCCGCAGCCGGAGCGTCCGGTGGACCTGCCGTTCCTGATGCCGGTGGAAGACGTGTTCTCGATCTCGGGCCGTGGCACCGTGGTGACCGGCCGGATCGAAAAGGGCGTTGTGAAGGTCGGTGAGGAAGTCGAGATCGTCGGCATCCGTCCGGTCCAGAAGACGACCTGCACGGGCGTCGAGATGTTCCGCAAGCTGCTGGACCAGGGCCAGGCGGGCGACAATGTCGGCGTGCTGCTGCGCGGCACCAAGCGTGAAGACGTCGAGCGCGGCCAGGTGCTGTGCAAGCCGGGTTCGATCACGCCGCACACCAAGTTCGTGGCCGAGGCCTATATCCTGACCAAGGAAGAGGGTGGCCGTCACACGCCGTTCTTCACCAACTATCGTCCGCAGTTCTACTTCCGGACGACGGACGTGACCGGGATCATCAAGCTGCGCGAAGGCGTGGAAATGATCATGCCGGGCGACAACGCCGAGCTGGACGTGGAGCTGATCACCCCGATCGCCATGGACCAGGGTCTGCGCTTCGCCATCCGCGAAGGCGGCCGCACCGTCGGCGCCGGCGTCGTGGCCAAGATCGTCGAATAGTCTTCAGGCCTCACAGCCTGACACGAAGGCCAAGGCCGCCAGGGGAAACCCCGGCGGCCTTTTCCTTTGGG
>Ga0209347_1000201_pt1 | contig 164601 bp, 160 predicted proteins | sample AutmiccommuBRH23_FD_187382 | JGI IMG/M metagenome (GOLD analysis project Ga0209347, IMG submission 187382) | Deep subsurface microbial communities from Mt. Terri, Switzerland - Autotrophic microbial communities BRH/23 (SPAdes) (version 2) | ecosystem: Environmental > Aquatic > Deep subsurface... | reverse complement strand
AGCTGCTGGCGCAGCCGGCGGATGCTGCAGCAGATGCCGGGCGCCCGTTGTTGGAGCTCGCGCACCGCAACTCCCTGCGGCTGCTGAAGCTGGTGAACACCCTGCTCGACTTTTCGCGGATCGAGGCCGGGCGGGCGCAGGCGAACCACGAGACGGTGGACCTGGCGGCGCTGACCGCCGATCTCGCCTCGAGCTTCCGGTCGGCCATGGACAAGGCCGGGCTGGCCTTCGTCGTCGACTGTCCCGCCCTGCCCGCCGCCGTGCGGGTCGACCGCGACATGTGGGAGAAGGTGGTCCTCAACCTGCTCTCCAACGCCTTCAAGTTCACCTTCGAGGGCGAGGTGGCAGTGACCGCCCGGCCATCGGCCGACGCCGCCTGGGCCGAGATCAGCGTGCGCGACACCGGCACCGGCATCGCCGCCGACCAGATCCCGCACCTGTTCGAGCGCTTCCGCCGCATCGAGGGCGCGCGCGGCCGCTCCTACGAGGGGACCGGCATCGGGCTGGCGCTGGTCAAGGAGCTGGTCGAGCTGCACGGCGGCAGCCTCGCGGTCGAGAGCACGGTCGGCCGCGGCAGCATGTTCACCGTCCGGCTGCCGTTCGCCGGCCGGCAGCAGCAGCCGCAGCCGCAGGCGATACCCGCCGCACCACCACCGCCGGCGAGCGGCCGCGGTCGCGCGCAGGCCTTTGTGCAGGAGGCGCTCGGCTGGCTGGGCGAGGAAGCGGGCGACGACAACTTGCAGGCGGCGGCCGAACCCGCGTCGCGGCAAGGCGGGCTCGTGGTTCTCGCCGACGACAATGCCGACATGCGGGGCTACGTGGAGCGGCTGCTGCGGTCGGCGGGTCTCGCGGTGGAGGCGGTGGCCGACGGGCATGCGGCACTGGAGGCGTCCCGTCGGCTCGCCCCCGACCTGGTGCTGAGCGACGTCATGATGCCGGGGCTCGACGGCTTTGGGCTGCTGGAGGCGCTGCGGGCGGATCCGGCGCTGCGCGAGATCCCGGTGCTGCTGCTGTCGGCGCGGGCCGGCGAGGATGCGCGGGTCGAGGGCATACGCTCCGGTGCCGACGACTACCTGACCAAGCCGTTCGCGGCGCGCGAGCTGCTGGCGCGCGTCGACATGACGCTGAGGCTGTCGCAGATGCGCCGGGAGCGTGCCCGGGCGCTGCAGGAGGAGACGCAGGCGCTCGAGCTGCTGAACCGCGTCGGCATGACGATCGCCGCCGAGTTCGACCTGGAAAAGGCGGTGCAGGTCGTCACCGACGCCGCGACCGAGCTGTCGGGAGCGGCCTTCGGTGCGTTCTTCTACAACGTCGTCGACGCCGCGGGCGAAGCCTACACCCTCTACACCCTCTGCGGGGCGCCGCGCGAGGCGTTCGCCGGATTCCCGATGCCGCGCAACACCGAGGTGTTCGGACCGACCTTCCGCGGCGAGGGCATCCTGCGCTCGGACGACATCACCGCCGACCCGCGGTTCGGCCGGAACGCCCCCTACCGTGGCATGCCCGAGGGCCACCTGCCGGTGCGCAGCTACCTCGCCGCCCCCGTCACCTCCAGCAGCGGCGAGGTGCTGGGCGGCCTGTTCTTCGGCCATCCCGAGACCGGCGTGTTCGACGAGCGGGCCGAGCGGCTGATCGCCGGCATTGCCGTCCAGGCGGCGATCGCCGTCGACAAGGCGCGCATCTACCGGTCGGCGCAGCAGGAGATCGAGCGGCGCCGGCGCAGCGAGGAGGCGCTGCGGGAGAGCGAGCAGCTGCTCGAGCGGAAGGTCGAGGAGCGTACCGCCGAGCTGTCCGAGGCGAACGAGCGGCTGCGCGCCGAGGCGGGCGAGCGCGAGCGCGCCGAGGAGGCGCTGCGGCAGGCGCAGAAGATGGAGAGCATCGGCCAGCTGACCGGCGGCGTCGCCCACGACTTCAACAACCTGCTGACGGTCATCGTCGGCAACCTCGAATCGATGCAGCGAAACCTGCGCGCCGCCCGGCCCGACCCGGCGACCCTGCAGCGCTCCACCGACCAGGCGATGCGCGGCGCCCAGCGCGCCGCGTCGCTGACGCAGCGCCTGCTGGCGTTCTCGCGGCAGCAGCCGCTGGACCCCAAGCCGACCGACATCAACCGGCTGGTGACGGGCATGTCCGACCTGCTGCGCCGCAGCATCGATGAGCGGATCGCCATCGAGACGGTGCTGTCGGGCGGCCTGTGGGTGGTGCACGTCGATCCCAACCAGCTCGAGGTCGCACTGCTGAACCTGGCGGTGAACGGCCGCGACGCGATGCCTGATGGCGGCCGTCTGACCGTGGAGACCGCCAACGCGCATCTCGACGACGCCTATGCCGCGGCGCAGGCCGAGGTGGTGCCGGGGCAATATGTCCTCATCGCCATCACCGACAGCGGCACCGGCATGGACCGGGCGACCGTCGAGCGGGCCTTCGAGCCGTTCTTCACCACCAAGGAGGTCGGCCAGGGCACCGGGCTCGGGCTGTCGCAGGTTTACGGCTTCGTCAAGCAGTCCGGCGGCCACGTGAAGATCTACAGCGAGGTCGGGCACGGCACCTCGGTCAAGATCTACCTGCCGCGCCTGCACGCCCAGGCCCGCATCGCCGAGCCCGAGCCGGTGGTCCGCGCGCCCCGGGCGGTGCAGTCCGAGACGCTGCTGGTGGTCGAGGACGATGACGACGTGCGGGCCTACACCACCGGCATCCTGCGCGAGCTCGGCTACGGCGTGATCGAGGCGCCAAACGGCAGGGCCGGCCTGCGGGCACTGGAGCAGCACCCAGAGATCGTGCTGCTGTTCACCGACGTCGGGCTGCCCGACGGCATGAACGGCCGGCAGCTCGCCGACCGCGCCCGGCAGCTGCGCAGCGACCTGAAGGTGCTGTTCACCACCGGCTACGCGCGCAACGCCATCGTTCACGACGGCCGCCTCGACCCCGGCGTCCAACTGATCACCAAGCCGTTCACCTACACGGCACTCGCCAACAAACTGCGGGACATCCTGGACCAGCCGACCGGGCCGGGTCGCATCCTGGTGGTCGAGGACGAGACGCTGGTGCAGCTGCTGCTGATCGACAACCTGGAGGATCTCGGCCTGAAAGCCGAGCCGGCCGGCACGGCGACCGACGCGCTGAACAAGCTACGGCTGTTCGGCGGCGCGATCAGCGGCGCCATCGTCGACGTCGGCCTGCCCGACCGCCGCGGCGACGTCCTGGTGGCCGAGATCCGGGCGCTGCAGCCGACCCTGCCGATCATCATCGCCAGCGGCTACGACGGCACCGCACTGCGTGAGCGGTTCCGGCCCGACGGCCTGATCGCGGTGCTGCCGAAGCCCTATACGGCCGAACAGCTCAGCAATGCGCTGCGGGCGGTCGGAATGCTGAGGGCCGACGCGGGATCATAGCCCGCGCCGCGTCACCCTCCCCGCTCCGACCGTCAGCTCTCGCCCGGGTCGGCGCAGGTGAGCACCGACACCAGTTCGTCCCCCTGCAGAGGAGTGCGGCGCGCTGGACCGGAGTGAGGCTTAAGGGATATTTAAGGAGCATTCCACGATGCTTGGCATGGTCCGTGGGGTAAGGGGGACGACATGTCGAGTGCCTCGCTATGACGGGCGACGACGACCGGGTGAGTGACGTCGACCGTCGCAGCATGCGCATCCTGGCGACCAGCACCAAGGCCGCCGGGCCGGCCAACGCGCGCATCGCCGACCGGCTGGAGCGGGCCGCCGGCACGGGCGACCCGGAAGATTATCGCAAGGCCGAGGCATCGTTCGATTCGCTGCCCGCCAACGAGCGTCGGCGGATCGGCACGCACGCCGAGAAGCAGGCCGAGACCCAGCGTCAGTTGGAGGAAGCCCGCCGGCGCAAGGCCGCCGAGCCGCAGCCGCCGAAGCGCGCCCCGGCGGTCGACGACACCCTGGACTGGAAGCCGCTGATGCTCAGTCACAGCCCGGCGACCGACCCGATCGCGGCCCGGGATCCGATCCTGACCCGCGGCACGGAGCGGCGGCCGGCGACGCCTCCGTCTCCCCCGCGAGCCTCGGTGCCGCGCCCCGCAATGCCAGGCTCACCAGGTTCGCATTCCTCCGGCGCCGGTGCCGCCGCCCAGCGCGGCCCTGGCAAGCCGGGTGTCCCGGGCAGGCCTGCGGCCGCAGCCGGCGCCGGCAGCGCAGCGGGTACCGCCCCCGCACCGCCGCCCCCGCCGCGGCCGAAGAAGCCGCTTGTGACGCTCGACCCGGTCGCTGCCGCCAATGGCGGCGACGATCCTGAAAAGGGCTGGGACTGGCAACGCATTCCGGAGGATCCGGTGCTGAAGTCGAAGCGCAAGAAGCCGGCAGCCCTCGACCCGATCGAGGAATTGCGGCGGCAGATGCTGGGCGAGGACGACAAGCGGCGCTGATCCCCTTGCGGCCATCCCGGTTGCGTCCTGGTCGCTTCCGCATGACGCGGGCCGGCAGGGATGCCATTCTGCCCGGACGAAACGGCACGGCCCGACGCATCTGGGAGGATGGCTTGCGGATCCGATCCACCACCTGTTCCGCTGCGGTCCTCGCGACGGCACTCCTGCTCCCGGCGGCGCCCGGTCATGGCCAAACCCCGGCCGCCGTCGACCCGACGGTGCTCGAGCGCTCGCTGTACAAGACCCTGGTCTTCGAGGGTGCCACCAACGCCATCGACCTGTTGCTGTTCGGCAGCCTGCTCGGCGGCCACCTCTATGCCGGACCCGCCTTCCTGGCGGTGAACGCCTCCGCCGCCGCCCTGATCTACTACGGTCACGAGGTTGCCTGGGGCTATCTCGGGCCGCCGGAGGAAGAGTACGACACCAAGACCAACGTCCTGAAGGGCACCACCTTCCGGCTGGCCAGCTCGACCCGGGCATTCGCCGTCGGGTACGGCTTCACCGGGGATCCGGTCGCCGCCGGCGGCTTCATGCTCGCGAGCGCGGTCGGCGAGACCGCCGTCTACATCGCCAGCGAGTATGGCTGGGCGTTCTACGATCGGATGCGCCGGCCGGCCGAAACGGCGGTCACCCGCGCCGTCCTGACGCCGGCCGCCGTGATCCAATAGGAGTCCTCCCGATGATCCGTCGCATCCTGACCACCCACGCCGGCAGCCTGCCGCGTCCGGGCCGGCTGGTGCAGCTCTACGCCCACCGGGTCAACGGCGAGCCGATCGACGAGGCCGCCCTGGCCGCCGAGGGCGAGGCGGCGACCCGCGCGGTGGTGGCGCGACAGCGCGAGGTCGGCATCGACGTGCCCAGCGACGGCGAGCAGGTGCGCGAGGGCTTCTTCCTCTACGTGCAGCGCCGGATGTCCGGCTTCGGCGGCAAGTGGTCGCGCAAGCCGAGCCGCGAGTTCGACGCCTATCCGGAATTCGCCGAGGTCCGCCGGCAGGCGCTGGCGACCACCAAGGGGGTCACGAATTTCTCGCCGCCGATGGCGGTCGGGCCGGTGCGCTACGAGGACACCGCCGCCAACGCCGCCGAGATCGCCGGCTTCCAGGCCGCGCTCGCCGAGACCGGCGGCGGCTTCGCCGACGCCTTCATGACCGCGCCGTCGCCCGGCATCGTGGCGATGGCCATGAAGAACCAGTACTACCCCGACGACGACGCCTACCTGGCCGACGTCGCCGAGGCGCTGAAGGTCGAGTACCAGGCCGCCGTCGCGGCCGGACTGATGTTGCAGATCGACGCCCCCGACCTGGCGCTGGAGCGGCACCTGACCTACGCCGACCGCCCGGTGGCCGACTTCGTCGGCTTCGTCGAGCGCGTGGTGACGACCATCAACACCGCCATCGCCGGGCTGCCGCGCAGCCGGGTCCGGCTGCATGTCTGCTGGGGCAACTACGAGGGTCCGCACGATCACGACGTGCCGCTGCGCGATATCCTGCCGGCGATCCAGCAGGCCGAGGTCGGGGCCTTCATGATGCCGTTTGCCAACCCGCGACATCAGCACGAAATCAAGGCATTCCGGGATTTTCCTCTGAAACGAGATCAATCGTTGATCGTCGGCTGCATCGACACCCAGACCGCCTATGTCGAGCATCCGGAGGTGATCGCCGACCGGCTGGAGCGGGCTGCCGAGATGGTCGGCGACCCGGCCCGCATCCAGGCCGGCACCGACTGCGGCTTCGACACCTCGGCCGGGATGGGCCGGGTCACCGCGGACGTGGTCTGGGCCAAGCTGCGCAGCCTGCGCGAGGGCGCCGACCTGGCGGCGGCGCGGCTGTTCTAGGCGGCACGTCATCTGCGTGCGCCGAGGCAGCGGGTGGGTTCCGGAGCCGGCCGCTCGCGCGGCCCCTCCGGAATGACGAGTGTGGAGAGTGCAGCGCTTGGTTTCGGTGGCACCCTTCAATCCTGTCGTCATCCCGGAGGGGCCGCGCGAGCGGCCGGCTCCGGGATCCACGGAGCGACGGGCGTTGCTTCAGTAACTCTTCGGCAGCCCCAGCACCCGCTCCGCGATGAAGCATTTGATCAGCTCCGGCGACACCGGAGCGATGCGGGTGATCAGCACCTCGCGCAGCAGCCGCTCGACACCGTACTCGGCGGCATAGCCCATGCCGCCCAGGGTCATGACCGCGCGCTCGCAGGCCCGGAACGCCGCCTCGGCCGCCAGGTATTTGGCGGCATTGGCCTCGGCACCGCAGGGCGCGCCGGCGTCGTACAGGCTGGCGGCGCGCAGCACCATCAGCCAGGCTGCCTCCAGCTCCATCCAGTTCTCCGCCAGCGGGTGCTGGATGCCCTGGTTCTGGCCGATCGGCCGGCCGAACACCACGCGCTCCTTGGCGTAGGCCACCGCCCGCGACAGCGCCTGGCGGCCGACGCCGACCGCCTCGGCGGCGATCAGGATGCGCTCGGGGTTCAGCCCGTGCAGCAGGCAGCGGAAGCCCTGCCCCTCCTCGCCGATGCGGTCGGCAGCGGGCACTTCCAGCCCGTCGATGAACAGCATGTTCGAATCGACCGCATGCCGGCCCATCTTGTGGATCGCCCGGATCTCCACCTTCGAGCGGTCGAGCGGCGCGTAGAACAGGGTCAGCCCGTCGGTCGGCTTCGGTGTCGCCTCGACCGGCGAGGTGCGGGCGATGATCAGCACCCGGTCGGCCTGCTGGGCGGTCGAGGTCCAGATCTTGCGGCCGGTGATGCGGTAGATGTCGCCGTCGCGCACCGCCATGGTCTTCAGCCGCCCGGTGTCGAGCCCGGCATCCGGCTCGGTGACGCCGAAGCAGGCGCGCTCGCGTCCGGCGATCAGTGGCGGCAGGAAGCGGGCCTGCTGCTCCGGCGTGCCGAACACCACGACGGGGTGCAGGCCGAAGATGTTGATGTGGATCGACGACGCCGCCGCCATGGCACCGGCCGAGTTCGCCACCCGCTCCATCATCAGCGCCGCCTCGGTCAGCCCGAGCCCGGCGCCGCCGAATTCCTCCGGCATGGCGATGCCGAACCAGCCGCCCTCGGCCATCGCCGCGGAGAACTCGTGCGGGAAGCTCGCGGTCTCGTCGGCCTTGCGCCAGTAGTCGTCGCCGAAGCCGTCGGCGATGCGGCCGACCGCCTCCACCAGAGCGCGCTGGTCGTCGGTGAGCATGGGGGCTCCGGTCATCCTCGGGACTTCCTTACAGGACGGGACGTCTGTGGACCCATGGCCGTGCGGCCTCCAGCTGCCCGGCGAGGCGGAACAGCAGGTCCTCGCGACCATACGCCGCCCCGATGTGGATGCCGACCGGCAAATCCCCGGCGGTCCAGTGCAGCGGCACCGACATCGCCGGGCAACCGGTCATGTTGAAGTAGTGGGTGACCGGCATCTCGGCCTGGCACAGCCGCCCGAATTCCTCGCCGCCGGTCTCCGCTGGACGCAGCGTGCCCAGCGGAAACGGTGGCCGGCGCATGGTCGCGGAGACCAGCACGTCCCAGCTCTCGAAGAACTGGCCGAAGGCGCGGCCGGCACGGTGGAAGGCGGTCACCGAAGCGGCGTAATCCGGCGCCGTCAGCGCGCGGCCGGCAAGTGCGATCTCCCAGGTGGCGCGCTCGTAGCCGGCACCGTCCGGGGCGCGGCCCAGCATCGCCGAGCGGGCGGCGACGGTGTTCCAGGCGTTGGCCGCGACGATCACCTTGATCGCCTGGTTCAGCGCCTCGGCGTCGATCTGCGGCGCCGCCTCATCGACACGGTGGCCGAGATCCTCCAGCAGCCGCCCCGCCGCCTCGACGGCGCGACGATTTTCCGGGTCGAGTGCGACACCGTCGAGGCCGTCGAGATGCAGCGCCACGCGCAGACTGCCCGGGTCGGCGCCGACCTCGGCCAGGTACGGCCGGGCCGGCGGCGGGGCAGCATAGGGGTCGCCCGGCTCCGGGCCGCAGGTCGCGTCGAGCATGGCGGCGCTGTCGCGCACGCTGCGGCTGACCACATGGGCGGCCGACAGCCCGGCCCAGCCCTCGCCGACGAACGGTCCCATGGGGTTGCGGCCGCGGCTCGGCTTCAGGCCGAACAGCCCGCATTGCGCCGCCGGGATGCGGATCGACCCGCCGCCGTCGCTGGCATGCGCCATCGGCACGACGCCGGCGGCCACCGCCGCCGCCGAACCGCCCGACGAGCCGCCGGCGGTGCGTCCCAGGTCCCAGGGGTTGCGGGTCGGCCCGGTCGCCACCGGCTCGGTGGAGACGCTGATGCCCTCCTCCGAGGTCGCGGTGCGCCCGAAGCTCACCAGACCGGCCGCCCGGCAGCGTGCCACGTAGGTGGAATCGGCCGGGGCGACGAAGCCGTCCCAGAAGCGCGAGCCGTTGCCGGCCGGCACGCCGGCCTCGAAGGCGTACAGGTCCTTGAACAGGAACGGCACGCCGGCGAACGGACCGTCGCCGACCCCGGCGGCCACTGTCCGCCGGGCGCGGTCGTCGAGACGGCGGATGATGGCGTTGATCCTCGGATCGACCGCATCGGCCCGGGCGATGGCGGCCTCCAGCACTTCGCCGGCAGTCACCTCGCCGCGCCGGATCAGCGCCGCCAGCCCGAGCCCGTCATGCCGGTCGTAGTCGCCGAAGGCGGCCATCGGGCCTACCGGCTCACAGCTCGATCTTGTCTTCCAGGCTCTCCCCCCGGAAGAAGCGGTCGGCGTTGGCGAACATCTCGCGGAACTTGCGGTGCATGATGTCGCGGGTGCCCGGCGCGTTGTGCGGAGTCAGCACGACGTTGCGGAACTCGCCGAAGGGCGACGGGCCGACCACCGGCTCGATCTCGAACACGTCGAGTCCGGCGCCGCCGAGCTTGCCCGACCTCAGGCCGTCGAGCAGGGCCGTCTCCGACACCACCGGTCCGCGGGCGCAGTTGATCACGATCGCCCCGTCCTTCATGGCGGCGATCGCCGCCGCGTCGATCATGTACCGGGTCTGCTCGGTCGCCGGCACGTGCAGGGTGATGAAGTCCGAGGTGGCGATCAGCTCGTCGAACGGCAGCCGCTCGACCCGCAGCGCGTGCTCGACCGCCGGGTCCATGTCGACGATGTCGTGGTAGGCGACCTTGCCGCATTCGAACGGGATCAGGCGCTTGGCCACCTGCTTGCCGATCCGCCCGAGGCCGATGATGCCGACCCGGGCGCCGCCCAGGCCGCGCGCCTCGGCCCGCACCGTGTTCGAATGCCAGCGCCCGGCGCGCAGCTCGGCATCCTGCCAGGCCAGCCGCCGGCCGGTGGCCAGCATCATCATGATGGTGTGCTCGGCCACACCCTCCGGCGTGCCGCCGGGGGTGATGGCCAGCGGGATCTGCCGGTCGCGCAGTGACGTGGTGGCCACCGTGTCGTGATAGCCGACCCCCTGGTGCAGCACCAGGCGCAGCTTCGGCGCCGCCTCGACATGCCAGGGCTCCAGCCGCTTGGCGCCGATCACCACGACCTCCGCCTCGGCCAGCTTGGCGCGCACCTCGGCCTCGTCGTCGCCCTCCAGGTAGAGGATCTCAAAGCCCTCGCGGCGCTCCTCCTCGATCAGGGCGCGCAGGGTGGCGTCGGCGGGGACGAAATACAGGATACGAACGGTCATGGCGCGGCCGGCTTCCGGTGGCGGGGGCGGTCGGGTATTGATCCGGCCGCGGGGCCGGCATGCTAGCGGCCCTTCGGGAGGTTTGTCATGCCGTCGCGTTCGGAACTTGTGACATCGGCAATCGGCGACGGCGAGGCCGTCTGGGAGTCGCGGCTTCGCGCCCTGGTGGCAGATGACCCGGCCGCCGACTCCGCCCACGACGTCCACCATCTCGACCGGGTGTGGGCAAATGCCCGGACCATCCTCGCGGCACCGGAGCACGAAGGTCGCGCCGACCGGCTGGTGGTGCTGGCCGCCGCCTACCTGCACGACTGCGTGGCGGTGCCGAAGGACTCGCCGGACCGGCCGCGGGCTTCGCGGATGGCGGCCGACCGGGCGACCGGCCTGCTGCGCGGCATCGGCTTCCCCGCGGATCGGCTGGACGCGGTGGCGCACGCCATCGCCGCCCACAGCTATTCCGCCGGCATCCGGCCCGAGACCCTGGAGGCCAAGATCATCCAGGACGCCGACCGGTTGGACGCCGTCGGCGCCATCGGCCTCGCCCGCACCATCGCGGTCGGCGCCGAGCTCGGCCGTCCGCTGTTCCACCCGACCGATCCGGCCGCCCGCCACCGCCCGGTCGACGAAGTCGCCTGGTCGGCCGATCACCTGCTGGAGAAGATCGTCAAGCTGCCGGCGCGCATGAACACCGCCGCCGGCCGGACGCTGGCCGAGCGGCGGATCCGCATCGTGCACGACTTCCTGTCGGGACTGGCCGAGGAGACCGGCTCCCTCGCGGTCGAACTTCGTTCGATACCTCAGGATGAGGCTACATCTATTTGATAACAAGTAATTTATCCTAGAACAACCGCTCCTGCCTCAGGTCGATGCCGTCGAGCATGGCGATCCGCTGGACCACGGTGGCGTGCTCCTCCAGCGCGCCCTCGGCCCGCAGATGCGCGACGCCATGCCCGCGCGCCAGCAGCAGCGGCGCCACCAGCCGGGCCCGGTGGCAGCGCGCCGGATCCGCCTCGGCACACATCAGCGCCACCCGGTAACGCGCAGCACCCTGGGCCAGCCGGTCGAGCGCCGCCTCCACCAGCTCCGGAGGCGGCGGCGGGGCGTCGCCGCGCTTGCCACCCAGGGCATCCCCCAGCCAGACATAGCCGATCCCGGCGCCGGCCAGGGCGTCGCGCAGTGACTCGCGGTTGAACTGCGGGACACGCCGCGAATACGGCGCCGAGCGCACGTCGGCGATCGCCGTCACCCCGGCGCGTTCCAGCAGTCCGAGGAAACGGTCGACCGGGTGGTTGGAATGCCCGACGGTCAGGAAATCGGCCATCTCAAAGCGTGAACAGCGTCTCGATCTTGCGGCGCAGCTGGTTCGGGCTGAACGGCTTGACCACATAGGCGTCGACGCCGTGCCGGCCCGCCTCCACCACGAACTCGCGGGTCGCCTTGCCGGTAAGCATGACGAACTTCATGTGCGGATAGCGCAACCGCACCGCCTTCAGAAAGTCGAGGCCGGACATCCGCGGCATGTTCCAGTCCGAGACGATCAGCTGGAACCCGCCCTGCTCGTGCTCCAGCACCGCCAGAGCCTGCTCGCCGTCGCGCACCGCCACGATGTCGGTGATGCCCATGACCTTCAGCGCCCCCTGGGCCAGCTTGGTCGCCATCGGCTCGTCCTCGGCCAGCAGCACCCGCAGGCCGGCATAGGTCGGCAGCGGCTGCGGCGCGGACGGGCGATCTGGCTCCAGGCTCATTCGGCGCTCACATGCTGGCGCAGGGCGGCGAGGCCCTGCTCGACGGCGGCCGGCAGATCCTCGATGCCGCCCACGGCATCCTGCATATGCCCCGACGCCGCCGCCTGTTCAACCATCCGTGCGCATCGCCAGGCCGCGCGCAGGCCGATCGAGCCGGCGGCACCCTTCAGGCCGTGTGCCGCGTCGGCCGCCGCGGCGGCGTCGCCGGCGGACCGGGCCGCGGCGAGTGCCGCCAGCGCATCACGGGCCGTCTCCTCGAAGGCGGCGACCAGCTCCGCCGCCATGTCGGCGCCGAGCTGGTCGGCCAGGGCGTCGTATACCGCCGGCTCGAACGGGCCGTCGCCGGCCTCCAGCAGTGCGGTCGGGTCGCCCTCCTCCGCCTCCGGCAGATCCCCGGCCCCCGCCTCCAGCACGCGTGCCAGAGTGCGGAACAGCGCCCGCGGGTCGATCGGCTTGGCGACCGCAGCATCCATGCCGGCCTCCAGGCAGGCGCGCACCTCATGCTCCATGGCACCGGCAGTGGCGGCGACGATCGGCACCATGGCCGCCGGGCCGTCGAGCGCGCGGATGGCGCGGGTGGCGGCGATGCCGTCCAGCTCCGGCATGTGCAGGTCCATCAGCACGACGTCGATGCCGCCGGCCGCGACCGCGGTGACCGCGCGGGCACCGTCCGGCACCACGGTCACCCGGTGCCCGCGCTTCTCCAGGAGGCCGCGGGCGACGCGCTGGTTGACCGGGTTGTCCTCGGCGACCAGGACATGCAGCGGCGGCAGCTCGGTGCCGCCGTCGTCGGCCGCCTCCGCCGGCTTGGCGCCCTCGGGCAGGTCGAGCAGCACCCGGAACGTGGAGCCGCGGCCGGGCGTGCTCTCGACCTCGATGCGACCGCCCATGCGGTCGACGATGCGCTTGGATATCGACAGCCCGAGGCCGGTTCCGCCGTAGCGCCGGGCGATCGAGGCGTCGGCCTGCGCGAATTCCTGGAACAGCCGCGCCTGCGCCGCCGCGTCCATGCCGATCCCGGTGTCGGCCACCTCGACCACCAGCGGCACCCCCGGACCTCCCTTCCCGCCCCGCCGCACCCGCAGCGTCACCGACCCGGCCGCGGTGAACTTCACGGCATTGCCGACCAGGTTCAACAGCACCTGCCGCAACCGGCCGGCGTCGCCGCGCAGCCAGGGCGGCACGTCGTCGGCGACCTTTCCGGCCAGCGCCAGCCCCTTCTCCGAAGCGCGGCCGTCCATCAGCGCCACCGTGCCCTCGACCAGCCGTCGGACGTCGAAGTCGGCGTCTTCCAGCTCGAACCGGCCGGCCTCCAGCTTCGACAGGTCGAGGATGTCGTTGAGGATGGTCATCAGCGCTTCGCCGGATTCCAGCACGATGCCGGCGGTCTCGCGCTCGCGCGCCGCGAGGTCGCCGTCGAGCAGCAGCCGGGTCATGCCGATGACGCCGTTCATCGGCGTGCGGATCTCGTGGCTCATCATCGCCAGGAACTCGGACTTCGCCCGGGTCGCCGCCTCGGCGCGCTCCTTGGCGTCGCGCACCTCGGCCATGGCGTCCTTGAACACCGCGAGTGCGGCCGCCATCGCGCCGACCTCGTCGCGCCGGCCGAGGTCGGGCACGGCGACGTCGCGGGTGCCGCCGGCCAGTGCCGTCATCGCCCGCTCCATGCGCCCGAGCGGCCGCACGATGGTCTGGATCATCCACACCGCCACCGCCAGCGCCGCCAGCGCCACGCCGGCCACAACCGCCAGGGTGAAAGTCTTGGTCCGGCCGATCACCCGCTCGGCCTCCAGCCAGAAGCGGAAGCCGCCGGAGGCTGCCGCCTCGACCAGGATCTCCAGGTTCTCGCGAACGTCGGCGGCGAGCTGCTCCGGCGTCGGGTCGCCCGGCGCCGCCGCGGCCCCGGCCTCGTGCCGCGCCCACCAGCGGCCGACGTCGGCAGCGATCGCGTCGGCCAGCCGGCGCATGTCGTCGGACTGCGAGCGCTCGGCGACCACCGCGAGGTCGGAGACGAGCTGGTCCCAGCGCTCGGCCCGCTCCACCCGGCTCTCGGCGCGCTGCATGACGGCGAAGGCGGTCTGCGCCGAGCGGGCGTGGCTGATCGCCTGCAGCGGCTGGTCGTACAGGCGCTGCGCCAGGTCGGCGAGCGACCAGGTGGCGGTCAGGGCGACCGCGGCGAGCGCCGCCGCCGCGATCACCGCGACCAGGAAGGCGCCGAGCAGCTTGATCCGGATCGGCATGCCGGCGGCGCCCGCGCCCGCCTATTCGACCGTCACGACCAGGCGCATCTTCGGATGGATGCGGCAGCGCACCTCGACCACGCCCGGCGCCTTCAGGGTCACGCCGTTGGTCTGCCCCGGCGTCTGGATGCCGAGGTTGAAGACGTTGCCCGGCGATTCCGAATAGACGTTGTGGTCGTACTGGTCGCCGTTGACGAAGGTGATGCCGTCCCCGGCCTGCGCCGTCAGCGTCGCCGGCTCGAAGGCACGGCCCGACTGCATGATGCGGTTCTCGCCGGCGAGCGCCGCCGACACGAACGCGCCGAACGCCGCCCCGGCGATGGCAGCCGGCATGGCGGCGCGGAGATTCTGGCGCATGACGTCGCTTCCCCGGTCGTTCCGAGCATCATGATACCGCAGGAGGGCGGAAGTCGGGAGCGGCGGGTGGGTTCCGGAGCCGGGTGCTCACGCACCCCCTCCGGAATGACGAATGAAAATGATCGTCATCCCGGAGAGTCCGCGCAAGCGGACGGCTCCGGGACCCACGGAGCGACGTGCGTCGCCTACCCCGCCAGCTTCGCCTTCAGCAGTTCGTTCACCATCCCCGGATTGGCCTTGCCGCCAGAGCGCTTGATGGTCTGGCCGACGAAGAAGCCGAACAGCTTGTCCTTGCCGGAGCGATACTCGGCGACCTTGTCCGGGTTCTCCGCCAGCACCGCGTCGACGATCGCCGCGATGGCGCCGCTGTCGGAGACCTGCCGCAGCCCCTTCTCCTCGACGATCGCGGCGGCGTCCCTGCCGGTGGCGAACATCTCGGCGAACACGTCCTTGGCGATGCGCCCGGAGATCGTGCCGTCGCCGATCAGGTCGAGCAGCCCGCCCAGCGCCGCCGCCGACACCGGGCTGTCGCCGAGATCGAGGCCGGCCTTGTTCAGGGCGCCGAACAGCTCGGAGATCGTCCAGTTGGCGGCGATCTTCGGGTCGCGCTTGCCGCCCTTCACCACCGCCTCGTACCAGTCGGCCGTCGCGCGCTCCTCGATCAGGGTCGAGGCGTCGTACAGCGACAGGCCGTAGTCGCGCATGAACCGCGCCTTCCTGGCATCCGGCAGCTCCGGCAGGGCGGCCTTCAGCGCGGCGATGCGCGCCGGGTCCAGCTTCAGCGGCAGCAGGTCGGGGTCGGGGAAGTAGCGGTAGTCGTGCGCGTCCTCCTTGGAACGCATGGACCGCGTCTCGCCGCGCGCCGCGTCGAACAGCCGGGTCTCCTGGTCGATGCTGCCGCCGGCCTCCAGGATCTCGACCTGGCGGCGTGCCTCGTACTCGATGGCCTGCTGCACGAAGCGGATCGAGTTGACGTTCTTGATCTCGCAGCGCGTCCCCAACGGGCCGTCGGGCCGGCGCACCGAGACGTTGACGTCGCAGCGCATCGAGCCTTCCTGCATGTTGCCGTCGCAGGTGCCGATGTAGCGCAGGATCGAGCGCAGCTTGCGGATGTAGCCGGCGGTCTCCTCGGGCGAGCGCAGGTCCGGCCGCGAGACGATCTCCATCAGCGCCACGCCGGAGCGGTTCAGGTCGATGTAGGACTTCGACGGGTGCTGGTCGTGCAGCGACTTGCCGGCGTCCTGCTCGAGGTGCAGGCGCTCGATGCCGACCGCCTTCACCGAGCCGTCGGGCAGGTCGACCTGCACCACGCCCTCGCCGACGATCGGCTGCTGGTACTGGCTGATCTGGTAGCCCTGCGGCAGGTCGGCGTAGAAGTAGTTCTTGCGGTCGAAGACGCTGACCTCGTTGACCTGCGCCTCCAGCGCCAGCCCGGTGCGCACCGCCTGGTCGACGCATTCCCGGTTGATCACCGGCAGCATGCCCGGCATGGCGGCGTCGACCAGGCTGACCTGGGTGTTCGGCTCGGCCCCGAACGCCGTCGCGGCGCCGGAGAACAGCTTCGACTTTGAGATCACCTGGGCGTGGACCTCGAGGCCGATGACGACCTCCCAGGCCCCGGTGTCGCCCTGGATGCGGTAAGGCTCCGACATCCTCACACCCCTTCCAGCATGGCCGGGCGGGCGGAGAACGCCGCCGCCTTCTCGATGGCGCGGCCGACCCGCAGCACCATCGCCTCGTCAAACATTCTGCCCAGCACCTGCAGGCCGAGCGGCAGGCCGCGCGCCGACAGCCCGGCCGGCACCGACATCCCCGGCAGGCCGGCGAGGCTGGCCGGCACCGTGAACACGTCGTTCAGGTACATCTTGATCGGATCGTCGTCGTTGGCGCCGACCGCAAAGGCGTCGGACGGCGAGGTCGGCGCCAGGATGGCGTCGACACGTCGGAACGCCTCGTCGAAGTCGCGGCGGATCAGCGCCCGCACGCGCTGCGCCTTGCGGTAGTAGGCGTCGTAATAGCCGGCCGACAGCACATAGGTTCCGATCAGCACCCGGCGCTGCACCTCGGCGCCGAAGCCGGCACCGCGGGTGTTGGCATACATCTCGGCGAGGCTGCCGCCCTCGACCCGCAGCCCGAAGCGCACCCCGTCGTAGCGCGCCAGGTTCGACGACGCCTCGGCCGGCGCGATGATGTAGTAGGTCGGAAGCGCGTATTTCGTGTGCGGCAGCGCGATGTCGACGATCTCCGCCCCGGCGTCGCGCAGCCACTCGATGCCCCTGGCCCAGATCGCCTCGATCTCCGAGGGCATGCCGTCGACCCGGTATTCCCGCGGCACGCCGATGCGCAGGCCCTTCACCCCGCTCTCCAGCGTCGCTTCCAGGTCCGGCAGCGCCTCGGCGGCGGAGGTGGAATCCTTCGGGTCATGGCCGGCCATGGCGGTCAGCATCACCGCGGCGTCGCGCACGGTGCGGGTCATCGGCCCGGCCTGGTCGAGGGACGAGGCGAAGGCGACGATGCCCCAGCGCGAGCAGCGGCCGTAGCTCGGCTTCAGCCCGACGATGCCGGTGAAGCTGGCCGGCTGGCGGATCGAGCCGCCGGTGTCGGTGCCGGTGGCGGCAAGCGCCGCCCAGCCGGCCACCGCCGCCGCCGAGCCGCCGGACGAGCCGCCCGGCACCAGCCGGGTCTCGGCATCCTGGGCGCTGCGCCACGGGCTGACCGGCGGCCCGTAGTACGAGGTGCCGCTGGACGAGCCCATGGCGAACTCGTCCAGGTTGGTCTTGCCGAGCATCACCGCCCCGGCGTCCCACAGCCTGGCGGTGACCGTCGACTCATAGGTCGGCTTGAAGCCGTCGAGGATGTGCGAGGCGGCGGTCGTCAGCACGCCCTCGGTGCAGTACAGGTCCTTGACGGCGATCGGCAGGCCCTCGAGCGCCCCGGCCTCGCCCTTCGCCAGCCTGGCGTCGGCGGCCGCCGCCATCGCCAGCGCCTTGTCGGCGGTGACGGTGATGTAGGCGTTGAGGTCCCGCGTCGCCTCGATGCGGGCGAGGTAGGCCGAGGTCAGCTCGGTGCTGCTGATCTCACGCGCCCGGAGGGCGTCGCGGGCGGCGACCAGGTCGAGGTCCAGAATGCCGGCCATCACTCGACCACCTTCGGCACGGCGTAGAAGCTGCCGGCGGCATCGGGGGCGTTGGCGGTCACCCGGTCGGGGTAGCCGCCGTCGGTCACCACGTCGTCGCGCAGGGGCAGGGCGTGACCGGTGACGCTGGCCAGCGGCTCCACACCGGCCGTGTCGACCTCGTCGAGCTGCTCGACGAAGCCGAGGATGGCGTTCAGATCCCCCACCATCGCCTCCAGTCGATCCTCCGGCACGCGAAGCCGGGCGAGTGCCGCGATGGACGCGACGGTGGCCTTGTCGAGCGACATGGGCTAAAGACCGTTCCAGATAATCGTGAAAGTAAGAAAACGGCGGATTTCCGCCGTTTCGAAGCGCGGAAGCTAACACCGCCCATGCCCCTCTGCAAGCTTGCCGACCTGCCCCGGCTGCTGCCCCCCGGCGCCCGCCTCATGGGCCTCGACTTCGGGACCCGCACGATCGGCGTCGCCGTCTCGGACGCCGCCCTGCGCGTGGCCTCGCCGGTCACCATCGTGCGCCGCCGCAAGTTCTCGACCGACGTCGCCGAGCTCGCCCTGCTGGTCGAGAGCCGCAACATCGGCGGCTTCGTGATCGGCCTGCCGCTGAACATGGACGGGACCGAGGGCACCCGCGTGCAGTCGACCCGCGACCTGACCGCCGAGCTGCTGCTGCGCATCGACCTGCCCTGCGTGTTCCAGGACGAGCGCATGAGCACCCAGGCGGTCGAGCGCGCGATGATCGACGAGGCCGACCTGACCCGCGGCAAGCGCCGGAAGTCGATCGACTCGGCGGCCGCCGCCTGGATCCTGCAGGCGGCGTTGGACACGCTGCCGTCACCCGAATGACCGCCCCCGCATGAGCGCCACCGGATGAGCGCTACCCTGGCGGCGCTGGCGCCGGTGTTCGGCCTGATCGTCGTCGGCGCCATCCTGCGGCCGCTCGGCCCGATCGGCGAGGACGGCTGGCGCGGTATCGAGAACCTCACCTACTGGCTGCTGCTGCCGGCGCTGCTGGTGCTCAAGCTCGGCGGCACCGACCTGTCGGCCTACGAGATCGGCCCGATGGTGGCGGCGATGGCCGGTGCCGTGCTGATCGTCACCGCCATGCTGGTGGCGCTGCGCCGGCCGAGCGGCATCGCCGCACCCGCCTACACCAGCGTGATCCAGGGGGCGATCCGGCAGAACACCTACATCGGCGTCGCCGCCGCCGAGCCGCTGTATGGGCATGACGGCGTGGCGCTGGCGGCGGTCGGCATCGCCGCGGTGATCCCGCTGGTGAACGCCCTGTCGGTGTGGTTCCTCACCCGCATGATCGGCGACCGGCCGGCCGGTCTCGGCGTCGTGGCGCGCTCGATGGCGAAGAACCCGATCATCCTCGCCTGCCTGCTCGGCATCGCGCTGAATGCGACCGGCATCGGCCTGCACCCGCTGGTCGCCGACGGCCTCGACCTGCTGGCGCGCGGCGCGCTGGCGCTCGGCCTGCTGGCGGTCGGCGCCGGCCTGCGCTTCGCGGCACTGCGCACCGCCTGGGGGCCGCTGCTGCTGTCGAACGCCCTGAAGCTGGTGGCGGTGCCGGCACTCACCATCGCACTGGCCGGCCCGCTCGGGCTGAGCGGCGTCGCCCTGCAGGTCGCGGTGCTGTTCAACGCCGTGCCGGCCTCCGCCTCGTCCTACGTGTTCGCCCGGGCGCTGGGCGGCGACCACGGGCTGATGGCGGCGATCCTGACCACCCAGGTGGCGATGGCGGCGGTCACCCTGCCGCTGTTCATCGCCTGGATTGGGTAGATCACCCCAGTGCGTGGGTGAGCAGGAAGATCACGCAGCCGACGAACGCCCCGACCAGGGTGCCGTTCACCCGGATGTATTGCAGGTCGCGGCCGACCGCCAGCTCGACCCGGTCGACGATGGTCCGGGTCTCCCAGCCGCGCACCACGTCGGCGACGAAGCGGCCGATCTCGGCGCGCCACGGCGTGACCAGCTCGACCACCACCGCCTCGATGCGGCGGTCCATGCGCGCCTGCACCGCCGGGTCGGCGGCCAGCGCCGTGCCGACGGCACCCAGCAGCTCCGCCAGCGCGCTGCGCACGCCAGACTCCGGGCGCCGCAGGTCGGCCTCTGCAGCGGCGCGCAGCTGCTGCCAGAGCCGGTCGAGATAGTCGCGGACCTGCGGCGCGCCCACCACCTGGTCGCGCAGCCGGGCGAGCCGCTCGCGATGTGCCGGCGAGTGGCGCAGGTCGTGGGCCAGCCGGTCGACGGCGGCGTCGAAGCTCGCGCGGGCCTCGTGATCACGGTCCTGCAGCTCGTCGAGGTAACCGACCAGGCCGTCGGCGATCGCCTTCCCCACCTGGCGGTCGACGCGGCCCGGCACCCACCAGGCGGTGCGGGTCGCGACGATGCCGAGGATGCGCTCGCGGTTGGCCACCACGTAGTCGCGCAGCGCCGCCACCATGTGGTCGAACAGCTCCTGGTGGCCGCCGTTCTGGCGCAGTGCCGCCACCAGTGCCGCCGCCGCCGGTGCCGGGTCGAGCTCCAGCAGCTGCCGGCGGATCATCGCCTGCAGCCGATCCTGCAGGTCGCGGTCGTTCAGCGAGCGGAACACGAAGGCGCCGATCGTCACCATGCGGTCGGCGACCGCATGCGCGTTCGCCGGATGCGCCAGCCACTCGCCGAGCCGCCGCGAGACGCCCGCACTCCGTAGCCGGTCGGCGACCAGCTTCGGCTCCAGGAAGTTCAGCTCGATGAAGCGCCCGAGGCCGACGCCGATGCGCTCCTTGTTGCGCGGGATGACGGCGGTGTGCGGGATCGGCAGGCCGAGCGGCCGGCGGAACAGCGCCGTCACCGCGAACCAGTCGGCGAGGCCGCCGACCAGCGCCGCCTCCGAGCCGGCCCGCACCAGCGCGATCCCGAAGCCCTGCAGGCCGGACAGGGTGGCGCCGGTGTAGACCGCGCCGGCGGCGACCAGCAGGCCGGTGGCGGCCATGCGATGGCGCCGCAGCGCGCGGCGCTGCTCGCGGGTGGCGTCGTCGTCGAATGCTTCCGTCACGTCGCTCCTCCGGCCGATCGAGGCTCCAGGCTGCAGCCCGATTGTGGCATGCGGATGCACGGTGCTGTCGACGTCGGCCCTTCGCCGGATGGATCCCGGAAACGACGGAGCGGCGGGTGGGTCCCGGAGCCGCCCGCTCGCGCGGACTCTCCGGGATGACGATCATTTTTACATTCGTCATCCCGGAGGGGGCGCGCCAGCGCCCGGCTCCGGGACCCACCCGCCGCTCCGGCCGTTCACCCGCACCCCTTTCTTCGCGACGCGACCTGGGTCTAGGCTTCCCCTGCCACCGCCGGAGTGACGCCGCCATGCCGCCCGTCTTCGAGTTCTGGCCCGCCCTCGCCGCCCTGTCGCTGCTGCACCTTCTGGCCGCCATGGTGCCGGGACCGAACACCGTGGTGGTCAGCCACCTCGCCGCCGGCCAGTCGCGCGGCGCGGCGTTCCAGGCGGTCGCCGGCGTGGCCAGCGCGACGGCGACCTGGGTGATCGTCACCCTGAGCGGGGTGGCCGTGGTGCTTCACCAGGCCGAGGGACTGTTCTGGCTGATGCGGATCGCCGGCGCCGCCTACCTGCTCTACGTCGGCATCCGGCTGCTCGCTGCGCTGCTTCGCCCCGCCGGCGATGCCGTCGGCGCGCGCGCGGCGGTGACTTCGCCGTACAGGCTCGGCCTGCTGACCAACCTGCTGAACCCGAAATCCGGTGTGTTCTGGGTCAGCGTGTTCGCGGTGGCGGTGCCGACTGGCGCCCCGGCGGGCTTCTACGCCGCCGCCGTCGCGCTGATCCTGCTGCAGACCGTCCTGTGGTACGGGCTGGTCGCGCTGGTGTTCGCCAGCGGGCCGGCGCGGCGGCTGTACCGCGGCTCCGCGCGCTGGCTCGAGGGCGTTGCGGGGCTCGCGATGATCGGCTTCGGCATCAAACTGGCGGTCGTAGGCCGGTGAGCCTGTTCGAAGCGGCGCCGGTCGCCCCGCGCCTGGGTGCTCGGCTGACCGGACCCAACCCGAGTTCGCCGGTTTCAGAGCCGCTCACGGCGGCCACCGCCGGCTGCTGAGGCGAACCAACTTCCCCGGCGAGGTGCCGGTGATGGCGTGACCACCGGAGAGGACCACTTCATGAACGCCCTGCTTGCCGGCGAGGTCGCCTGGTACGCCGCCGGCCGGTTCTACCGCGGCTCGGACGGCGCGCTGGCCGACTACGGCTACTTCCTGCACCTCCCGTTCGTCGACGTACCGATGTTCGCCGGCCGGCCCGGCGAGGCGACCGCGCATTTCACCTTCGCCGCCGAGCCCTTCGTGGCGCAGACGGTCGAGAACGGGGCGCTCTCGCTCGGGCTCGATCCGGTCGGCGAGTTCTCGCTTTACCTGCAGCGCCGACCGGCAGCGAGATTCGACGATCCCGCCTCATTCGCCCACGGCAGCCGTATCGCCACCTTCCGACGGACCAGCCTGGTGGTCGGGACGACCGCCGCCGTCCTGGTCGGCGCGACGACGGCGCCGCTGATCGGCACCAACGTATTCTCGGCACGCCTGGTCGCAAGTGATCCGTTCGAGTTCGGCGGCGGCCGCCACGACCTTGCGCGCCATGTCGGCGCGGGAGTGACCCAGTTCGGAACCAGTGCCGCCACCCCGGTCCTGCCAGCGCCGGCCGGCTACGACCTGGTGCTGCCGTTCACCGGATCCGCCATCGCGCTGGGCCCGGCCGGGCGGGTCGACGGCGAGTCACCGTAGCGACTGTCAGGACACCGCCGCGACGGTGAAGTCGGGGGTGCCCGACCACACGAAGTCCCAGGCCGCCCCCGGCCGGACGTTCTGGACGGCCCGCGGCTCGAAGGCGACCAGGCAGGTGCCGCCCTTGTGGCGGACGGATGGATAGATCAGTGCCGGATGCCCCTGGTCGCGCAGTTCACGGGCCAGGGCCTGGCCCCTCGGATAGCCGCGCCCGGCGTCCGGATCGAGGGCGGGGTGCCCCGGTTCGTCGCCGAGGTCGGGGAAGGCGCCGATGAAGTCCGCGAGGAGTTCGACGTAGCGCACGCGAAGCTCGGCGGCGCGGGTTTCCTGGAGGGCGCGCCATTGGTTGAAGCCGACCTCCTGCTGGGCGGTCAGCACATGGAAGGCCGCGTACCAGGCGCCGCGCTCCGGACCGTTGAAGCGCTGCCCGGTGACGGTGGTGTAGGCGAAGGCGGCGTTGACGTGGGTCTGCCCGTAGGCCTGGAGCTGGGTGGCACGGCGGCTGAAGGCGAGCTCACGCGGATCGATGGCGGGGGAGCCATGCTGCTCGACGAGTTGCCGCTCGCTGGTCATCGCCTCGAAAGCGGCCATCGGCCCCAGCTCCTCGGCCGGGTTGCCGGCGAGCGGAGCGAGAACCGGGGGCAGATGCCAGGTCGCCTTGATGAGCCGCGTGAGACCGTGCCGGGCGAAGGGCTCGATCCTCACGCCCCACCGCGGAGCGCATCCAGGTGGCTGCGCACCCGCAGGATCAGCGGCAGCCCCTTCTCGATCATCGTGTCGACCGGGCGCTTGCCGCCGAACAGGACGCCGTCGTTGGGACGGGTTACCCATTCGCGGGCGAGCGGGCCGGGGAAGTTGATCTCGAGCGACTTGAAGATGCCGATCAGGGCGGACAGCCGGAGCATCTGGTCGCGCGTCAGCCGCCCGGCGAAGGAACCCCGGCGGACCCGCTTGAAGCTGTCCTTGGACATGTCGGCGAGATCGGCGGCCTCGCGCAGGCTCAACGACCAGAGGTCGGCGAGGCGCGAATACCACTGCAAGGCCTGCGCCTGGAACTCCGAGGAACTGGTGTCGATGGCGGCCGGGGCCGGTCGCTCGGACGCTGGGAGGGTTGCGCTGGGCGTCATGTCGAAGATTTAAGCGCATATGCTCTCGCAAACAAGGGTATATGCGCCCATTACAATCCGCCGGAAACCCGCAGCACCGCCCCCGTGACATAGGAGGCTTGCGGCGACAGCAGCCACAGCACCGCTTCGGCGATCTCCGACGGCTCGGCGGCGCGGCCCATCGGGATGCGCGCCGCCACCCGGGCCGGGCGCCCTGGCTCGCCGGCAGCAGCGTGGATGCCGGTGTGGGCGGTGCCGGGCGCCACCGCGTTGACGCGGCTCCCCGCCGGCGCCAGTTCCTTAGCCAGGCCGATGGTGAACGCCTCGACCGCCGCCTTAGAGGCCGCGTAATGCACATATTCGCCGGGCGCGCCGAGGGTCGCGGCGATCGACGAGATGTTGACCATCACGCCCGGCGTGCCGCGGTCGCGCCAGCGCCCGGCCGCCGCCTGCGCGCACAGCATGGTGCCGAGCACGTTGACCTCCAGCACCCGGCGCATGGTGGCGACCTCGGTGTCGACGAACGCGCCGAGCCGCCCGGTGACGCCGGCGTTGTTGACCAGTCCCTTGACCGGCCCCAGCGCCGCCTCGGCGTCGGCGAACAGGGCGGCAACCGCATCCGGGTCGGCGACGTCGCACCGCAGCGCCAGGGCGGTGCCGCCGGCCGCGCACACCGCGTCCTCCAGCCGACCGGCGGCATCGGCGTCGCGTTCGTAGCTGAAGGCGACCGCCCAGCCGCGCTCCGCCGCCCCTCGGACGATCTCGGCGCCGATCCCGCGCGACCCGCCGGTCACCAGCAGGAAGGGCGGGGCGTCGATCTGTTCTCTGGGCATCGGCTTTCTCCGGTCGGCGCATTGCCGTCCCGCCGATGGTGGACCGGCGCGCCCGGCGACTGAAGCCCGCAGCGCTTATCGCGCGCATAAGCGGCGCTTTGCCCTTCCGCGAATGCGCGGATGGTCAGGCGGACGAGTCGTCGACCTCCGCTGCCCCGTGGACGAAGCGAAGGGTCTCCACCGGCCCGCTGGCCGAGCCGGCGATGACGCTGAACGATCCATCGGTCTCCAGCACGACCGCCTCTACCGCCGTCATCTTCGCGATCCCCTGCGAGCGGACCGCCGCCAGCACCTCCTCCTCGGTCACCCGCTGTGCCCTCAGCATCGCGGTCAGATACGAGCCGCGGAAGTACAGCAGGCTGGGATCCGCCTTCACCAGCCGCTGGAAGCGGGGCGAGCGCACCGACGCATAGGCCACCGCGTATTGCAGCAGGCACAGCAGGGCGAACGCCAGCAGGCCCTCGGACAGCGAAACCTCGCTGCTGAGCAGGGTCGAGGCCAGGGTCGAGCCGAGCGACACCGTGACCACCAGGTCGAAGGCGTTCATCTTGGACAGCGTGCGCTTGCCGGTGACGCGGAGGAACAGCACCAGCCCGGCATAGGCGCAGATCCCGACCACCAGGATGCGGCCCAGGTCGTACCAGCCATCGAACAGCATCGCTTTCGCCGCCTCCCGCTCCGTATGCCACCCACCTGCCAAGCGGGACGGTCTCGCGAGAGTTCCCGCGGCGGGGCCGCCGGCCCGGCTTGATCCGCAATTCCGCCTAACGCAGGATCGCCGCCTCGCCTCCGACCCCGAGAGCACCATGCCCGACGCTCCGCCAGCCGCCACCCCCGCCGCCGGCGCCCTTTCCGGGATCCGCGTGATCGACTGCTCGCGCGTGCTGGCCGGGCCGATCTGCACCCAAACGCTCGGCGACCTCGGCGCCGACATCGTCAAGATCGAGCGTCCGGGCATGGGCGACGACACCCGCAAATGGGGGCCGCCCTTCCTCAAGGACGCCGACGGCAACGACACCTCGGAGAGCGCCTACTACCTCTCGACCAACCGCAACAAGCGCTCGGTGGCGCTCGACATCTCGCGGCCCGAGGGACGCGAGGTGCTGCTGCAGCTGCTCGAAGGCGCCGACGTCTTCATCGAGAACTTCAAGGTCGGCGACATGGCGCGCTACGGCCTCGCCTGGGACGACCTGAAGCAGCGGTTTCCGCGGCTGGTCTATGCCAGCGTCACCGGCTTCGGGCAGACCGGGCCGTATGCGAAGCGCGCCGGCTACGACTTCCTGGCGCAGGGCATGGGCGGGGTGATGAGCGTCACCGGCGAGGCCGGCGGCGAGCCGATGAAGGTCGGGGTGGCGATCGCCGACGTGATGACCGGCATGCACACCGCGGTCGCGATCCTGGCGGCCCTGCGCCACCGCGACAGCTCCGGGCGCGGCCAGTACATCGATGCGGCGTTGCTCGACACCCAGGTCAGCTGGCTGGTCAACCAGGGCCTCAACTACCTGGTCGGCGGCACGCCGCCGGGGCGGCTCGGCAACGCGCATCCCAACATCACGCCCTACCAGGTGTTCGCGACCTCCGACGGCCACGTCATCCTCGGCATCGGCAACGACCAGCAGTTCGCCAAGTTCTGCCGCTTCGCCGGCCGCGACGACGTGGTCGCCGACCCGCGCTTCGCGACCAACGTGGCGCGGGTGCGCAACCGCGCCGAGTCGGTCGCCACGGTGGCCGCCGTCATGAAGTCCCGCACCATGGCCGAGTGGGTCGACGGGCTGGAGGCGATCGGCGTGCCCTGCGGCCCGGTCAACGACATCGCCCAGGTGTTCGCCGACCCGCAAGTGCAGGCGCGCGGGCTGCGCCAGGGCATCCCCGGCCATCCGCTGACGCCGGAGCCGGTGCCGACCATCGCCTACCCGCTGAAGCTCTCCGACACGCCGGCCGCGTACCGCCGGCCGCCGCCGATCCTCGGCCAGCACACCGAGGAGGTGCTCGGCGGCGAGCTCGGACTGGAGGCGGAGACGTTGGCGCGGCTGAAGGCGGCTGGCGTGATCTGACGAGAATCTACCTGCGGACCGGCACTGATGGGCAATCGCCGGGGGCGTGACCATGTTCTCCCGGACGATCGAATGAGATAGGATCGGTCCATGAAAACCATTGTTGCCACCGCAGGAACCGTTGCGCGTGAGCTGGAGCGGCTCAAGCTGCCGGGAGACACGCCGGTTCAGGTGATCATCGCGCGGTTCTCCGACCGCGAGGTACCTGCGATCGACGCGGCACTCGCCGTCGCTGAACGGGAATACGTCGAGGGTGACTTCGACGAGTGGGACATCGCCCGCGACTTCCCGGAGGTCAGGGATACGATTTCATAGATGGTGAAGATCTATCGATCGTCGGCGAGCAAACGCGACATCGCCGACATCGTTGCGTTTGTGGCGAAGGAGAATCGGGGCGCTGCCCGTGACCTGCTTACCCGCTTGGATCGGGCGGTCCGGGCGTTGGGCGATACACCTCAAATGGGACCGGTGCATCCGGAACTGCGTGGCTCGCCCCGTGGCATCGTCGTCCACCCCTACGTCGTCCTGTATCATGAGGACAGCCGAGGCGTCCGTATCATGCGCATTCTCGACGGGCGGCGAGATCTGCCAAACACGTTCTGACGATGCCGCTCCTGGAGTCGGACCGGTGCACGCCCCTCTCGGACAAGGCCCATCCCCCCAAGCTTGCGGGCGAGTACCGCCTTTCGCCGTCACCCCCTCCTGCTCGACGATGAAGCCCTGGGGCACTCACCCGCCCGGAAGTGACAGCGTCACCCGCAAGCCGCCGTCCGGGGCCTCCGTCAGCGTTACGCCGCCGCCGTAGAGGCCAGCGAGTTCGCCGACGATCGCCAGACCCAGACCGTCGCCCTCCACCAGTTCATCGAGCCGCACGCCGCGCCGCATCACCTCGGCGCGCCGCTCGGGCGCCAGGCCCGGACCGTCGTCGTCGATGTGAACCACCAACCGGCCGGCCTCCCGGCCGATCTCGACCACGACGCGCTGCCCCGCCCATTTGCAGGCGTTGTCCATCAGGTTGCCCAGCATCTCCTGGAGATCCTGCAACTCGCCGCGGAATGCCGCTTCCCCATCACCCACGGTCGCGATCTCGACCCCACGCCCGGCATGCAGGCGGGCGAGCGTCCGCGCCAGCGCCTCGGCCGCCGGCAGCACCGGTGTGGAGCCGCCGAGGGCGGGGGCCGTCCCCGAGGCGCGGGCGCGGGCGAGGTGGACGTCGACCTGGCGCCGCATCCGCCCGATCTCGCGGCCGAGCCGGTCGCCGAGTTCCCGCTGCCCCTGCCCGGACAGCGCCGCGGCCTCGTTGCCGAGCACCGACAGCGGCGTCTTCAGGGCGTGCGCGAGGTTACCCGCCTGGGTGCGGGCGCGCTCCAGCACCGCCGCCTTGTCGGCCAGCACGGTGTTCAGGTCGTCGACCAGCGGCTGGATCTCGGCCGGGTAGCTGCCCTGCACCCGCTCGGCGCGGGCTGCGTGGACCGCCGCCAGCGCCCGCCGCAATCCCGCCAGCGGCCGCAGCCCGAGCCAGACCTGTGCGGCCACCGCCGCGAGCAGGCCGGCGCCGAGGATCGTCAGCGACATCACCAGGGTGCGGGCGAACCGCGCCACCGCCGCGTCGAGCTGCGAGCGGTCGGCCGCGACCACGACGCGAAGGGCCATGCCGGCGTCGCCGAGCCGGACCGTCCGCTCCCAGGCCAGCAGGCGGCGGCCGTCGGGGCCGGTCGCCGCCAGCGCATGCACCTCGCCGTCGGCGGGTGCCGCCTCCGGCAGCGCCAGCTCGCCGTCCCACAGCGAGCGCGACCGCAGCGGTGACGCGTCGGCGCGCAGCACCTGCCAGTACAGGCCGGAATACGGCCGGTGGAACAGCGGATAGCTCGGCTCCGGGACGAGCACGACGCGGCCGTCGGGCTGCAGCTCGAGGGCGGCGACCACCTCGTCGAGATGGTCGACCATGCGCCGCGCCTCCTCGCCCAGCACATGGTCGCGGAACAGCCCGACCAGCAGGGTGCCGGACAGCGCCAGCGCCACGGCCAGCCAGACCGCCGCACCGGCAAGCAGGCGGGTCCTGAGCGCCGCCGAGCCCCTCAAGCCCTGGTATCCATCCGGTAGCCGAGCCCGCGCACCGTGGCGATCACGCCCGCGCCCAGCTTCTTGCGCAGCCGGGCGACGAACACCTCGATGGTGTTGCTGTCGCGGTCGAGGTCCTGGGCGTAGACGTGTTCAGTCAGCTCGCCGCGCGATACCACCCGGTCCTGGTGATGCATCAGGTAGCCGAGCACCCGGTACTCGTGCGAGGTCAGGGTCACCGGGGCGCCTGCGACGGTCACCCGGCCACTGCGGGTGTCGAGGACCACCGGCCCGCAGCGCAGCTCCGGTGCGGCGTGGCCGCTGGAGCGGCGGATCAGCGCCCGCACCCGGGCCAGCAGCTCCTCCATGCGGAACGGCTTGGGGAGATAGTCGTCGGCACCGGCATCGATGCCCGAGACCCGCTCGTGCCAGGCGCCGCGCGCCGACAGGATCAGGATCGGCATCGCGATCCCGGCGCCGCGCCAGGCGCGCAGCACCGACAGGCCGTCGCGCATCGGCAGCCCGAGGTCGAGCACCACGGCGTCGTAGGTCTCGGTGGAGCCGAGATACTCGGCCCTGTCACCGTCGGCGGCCTCGTCGACCGCGTAGCCGTCGCCGGCCAGCGCCGCCGCCACCTGGTGGCGCAGCGCCGCCTCGTCCTCGGCGACCAGCACCCTCACCGCCTGCCCTCCTTGCGACGCGCCGCCTCGATGCCCGGGCCGTCGGCCGACAGCAGCCGGCCGGAGGCGGCATCATAGACCAGTTCGAGCTTGCGGCCGCCGGGCGCCAGCAGCTCGATCTCGTAGACGATGGCGCCGTCGTCGTCCTCCAGTTCGACGTCGAGAACCTGGCCGGCGAAGTCTCTCTCCATGGCGTCGAGGATCGCGCGCAGCGGCAGCACCCGGCCGCTCCTGAGCGCCTCGCGGGCGCGGTCGTGATCGTCGTCGGCCGACAGCAGTGCCGGCGAAGCCATGGCGGCGAGAGCCAGGATCGCGAGGCCGGCGAGGCCGATGCGGAAGCGGCTGGGCATGACGGACTGATACGCCTGCGAAGCTGAACGGCGGATGAACGGGCCGTTCAGGCTGCGTTCAAGCGACCCCGGCTACATACCGGCCGTCCACCCGGATCACAATCCTACCGGGTCCATATCAGGCAAGGAGTTACCGACCATGAGCCGCAGCAAGATCGTCATCGCCCTGATCGCCGGTTCGCTCGCCCTCGGCGGAGCCGCCTACGCCAACGAGCAGCGCTCCACGCCGCAGCCGCACGCGACGCACGGCACCGACACCCAGTCGGCCGCAGCCCTCCTGCCGATCGCGTCGGTGCTGGAGCAGTTGACCGGGCAGGGCTACAGCGGCTTCACCGACGTCGAACTCGACGACGGCAAGTATGAGCTGGAGGGCCGCGACACCCAAGGGCGCAAGGTCGAGATCGACGTCGACGCCCGCACCGGCGCCATCCTCAAGGTCAGGCAGGACTGACCGGACCGCGATTCTCCGCCCTTTCCCGGAGCCGCCGCCCACCGGCGGCCCCGGGCGGGGTGCAGACGCGCTCCCATGACCCCAGGGAATCTGCGGCCGTCCGGACTTTCGCCGCGGCACGCTTGCCCACCCCCGGCAGCGCCCCCTATAAGGGCGCTTTAATGACCAGCGCCATCGCACCCGGACCCGCGACCGCCTCTTCCGACGGCTCGCGCTACCCGTATCGCCACCTCCTCGGAATCGAGGGGCTGACGCGACCCGACATCAATTTCCTCCTGGACCGCGCCGACGGCTTCGTCGAGCAGAACCGGCAGGTCGACAAGAAGGCGTCGACGCTGCGGGGCCGCACCCTGATCAACCTGTTCTTCGAGAACTCCACGCGCACCCGCACCAGCTTCGAGCTGGCCGGCAAGCGACTCGGCGGCGACGTCATCAACATGTCGGTCTCGACCTCGTCCATCAAGAAGGGCGAGACGCTGATCGACACCGCCATGACCCTGAACGCCATGCACCCGGACGCCCTGGTGGTCCGGCATGCGGAGTCGGGGGCGGTGCAGCTGCTGGCCGAGAAGGTCAACTGCTCGGTGATCAACGCCGGCGACGGCAGCCACGAGCACCCGACCCAGGCGCTGCTCGACGCGCTGACCATCCGCCGCCGCAAGGGCCATCTGGAGGGCCTGGAGGTGGCGATCTGCGGCGACGTCTCGCACAGCCGGGTGGCGCGCTCCAACATCCACCTGCTGTCGATCATGGGCGCACGGGTGCGGGTGGTCGCACCGCCGACCCTGCTGCCGTCCGGCATCGAGCGGATGGGTGTCGCGGTGCACCACGACATGGCGAGCGGCTTGGCGGGCTGCGACATCGTCATGATGCTGCGGCTGCAGACCGAGCGCATGAAGGGCAGCTACGTGCCCTCGATCCGCGAGTATTTCCGCTACTACGGCCTCGACGAGGAGAAGCTGCAGGTCGCCAAGCCGGACGCGCTGATCATGCACCCCGGGCCGATGAACCGCGGCGTCGAGATCGACTCCCTGGTCGCCGACGACATCTCGCGCTCGCTGATCCGCGAACAGGTCGAGATGGGTGTCGCCGTCCGCATGGCGGTGCTCGAGGCCCTCGTCACCAACCAGACCGAGCCGTGGGCGAAAAACCAGTGAGACCGACGCTTTACAAGAACGCGCGCCTGCTCGACCCGGGCACCCGGCTCGACGCCAAGGGAGCGCTGCTGGTGCGCGACGGCCGCATCGCCGAGGTCGGGCCGGCCGTGTTCGTCGACGCCATCCAGGAGGATGTCGAGGTGGTCGACTGCGGCGGCCGCTGCCTCGCACCGGGCCTGGTCGACATGCGCGTCCAGACCCGCGAGCCGGGCGAGGAGCACATGGAGACCCTGGCGTCGCTGCAGCATTCGGCCGTCGCCGGCGGCGTCACCACCGTCGCCACGCTGCCGAACACCAACCCGATCATCGACGACGTGTCGCTGGTGGAGTTCGTCGAGCGCCTGGCCCAGGAGGTCGGGCTGCTCAACCTGCATCCCTACGCCGCCGCCACCAAGCGGCTGAAGGGCGAGGAGATGACGGAGATCGGCATGCTGGCGGCCTCCGGTGCCGTCGGCTTCACCGACGGCACCAAGGCGATCGCCGACCCGGTGGTGATGCGCCGATTGCTGTCCTACGCCTCGATGTTCGGCAAGCCGGTGATCCAGCACCCCGAGGAGCCGGCGCTGGCGCGCGAGGGCTGTGCCACCGAGGGCGAGACCGCGACCCGGCTCGGCCTGCCCGGAATTCCGGCCTGTGCCGAGGTCATGATGATCGAGCGCGACCTGTCGCTGGTGCGCCTGACCGGCGGGCGCTACCACGCCGCCCATGTCTCCACGGCGGCCGCCATCGAGGCGATCCGCCGCGCCAAGGCCGAGGGGTTGCCGGTGACCTGCGACACCGCCCCGCCCTATTTCGCGCTGAACGAGCTGGCGGTGGTCGGCTACCGGACCTTCGCCCGGCTGTCGCCGCCGCTGCGCGCCGAGTCCGATCGCCGGGCGGTGGTCGCCGGCCTCGCCGACGGCACCATCGACGCCATCGCCAGCGACCACAACCCGGAGGACCAGGACTCCAAGCGCGTGCCGTTCGCCCAGGCAGTGCCGGGTGCGGTCGGGTTGGAGACCCTGCTGCCGATCAGCCTCGCTTTGGTGCACGAGGGAGCGATGCAGCTGCTCGACCTGATCGAGCGTCTGACCGTCGGTCCGGCCAGGATCCTCGGGCTCGAAGGCGGCACGCTGGCAGCCGGAGCCTGGGCCGACCTGGTGGTGTTCGAGCCGGACCGGGCGGTTCGGATCGATGCCGCGCGCTTCCGCTCGAAATCCAAGAACAGCCCGTTCGACGGCAAGCCGGCGCAGGGCCGGGTGTGGCGCACCGTGTATCGCGGCCGCACCGTGTTCGACCTCGACGCCGACGACAGCCGACCGCGCCGCGAGCACGCGCATGCCTGACCCCATGGGCAGCCTCGCCTTCACCTGGCCGTTCTACGCCGGCTTCGCGCTCGCCTACCTGCTAGGCTCGATTCCGTTCGGGCTGGTGCTCACCAGGCTGGCCGGGCTCGGCGACATCCGCAGCATCGGGTCCGGCAACATCGGCGCCACCAACGTGCTGCGCACCGGCCGCAAGGGCCTGGCCGCCGCCACCCTGGTGCTGGACGGCGCCAAGGGCGCGGTGGCGGTGCTGGTCGCCGCGCAGTTCGGCCCGGACATGGCGGTGCTGGCGGCCGGCGGCGCCCTGCTCGGCCACTGCTTTCCGGTCTGGCTGAAGTTCAAGGGCGGCAAGGGTGTGGCAACCGCGATCGGCATCTGGCTGGCGCTGTCCTGGCCGGTCGGGATGATCGCCATCGGAACCTGGCTGCTGGTGGCCGCCGTGTTCCGCTATTCGTCGCTGGCCGCGCTGATCGCGGTGGCGGTGGCGCCCCTGGCGGCCTGGCAGATCGACGGCCCGCAATTTGCCGAGCTCGGCGCCTTCATGGCTGTGCTGATCTGGATCCGTCACCACGAGAACATCGCCCGCCTGCTGCGCGGCCAGGAGAGCCGGATCAAGCTCGGCGGCTCGAAGAAGGGTGAAACCTGATCTGCGGTTTCCGCAACCGCGAAGGCGGTTTCAGAAAGCTAATGCGAGCGCCGGTCGCTTGGTGGGTCCCGGAGCCGTCCGCTTGCGCGGACTCTCCGGGATGACGAAGTCGGGAGCCGCTCTCACTTTCTTCGTCATCCCGGAGGGGGCGCGCAAGCGCCCGGCTCCGGGACCCACCCGCCGCTCCGAAATTCGAAGGTCGGGACGCCGGCTCGCCGAAAACCGGCCCTCTGCCGTCCATAGCCGCATGGAACGCCGCCATTGGAGCGCCAGTCCATGCCCGCCTCCCGTCCGTCAGCCCCCGCCCCCCTGCCCGCAGCCGAGCGTCTCGACCGCCTGCGCCTGATCCGCACCGAGAATGTCGGGCCGGTCACCTTCCGTCACCTTCTGGCCCGCTACCGCACCGCCGGCGCCGCCATCGAGGCGCTGCCGGAGCTGGCACGCCGCGGTGGGCGCCGTCGCAGCCTGCGAATCCCCGACCGCGCCGAGGCCGAGCGCGAGGTCGCGGCGATCGGCCGCGCCGGTGCCGCGCTGCTGGTCGCCGGCGACCCCGACTACCCGATGCGGCTCGCCGCCATTGACGATGCCCCGCCCTGCCTGTCGGTCGCCGGCGACCCGGCCCTCCTCGGCCGCCCGTCGATCGCGGTCGTCGGTGCCCGCAACGCCTCGATCAACGGCCGCCGCTTCGCCACCGTGCTCGCGAAGGCGTTCGGCGAGGCCGGCTACGTGGTGATATCGGGGCTGGCGCGCGGCATCGACGGCGCCGCCCATCTCGGCTCGCTGCCGACCGGAACGGCCGCGGTGCTCGCCGGCGGGGTCGACGTCGTCTATCCCCCCGAGCACGCCGACCTGCACCGATGGATCGGCGAGACCGGGGTTCTGGTCGCCGAGATGCCGGTCGGCACCGTCCCGCAGGCCCGACACTTTCCGACGCGCAATCGCATCATCGCCGGGCTGGCGCTCGCGACGGTGGTGGTCGAGGCGGCGCGCCGCTCCGGCTCGCTGATCACCGCCCGGCGCGCCCTCGACCAGGGTCGCGAGGTGTTCGCGGTTCCCGGCTCGCCGCTCGACCCGCGCTGCAGCGGCAGCAACGGCCTGATCCAGGAGGGAGCGGCACTGCTGATCCAGGGGCCGGAGGATGTGCTGGCGGTGCTCGACGCGGTGCCGGTGGCGCCGCGCAGCACCAGCTTTCTGCACGAGGACGAGCCGGCCTTCGCGGCCGTCGACGCCGACGCCGCGATGCGCCGCCGGGTGCTGGAGGCACTCGGTCCGGAGGCGGTGCCGGTTGACGAACTGATCCGCGGCTGCCAATTGTCTGCTCCAATCGTCGCGACCGTGCTCCTCGAAGCGGAGCTGGCCGGTCTGGTCGACCGGTACCCGGGCAACCTGGTGGCACGGCGCATCGACCCTCCGGCCTGAGGGCGACGACCCGACGGGTGTGCCGGGCCCGCTGGAATTTGTGCCCGCAGGGCGTCGCCGGATCGCGCCACAGGTGAGTGAAAACGCTGCATGAGCAAAGTCGTCGTCGTCGAGTCCCCGGCCAAGGCCAAGACGATCAACAAGTACCTGGGTGACGACTATCGCGTCCTCGCCAGCTACGGGCACATCCGGGACCTGCCGCCGAAGGATGGGTCGGTCGACCCCGACCATGACTTCGCGATGCTGTGGCAGACCGATCCGCGCGCCGAGAAGCAGATCAAGGCGATCGCCGAGGCGCTGAAGGGCGCGGACCTGCTGATCCTCGCCACCGACCCGGATCGCGAGGGCGAGGCCATCAGCTGGCACGTCCAGAAGGTGCTGGAGGAGCGCCGGGTCCTGAAGGGCATCGACGTCAAGCGGGTGGCGTTCAACGAGATCACCAAGTCGGCGGTGCTCGAAGCCATCGCCCGGCCGCGCGCCCTCGACCAGGACCTGATCGACGCCTATCTGGCGCGGCGGGCGCTCGACTACCTGGTCGGCTTCACGCTGTCGCCGGTGCTGTGGCGCAAGCTGCCCGGCGCCCGCTCGGCCGGCCGCGTGCAATCGGTGGCGCTGCGCCTGATCTGCGAGCGCGAGGCCGAGATCGAGAAATTCCGCGCCCAGGAATACTGGAGCGTCGAGGCCGACTTCCGCACCCGCGAGCGCAAATCCTTCACCGCCCGCCTCACCCATCTCGACGGCCGCAAGCTCGACCGCCTGGACATCGGCGACGAGGGCTCCGCCAAGGCGGCGGTCGCGGCGGTGGAAGCCGGCGACTTCGAGGTCGGCGAGGTCGAGAAGAAGCGGGTCCGCCGGCATCCGCAGCCGCCCTTCACCACCTCCACCCTGCAGCAGGAGGCATCGCGCAAGCTCGGCTTCGGCGCCACCCGCACCATGCAGCTGGCACAGCGCCTGTACGAGGGCGTGGAGATCGGCGGCGAGACCGTCGGCCTGATCACCTACATGCGGACGGACGGCGTCCAGCTCAGCCAGGAAGCCATCCAGTCGTTCCGCAGCGCCATCGGCTCGACCTATGGCGACCGCTACCTGCCGGGCACCGCGCGGGTCTACACCTCGCGTGCCAAGAACGCCCAGGAGGCGCACGAGGCGATCCGGCCGACCGACGTCAAGCGGACGCCGGACAGCCTGCGCGACCGTCTCGACGCCGACCAGTTGCGGCTCTACACCCTGGTGTGGCGACGCGCGGTCGCCAGCCAGATGGCCAGCGCCGAGCTCGACCAGACCACCATCGACGTCGTCGACCGCAAGGGCCGCACGACCCTGCGCGCCACCGGCTCGGTGATGGTGTTCGACGGCTTCCTCACGCTCTACCAGGAGGATCGCGACGAACCGGCCGCCGAGGACGACGAGTCGGGGCGCATCCTGCCGCCGGTCGAGCGCGGCGAGGACGTGGCGCGCCAGGAGGTCCGTTCCGAGCAGCACTTCACGCAGCCGCCGCCGCGCTTCTCCGAGGCCAGCCTGGTCAAGCGGATGGAGGAGTTGGGCATCGGCCGCCCGTCGACCTATGCCAGCATCCTGCAGGTGCTGCAGGACCGCGAATACGTGGTGCTCGACAAGCGGCGCTTCGTGCCCGAGGACCGCGGCCGCCTGGTGACCACCTTCCTGACCAGCTTCTTCAACCGCTACGTCGCCTACAACTTCACCGCCGACCTGGAGGGGCAGCTCGACGACGTCTCCGCCGGCCAGCTCGACTGGCACCAGGTGCTGCGCGACTTCTGGCAGGCATTCAAGGGCTCGGTCGACGGCACCAAGGACCTGTCGATCGGGCAGGTGATCGAGGCGCTCGACCAGGAACTGGCCAGCCACTTCTTCCCGACCGGGCCGGACGGCCTGCCGAACCGCGGCTGCCCGAGCTGCGACGGCGGCCGGCTGTCGCTGCGGCTCGGCAAGTTCGGTGCCTTCATCGGCTGCTCGAACTACCCGACGTGCCGCTTCACCCGCCAGCTCGGCGAGGCCGCCGGCGGCAAGACGGGGGGTGCGGAGGGCGACGAGGCGCTGCCGCGCACGCTGGGGACCGACCCCGAGACGGGGCAGGACGTCAGCATGCGCAAGGGCCCGTATGGGATCTACGTGCAGCTCGGCGAGCCGCCGGAGGGCACCAAGGACAAGCCGAAGCGCGCATCCCTGCCCCGCCAGCTGGCGCCGGCCGACGTCGACCTGGCCAAGGCGCTGGTGCTGCTGTCGCTGCCGCGGCCGATCGGCCAGCATCCCGAGACCGGCGACATCATCGAGGCCGGCATCGGGCGGTTCGGACCCTACCTGAAGTTCGACAGCACCTACGTCAACCTGCCGCCCGACGACACGGTGCTGACCATCGGGCTGAACCACGCCGTCCAGCTGATCGCCGAGAAGGGTGCCAAGAAGACGGCCGGCCGGCCGATCGGCGACCACCCGGCGGACGGCAAGCCGGTGACGGTGCACGCGGGCAAATACGGTCCGTATGTCCAGCATGGCGGGTTGCGCGCCACCCTGCCGCGCGGCGAGTCGATGGACGACATTGCGCTGCCTCGGGCGCTCGAGGTGCTGGCAGCCAAGGCCGCCAAGGGCGACGTCGCCGGCGGCAAGAAGGGCGGCGCGCGCGGCAAGCCGGCGAAGGCCGCGGCGAAGCCGAAGGCCGCGGCAGCGGCCGGGGCGGAAGCCGCCGACAAGCCGGCGAAGAAGCCGGCTGCGAAGAAGACCGCCACGAAGACGGCCGCCAAGAAGACGACCGCCGCGAAGAAGCCGGCCGCGAAGAAGGCCGGAGCCAAGAAGGCGACCTCCGGATCGCCCGCGAGCGACCCCGACAAGGCTCCGTTCTAGAATCGATGGCACGCCCTCCCAGCCCGGTCCCCACGCGTGAGGCGGTCCTCGACTTCGTGCGCTCCAGCACGACCCCGGTCGGCCGCCGCGAGATTGCCAAGGCGTTCGACGTGCGGGGCGCCGACCGTGCCGAGCTGCGGCGGATGCTGAAGGAGATGGCCGACGACGGCCTGCTCGACTTCGGGCGCCGCCGCAAGGTGGCGCCGCCCGGCGCCCTGCCCGAGGTGACGATCGTCGAGGTGACCGGCACCGACAAGGACGGGGAGACGCTGGCGCGGCCGGCGGTGTGGCGCGACGCCGGCGAGCCGCCGCACATCCTGCTGCTGGAGGATCGCCGCGGCGGCGCCCTCGGACCCGGCGACCGCGCGCTGGTGAGCCTGGAGCGGCGCGGCGAGGACCGCTACGTCGCCAGGATCATTCGTCGCCTGACCCGCTCGGCGCCGCGCGTGCTGGGGATCTACGAGCGCACCGAGGACGGCGGCGGCCGGGTGCGGCCCACCGACAAGAAGGCGAAGTCCGCGATCGTCGTGGACCGCCGCGATTCCGCCGACGCCGAGCCTGGCGACCTGGTGACCGTCGAACTGCTGGCGCGCAGCCGCAACCGCCTCGGCTTGCCGGCCGGGCGGGTGATCGAGCGGTTCGCCGGCATCGCCGACCCGCGCTCGTTCAGCCGCATCGCCATCCAGGAGCACGACATCCCGGACGTCTTCCCCGAGGCGGTAGTCGAGCTCGCCGAGCGGGCCACGCCGGTGACCCTGGGCAAGCGCGAGGACCTGCGCGGTGTGCCGCTGGTGACCATCGACGGCGAGGACGCCCGCGACTTCGACGACGCGGTGTTCGCCGAGCCGGACCCCGACCCTGCCAACCCCGGGGGGTTCCGCCTGCTGGTGGCGATCGCCGATGTCGGTCACTACGTCCGTCCCGGTGATGCCCTCGACCGCGAGGCGCTGAAGCGCGGCAACTCCGTCTATTTCCCCGACCGGGTGGTGCCGATGCTGCCGGAGGCGCTGTCCAACGGCCTGTGCTCGCTGCGGCCGGACGAGGACCGGGCCTGCATGGCGGTGGAGATCGTGATCGACCCGGACGGCGCCAAGCTGCGGCACCGCTTCACCCGCGGGCTGATGCGGTCGCGGGCGCGGCTGACCTACCGCCAGATACAGCGCGCCGCCGACGGCGGCGACGCGCCGGAGGTCCCCGAGGGCGTGCTGCAGCCGCTCTACGGCGCATACCGGGCCCTGAAGCGCGAGCGCGAGCGCCGCGGCGCCCTCGACCTGGAGATCCCGGAGAAGCGCGTGATCCTCGACGAGGCCGGCAAGGTCGTGGAGATCGGCATCCGCGACCGCCTCGATTCGCACATGCTGATCGAGGAGTACATGGTGCTGGCCAATGTCTGTGCCGCCGAGACCCTGGAGGCGCGCCGGCAGCCCTGCATGTACCGGGTCCACGAGTCCCCCGACCCCGAGAAGGTCAACGCGCTGGCGGACGTCCTGGAGACCCTCGACATCCGGCTGGCCAAGGGCCAGGTGATCCGGCCGAAGACCTTCAACGGCGTGCTCGCCAAGGTGCGCGGCCAGCCCGCCGAGCGCATGGTCAACGAAATGATCCTGCGCGCCCAGGCGCAGGCGCATTACGCTCCCGCGAATGCCGGCCATTTCGGCCTCGGCCTGGCGCGCTATGCCCACTTCACCTCGCCGATCCGGCGCTATTCCGACCTGCTGGTACACCGTGCCCTCATCCGTGGCCTGCGCTTTGGCGACGGTGGCCTGCAATCCGACGACGACGAGAAATTCGGCGACTGGGGCGAGCACATCTCGGCCACCGAACGCCGCGCCGCAGCCGCCGAGCGGCAGACCGTCGATCGCTATCTGGCACGCCATCTCGCCGATCGCATCGGCGGGCAGTTCGCCGGCCGGATCAACGGCGTGACGCGATTCGGCCTGTTCATCACCCTGGACGAGACCGGCGCCGACGGCCTGGTGCCGATCCGGACCCTGCCCGACGACTACTATGACCACGACGACGCCCGTCACAGCCTGACCGGCCGATTCCATGGCCGGGTCTACCGGCTCGGCGACATCGTCGAGGTCCGGCTGGTCGACGCCGACCCGGTGTCCGGAGCGATCTCGCTGGAGATCCTGTCGGGCGGGACGCAGGAGCGGCCAGGGCAGACGGGCAAGGTCAGGCGGCGGGGTGCGACGGCACGGCCACCGCCGCGCGGTCGCCGCCGTTGAACCGCATCCCGGAATGCAGCATGATTTCGCGACTGCAACACGACTGACACAGGGAAACGTATGCACGGCTTGCCGTCTCATGTCGGCCGTCGTCGGAGATCGACCGTGCTGCGGACGGCCGTGGCCGTGCTGGCGCTCGTCGGTCTCGGCTCCTGTGTCTCCACCGGCAAATCTCTGCGATCCGAACAGTTCGACCGCGAAGTCGCGGCAGCAATGTTCTCCGCGGGCTACGAAGGCATCGCCGACTACTATGTCGATGCGGTTCCGACCGATGCCATCGCGCTGGGCGCCCTCTCCGGGATAGCCAAGCTCGACCCGGCGCTCGCCTATGCCAGCCGGGACGGCCGGCTGGTGCTGACGGTCGAGGGACGGCCGGTCGCCGAGTTCGCGGTTCCGGGTGCCGACGACGTGCCGAGCTGGGCGATGCTCACCTCGGCGGCGATCGACGCTGGCCGCCAGGTGTCGAAGCCAGTTCAGGACGCCACGTCCGAGCGGATCTACGAACTGGCGTTCGATGCGGCAATGCATCGGCTCGATCGCTTCTCGCGCTATCTGCCCGCCGAGGCGGCGCGGTCGGCCCAGGCATCGCGCAACGGCTACACCGGCATCGGCATCACGATCGTCGAGCGCGAGGGCCGGGTCTATGTGACCTCGGTGTTCGACCGCTCGCCGGCCGCCGAGGCCGGGGTGGCGCCGGGCGACCGGATCGATTCCATCGAGGGAACCTCCGCCGAGGGGCTGACGATCGCCGAGGTCGCCGATCGCCTGCGCGGACTGATCGGCAGCTGGGTGTCGGTTGGCTTCGACCGCGCCGGCACCCAGGTGGCTACGCGGCTCGAGCGCCGTCCGGTGATCGAGAGCACCGTGCATGCCCGTCGGCTCCGCGACATCGCCTATGTCCAGATCTCCGGCTTCAACCGCGACACAGCCACCAGCCTGGAACAGACTCTCGGCGAACTGATCAGGTCCGGTGATCGTGCCTTGCGTGGCCTGATCCTCGACCTCCGCCAGAATCGCGGCGGCCAGCTCAACCAGGCGATCCGGGTCTCCGATCTGTTCATCGACCGCGGCACCATCCTGGAGACCCGCGGCCGGCACCCCAACTCCGCCCAGCACTTCGAGGCGCACGACCAGGACGCCACCAGCGTTCCCATGGTGGTTCTGATCGACAGCGGCTCGGCATCGGCCGCCGAGATTGTCGCCGCTGCGCTGCAGGACGCCGGGCGGGCGCTGGTGATCGGCGCGCGGTCCTATGGCAAGGGCACCGTCCAGCAGATCGTGCCGATGCCGAACGAAGGCGAGTTGATCCTGACCTGGGCTCGCATGCACGCACCGTCCGGCTATGGGCTGTCCAAGTTCGGCGTGTTCCCCTCGATCTGCACTGCCGACGGCCGGGTGGACGTCGATGCCGTGCTGCAGGGACTGCGCGACGGGCGACTGCAGGCCGGCGAGGCGGTTCATCGTCGCCGGGCGGCCGACAGCCTCGATGCGGCGGGCCAGGAAGCCCTGCTGTCGTGGTGCAAGGCCGACCATCCGCCGAGCGCCGACGATACCGACGCCCGTATCGCCCACCGGCTGCTGGACGAGCGCGACCTGTTCCAGCAAGCTTTCAACGCGTCGCGCCTGGCCCTGGGCGGCCGCCCCGGAAGCCTGCACTGATGCCGATCACCCGGGCTTCCGGGCAGGCTTGACTTCCGGATCGCGGTCGTTATGTTGCGCCCTCCGATTTCGCGAAGGAGACGAAGATGGCGAAGCCTGCGACCGTTCTGATCAAGATGGTCAGCACCGCCGAGACCGGGTACTTCTATGTGACCAAGAAGAACCCGCGCACCAAGACGGAGAAGCTGGAGCTTCGCAAGTACGATCCGGTCGTGCGCAAGCATGTGCTTTTCAAGGAAGCCAAGATCAAGTGAAGGCCGTTCCGGCTGACAGCTGACGGGCCGCCCTTCGGGGCGGCCTTCGTCGTTTCAGGGGGTGCATTCCGAGGGAACCGATCCCGGTCAGCCGGCGGTCCGGGTCAGCCGGCGGTCGCTCCGCCGAAGGATGCCGCATCCTCCTGCAGGAACGAGGACGCCAGTTCGACGCGGTTGCGGCCGGCGTTCTTCGCGCGGTAGAGCGCCTGGTCGGCGCGCTCCATCAGCGCCTCGACGGTGTCGTCGTCCGGCGAATCGCGCATGGCGCAGCCGATGCTGACCGTGACCGACAGCGACCGGCCATCCGGCAGCACCATCGCGGTGTCGGCGACCCGCTGGCGCAGCCGGTCGGCGATCCGGACCGCGAAGGTTACATGGGTGTCCGGCATCACGATGACGAACTCCTCGCCACCGAGACGGGCGACGGTGTCGACGTTGCGGACATTGGTGCGCATCACCTCGGTGATGTGCTGCAATGCCATGTCGCCCACCGCGTGGCCGTAGTTGTCATTGACCTGCTTGAAGTGGTCGACGTCCAGCACCAGCAGCGACAGCGGCTTCTGGCGGTGGCTGGTGTCCTCCATCAGCCGGCGCAGATGCGTGAGCAGATAGCGCCGGTTGTACAGTCCGGTCAGGCTGTCGGTCAGCGCCAGCGACAGGCTCTGTTCGTAGTTCTCGCGCAGCCGCTCCTGGTAGCGCCGGCGGCGGATCTGGGTGCGCACGCGGGCCAGCAGCTCGTTCCGGTCGACCGGCTTCATCAGGTAGTCGTTGGCGCCGAGGTCGAGCGCCTTCGCCAGCTTGTCGGTCTGGTCCTCCTCGCCGACCATCAGGATCGGCAGGTGCCGGGTGCCCTCATGGGCCCGGAACTGCGACAGCAGGCGCAGCGCGTCGTCGTCTTCCAGGTTCAGGCTGCAGATCACCAGGTCGGGATCGTCGCGGCCGGCGGCCTCGAAGCCGGCCCGTCCCGACGACACCCGTCGCACCTCGTCGCTGTCGACCGCCAGGCTCTCGATCATGTTGAGCGCGTCGATCGCGTTGTCCTCGATGATCAGCAGCCGCGCCGAGGTGACGTCCAGTTCGGCCAGCGCCCGCGGCTGCAGCATGCCGAGCTGGCTGGACGTCTGCTCGCGCAGCCGCCACTCGTCCATCATCATCTTCAGGCGCAGCAGCGACCGGACCCGCGCGAACAGCGCGGCATCCACCACCGGCTTGGTGAGAAAGTCGTCTGCCCCCGCCTCGATGCCGCGCACCCGGTCGGCGACATCGCTCAGCGCCGTCACCATGACCACCGGCAGATGCGTCGTCCGCGGGTCGGCCTTGATCCTCCGGCAGACCTCGAACCCGTCCATCACAGGCATCATCACGTCGAGCAGGACGATGTCCGGGTTCTCACGCTCGATAACCGCAAGCGCCTCCGGCCCGTTGCTCGCGGTCAGAACCTCGAAGTACTCGCTGCTCAGCTTGGCTTCCAGCAGCTTGACGTTCGGTAGAACGTCGTCGACCACGAGGACCCGGCCCGGCATCTCCGGTTACCCGAGATACTTCTTGACGGTCTCGAGGAAGTTGGTCACCGAGATCGGCTTGGCGATGTAGGCCTCGCAGCCGCCTTCGCGGATCTTCTCCTCGTCGCCCTTCATGGCGAAGGCGGTCACCGCGATCACCGGGATCGACTTCAAGCGGTCGTCCTCCTTGATCCATTTGGTGACCTCAAGGCCGGAGACCTCGGGAAGCTGGATGTCCATCAGGATCAGGTCGGGGCGGCTGTCGCGCGCGATTCGCAGAGCCTCCATGCCGTCCCGGGTACCGATGATGTTGTATCCATGCGCCTCGAGGAGGTCGTGGAACAACTTCATGTTGAGTTCATTGTCTTCGACGATCAGGACCGTTTTGGCCTTGCTCGCCGCCTCGCCGGCCGCGCTGCCCGTTTCGACGGAGGTCATGCGCCCATCCACCTTCGTCCGTTAATCAGGATATGCTCGTCGCCGCGACCCGTTCGGATTCGCGGCTCGTCCGCCTCGACTGTGGCGGAGTATAGACACAACGCACGGCTGATACCACTGACGAGGCCCGGTTGTCGAACGCATCCACGTCTTCGCCGGCACCGATCCGCATCGGCATCGACCTCGGCGGCACCAAGATCGAAGCAATCGTCCTGGACCCGTCCGGGGATTGCCTGCACCGCCGTCGCGTGGCGTCCCCGCGCGGGGACTACGAGGCCACGGTGCGGGCGGTCGCCGGGCTGGTGACGGACGTCGAGCACGAACTCGGGCGGCGCGGCAACGTCGGCGTCGGCATACCGGGCACGCTGTCGCGCGCCACCGGCCTGGTCAAGAACGCCAACTCGACCTGGCTGAACGGCCGGCCGCTCGACCGCGACCTGGCGGCCGCACTCGGCCGGCCGGTGCGGCTGCAGAACGACGCCAACTGCTTCGCGATGTCCGAGGCGGCGGACGGCGCTGCCGCCGGCGCCCGGGTGGTGTTCGGTGTGATTCTCGGCACCGGCGTCGGCGCCGGGATCGTCGTCGACGGCCGGCCGCTCGACGGCCCGAACGGCATCGCCGGCGAATGGGGGCACAACCCCCTGCCCTGGCCGGATGCCGAGGAGCTTCCGGGTCCGCCGTGCTATTGCGGCCTCAGCGGCTGCATCGAGACCTTCCTGTCGGGTCCGGGCCTGGCTGCCGGTTTCCGGCAGGAGACCGGCCGCCAGCTCACCGCCGTCGAGCTCGCTGGCGCGGCGACCGCCGGCGACGCCACAGCGGGCCGGCACCTGGAGCGCTACGCCGGCCGCCTCGCCCGCGGCCTCGCCCACGTCATCAACATCCTCGATCCCGATGTCATCGTGCTTGGCGGGGGGTTGTCGAACCTTGCGATGCTCTACGACCGGGTGCCGGCGCTCTGGGGTCGCCACGCGTTCACCGACCGGGTGGACACCCGGCTGCTGCCGCCGCGCCACGGCGACTCGTCCGGCGTCAGGGGTGCCGCCTGGCTATGGCGGCCGGACGACGTGCCGCCGCCATGACGGCACCGTCGCCTATCCTGTGCCGCGACTGCTTCACCTGGACGCCGGCGCGCCACGCGCCGCGGGAGCGCTGCCCGGCCTGCGGCTCCCGGCGGCTCGTCGCACATCCGGAACTCGACCGGCTATCGATCGCCCATCTCGACTGCGACGCCTTCTACGCCAGCGTGGAGAAGCGTGACGACCCATCCCTACACGACCGGCCGGTGATCATCGGCGGCGGCAAGCGCGGCGTGGTGTCGGCCGCCTGCTACGTCGCGCGGGTCTACGGCGTGCGGTCGGCCATGCCGATGTTCAAGGCGCTGGACGCCTGTCCCCACGCGGTCGTCATCAAGCCGGACATGGCGAAATACGCCGCGGCGGGAGCCCAGGTTCGCAAGCTGATGCGCGACGTCACGCCGCTGGTGGAGCCGTTGTCGATCGACGAGGCCTTCATGGACCTGTCGGGCACCGAGCGGCTGCACGGCAGCCCACCGGCCGGAACCCTGGCCAGGCTCGCCCAGCGGGTCGAGGAGGAGGTCGGCGTGACCGTCTCGATCGGCCTCAGCTACAACAAGTTCCTCGCCAAGGTGGCCTCGGACCTGGACAAGCCGCGCGGCTTCTTCGTGGTCGGTGCCGAGGAGGTGGAGCGCTTCCTGGCCGACCGCCCGGTGTCGATCATCTGGGGAGTCGGGCGGGCGCTGCACCAGACCCTGCAGGCGGACGGCATCCGCACCGTCGGCGACCTGCAGCGGCTGGAAGAGCGCGATCTGCAGCGCCGCTACGGCAGCATCGGCCAGCGCCTCGCCCGGTTCTCGCACGGCCGCGACAGCCGCACCGTCGAGCCGGGCACGGAGATCAAGAGCGTCTCCTCGGAAACCACCTTCGATACCGACATCGCCGATGTCGATGCCCTGCGCCCGTATCTGTGGCGGCTGAGCGAGGAGGTGTCGGAGCGGCTGAAGCGCAAGGCGATCGCCGGCGAGGTGGTCACCCTGAAGCTCAAGACCGCCGACTTCCGGCTGCATAGCCGCCAGCGACACCTGCCGTCGCCGACGCAGCTGGCGGACCGCATCTACCGCACCGCCGACTCGCTGCTCGCGCCGGAGGTCGACGGGCGGCGGTTCCGGCTGATCGGGGTCGGCGTGTCCGATCTGGCCGGCGAGGCGTCCGCCGACCCATTGGACCTCGCGGAACCGGACCTCGACCGCCGCCGGAAGGTCGAGGTGGCGATGGACAGGGTCCGCTCGAAGCTCGGGAAGGCAGCCATCGTGAAGGGCCGCGGCCTGCGCGCCGGCACCCTCAGGCAGACACCCTCGGACCGGATTCCTTCCGACGAGGAGCCGGTCTGAGCGTCAGCAAGCCCGGCTGTCGAGGGTCTCGAGCCGCTCCAGCGTCATCGCGACCCGGATGTCGCCGTAGTCCAGCAGCATGCGACGGGCGATGCCGTTCGCCAGCAGGTCGACCGACATCTCGAAGTCCGGCGCGCTTTCCGCCTGCCCGGGCTTGAAGAAGGCGAGCCGCACCGGCCAGAACTCGCCGTCCAGGGCCGGATGCTCGATCGGCGTTGGACCCGACTTCGGCGCACCGACCACCGCCGACACCAGCGAGCCGGCCTCGACCTCGCTGCCGTCGAACACCACGGCCCGGAAGAACCGCTTGCCCTTCCTCGCCTCGCTGATCAGCCGCAGGGTATGCTCGGTCGGCATCAGCGTCTCCGCCGGCAGCAGGAATTCCTCCCTGCTCGGCGCCGAGAACACCGCCTTGCCGTCGCCGGAGCCGAGCGGCAGCGGCATCACCGCCCGCCCCTCGATATGCTCCGCGCCGCCGCCGCGCTCACGGTCGATGATGAAGCGGTACACGTCGCCCGCCTTGGACTCCCAGGTGGTATACTGCGAACTGATCTCGTAGCCGTCGCCGGAAGCCCGGGAGAACGCCATCAGGTAGCGCTGCTCGATCGCCCAGCCGTCGCAGTCATCGCGCCACTCGAATCCCATCCGCCCGCGCACGTCGATGATCTCGGAGGACGCGGCGGCGCGCGCCAGCGACACCTTGTACAGCGCCCGGTGTCCCTGGATCCCGGCAGCCGGCGACGCGGCGGAAGCCGGCCCCGCGGACAGCGCCGCCAATGTCATCAGAGCTACGATCGCGCGGGTGACCCGCATGTATTCCTCCATCGTGTTCCTGCGTCGACTATTGCACGCGTCGGCGCGGTCGGCATCATCGGCCGGCAAGTTTTGCCGGGACCGGTGGTCGCGCCCCGCCACTCCCGGCCGCCGGAGCACCACCGCGGGCATCATCGCAGCCAATTCCGGCGGTTTTCCGGCAGCAGTGGTGCCGAGGCGCTGGCACGTCGCTTGCTTCACCAGGATCGACTCCCGATGGAGGCACGATCATGGCGACCGAGATGACCATCCAGACGGCACCGCTCGACGGCCACAGCGTGAGGCTGTACGCCGAGGTGACCGGCCTGCTCGCCCGCTTCAACGCGGCGCTCAACCCGTTGCCGGAGAACGAGGCCGGGCATCCCGACGCTCGCCCCGACCCCGCCGAGGCGGAGGCGGCCCTCAGGCTGGCCCTGGTCGCGATGACCGAGGCACAGCGCCGCATCGAGCGCCAGGAGAAGCGCATCCGCGAGCTTGAGAGCCTGTCGGTGACCGACGAACTGACCGGCCTGCTCAATCGCCGCGGCTTCGACATGCACCTCACGAAGGCCCTGGCGCAGAGCCGGCGCGGCGAGGCGGGCGGCGTCGTGATGATGATCGACCTGGATCGCTTCAAGCAGATCAACGACATCTACGGCCACGCCGCCGGCGACGGCTTCCTGCAGACAGTCGCCGCCGTTCTGAAGGCCGACGTGCGCGAGTGCGACGTTGTGGCGCGGCTCGGAGGCGACGAGTTCGCGGTGCTGATGAGCGACCTCGACCGCGACAACAGCGCCGCCCGCGCCCAGGCGCTGTCGGACCGGCTGAACGCCAACGCGGTCGACTGGCACGGCAGCATCCTGCCGATCTCGGCGAGCGTCGGCTTCGTGAACTACTCGGCGGGCGACACACCGACGGCCGTCCTCGACCGGGCGGACAAGCTGATGTACCTGCAGAAGAACGCGCGCCGCGACAGGGCCGGGCGCGCCAACTGACGGATCTTCCGGAGCCCCGGTTCCGCCGGGTCAGTGGGTTTCGAGGCGCACCACCCAGGGACGCCGGCCATCGACCTCGCCCAGCCCATCCCTGACCGCCCGCGCGCTCTCGGCACTCATCGGGCCCAATGCCACGCGGTGCCACTGCCCGCCCCGGACGCTGGCCGCGAGGATGCTCGGCTCCCGGCCGGCATAGCGCGCCGCCATCAGCTGGGCCCGCTCGGCATCGCGGAACGACCCCAGGATCACCCAACGGTCACCCCCGGAACCCCGCTGGCTCGGAGCCTCGGCCGCGACCGCCGGTGCCGGCATCCGCGCCGCCGCCGGGACTGCAGACGGGGCCGCCGCCGGCCGGGCGGCCCGCACCGGCGCAAGGGCCGCCCAGGAGGTATCGGGCGCCGCCGCCATCACCCTGGTACCGGGCGCCGGCGAGAGCTGGTCCTTGGTCACGATGATCCCGGCAATCGAGACGTGCGGCGGCGCCACCAGGTAGCGGGGCGCGGCGGCAATCTGCCGGGAATCCAGATCGAGGCTTGCCAGATCCAGCGCGTTCGCACCACGCGCCGCCAGCCGGGCCTCGTTCGTCAGCGGGTCGTCGCGGTCGCCGGGATACGTCGCGACCGTCACCGCCGCCGTCCTGCCCTCACCGTTCGGGCCGAAGCCACGACAGAAGGGTTCCCCGAGCACCGGGCGGACCAGCGCGCAGTCCTGGTCCATCGTCGCGGACAGCACATGGTCGGTGGTCGACTTGCCGCTGGCCATGTAGGAGATGCCGGTAAACGCGGTCGAAGCGATGGTAATCGGCAATGGCAGGCAGCCTCCCATCAAGAGCGGGAGTGCCGCCATCACGGCGAATCTGCGCTTCACTACGAATCCCCACCCAATCGACGATTTCCCCGCGCGAATCGTCCGGCATTTGCCGGTCGATGGCAACAGCAATCTTTCCGGCCCCGAACGGGCTGTCAGGCGGACGGGCACGGGGCGGCAATGCGCATCTGCGCTGATCCCGGCGTTTGCGGCTGGCATTCGGTGGTGTATAGGGGTCGATCATGACCCTTGTCACCGATACCAGCTCCCTCGCCGCTCTCTGCGACCGCCTGTCCCGCGAGACCTATGTCGCGGTCGACACCGAGTTCATGCGCGACAAGACCTACTATGCCAAGCTCTGCCTGGTACAACTCGCCGGTGCCGACGAGGCGGCCGCGGTCGACACGCTGGCGCCCGGCCTGGACCTGGCGCCGCTGTTCGAACTGATGGCGAACCCGTCGGTGCTGAAGGTGTTTCACGCCGCGCGGCAGGACGTCGAGATCTTCGTGCATCAGGCCGATGCCGTCCCGGCGCCGCTGTTCGACACGCAGATCGCCGGCATGGTGTGCGGGTTCGGCGACGCCGTCAGCTACGACCGACTGGTCCGCGGCCTGACCGGCGTGAAGCTCGACAAGACCTCCCGCTTCACCGATTGGAGCCACCGGCCGCTCACGCCGAAGCAGGTCGAGTATGCGCTGGCCGACGTTCTCCACCTCCGGCCCGCCTACGAGCGCCTGCACCGTCGCCTCGAGAAGACCGACCGGCTCGCCTGGCTGAGCGAGGAGATGGCGGTCCTGACCGATCCCGCCACCTATCGGATCGTCCCGGAGGAGTCGTGGCGCCGGCTGAAGATCCGCAGCACCAAGCCGAAGTTCCTGGCCGTGCTGCGGGAGATCTCCGCCTGGCGCGAGCGTGAGGCCCAGACCCGTGACGTGCCGCGCAACCGCGTGCTGCGCGACGATGCCCTGGTCGATGTCGCGGCACAGACGCCGCAGACGCCCGAGGACCTGGCCCGCTCGCGGGCCTTCAACCGGGAATCGTCCGGCGGCCGGACGGCGCGGGCGATCCTGGAGGCGGTGGCACGCGCACTGGCCATGCCGAAGGAAGAGTGGCCGAGCCTTCCGGACATGGACGAGGCCCCGCAAGGCCGCCAGCCGGTCGCCGACCTGCTGCGGGTGCTGCTGAAGATCCAGTGCGAGGAGCACGACGTCGCCCCGAAACTGATCGCCAGTTCCGACGACCTCGACGCGATCGCCGCCAGCGACGATGCCGATGTCCCGGCCCTGAAGGGCTGGCGGCGCGAGGTGTTCGGCGATGCCGCCCTCGCCGTGAAGCACGGCCGCCTCGCGATGGTCTTCGATCCCGGCAAAGAGCGGGTCCGGCTGATCGACGTCCCTGCCTGATACGCCCCCTCCCCCGAGGAGTGCTCCCAGGCATCGATATTCCGTACTGTGGAAAACCACAATCCGTGGTCACGGGATAGTTATTGTTTGCTTAATGGTTGTTCATGAAGATGGCTACCGCCGTCTGATGTGAACGAGGCCCCGATGCGCAAGCTCTCATTGATCGCCTTCCGGATCCCGGCGATCATCATTTCTGTTGCGCTGGTCAGTATCTTCGCTGCCGCCGGGGTTTCCCTGCATCTGCTGTCGGATTCCTACCGGACCCAGACCGAGCGCGCACTGCGCCAGTTCGGCGAGATCGAGGCGAAGTCGCTCAGGGACTATCTCGGCACCATCGAACGCGACCTCGTTCTGCTGGCGCGTAACGAACTGACGGCGACGGCCCTGAAGGAACTCGCGGCTGCCTATGCGGCACTTCCCACTGCCAAGGATGCCCTCCAGAAACTGTACATCACCGACAACCCGCATCCGACCGGCCAGAAGGAAAAGCTCGACGCGGCTCCCGATGGATCGGCGTACAGCAAGCTGCACGCCCGCTTCCATCCCTGGCTGCGCGAGTTCCTGCAGACCGGCGGCTACTACGACATCTTCCTGTTCAACCCGTCCGGCGACCTCGTCTACACGGTCTTCAAGGAACTCGACTACGCGACCAACATGAACACCGGGCAATGGAGGGACACCGACCTCGCACGCGCCTTCAAGGCCGGACTTGCCGGAAAGCCGGGACAGTTCAGCTTCTTCGACTTCAAGGCCTATGCGCCAAGTCACGGCGCTCCGGCGTCGTTCATCTCGACGCCGATCGTCGAGAACGGCCGGACCATCGGAGTGCTGGCGTTCCAGATGCCGGTCGACCGGCTGAACGAGATCGTCGGCGCGGGCGGCGGTATCGGCCGGACCGGCGACGCGGTGCTGGTCGGCACCGACGGTCTGTTCCGGACCGACACCCCCCGCACCGACATCAACGACATCCTGCAGACCCGCTACAGCGGCCGCGACCTGTCGACGGTCGGCGAGGACACCGTCGTCTGGACCGACGCCGGACAGACGCTGGCCGGACGCGCAATCGGCTTCGGCGGCGTCCGCTACGTCATGTTGGCGCGCGTCGACACCGCTGAGATCCAGGCCCCTCTCGACGAAGCCCTGTGGTGGGTGCTCGTCCTCGGCGCCGCGACCGTCGTCGTCGTCGCCCTCGGCTCGCTGCTGCTGGGCCGCTCGATCTCGCGGCCACTGACCCGGTTGACCGGCGACATGCAGCGGATCGCCACCGGCGACCTCACAATCGACGTCACCGGCGCCGCCCGGCACGACGAGATCGGCGCCATGGCGCGCGCCCTGGCGGTGTTCAAGGACTCGATGGCGCAGGCCCGCCATCTCACGCTCGAGCAGGAGCGCCTCAAGGAGGCGGCGGTCGCGGCCCAGCGGGAGGCGCTGCAGAAAATGGCCGACACGATCGAGCGCGAGGCCGGCAGCGCCGTCGAACAGGTCGCACTGCAGACCAGGCAGATGGATCAGCAGGCCACCTCGATGGCGACTTCAGCCCAGGAGGTGGGCCTGAACTCCAACACCGTCGCATCGGCCGCACAGCAGTCCCTGGCGAGCGCGGAGACCGTGGCTTCGGCCACCGAGGAACTGGCTGCATCGATCCAGGAGATCACGGCCCGGGTCGCCGAGGCCACCGAGGTAACCCGTTCGGCAGTCGTCTCCGGACGCGAATCGCAAGTGGCGATCAATTCGCTGTCGTCCGCAGCGGACAAGATCGGCGAGATCGCCTCGCTGATCAACGCCATCGCCGAACAGACCAACCTGCTGGCGCTCAACGCCACGATCGAGGCGGCAAGGGCCGGCGACGCCGGCAAGGGTTTTGCGGTCGTCGCATCGGAAGTGAAGAGCCTCGCCAACCAGACCGCCAAGGCGACCGGTGACATCTCGGCGCAGATCCGCGGCGTGCAGGAGGCGACCGAAGCCTCGGTCGCGAACGTCCGTCGCATGATCGATCGCATCGACGAGGTCGACCAGATCGCCGCGACCATCGCCGCCGCCATGGAGGAGCAACAGGCCACCACCATGGAGATCTCCCGCAGCGTCGGCGAGTCGGCATCGGCGGCGCGTGAGGTGACGGAATCGATCCAGCGCGTCTCCACCGAGGCCGAATCCACCGGCACCCGCGCCACTCAGGTACGCGGCGTGGCGGTCGCGGTCCATGAAGCGATCGAGCACCTCCGGAGCGAAATCGTCCGCTCGGTGCGCACCGCCACATCCGATGTCGACCGGCGCTCGTCGCAGCGCAGCCCGACCGAAGGCGGTTTCCGCCTGGAAGCCGGCGGGCGTTCCGCGGCGGCCCGCAGCATCGACCTGTCCTCCGGCGGCATCCGCCTGGAACCCGTGCCGAGCCTGTCGCTCGCGGTGGGCATGGCGGTGCAGGTCGAAGGCGGGTCGATCGGCCGCCGCAGCGGGACCGTGGCCCGCATCGACGACGGCGTGAGCATCGCGTTCAGCGACTGACCGGCGGCCCGCCAGCCGGTCGTCGCGCGCGCCGGGAGGCGACGGTGATCGGCACGCCGATCGCCGATGACAACGCCGACATCCGTCGGTCGACCACGTCTCCCAGCAGCGACAGGGCCTCGCCCGTCAGCATCAGCGCGTAGTCCCCCTCCGCCTGCTTGATCAGCCGCGTCTTGCGCAGCAGGTTGGTCGCCCCGCCGGACAATGTCAGACCGAGCCGCAGGGCATGCCCGACCTGGATCGCCAGGGCGCGCCGGGCCGGGTCGAGCAGCGCCTCGACGGCCTTGGCGGCCGGCAGGTCGGCGTGGCCGACGTAGCGCACCAGGATGCCATAGGCCAGGAACACCCGGTCGGCGTGGTCGAGACCCGCCACCGGCAGCCGCAGCACCCTCAGGAACGCGTGCTCGCCGCGGTAGCTCGGATGCTCGGACCAGGCGACGTCGCTCAACATGCACAGCGCCCTGATCAGCCGCGCGTCGCGATCGGCGAGGGTCGGGAACAGCGGCCCGAGCCATGCGTACACGGTGTCGGCGTGCGGCGCGAAGCGATTGGTCTCGCGGGCGATCTCCTCGGCCGCCATCAGCAGCGGGTCCATCGCCCGCTCGGCCTCGGTCAGCCTGTCGTACAGGCAGCCCTCACGCAGCCCGAAGGCCGAGAACACCACCCGTGCCGGCCGGCCGCGCAACAGCACCCGCTGCAACACCAGGGCCGCGGTCGGGATCGAGTCGCCGCGCCGCCGCGACACCCCCGGCACGCTGCGCATCGCCTTCTTCGACACATGGGTCAGCGAGTCCAGATAGGCCCCCAGCGCGCCGCATTCGACGGTGTAGCCGTGGATCACCTCGATCGGATAGGCGGCGCGGACCATGTGCGCGCGCGCTATGCTCCGCCATGCGCCGCCGACGGCGTAAAGGGTGCGGCCCTGCATGCGCGGCAGCCAGTCGGCGGTGTCGAGGTGACGGTCGATAGCGGCGATCAGGCCCCGGCGCTGGCCGGGCGCCGCCTCGCCGATCCGCAGGGGGCCGAGCGGCATGGTCGCATGGGCTCCCAGCCGCCGCTCGCTGACGTCGATCAGTTCCAGGCTGCCGCCGCCGAGGTCGCCGACCACGCCGTCGGCCTCCGGGAAGCCGCTGAGAACCCCCAGGGCCGACAGCCGCGCTTCCTCGTCGCCGCTGATCACGTCCACCGGATGGCCGATGCGGCGCTCGAGCTCCGCCACGAAGCCCGGGCCGTTGGATGCGTCGCGTACCGCCGACGTCGCCACCACGTCGAGATGGCGAACCCGCATGGCACGGGCGATCTGGCCGAAGCGATCGATGTTCACCAGGGCGGACGCCATGCCTTCGACCGGCAGGTTGCCCGTCTCCGCCAGGCCACGGCCGAGACCGCACAGCGCCTTCTCGTTGAACACCGGGATCGGCGACCGGCCGGCGTGGTCATAGACCACCAGGCGGACCGAGTTCGAGCCGATGTCGAGCACACCGACCCGCTGACCACGGACCGGCTCGCGGGTTCCTCGCCCCTCGCGATGCAGCACGCCGGCCCCGGTCACTCGGCCTCGCGCAGCGTCCGCGGCACGTCACCGCCACGCCGGAGCGCACTGCCGCGGCCGGACAGGCTGGGGTTGGTCATGAAATAGGTATGGGCCGAAAAGTCGTCGTCGGAATGCGGCACGCGCTCGTACTGCCCTTCGCTGGTCAGGATCCAGCTGTTGGTCCGGTCCTTCAGGTTGGCGACCATGATCTGGTCGAGAACCTGGCGATGCACCGTCGGGTTCTCGATCGGTACCAGATGCTCCACCCGGCGCAGCAGGTTGCGCTGCATCCAGTCGGCGGAGGAGATGTAGACCTTGGCGTGGTCGGAGGGAAGCTTGTGGCCGTCGCCGAACACCACGATCCGGGAATGCTCCAGGAATCGCCCGACGATCGACTTGACCCGGATCGTTTCCGACAGCCCCGGTACGCCGGGGCGCAGGCAGCAGATGCCGCGAATCACCAGGTCGATGAGCACGCCGGCCTGGCTGGCCGCGTACAGCGCGTCGATGATCGCCGGGTCGACCAGCTGGTTCATCTTCGCCCAGATCGCGGCCGGCCGGCCGGCCCGGGCGTGCTCGATCTCGGCGCGGATGCCCTCGACCAGCCGGTTGTGCAGGGTCAGCGGCGAGATCGCCAGCTTCTCCATGGTGTCCGGCGTGGCATAGCCGGTCATGTAGTTGAACATCCGCGAGGCGTCGCGGCACAGCGCCGGATCGCAGGTGAAGAACGACAGGTCGGTGTAGATCTTGGCGGTGATCGGGTGATAGTTGCCGGTCCCGAAATGCACGTAGTTGCGCAGTCCCGCGCCCTCGCGCCGGACCACCAGCGACACCTTGGCGTGGGTCTTCAGATTCATGAAGCCGTAGACCACCTGCACGCCGGCGCGCTCCAGGTCGCGTGACAGCCTGATATTGGCCTCCTCGTCGAACCGCGCCTTGATCTCCACCATCGCGGTGACCGACTTCCCGCCCTCGGCCGCCTCGATCAACGCCTTGACGATGGGGCTGTCCTTGGAGGTCCGGTACAGCGTCTGCTTGATCGCGATCACCGACGGATCGGACGCCGCCTGGCGCAGGAACTGAACGACGACGTCGAAGCTCTCATAGGGGTGGTGGACGATGATGTCCTTGGTGCGGATCGCCGCGAAGCAGTCGCCGCCGAAGTCGCGGATGCGTTCCGGAAAGCGGGCGTTGAACGGCGGCCACAGCAGGTCCGGGCGCTCCGAGACGATGAGCTGCGACAGGTCGGCGAGGCCGACCATCTCCTCCAGCGCGAACACATCCTCGCGGGCCACCTTCAACTCGCCGACGACCAGCTGCTGCAGCGGGTCCGGCATCGACAGGTCGACCGCCAGACGGATCACGTTGCCGCGCCGGCGCGCCTTCAGCGCCGTCTCGAACGACAGCACGAGGTCCTCGGCCTCCTCGTCGATCTCCATCTCGCTGTCGCGGATGACCCGGAAGACGCCCTGGCCGGTGACCCGGTAGCTCGGGAACAGCCGGTCGACGAACAGCAGGATGACCTGCTCGATCGGGATGAAGCGGATCACCTCCCCCGGCAGCCGCACGAAGCGGCCGACCTGCTGCGGCAGCTGGATCATGCCCTGCATCTCGGCCGCACCGGAGGCGGCACGCAGCTGCATGGCAAGGCAGAGCCCCTTGTTCGGGATGAACGGGAATGGGTGCGCCGGATCGATCGCCAGCGGCGTCAGCACCGGGTAGATCTGCTCGCTGAAGTGATTGGCCAGCCAGACGAGGTCGTCACGGTCGAGTTCGCTGCCGTCCACAAGGTGGAACCCGACATCCTTCAGGGCCTTTCGCAGCGACCGCATCGCCACCTGCTGGTCGGCCATCAGCCGGGACGCTTCCTCGGTGATCGCGCTCAGCTGCTGCCCGGGGGACAGGCCGTCGTCGCTGGCCGTGGTGATGCCGGCCGCCACCATGCCCTTCAGCCCGGCGACCCGTACCATGTAGAACTCGTCGAGGTTCGACGCCGATATCGCGACGAAGCGCAGGCGCTCGAGCAGCGGGTTCTTCGGGTTCAGCGATTCCTCGAGCACCCGCGTGTTGAATGCCAGCCACGAGATCTCGCGGTTGATGTAGCGCTTCGGGTTGTCGGCGGCGATCGGCACCGGCGGGCGGGCCAGCGTCGGCGGTGCCGCGCCGGCGGCTTCGACCGGTGCCACGGGCCGCTTTCGCGGGGTCCGCCGCGGGGCACCGGTGCCGGTGGCGTTCGGGTCGCCAAGCTTGTCGGTCGCCTCGGTCACGGCTCGCCTCCTCCGTCAAGCGGCGTCGGTCGACGCCTCGCTCCCGGGGTGTACCCCACGGTCCGTGACAGATGCATGACGGACCGTGGGATGCGGTCAGAGCGTGCCCGGGAAGGCACCCCCGTCCATCAGCAGGTTCTGCCCGGTGATGAACCCGGCATGCGCGCTGCACAGGAACGCGCAGGCCGCACCGAACTCCTCCGAGGTGCCGAAGCGGCCGGCCGGATTGCGTTCGGCCTGCTGCTTCGCGAAGGTCTCGTATGCCACGCCGGCCTTTTCGGCCTGCAGCCTCATGTTGCCGCGCAGCCGGTCGGTGTCGAATGGACCGGGCAGCAGGCCGTTGATCGTCACGTTGTGGCGCACGGTCTCGCGCGCCACGCCGGCGGTGAACCCGGTCAGGCCGGTGCGGGCACCGTTCGACAGCCCGAGGACCGGAATCGGCGCCTTCACCGCACCGGAGGTGATGTTGACGATCCGCCCGAACTTGCGCTCGATCATGCCGTCGACGGTCAGCCGGATCAGTTCGATCGCGGTCAGCATGTTGGCGTTCAGCGCCTTCTGCCAGTCCTCGATCGTCCAGTCGCGGAAATTGCCCGGCGGCGGGCCGCCGGCATTGTTGATCAGGATGTCGATTGGCCCGGCGGCATCCAGCACCTCGGCCCGGCCGGCCGGCGTGGTGATGTCGCAGGCGATGGCGGTCACCTTGACGCCGGTGGCCTCGCGGATCTCGGCGGCGGTGGCATCGAGCGTCTCCTTGGTGCGGGCGTTGATCACCAGGTCGACACCCTCGCGGGCAAGCGCCATCGCGCAACCCTTGCCGAGTCCCTTGCTGGCGGCGCAGACGATCGCCTTCCTGCCCTTGAGTCCGAGATCCATGCGCGTTTACTCCCCTTGATCCTGATCGTCTTCGGCGAGCGCCCGCTTCGCCAGCGCCCGATCAACCCTGCGCCCCTCGGCCAGGGCCAGCCGGTCGATACGATAGACCAGCCGGTCCGCGGCGGCGAAGGACCGCTCCATGCGCGCCACCAGGTAGGCGACGACATCCTCGCGCACGGCAACCTGACGATCCGCGAAATGCTTGGCCAGGACGCCGGCCAGGAGAACCTCGTCGGGGCCGCCGACAGCCGCGACCGGCAGGGTCGCCAGCCGCGACGCCAGATCCGGCAGCCCGAATTCGAGCCGCGCCGGTGCCGTGCGCGACAGGATAAGCACAGAACCCCCGCGTTCCGCCACCGTGTTGTACAGATGCAGCAGGGCCTGCGGCTGCAGCAGCCCGGTGAGGTCGTCGACCACGGCGTGGGTCGCGGCGCCGAGCAGGTCGGGCACCTGCTGCACCGTCAGCGCCGCGGCGTCGAGCGCGACCGCGCCGCTCGCCTGCCGCCACACCGCCCCGAGATGGGTCTTGCCGCATCCCGGCGGCCCGACGATGGCAAGCCCCCGCAGCGGCGCCGGCCAGTCCGGCCAGCGGTCGATCCAGGCGGCCGCCTCGGCGTTGCACGCCGACACCAGGAAATCGCTGCGACCAAGGGCCGGACGGTGGCCGAGGTCAAGCACCAACTGTGCCGCCGTCATCGCGACGACCCGTCGCTTCGGTCCGCGGGTGCGTCGTCATCGGGCAGCGAAAATCCGTGCCGATGCAGCGGGCTGGCGAGGTACTGCGACAGCGCGAACCGCACCAGCACGCCGATGACCGCGGCGGCGGGAACCGCCAGCAGCACGCCCACGAAGCCGAACAGCGCGCCGCCGGCGAGCAGCCCGAAGATCACCCAAACCGGATGCAGCCCGACGGCATCGCCGACCAGGTTGGGGGTGAGGAAGTTGCCCTCGATGAGCTGCCCGGCCACGAACACGCCGGCGACCACCGCCACCGGCTGCCAGCTGTCGAACTGTGCCAGCGCCAGCCCGACGCTGAGCACGCCGCCGATGAACGCGCCGACGAACGGAACGAAGGAGATCAGGCCGGAGAACAGCCCGATCACCAGGCCGAAGTCGAGGCCGGCGAAAGACAGCCCGGCGGCGTAGAAGACACCGAGAATGAGGCAGACCATGCCCTGGCCGCGCACGAAGGCCGCCAGCGTCCGGTCGACGGCGTCGACCTGGGTGCGGATCGTCGCCGCCTGGGCGCGCGGCAGCCAGCCGTCGACCGTGGCCACCATGCGGTCCCAGTCGCGCAGCAGGTAGAACGACACGATCGGCGTGATCAGCAGCAGCGACAGCAGGTTGGCGATGGCGAAGCCGCCGCTGATGACCTGCCCGACCAGCCCGCCGACCCAGCTGACCAGGTCGCCGGTCATGCCGCTCACCTTGTCGATGGCCTCGCGCGGATCCAGGCCCTCGTTGAAGCGCTCGAGCAGCGGGCCGAGCCGGTTCCGCGCCATTTCGACATAGCCTGGCAGCGCGGTGGCCAGCTTTTCGACCTGGGTCTGCAGCAGCGGGATCAGCAGCAGCAGCATCCCGATGGCCACGGCGAAGAAGCCGAACAGCACCAGGAAGGTGGCGAGGCCGCGGCCGATCCGGATCCGCTCCAGACGGTCGACGACGGGGTCGAGGAGGTAGGCGACCGCCATGCCGGCGACGAACGGAACCAGCACGTCGCGCAGGACATACAGCCCGAAGACGACGGCCACCAGCAGCGCCGCCCAGAACACCCCGCGCTCGCGCCGGGTCATCGGACCAGCGCCGCCGTCACTGCGTGACCGTCACGGGCGGCGCGGTGGACGGCCCGATGATGACCGTGTCGGAGGTGCCATAGGCCGGGGCCGGAGCGTAGGCGGGTCCGGAGCTGCCGGAAGCCCCGCCGGGTGCGCCGCCGACCGGAAGGCCCGGAGCCGGAGCCGATGCCGCAGGCGTCGGCATCGGCTGCCCGCGCTGCTTGAGGATATAGTCGCCATCGCCGGGGAGCAGCTCCAGGTCGCGCTGTGCCAGTGCCAGGCGGAACTGCTCCGCGTCGCCGTTCACCCAGACGTCGATCAGCGCCTCACGCTTCATCAGGTGGAGCACCTGGTACCGGGCGACGATCGACAGGCCCTCCAGCGTCTCGCGCACGGTCAGCCAGCGCTTCAGCGAATCGATCGGCACGGTCGCGGTGATCCGCGACTCGAAGCCCGGCCGGATCAGATTGTCCTGCTTCCAGGCCTCCTCGACCATCGCCACGGTGCGCGAGACCGCCGGCGCCAGACGCCTGGTCTCGTCGAGGTCGCCGGCGCCGGTCACCGTCTCCACCAGGGTGCGGTCGGTGCCGCTCGGGCCGATCCGCTGCACCGACAGCTCGATCGCGTTTCCGGCGCGCGGCCGCGCCCTGGCGATCACCGCGTCGCGGGCGCCATAGCGCTCGGCGATCTTCGTCAGCGCCGCCGCGTCGCCGGCCGCCGCCTGCTCCGGCGGCAGGTCGCGGATGTCCGCGACGTCGCCATACGGCACCACCACGGGAACCAGGCCGCCCGGCGGCGGCAACTCGGACCAGGCGGCGCGCCAGGGATTCGGCTCGCGCCACAGCACCGGCTCGCCCCCGGTCTCGTATATCGGGATCACCAGCACCGGCAGGCTGCGGGTCTCGGCGTAGGGCGCCCCAGAGGCCCGCAGTCGCGAACGCACCGCGGCCGGATCGAAGGCCACGGTCAGATCGGCGATCCAGCGTACCGCCGAGCTGCGCTCGCCGGCAACCTCGAACCCGAGGACCATGCGTTGCAGCTCGGCGTCCGTCGGCTCCGGCACCTGCCGGGTCTGCGCCGCCGGAACCAGCCGCGCCACCAGCCGCTGGAACGCCAGGCGACGCCCCTGGGCGATCGCTCGATCGCGCGCGGTCGGCGCGGTCTCCGCGGTGGCGTCGACAGGCACATTGGCAACGGTGAACAGGTCGGCGTCGGCGGTCGCCGAGGGGGCGGCCGACACGAGCGCGAGCGCCGCGACCGCCAGTACGCGCAGCAGGCCCGGGAGTTCGCGCCGCAAGGTATGTCGCATCGTCATTCGATCCACTTGCCGCTTGCGGGGAGCGACGGCACCGCGGCATATACCGCGATCCGGGCGCCACCGAGGCACCGCCCGTCAGCCCGGCCTTATACCGCAGCCCGGCGGAGGACACCATAAGCCCCCCCGATCGCACCAACACTCCCCTCACCTACCGTGACGCCGGCGTCGACATCGACGCGGGCGAGGCGCTGGTCGAGGCCATCAAGCCGCTGGCCGCCTCCACCCGCCGCCCCGGCGCCGACGCCGATCTCGGCGGCTTCGGCGGGCTGTTCGACCTGAAGGCCGCCGGCTTCAAGGATCCGGTCCTGGTCGCCGCGACCGACGGCGTCGGCACCAAGCTCAGGGTCGCGATCGATGCCGGCCGGCACGACGGCGTCGGCATCGACCTAGTCGCGATGTGCGTCAACGACCTGGTGGTCCAGGGCGCGCAGCCGGTGATGTTCCTGGACTATTACGCGACCGGCAAGCTGGAGGTCGCGGTCGCCCGCGACGTGGTCGCCGGCATCGCCGAGGGCTGCCGGCAGGCAGGCTGCGCGCTGGTCGGCGGCGAGACCGCCGAAATGCCCGGCATGTACCGCGCCGGCGACTACGACCTCGCGGGTTTCGCGGTCGGCGCCGCCGAGCGCGAGGCGATCCTGTCCCGCGACCGGGTCCGCGACGGCGACGTCGTGCTCGCCCTGCCGTCGTCCGGCGTGCATTCCAACGGGTTCTCCCTGGTGCGCCGGATCGTCGAGCGCAGCGGTCTCGCCTGGGACGCGCCGGCGCCGTTCGAACCCGAGCGCACGCTCGCCGATGCGCTGCTGCAACCGACCAGGATCTACGTGAAGTCGTGCCTGGCTGCGATCGCCGCCGGCGGCGTGACCGCCTTCGCCCACATCACCGGCGGCGGCCTGATCGAGAATCCGCCGCGGGTCTACGGCGCGGACCTGGCGATGCGCATCGATCTCGGCTCCTGGCGCCTGCCGCCGGTGTTCCGCTGGCTGGCCGCCACGGGCGGTGTGGAGCCGCGCGAGATGCTGCGGACCTTCAACTGCGGACTCGGCATGCTCGTCGTCGTCGAGGCCGGACGCGCCGACGCCGTGCGCGGGGCCCTGGCCGCCGCCGGCGAGCAGCCGCTGACCGTCGGCCGGATCGAGAAGCGGACCGCCGACGCGGTGATGTTCGACGGCCTGTCCGGCGCCTGGCTGGCATGACCATCCCGGCCATGGGGGGGCGCAAGCGCGTCGGCGTGCTGATCTCCGGGCGCGGCAGCAACCTGCAGGCCCTGCTCGATGCCGCCGCCCGGCCCGGCTATCCGGCGGAAATTGCCCTGGTGATCTCGAACCGGGCCGGTGCCTACGGCCTGGAACGCGCGCGCGCCGCCGGGGTGGCGACCGCCGTCATCGACCACAAGGCCTTTGCCGGCCGCGCCGCCTTCGACGCCGCGATCGACGCGGCACTGCGCGAGGCGGGGTGCGATCTGATCTGCCTCGCCGGCTTCATGCGGATCTTCACGCCGGACTTCGTGAACCGCTGGCCGAACCGGATCCTCAACGTCCACCCATCGCTGCTGCCGTCCTTCACCGGCCTGCACGTGCAGCGCCGGGCCATCGAGGCCGGCGCCACCATCGCCGGCTGCACGGTGCACATCGTCACCGCCGACCTCGATTCCGGTCCGATCCTGGCGCAGGCAGCGGTGCCGGTGCTGGCCGAGGATGACGAGGCCAGCCTGTCGGCGCGCATCCTGCAGCAGGAGCACAGGCTGTACCCGGCGGCGCTGGCCTGGCTGGCCGAAGGGCGGGTGCGGGTGATCGGCAACCGGGCCATGGTGGATGGCGCGGGCGCGTCCGGCGTCCTTGTGTCGCCGCTCCTGGAAGAGCCTTGAGCGGCGCCCGGGCTTCGCTGTAATAACCCTGATCAGTCGTTTCGCCGGGAGGGCAGCATGGCCGTCGAAGACCGTTTCCCCGAGTTGACCCGAGAGCACCGCGCGATCTGGAGCGGGTTCATCACCTTCGCCCAGATCTCGACGGTGGCCTGCATCGGCATCGTCGCGCTCCTGGCGATGTTCGTAGCCTGAGCGCGATACCGGACAGGGCATGAATAGGGCCGGCCCGGGACCGGGCCAGCTCAAACCGTTTCGGGCACGCTGCGTCGACAGGACAAATGCCTCGCGGGGCGAGCGCTTGCGTTGAAGACAAAGCTCGGTTCAGTCGTGCCGGCCCGCGTTCTCCGAACGGCTTATCCCCTTACGCCTGCAGCCATGTCTCGAGGGAGTCGGCCCGGGGCAACCCGCCGGCATGGACGACTTTCCCGTCGACGACGATTCCCGGCGTCGACGCGATGCCGAACTTCGCGATCTCGGCATAGTCGGTGATCTTCTCGACCTTGACGTCGATGCCGAGCTTGACGGCGGCGTCCTTCACCATCGTTTCCACGGCTTCGCAGCGCCTGCAGCCGGGGCCGAGCACCTTTACGTCCTTCATCGTGCGATCTCCTCGTGCATCTCAGTGAAACAGCATGTTGAACAGGAAGCCGACGGCGAGAATGCCGGCGCCGACGACGCCGACGAACACCGCGATCAGGCGAAGCGTCAGGACCTTGCGCAGGATGATCATCTCCGGCAGCGACAGGGCGATCACCGACATCATGAAGGCGAGCGTCGTGCCGAGCGCCGCGCCCTTGCCCAGCAGCGCCTCGACGATCGGGATGACGCCGGCCGCATTGGTGTACATGGGGATGCCGATCAGCACCGCCGCCGGGACGGACCACCAGGCATCCGCCCCCATGATCCGGACCATCAGGTCGGCCGGCACATAGCCGTGGATCAGTGCGCCGGCGGCGATGCCGGCAATGATCCAGATCCAGACCCGACCGACGATGTCCTTGACGGCCTCGATGCCGAGCCGGATGCGGTCCACCAGGGTGAGCCGTTCGTCCGGTATCACCGTTGCTCCACCGGCGTGGATGTCCTTCACCCAGTCCTGCAGCCAGTCCTCGAGGTTCAGGCGGCCGATCACCCAGCCGGCGACGATGGCGACGGCCAGCCCGAAGCCGAGATAGGTGACAGCCACCTTCCAGCCGACCAGGCCGAACAGCAGTCCCAGCGCCACTTCGTTGACCATGGGGGCTGCGATAAGGAAGGAGAAGGTGACGCCGAGCGGGACCCCCGCGGAGACGAAGCCGATGAACAGCGGCACCGCCGAGCAGGAACAGAACGGCGTGAGGACGCCGAGGCCGGCGGCCGAGATATTGCCGAGTCCTTCGCGTCTGCCTGCCAGAAGGGCGCGGGTCTTCTCCGGCGAAAAGTAGCTGCGCACCACGCCCATCGCGAAAACGATGAGCGTCAGGAGGAGGATGACCTTCGGCGTGTCGTAGAAGAAGAAGGCCAGCGCTTCGCCAAGATGGCTTGCCCGATCGACAGGCAGCTGCGCGACCACCCATTCCGAGGCTGGGATGAGTTGGCTATAGACCAGCCCCCAAAGGACGAGGGCCATGCCGAGGCTGCCGAGCCATGTCCAGGTGGCCGGCGGCCTCGGCTGGTCGCTGCGGATCGTGACCGTCTCGGCACGCATGCCGCGACCCTTCTTTCAATGTCCGTTGCCGCGGACATTGGACCGACGGTTTGCGCGGCGCATTGCGGCAGATCAGGATTCGCAGCCATGGCGCATCGCGGCGCCGCCGCCTCGGCTCATGGCACCACCGCGTCGGGCCCATCCATAGAAACGAAAAGGGCCGGCCCCTCGCGGGACCGGCCCTTCGCATTGCCGCGATGCGCAGCGGTCAGCCGGCGATCTCGTTGCCGCTGAAGAACTGCGCGATCTCCTGCGCCGCGGTGTCCGGGGCGTCGGAACCGTGCACGGTGTTCTCGCCGATCGACAGCGCCACTTCCTTGCGGATGGTGCCGGCATCGGCCTTCGCCGGATCGGTGGCGCCCATGACCTCGCGGTACTTGGCGACCGCGCCCTCGCCTTCCAGAACCTGCACGACCACCGGGCCGGAAGTCATGAAGTCGACCAGTTCGCCGAAGAACGGCCGCGCCTTGTGCACGGCGTAGAAGGTCTCGGCCTGCTCGCGGGTCATCCGGATCCGCTTCTGCGCGACGATGCGAAGGCCGGCGGCCTCGATCATGGCGTTGACCTTGCCGGTCAGGTTGCGGGCGGTGGCGTCCGGCTTGATGATGGAGAAGGTGCGCTCGAGGGCCATGATTCTCTCTGTCGATCTTGAGGTTCGGGAGGGCGGCGGCGGTCGCCGAGCCGCCCGGCGCGCGCCTTATACCGACGCCTTCCCGCCCGGGCAAGCCGGCCGACGACGGCCGGCCGCCGTCAGCGCAGTTGCATCGTCACTTCCGGGACGAACAGCACCAGGGCCAGCACCACGAGCTGGATGGCGATGAACGGCAGGAAGCCGCGGAAGATGTCCGGCAGGGTGATGTGCGACGGTGCCACCGACTTCAGGTAGAACGCCGCCGGCCCGAACGGCGGCGACAGGAAGCTGACCTGCATGTTCACGCAGAACAGGATGCCGAACCACACCGCCACGAAGCTGCTGGCCCCGACCAGCCCGCCGGTCAGCCCGAGTTCCTCCACCGGCAGCTTCAGCACGATCGGCAGGAAAACCGGCATCACCAGCAGCACGATGCCGACCCAGTCCATCACGCAGCCGAGGAACAGGAAGATCACCATCATCATCAGCAGCACACCCATGGTCGGCATGTCGAGGCCGACGATCATGTTGGCGACATAGGTCGGCCCGCCTGCGATGGTGTAGGCGCCGGCCAGCGCCGTGGCGCCGAAGGTCACCCAGATGATCGTGCCGGTGGACTTGAAGGTCCGCATCAGCGATTCCTTGCATAGTGCCCAGCTGAACTCCCCGCGGATGACGATCAGCAGCAGCACCGCGACCGCCCCCATGCCGGCCGCCTCGGTGATGCCGGTTATGCCGCCGTAGATCGAGCCCAGCACCACGAACACCACGGCAAGCGGCGCCAGCAGCCCCGGCAGCGCCTTGATCTTGTCGGCGAAGGAGATGTCGTCGCCGCCCTCGGGCAGCGGCGCCTCCTCCGGGTGCATGCGGGTGCGCACAATGATGTAGACGATGTAAAGACCGGCCAGAATGAAGCCCGGAAGGAATGCCGCCTTGAACAGCGCCTGGATCGAGGTCTCGGTCACCAGGCCGTACATGATCAGCACGATCGACGGCGGGATCATGGTGCCGAGCGAGCCGGACGCGCAGATCGTGCCGATCGCCAGGTTCTGGTTGTAGCCGAGGCGAAGCATCTGCGGCAGCGCCACCAGGCCGAGCAGCACCACCTCGCCGCCGATGATTCCGGACATCGCGGCCATGACGATCGCCATGATCGCGGTGACGATGGCGATGCCGCCGCGGGTGCGGCTGAGCCAGACGTTGAGGCTGGTGTACATGTCGCGGGCGATACCGGAGCGTTCGAGCAGGCACGCCATGAAGATGAACAGCGGCACCGAGATGACGACATAGTCGGTGCACAGCCCGTAGATGCGCTGCGCCAGGATGTTCAGTGGCCCGGTCCCGAAGTTGCCGAGCAGCAGGTCGGGGCCGAACTTCAGAAACAGCACCATCACGGCGAGGAAGCCGGAGGCGAAGCCGAGTGGCATGCCGATCGCCAGCAGCACCAGCATGCCGACCAGCAGGATGAGCGAGATCGTTCCGATGTCCATGGCGGCGTCCTGATCGGGAGGGCTAGCGGTTGCGGCGCGGCGGGAGCGCCGTCAGTCCAGCAACTCGTCGGCCGGGTCGTGCGGCCGGCGCGGGCGGTTCCAGTCGTTGATCAGGTTCATCACCATCTGCAGCGCGGTCAGCACCACGATGATCAGGATCAGCGGCTTCATGGTCGCCGGGATCGGCGGGTCGAAGGCGGTGCCGAAAGTCTCCCAGCGCATCAGTTTGGCCCAGGCCTCGTTGAAGCCGCCCCAGACCAGTGCCGCCGCGAAGGCGCAGGTGAACAGCGTCGACAGCACGTCGAACACCCGCTGCAGCCACAGCGGCGACATGTCGTAGAGGATGTAGATGCTGATGTGTCCGCGCTGCTGCATGACGTACAGCCCGGCGAACAGGTAGATCATGCCGGCGACCCAGAGCGACATCTCGTTCACCCACAGGGTGGGCGATTCGAAGATGTAGCGCATGACCACCTCGTAGAAGATGATCGCCACCACGAAGGCGGTCATGAACATCGCCACCCGGCTGATGCCGAGACTGATGCGGTCGATCCAGCCGGTTACCTCGTGCTCGATCATGGCGTCGCCTCCTCGCTCGTCGTCCCGCCGGAATGGCGGGAGCGGGTCCCTCGGGGAACCCGCTCCGCCGAGCCGGATACTCGTCCTACTTCACCAGGCCGAGCTGCTTCAGGAAGGCCATGTGGCTGTCGACCAGCGCACGCGCCTCCGGAGTCTTCTTAGCCCAGCCCTCCCAGGCGCCGAGTGCGGCCTTGCGGAACTCGGCACGATCGGCGGCCGACCAGTCGTGCAGGGTGACGCCCGAGGCGCGCAGCTTGGCCGCGGCCTCGCTGTTCTTGATCTCGAAGGTCATCGCGGTCTGGAACGCCAGCTTCTCCATGGCGACCTTGATGATTCGCTGCAGGTGCTTCGGCAGCGCGTCCCACTTCGCCTTGTTGATCGCCAGGTGATCGGACGGCATCGAGTGGAAGCCCGGATATGTGGCGTGCTTCACCAGGTCGTGCAGGCCGAGGCCGACGTTGTTGGCGAGGCCCGAGGCGTCGGTGCCGTCGATGATCTTGGTCTCGAGCGCCGTGAAGATCTCGGTGAAATCCATCACGATCGGCTTGGCGCCGAGGCTCGCGAAGATCTCGGTCTCCAGCCCCGGCGGCGAGCGGAACTTGAAGTCCTTGAGGTCGGCGATCTTGGTGATCGGCTTGGACGAGGCCAGCGACTCCTGGCCGTACACCCACCAGCCGATCAACTCCATGTCGTACTTGTTGTAGAGCTTGGACGCCGCTTCGAAGCCGCCGTTGTACAGCCAGGCATACTGCTGCCACGGGGTGTCGTAGCCGCCCATGATGTCGCCGACGAACTGGAAGGCCGGGTTCTTGCCGGTCTGGTAGGCGCCGCCGGTCATGTCGCCGTCGAGGATGCCGGTCGCGGCGGCGTCGAAGGTCTCCACCGACTTGACCACCGAGGACGAGTAGAACATCTCGATCTTCAGCTGGCCGTTCGACATGGTCTGGACGTCGTCGACGAACTGCGCCGCGAGCTTGCCGGACACCGTCTCCGGTGCGTAGTGGGTCTGGATGCGCAGGGTATGGGTATCGGCGGCGTGGGCGCCGATACCCAGTCCGGCAACGAGGCCGGCCGCCAGCAGGCCGGTCACGCTCTTGGTGACGAGATTCATAGCATTCCTCCGTGAGTCGAAATGGCTCGCCGTCGTTCGCGGCGAGCGGCCACAACCTGTTCCTCCCACCCGGAGGCGCCGCGGTGGCTTGCGGCCGGCTCCGGTCGGTCTTCGCCCCGGTTGAAGCGCCACCCGGAGGCAGCTGCGTCGAGGTCCAGTTGACGAACGGTAACAGGCGATCCGCGCCGGCCACAAGGCATTAACCAGTTGTCGTAGGATGATCGTACGAACGTGGCTGCCTACCCGGCCTTCTCCCATCCGCCGCCGTCGGTCTGCCGCCAGTAGGTGAGGCTGTGGCCGGCCTCGCGCGCCGCCTTCCAGCGGCCGCGGGCCGCCGCCACCGCGGCGTCGTCGCGACCGTCGAACAGGTCGAACACCCGCTCCCAGGCGCCGAGGTCGGCGGCGGCCACGCCGTCCGTCAGGAACAGGTAGGTGGCGGCGTTGGGGTTCTCCTCAACGGCGGTCAGCCAGACCGGCTGCTCGGCGGCATGGCCGTCGCGCGCCGAGCCGTGCGGCAGCCAGGCGGCTTCCTCATAGGTCCACAGCAACCCGTTCAGCGCCTGCACGCGATCCACGCTGCCGGCCAGCACCACGGCGCGCCGGCCGGCCTGCAGCGTGCGTGCGAGCAGCCTCGGCAGGGCACGCTCGAGCGGCGTCGCGGTCAGGTGGTAGAAGCCGATCTCGGTCACGCGGCCCGGCCCGCCATCGGCGCGCGGCCCGTCAGGCCTTCTCGACGTAGTCGCGCACCAAGCGGTCGAGCGCACGCACCCCGAAGCCGGTGGCGCCCTTCGGGGTGGTCGCACGGTCCTTGCGCGACCACGCCACGCCGGCGATGTCCATGTGCACCCACGGCACCTTGTTGACGAAGCGCTCCAGGAAGCACGCCGCGGTGATCGCCCCGCCCCAGCGCGGGCCGGCGTTCTTCATGTCGGCGATGTCGCTGTCCATCTGCTTGTTGTAGACGTCGCCGAGCGGCATCCGCCACAGCGCCTCGCCGACCGCGTCGCCCGCCGCCTTCAGGGCGTCCGACAGCTTGTCGTCGTTGGCGAAGTAACCGCAGGTCTCCTCCCCCAGCGACACCACCATGGCGCCGGTCAGGGTCGCGAGGTCGACCATGAAGGCCGGCTTGTACTTCTCCTGGGTGTACCAGAGCGCATCCGCCAGCACGAGCCGGCCCTCGGCGTCGGTGTTGATGATCTCGATGGTCTGGCCGGACATCGAGGTGACGACGTCGGACGGCCGCTGGGCGTTGCCGTCCGGCATGTTCTCGACCAGGCCGAGCACGCCGATCACATTGGCGGCGGCCCTGCGCCCGGCCAGCGCCTGCATCAGCCCGGCGACCACGCCGGCGCCACCCATGTCGAACTTCATGTCCTCCATGCCGCCGGCCGGCTTGATGGAGATGCCGCCGGTATCGAAGCACACGCCCTTGCCGACGAAGGCGACCGGCTGGTCGCCCTTGGCGCCGCCGTTCCAGCGCATCACCACCATCTTCGACTCGCGCCGGCTGCCCTGGCCGACGCCCAGCAGGGCGCCCATGCCGAGCTTGCCCATCTCCTTCTCGCCCAGCACCTCGACCTCGACGCCGAGCTTCTTCAGCGCCACGCAGCGCTCCGCAAAGCTCTCCGGGAAGAGCACGTTCGGCGGCTCCGACACCAGGTCGCGGGTGAAGGCGACCCCCTCGGCGATCGCCGCCTCGACATCGTAGAGCTTCTTCGCCTCGGCATGGCGGCCGACGGCGATGGTCAGCTTCTCCAGGCTCGGCAGGTCGTCCTTCTTCATGGTCGTGCGGTATTTGTCGAACCGATAGGACCGCAGCGCGGCACCGAGCGCCACCTGCGCCGCCCGCGCGGCACACCCGTCGTCATCGCGGTCCATGAGCACCGTCGCCTCCTTCTCGCCGGACTGCGCGAGGGCGGCGTAGATGCCGCCGCCGGCTGCCTCCGCGAAGGACTGGTCGAGCTTCTCCGGATCGCCCAGCCCGTAGAGCAGCACGCGGCCGCCGTCGGTGAACACGGTCAGGGACTGGTGTGCCTTGCCGGTGAAGCGCGAGCCGGCGATCGCCTTGCTCAGCAGGCCGCCGGTTTCCGCGTCGATCGCCGCCGCGGATGGCGACAACTTGCCGCCTTCCATCACGGAGGCCACGGTCGCGCCCTTCTTCGGGCGGCCGAGCTTGGCAAAGGCGATCTTCATCAGTGGCTCCTCGAATATCGGGTCGTCGGGTTGCGGGCGGGCCGTCTTTGGGGTAGCCGTCGGCGTCAGGCGCTGTCAACGGCCTCCGGGTGCCGTTATCATGCGCCCTTCCGCCCTTCGACGCGAGCCTGGGACCGGAGACGGCATGCGCATCATCCGTTACCTGTCCGGACAGATCGTGACCGCGATGGTGTTCATCGTGGTCTCGATGACCTGCGTGATCTGGCTCTCGCAGTCGCTGCGGTTCGTCGACCTGATCGTCAACCGCGGGCTGCCGATCCCGAGCTTCGTCTACCTGACGCTGATGCTGATGCCGACCTGGCTGTCGATCGTGCTGCCGATCGCCGCCTTCGCCGGCACGCTGTTCGTCTACAACAAGCTGACCAACGACCGCGAGCTCATCGTGCTGTCGGCCGCCGGGCTCAGCCCGCTGCGCCTGGCGGTCCCGGCCCTGGTGGTTGCCGTCGGCACCACGGTGCTGACCTACCTGATGACGCTGTACCTGGTGCCGATGAGCTACCGCGGCTTCAAGGAACTGCAGTTTCAGATCCGGCACAACTTCGACCACCTGATCCTGCGCGAGGGCGAGTTCCGCGCGATCGGCGACGGCCTGACGGTCTATGTCCGGGCCCGGGAGGACGAGGGGCAGCTGGCCGGCATCGTCGTGCACGACCAGAGCGATCCCAAGCGCACCATGACCCTGGTCGCCGAGCGCGGCGCGCTGGTCACCACGCCCGAGGGACCGCGCGTCGTCATGGCGCATGGCTCGCGCCAGGAGCGCGACACCGAGACCGGGCGGGTCAACGTGCTGTACTTCGATCGCTACACCGTGGATCTCGGGGCGATGCGGGAAGAGGTCCAGCGCACCATCCGCGACCAGAACGAGCTGTTCGTGCACGATTTGCTGAATCCGACCCCGAACATCACCGATCCGCGGAACTTCGACGAGTATGTCGCCGAGGGGCACCAGCGCCTGACCTCGCCACTGCTGGCATTGTCGCTGACGGCGATCGCGCTCGCGGTGCTGCTGTCCGGGGAATTCTCGCGCCGGGGCCAGACGCTGCGGATCGTCACCGCGATCGTTCTGGCCGGATTCGCCGAAGCACTGGGCCTCGGCACGAAATACCTGGCGGCGCGCGATCCCTGGCTGCTCCCGGTGATGTGGCTGGGCGTGCTCGGCCCCTTCTCGGTGGCGCTGCTGACGATGACACGCCGCCGGCTGCGCCGGAGCGCGGCATCGGCAACCGCGGCCGCCTGAGACGATGCGGCTGTCGCTGACCCTCTCGGCGTATTTCGGCCGCCAGTTCATCCTCTGGGTGCTCGGCACCTTCGCGGCGATCCTGGGGATCGTGTTCCTGCTCGACCTCATCGAGCTGATGCGTCGGGGCGCCGGCAAGGAAGGGGCATATTTCGCCCTGCTGGTCGAGATGGCCCTGCTGAAGCTGCCGAACATGGGTCAGCAGATCATGCCGTTTGCCGTCCTCTTCGGCTCGATGCTGGCGTTCACGCGGCTGACCCGGACCAACGAACTGGTGGTGGCCCGCGCCGCCGGCGTGTCGGTCTGGCAGTTCCTGATGCCGGCGGTCGCGGTGGCACTGATGCTGGGCGCCCTCAAGGTCGGCGTGTTCAATCCGGTCGCATCGGTGATGACCGCCCGCTTCAACGCCCTCGAGGACACGGTGCTGCGCAACCGTGCCGACAGTTTCATGTCGGTCGGCAAGGGCGGCCTGTGGATCCGCGAGCGCAGCGACGACGGCCAGCATGTCCTGCATGCTCTCGCCGCCCGGCAGAACGACTCCGAACTCGCCGACGTGCTGGTGATCCGCTTCGGCCATCGCGACGAGTTCATCGACCGCCTGGACGCCCGCCGCGCCCGGCTCGGCTCCGGCTACTGGGAACTCCAGGACGTCGTGGTGACGACGACCAGCGGACGGCCCGAGTACCGCGGCGCGATTCGCATTCCGACGCGGCTGACGATCCAGAACATCCAGGACAGCTTCGCCTCGCCCGAGACGATGTCGTTCTGGGAGCTGCCGGGCTTCATCCGGATCCTGGAGAACGCCGGATTCTCGGCGGTGAAGCACCGGCTGTACTGGCATGCCCAGCTGGCCTCGCCGCTGCTGCTGACCGCCATGGTGCTGATCGCCGCCACCTTCTCGTTGCGGCTCACCCGGCGGGGCGGCACTCTGCTGTGGGCGTCGAGCGGGCTGTTCACCGGATTTCTTCTCTATTTCATGTCGGACATCGTATTCGCACTGGGCCTTTCGGCCCGAATTCCCGAGGTGCTGGCGGCGTGGTCGCCCGCCGCGGTCACCATGCTGCTCGGGATGACGAGCCTCCTGCACCTCGAGGACGGATGACGCCGCAATCAGCCCCGCTGCTCCGAATCCTGGCGGGTTTGGCGTTCCTGGTCGCCGCCTGCATGCCGGCCGCCGCGCAGGACATCGACGTGCAGAACACGCCGGTCCTGCTGCAGGCCGACGAGCTCACCTACAACGAGGACCTCGGCATCGTCACGGCGCGCGGCAATGTCGAGATGAGCCAGGGTCCCCGCCTGCTCATGGCCGACACCGTGACCTACAACCAGAAGGCCGACACGGTCACCGCCAGCGGCAATGTCTCGCTGATGGAGCCGAGCGGCGAGGTCGTCTTCACGGACTACGCCGAGCTTCACGACGAGCTGAAGACAGGTTTCATCGAGAACCTGCGGGCGCTTCTGACCGACGGCTCGCGCCTCGCCGCCAATCGTGCCCGGCGAACGGCCGACGGCCGCAAGGTCATGGACCGCGGGGTCTTCTCGCCCTGCAACCTGTGCAAGGAGGACCCCACCCGCGCGCCGCTCTGGCAGATCAAGGCCGTCCGGGTGATCCACGACGAGGTTGCCAAGGACATCATCTATCATGATGCCACCATGGAGATGTTCGGGTTTCCGGTGCTCTACACCCCGTACATGGCGCACCCGGACCCGACGGTCGAGCGACGCTCCGGTCTCCTGGCGCCGACCCTCGGGGTGTCCGGCGAACTCGGCTTCATCTATGGCCAGCCCTACCACTACGTCATCAATCCGTCGCAGGACCTGACGGTCCAGCCGACCATCTTCAGCGCCGAGGGGGGCGTGCTGCGCGGCGAGTACCGGCAGCGTTTCTCGAATGGCCGCATCAACCTGAAGGGCACGACCGGCTACGTCGACCAGTATGACCAGGCCGACAACGAGACCGGAAAGCGCGGCGTCGAGGCCAGCGCCGACATGGAGGGCCTGTTCTCCCTGAACCGGACCTGGCGGACCGGCTTCGATTTCGAGCAGTCCAGCGACCGCACCTACCTCAAGCGGTTCAGCCTCGGGCACGAGGACGTGCTGACCAGCCGGCTCTACACGGAAGGCTTCCGCGGCCGCAACTACGCCTCGCTCAACGCCTACAAGTGGCAGGACCTTCGGGCCTCGACCGACCCCGACGACACCCCGCTGGTGGCGCCCTTCGCGGAGTACAACTACGTCGGGGAGCCGATGCGGATCGGCGGCCGCCAGACCCTCGACGCCAACCTGCTCTCGCTCAGCCGGGAACGCGGCACCGACAGCCGGCGAGCCTCGGCGGTGCACGGCTGGCAGCTGCCGCACACCACCTCCGGCGGCCAGATGTTCACGGTCGAGAGCCGCGTGCAGACCGACGGCTACTATGCCTCCGACCTGGAGGGCGACACCGGCGACACCGAGACCACCGCCCGGCTGTTCCCGCAGGTCGGCGTCAAGTGGCAGTACCCATGGGCCCGCCGCTCCGGAAACTATTCGCAGGTCATCGAGCCGATCGTCGGCATCGTCGGCAGCCCCAACGGCGGCAACCCCGATGAAATCCCGAACGAGGACAGCCGGTCCTTCGAGTTCGACACCACCAACCTGTTCCGGCTGAACCGCTTCGAGGGCGTGGACCGGGTAACCAGCGGCTCCCGGGTTGATTACGCCCTGCGGACCGGCGTCTACGGCGACGGCGGCGGATCGACGGAGGTGCTGGTCGGCCAGAGCTACCGGTTCTACGGCAGCAGCGCGTTCGAGGAGGGCACCGGCCTCAGCGAGGAACTGTCGGACATCGTCGGCGCCATCACGGTGCGGCCGCGCAACGACTTCGACGTGTCGTACCGGTTCCGGCTCGACAAAGACAACGGCGCGGTGCGCCGCAACGAGCTCGGCTTCGGATACTATCATCCCAGGTTCGCGCTGCTCACCGACTACGTGGCGATCGACGACGCCTCGTCCAGCGACCTCGCCGGTGACCGCGAGCAGATCGAGACCACGCTGAGCGTGAACCTGACGCCGAACTGGAACACCTCGATGAACGCGATCTATGACCTGTCCAATGGGCAGAACGAGTTGCTGCGCGGGCGGATCGGCTTGACCTACACGGACGAATGCCTGCTGTTCGGCGTCGATCTGGAGCAATCGGACATCGAGGACGTCGGCATCGAGGCAGATACCCGGGTCATGTTCAGGATCGTCTTCAAGCATCTCGGCGGCGTCGAGAGTCGCTGACCACGGGTCGCGGCAGCGGCGTGGCCGGCACCGCCTGCGGCTGATATAGTTTCTCCTCACACTCATGGTCTCGGTCGAACGTGATGCAGTCCGCCCTCCGACACGTCTTGTGCGCCGCCGCCCTGATCGCGGTGCAGCCGGTCGCCGTCGTGGCCCCGGCCGCCTTCGCCCCGGCGGCCGCGCAGGAGCAGCAGCGCATCGCCGCGGTGGTGAACGACGAGATCGTATCGATGCGCGACCTGCGCGCCCGCCTGCGGATGGTGATCATCTCCTCGCGCCTGCCGGCGACCGATGAAACCGCGCAACGGATCGCGCCACAGGTGCTGCGCAGCCTGATCGACGAGCAGATCCAGCTGCAGGAGGCCAAGCGCCTGAACGTCGCGGTCACCGATCAGGAGATGGCGCGCGCCCGCAGCGGCGTGGAGGAGCGCAACGGCCTGAAGCCCGGGCAGTTCGAGGAGTTCGTCCGGCAGCTCGGTGTCGACCCCGAGACGGTCGAACGGCAGCTGCAGGCCCAGGTCGCCTGGGCGAAGCTGGTGCGCCGCCGCTTCGGCAACGACGTCAACGTCAGCCAGGAGGAAGTGACCGAGGTTCTGACACGGATGGCGGCGGACGCCGGCAAGACCCAGAAGCGGATCTCCGAGATCGTGCTGCCCGTGGACGATGCGGCCACCGAGGATCAGGTCCAGCAACTCGCGACACGGATCGTCGAACAACTTCGAGGCGGCGCGAACTTCGCGGCGGTGGCCCGGCAGTTCTCCGCCTCGGCGAATGCCGCCATTGGCGGCGACATCGGCTGGGTGCTGCCGGAGCGGATGGCCCCGGAGGTCGCCGAAGTGGTCGGCAGGTTGCAGACCGGCCAGATTTCGGACCCCGTCCGCACCGTGTTCGGCTTCAACATCGTTCAGGTCGTGGACTCCCGGGTGATCGCCGAGGCGGACCCGATGACGGCGACCGTCGATCTCAAGCAATTGTTCCTGCCGGTGCCGCCGAACGCCGCGGACGAGGCCCGGCAGTCGCAGCGCACGCTGCTGGAGGCGGTGTCGAGTTCGGTGCAGGCCTGCGACGACTTCAGCGAACTGGCGAAGGAGGTGAAGTCGCCGACGTCGCCGGACCTGGGCGAGATGCGGCTCGGGGAGCTGGCGCCGGCCCTGCGCGAGCGGGTCGCTCCGCTGAAGGCGGGCCAGATCAGCGCTCCGATCGACCTGCCGAACGGTGTGATGATCGTCATGGTCTGCTCGCGCAAGGCGGCGGCGAGCAACCTGCCGAGCCCCGAGCAGATCCGCGCGCAGCTCGAAGCACAGCGTTTCGAGATCCTGGCGCAGCGCTATCTCCGCGACCTCCGGCGCAGCGCCTTCGTCGAGCCGCGCGTCTGAGCCGCCGGATGACCGCTCCGCTGGCCCTGACCCCCGGCGAACCGGCCGGCGTCGGCTGTGAGCTCGCCGCCGACGCCTGGCTGCGGCGCGGCGAGGGCATCCCCGCGTTCCTGCTGATCGACGACCCCGACCGGGTGGCCGCCCGGCTGCGCGCCATCGGCCGCACGGTGCCGATCGAGACGATCGATGCACCCGAGCGTGCCTCGGAATGCTTCGGCGAAGCCCTTCCGGTGCTGGCGCAGCAGTTTCCCGTTCGTGACCGGCCCGGCCACCCCGATCCGGCCAACGGCCGTGCGGTGAGCGATGGCATCGCGCGCGCGGTCGACCTGGTGCGTGCCGGGCAGGCCTCGGCAGTGGTGACCAACCCGATCCAGAAGGAGACGCTGTACCAGGCCGGCTTCGCGTTTCCCGGCCACACCGAGTTCCTCGCACATCTCGCGGGCCCCGGCACGGTGCCGGTCATGCTGCTGGTCGGCGACGAGCTCAAGGTGGTGCCGGTGACCATCCACATCCCGCTCTCCGAGGTTCCGCGACAGCTGACGTCGGACGGCATCGTCACGGTGGGACGCATCACCGCCGAGGCGATGCGCCGCGACTTCGGGATCGCCCGGCCGCGGCTGGCGGTCGCCGGGCTCAACCCGCACGCCGGCGAGGGCGGCGCGCTGGGACGCGAGGACGTGGAGGTCGTGGCGCCGGCCGTGGCGGCGTTGCGGGCCGAGGGCATCGATGCGTTCGGGCCGTTGCCGGCCGACACCATGTTCCACGCCGAGGCCCGCGCCGGATATGACGTGGCGCTGGGCATGTACCACGACCAGGTGCTGGTGCCGTTGAAGACCCTGGACTTCTGGGGCGGGGTGAACGTCACGCTCGGCCTGCCCTTCGTGCGGACCTCGCCGGACCACGGCACCGCGCTGGCGCTGGCCGGCACCGGCCGCGCCCGCCCCGACAGCCTCATCGCCGCGCTCCGGCTGGCCGCCCGCATGGCGGCCCGGCGTGCCGCCGCGGTGGCGGCGTGACCGATCCCGTGGCGGCCCGGGTCGCCGCCCTGCCCCCGCTGCGCGAGGCGATCGCCGCCGCCGGCTTCTCGGCGAAGAAGAGCCTCGGCCAGAACTTCCTGCTCGACATCAACCTGACCCGCCGGATCGCCCGCGCCGCCGGACCGCTCGGCGACGGCACCACGATCGAGGTCGGGCCCGGCCCCGGCGGCCTGACCCGCGCGCTGCTGATCGAGGGTGCCGTCGAACTGGTCGCCATCGAGCGCGATGCCCGCGCCGCGGCGGCGCTCGCGCCGCTGGTCGAGGCGGCGGGCGGTCGGCTGCGCCTGGTCGAAGGCGACGCGCTGGAGGTCGACGCCGCGACGCTCGGCGAACCGCCGCGCCGGATCGTCGCCAACCTGCCCTACAACGTCGCCACCCGGCTGCTGATCGGTTGGCTGGAGACCCCGACGGCCTTCGCGTCGCTGACCCTGATGTTCCAGAAGGAGGTCGCCGACCGGTTGCTGGCAGCACCCGGCGACGACGCCTATGGCCGGCTTTCGGTCCTGGTGCAATGGCTGTGCAGCGTGCGGCGCGTCACCGACCTGCCGCCTTCGGCCTTCACCCCGCCGCCGAAGGTGTGGTCGACGGTCGTGCGCCTGGAGCCGCGGCCCGAGCCCTCGCATCCGGCCGACCGGCGCGCGCTGGAACGCATCACCGAGGCGGCCTTCGGCCAGCGCCGCAAGATGCTGCGCCAGAGCCTCAAGGGCCTCGGCGGCGATGCCCTGCTGGCGGCCGCCGGGATCGAGCCGACCACCCGGCCGGAGCGCCTGGCGATCGCCGAGTTCTGCCGCCTGGCCAATGCCCTGACCGAACGCGAGCGAGTGACATGACGGATGCCATCTCCACCCCCGATCCGATGACGGCGGTCCAGCGGGAAAGCGACGGCCTGGTGATCCGGCCGGCGGTCCTGGACGACCTTCCGGCGGTGGTGGCCCTGCTCGCCGACGACGGCCTGGGAAAGAGCCGTGAACGCCCGGAGACGCCGCTTGCCCCCGCCTATGGCGAGGCTTTCGCGCGCATGAACCGGCAGGACGATAACCTGGTGCTGGTGGCGGAGCTCGGCGGCGCGGTCGTCGGCTGCCTGCAGCTGACGCTGATCCACGGCATCAGCCGGCTCGGCACCACCCGGGCCCAGGTCGAGGGCGTGCGCGTCGCGGCCTCGGCCCGCGGCCGGCGGGTCGGCGAACGGCTGATGCGCGAGGCGGTGGTGCGCTCCAAGGCCCGCGGCGCCACGCTGATGCAGCTCACCACCGATCACCGCCGCATCGACGCCCACCGCTTCTACGAGCGTCTCGGTTTCGTCGGCAGCCATCTCGGCATGAAGAAGGAGCTGGGGTAGCCCCTTCGCGCCCCGTTCATCGACTGATAACCTTCGCGTGAGACGATAATCGCGCCACCCGGACGACGGCCCGTTGCGTGTGGTGTCGAAAGGACCGCAGATGCTCTACCACATGCACGAAATGACCCGCTTGGCGATGATGCCCTGGCGCAGTGCCGCGCAGATGGCGCGCATGCTGGCGACGGCGCCGTGGAACCCGCTGGCCTACACGCCATACGCCCAGCAGATCATGGCCGGGGCGGAGGTGTTCGAACGGGCGACCCGGCGCTACGGCAAGCCGGAATGGGCGCTGCCGACCACCGTCATCGACGGCCGCGAGGTGGCGATCACCGAGGAGGCGCTGGTCAAGCGTACCTATTGCCACCTGCTGCACTTCAAGCGCGATGCCGAGCGCGACGACCCGAAGGTGCTGGTCGTGGCACCGCTGTCAGGGCACTTCGCGACGCTGCTGCGCGGCACGGTCGAAACCTTGCTGCCGGACCATGAGGTCTACGTCACCGACTGGCAGGACTGCCGGATGATCCCGGTGCAGTCGGACCGCTTCAACCTGAACGACTACATCGACTACGTGATCGACTTCCTGCACTACCTGGGTCCCAACACCCACGTGATCGCGGTCTGCCAGCCGAGCGTTCCGGTGGTCGCCGCGGTCTCGGTCATGTCCGGCTGGGGCGACCTGTGCGCACCGGCCTCGATGACCCTGATGGGTGGCCCGATCGATACCCGGCAGAACCCGACCGCGGTCAACAAGCTGGCCGAGGAGCACGACTTCGAGTGGTTCGAGAACAACGTGATCACCACGGTGCCCGCGCCCTACCCCGGCGCCGGCCGGCGCGTCTATCCCGGCTTCATCCAGCTGACGAACTTCATCTCGATGAACCTCGATCGCCACATGCAGTCGTTTCACGAGTTGTTCGACCACCTGGTTCGCGGCGATGACGAGGAGGCCGACAAGCGGACCGCCTTCTACGACGAATACCTGGCGGTCATGGACCTGCCGGCGGAGTTCTACCTGCAGACCATCAAGACGGTGTTCAAGGATCATTCCCTGCCCAAGGGCGAGATGATCCACCGCTGGCACCCGGTGCGGCCGGACGCCATCACCCGCACCGCCATCCTGTGCGTCGAGGGCGAGCTCGATGACATCTCCGGCGTCGGACAGACCCGCGCCACCCTCGACCTAGCGACGTCGCTGCCGGACGACATGAAGAAGTATCACCTGCAGATGAAGGTCGGCCACTACGGCATCTTCAACGGCGGCCGCTGGCGCCGCGAGATCGCGCCGGTGGTGAAGGGGTTCATCCGCGAGCACGACCACAAGCTCGGCAAGCGCAAGTCCCGTCTGAAGGCGGTGGGCTGACGTCCGTCGCCGGCTGGATCCCGCCTCTCCGGGACGGTGGCGTCCGGCCTCAGAGCCTGAGCAGCCGGGTCAGGTTGCCGCTCGCCACCGCCTCGCGCGTCGCCGGGCTTAGCTGGTCGAGGAAGTGCTGCACGCTCTCGAGCTTCATCCGCTCGAAGGCCGGGTTGCGGTGGCTGGCGTCGGTGCCGACCAGGAATCGCTCCGGCATCGCCTCGACCAGGGCCAGCCATTCCGGCCAGACCCGCTCGCCGTCGCGCAGGATGGTGTAGTCCGGCGACCGCGGATGCCGCGGCCAGGTGCGCGCGCTCAGCTCGTAGTACAGGTTCGGGTGGCGTGCGAGCATGCGCTCGGTCAGGAACAGCGGCGTGTAGCCGCCATGCGCCCAGATCACCGGCACGTCCGGGAAGCGCTCCAGCAGCTCCGACAGCTCCAGCAGCCGCGTCGTCTCGCAGTGGATCATCACCGGCACGCCGTGGCGGCGTGCCGCCGCCATGATGCCGAGCATCACCGGCGTGCGCAGGCTGAAATCCGCCTCGGGGAAGCCCGGCCCCGGGAAATGCACCGCCGAGATCTCGCCGATGCCGCGGAACCGCCCGGTCGACAGCAGCCGCTCCAGCTCGTCGAGCAGTTCGTCGCCGTCGCCGCTCCAGCCGGCGCGGTAGCGGGCTCGCTCGGGCGACACCGAGACGAACGGGATGAACAGCGCCGGGTCGGCCTCGGCGGCGGCCAGGACCGACTCGTTGCTGCCGTCGCGGCCCCAGAACACCACGGCCCGCGGGATGCCATATTCCGCCATCAGCGCGCGCTGCATGGCCGGGTCGTTCAGATGCACATGGGCATCGATGAAGCCGTGCCGCGGCGCACCGTCGGCGGCGGCCCCCGGCGTCACCAGCAACAGAGCCAGCGCCAGGAGCCGGGCCAGCGCCAGGAGCCGGGCCAGCGCCAGGAGCCGGGCCGAGCGCCTCACCCGGCGCTGCCCTCGCGCAGGCCCTTCACGAAATCCGGCAGCCCGACCTGGCGCTCGCGCTTCAGGCGCTCGGCGGCCAGGATGGCACGCACCGCGGTGGTGCTGCGCTCCAGGTCGTCGTTGAGGATGATGTACTGGTACTCGGGATAATGGCTGATCTCGTCGGCCGCCTTGGCCATGCGCGACGCCACCACCTCGGCGGAGTCCTGGGCGCGGCTGCGCAGCCGCCGCTCCAGCTCGCGGGTCGACGGCGGCAGGATGAAGACGCTGACCAGGTCGCCATGCGCGGAGTCCTGCAGCTGCTGGGTGCCCTGCCAGTCGATGTCGAACAGCACGTCGCGGCCCGCCGCCAGCGCATCCTCGACCGGCCGCCGCGGGGTGCCGTAGTAGTTGCCGAACACCTTGGCGTGCTCCAGCAGCTCGCCGCGGTTCACCATCAGGCTGAACGCCGTCGGGTCGACGAAATAGTAGTCCTGGCCGTCGACCTCGCCCGGCCGGCGTGGTCGCGTGGTCGCCGATACCGACATGACCAGGTCGTGCTCGGCCTCCAGCAGGCGGCGCGAAATCGTGGTCTTGCCCGCCCCCGACGGCGAGGACAGCACCAGCATCAGGCCGCGTCGCGTGATCGCCACCGCCGTCTCCCCCCGGTCACTCGATGTTCTGGATCTGCTCGCGGAACCGCTCGATCCGGGTCTTCAGCTCGACCCCGATGCCGGTGAGCGCGAGATCGATCGCCTTCGAGCACAGCGTGTTGGCCTCGCGGTTCAGCTCCTGGCACAGGAAGTCGAGCTTGCGGCCGATCGCCCCGCCGTCGTCCAACAGCTCGCGGCAGGCCGCGACATGGGCGGTGAGCCGGTCGGTCTCCTCGCGCACGTCCGCCTTGGTCGCCAGCAGCGCCAGCTCCTGGACCATGCGCTCCTCCGACACCGGCGGCGAAGCCTCCAGCAGCAGCGCCAGCTGCTCGGCCATGCGGGCGCGCAGGGCGGCGGGCTGCGATTCGGCGGCGGCCACCGCACGCGACGTCAGCTCCGACATCTCGCCGAGATGCGTCTCCACGATCGCCTGCAGCTTGGCGCCCTCGCGGCCGCGCGCCTGCAGCAGCCCGTCCAGCGCCCGCTCGAGGTCGGCCAGCGCGGGGCCTTCGAGCGCCGCCAGGACGGTCGCGTCGGCGACCCGCTCGACCACCTCGATCACACCCTTCACGGCGAGGATGCGGTCGAGGCTCGGCGCGGTCGGATAGACCAGCCCCTTCGCCTCCAGGCGCTCCTGCAGGGCCAGGAGCTCGATCAGGAAGGCCTCGTTGACCACGACCTGCGGGGCGGCGGAACGGTTGGCCTGCTCCAGTGTGAAGCTGACGGTCACCGAGCCGCGCGACAGCCGCGCCTGGACACGCTCGCGGATCCGGCTTTCCCACGCCTCGACCAGGGACGGCAGCCGGCAGCGCAGGTCGAGGCCCTTGGAATTCACGCTGCGGAGTTCCCAGGCCCAGGTCCAGGCGATCGGCCGGGAATCGCCCCCGGGGACCGCTTCCGGCGCGGCTTCGGCGCCGCCGTCGGTGCGGGCGAAGCCGGTCATGCTCATCACGGTCAACGTGGAACCCCGCTGGGAAGGTCGCGCAATCGGTGGCCGCCCTTATATCCTGGGGTATCCGGGGCGCCAAGCCGCACCGGGCGAACTGCGGGGGAGCCTCGGATGCCGACGCCCAAGACCATTCTGATAACCGGGGCTTCGAGCGGCATCGGCGCGGCACTCGCCGCCGAGTATGCGCGGCCGGGGGTGGTGCTGCATCTCGGCGGCCGCAGCCTCGGCCGGCTCGAATCGATCGCCGCCACCGTCCGCGCCGCCGGTGCGGAGGCGCATCCGCGTGCCGTCGACGTGACCGATGCAGAGGCGGTCCGGGAATGGGTGCTGGCGGCCGACGACGTGACGCCGCTCGACCTGGTGGTGGCCAACGCCGGGATCTCGGCCGGCACCTCCGGTGTCGCCGGCGGCGAGCCCGAGGAACAGGTCCGCGCGGTGTTCCGCACCAACATCGACGGCGTGCTCAACACCGTGCTGCCGGTCCTGCCGCGCATGACCGCACGCCGCCGCGGCCAGGTCGCCCTGGTGGCCTCGCTGGCCGGCTACCGGGGCATGCCGGGGGCACCGAGCTACTGCGGCTCCAAAGCCGCCATCAAGGTGTTCGGCGAGGGGTTGCGCGGCAGCCTGCATGCGTCGGGCGTGCGGGTGTCGGTGGTCTGCCCCGGCTACATCCGCACGCCGATGACGGCGGTCAACGGCTTCCCGATGCCGTTCCTGATGGATGTCGAGCAGGCCGCGCGGGTGATCCGCCGCGGCCTGGAGCGGGATCGCCCACGCATCGCCTTCCCCTGGCCGATGGCGCTGGTGGTGTCGCTGCTGCAGGCAATCCCGCCGGCCTGGATCGACCCGGTGCTGCGCCGGCTGCCCGGCAAGCCGTCGCAGGGGATGTAGCCGGCCATCTCCGCATCGCGGACCTCCGACGGTGTCTTCGATTGCCATTTCGACTGTCGCGGAGGCGACCATCGGGGTGGCGAAGCGAGTGCCGACCGCGCGTCCGCCTGCTACTCCTCTGCCTGGAAGGCGGCGCGTCATCGTCTTCCGCCGGAAGTGCGTCCGACACCCGGGTCTCCAAGTCGAGAGAGAGCGATCGCCTGCTCCTCCCTCAGTGGAACAATTCCCGGCGTGACCCGTTGACTTGAGAGATACAGCAAAACCTGCCGAATAATTTCAGACGTTCACAGCTGTCCCGCCATCAATTCGCGGACCCATGAAAAGCTCTCCGAACCGGCAACCATGGCTGCGCTCCAATGCGCGGCTGCTCGCAGCAATGGCGGTCATCGCAATGGCGATCATCGCCGCCACAGTGCTGGTGGGTGGGTGGTGGCTGAGCCTGGACGCACTGGCGCGGATGCGCCCGAAATACGTCAGCATGGTGCCCAGCACCGCCCTCTCGCTCCTGGTACTCGGCGGTGCCATGCTGTGGCGCCTTGCAGTGGAGAGTACGGTCGGCCGTGCCCGTATCCTGCTGAACACCCTGGCCGCCATCGTGATCCTGGTCGCGGCAGGCGATCTGGTACTCATCCTCACGGGCACGGCCGGCAGCATCGACGCGCTGATCCAGCCGGACAATTCAGCATGGTCCGCGTCGATCAAGGCTCCGGCCGCTGCGATCAGCCTGCTGCTCGGCGTCGCCTGCCTCTTGACCATCGACTGCGGCAGCCGCGGCGAATGCGCGGTATTCGTGTGGTGCGCCACCGGCGGTCTGCTGGCCGCGATGTCGGCGGTCGTCGGGTACCTGTTCGACGCGGCGGCGTTGTCCGCCGTGTCGGTGTTTACCGCCATGGCGCTGGACACGGGTGTCGCCTTCCTGTTGCTGTTCGCCGCCCTCCTCCTGATGCGGAGCGATACCGGATGGCTCGGCGTGCTGCTCGCCAGCGAAGTCGGGAGCGCGGGCGCCAGGCGGCTGCTTCCGCTTCTCGTCGCCGCTCCGCTGACCCTGTGCTTTGCCGCGCTTCTCCTCACCGATGCGGGAGTTTTGACCGCCAATTTCCGCCTCAGCCTCACGGCGGTGGCGATGGTCGCGGCGCTTGTCACCAGCGCCGTGTGGACGGCCGGGACCGTCAATGCCCGCGAACGGGACCTGATCCGTACGACCCACCAGCTGTGGTCGACGCTGCGGCAGCGGGACCACCTCCTGCAGGAGCTCAATCACCGGGTCAGGAACAACCTGCAACAGATCAACTCGCTGCTGCAGCTTGAGGCGAGCCGGATGGCAGACACAGGCGCCACCAATGCCTTGCGGGCGACGATCCGGCGGGTGACGGCACTCGGCGCCGTGCACCGTCTCCTGCTTTCCTCGGACGTCCCCTCGCGGGTGCCCGCCGACGTCTTCCTGAAGGACGTGGCGTCGAACGTCACATCGTATCTGCGGCCCGAAATCGGGCAGCTCACGATCGAGACGGAGTCGGATGATCTCACCATCCCGGTGGATCTCGCGGGCGTGCTCGGCCTGCTGGTCAACGAACTGGTGACCAGGACGGTCCAGTCGCCCCCGCCTTCCGGCTGGTTCGGCTCGTTGCGGCTGAAGCTCGTGACGCGCAACACGAACGAGTTGGTCATGACGCTCGTCCATGCGGGGGACGGCGAGGCGTCGCTGCGGCAGCACCGCGTCGGCGGGGCGACCAGCGACCGGATCATCTATGGCCTGATCGGACAACTCGACGCGACAGTCACGCCGATCGGGCATGAAGGGATGGCGGGCGTCGAGATTGCGATTCCGACGGAGCGGTATATCGAGGACGACAACCGGTGATCAGGTCCGTGGTCATCATCGAGGATGATTTCCTGAACGCCATGTACCTGGAAGACGCGTGCCTGAGGTTCGGCTATCCGGTCGCCGGCACGGCGTCGAGTGCCGACGATGCGATGGACCTCATCCGGCGTACCATGCCCGACTGCCTCCTGGTGGATGTCCGCCTGACAGGACCGCGCGACGGGATCGACCTGGTCGAAGAGGTCAGGCGGGAACGGCCTGGAATCAGGATCATCTTCGTCACCGGCTCCGACGAGCCATCCACGATGGTCCGCATCAAGGCCACCTTGCCCGACGGGATCATCATAAAGCCGACGGACCCCGAGCAGCTTCGCGCCCGTCTCAAGGAGATCGACGTCTGACCGGCGTTCCAGGGTAGCGGCTACTCGCTGTCGGAGGTCGGCACTCGCTGTAGTCGACGCCACGCGCGAACGTTCCTGTTGTGCTCGTCCAGCGTCTTCGCGAAAGCGTGGCCGCCGGTGCCGTCGGCAACGAAATACAGGTAGTCGGTCGCGGCCGGATTCAGCACCGCCCGCAGCGAGGCCAGGCCGGGGTTGCAGATCGGCCCCGGCGGCAAGCCGGCGATGGTGTAGGTGTTGTAGGGCGTGTCGGCCTGCAGGTCGGCCCGGGTCAGCGCCCGGTCCAGGCCGGCGCCGCCGGCGATGCCATAGGCTACGGTCGGATCGGACTGCAGGCGCATGCCGCGCTTGAGGCGGTTGACGAACACCCCTGCCACCAGCCCGCGCTCGGCATCGACACCGGTCTCACGCTCCACGATCGACGCCAGGATCACCGCCTGCTCGGGAGTGTCGAGCGGCAGCCCCGGCGCGCGCTCGGCCCACAGCCGGGCAATCGCCGCGTCCATCGAATGCTGCATTCGCCGCAGCAGCGCCGGCCGCTCGTCGCCCCAAGAGTAGTGGTAGGTCTCCGGCAGCAGGCTGCCCTCGGGCGGTGCCGCGCCAGTGTCGCCCACGAGGCCCTCGGCCGCGGCGAGCACTGCCAGCGCCTGCACGCTGGTCAGCCCCTCGGCCAGGGTCAGCCGGCGCACCACGGTCTCGCCGCGCTCGATGATGCCGAGCGCGTCGTGGGCGCTGACCGCCGCCGGAAACAGATACTCGCCAGCCTTCAAGCCGCGCGCCTTGCCGGTGATCTTGGCGACGATTGCGAACAGCGTCGGCTCGGCGATCACCCCGGCCTGGGCCAGGCGATTGCCGATCGCCTCCAGCCCTGCTCCGCGCGGCACCACCACCGCGGCCGGCGCGGCGAGCGGCCCCGGCTTGGTGAAGGCGGCCCAGCCCCAGACGGCGGCGAGCCCGGCGACCACCAGGAAGGACGTCGCCAGCGAGGCGAGGCGGATAATCCAGCGCCCCACCGGCGACCCCGGTCAGTCCGTCCGGGCGAAGATCAGCGACGCGTTGGTCCCGCCGAAGCCGAACGAGTTCGACAGCGCCGTGCGCACCGGCCGCTGCCTGGCGGTCAGCGGCACCAGGTCGATCCCGTCGATACCCTCCGAAGGGCTCTCCAGGTTGAGCGTCGGTGGAACCACCTGGTCACGTATCGCCAGCACCGAGTAGATCGCCTCGACCGCACCGGCGGCACCCAGCAGGTGGCCGATCGCCGACTTGGTCGACGACATCGAGATCTTGCCCGCCGCCTCGCCGAACAGCCGCTTGATGGCACCGAACTCGATGGCATCGCCGAGCGGCGTCGAGGTGCCGTGGGCATTCACGTAGTCGATGTCGGCCGGGGTCAGGCCGGCGCGCTTCAGCGCGGCCGTCATCGCCCGGAAGCCGCCATCGCCGTCTTCGGCCGGCGCGGTGATGTGGTGGGCGTCGCCCGACAGCCCGTAGCCGACAACCTCGGCATAGATCGTCGCACCGCGGCGCTTGGCGTGCTCATACTCCTCGAGCACGACGACGCCGGCGCCCTCGCCCATGACGAAGCCGTCGCGTCCCGCGTCCCACGGCCGCGAGGCCTTCTCGGGCGTCTCGTTGAAGCCGGTCGACAGCGCGCGCGATGCCGCGAAGCCGGCGATGCCCAGCCGGCAGACCGCCGCCTCGGCACCACCCGCCACCATGACGTCGGCATCGTCCAGGGCGATCAGCCGGGCGGCGTCGCCGATGGCGTGCGCCCCTGTCGCGCAGGCGGTGACCACCGAGTGGTTCGGGCCGCGGAAGCCGAAGCGGATCGAGACCTGGCCGGAGATCAGGTTGATCAGTGCGGAGGGAATGAAGAACGGGCTGATGCGGCGCGGCCCGCGCTCCTGCAGCAGCAGGCTGGCCTCGTAGATGGTCATCAGGCCGCCGATGCCGGAACCGATCATCACACCGGTCCGGTTACGGTCCTCGTCGCCAGTCGGCAGCCAGCCGGCATCGCGCACCGCCTGGTCGGCGGCGGTGATGCCGAGCAGGATGAAGCGGTCGATCTTGCGCTGTTCCTTGGGCTCCACCCACTCGTCCGGGTCGAAGCCTCCCTCGGCGCCGGGCCCGGCCGGCACCGTGCCGGCAACTTTCGCAGGCAGATCGGAAACGTCGAATCCGTCTATCGCCCGGATGCCCGACTCGCCGGCCAGCAGACGCTGCCAATTATGAGCGACCCCGCATCCCAGCGGGGTTACGAGCCCGAGGCCCGTTACGACCACTCGTCGCATGCCGTGATCCCCTCGGCTCGGCGGCTACCGGTGTCGCCGGCCCGCTAGGATCCGGCGACACCGAGGCGGGCGTCAGGAATTGCTTTCGATAAAGTCGATCGCATCCTTGACGGTCTGGATCTTCTCGGCGGCGTCGTCCGGAATCTCGCAGCCGAACTCCTCCTCGAACGCCATAACCAGCTCGACGGTGTCGAGGCTGTCGGCGCCCAGATCGTCGATGAAGCTGGCATTCTCGGTAACCTTGGCTTCCTCGACCCCGAGATGCTCGACGACGATCTTCTTCACCCGGTCGGCGACGTCACTCATGTCTAAAGACCCTCTGAACTTTCTCACTGTAGCGGCCGGTGCGGCCGGCGTTTTTGCCTTGCAGTCCGGGCTCCGGTAGCCGGCCCGGTCGTAGGATCGGCGGGCTGTATCACAACTCTGGAAGCAAAACCAGCATGCCCGCGGCGTCGTTCCGTCAGAGCATCGCCATGCCGCCGTTCACATGGATCGTGGCGCCAGTGACATAGGCCGCCTCCGGGCTGGCGAGATAGACGACGGCCGCGGCGATGTCCTCAGGCGTGCCGAGTCGGCCGGCCGGAACCGCCGCCAGAAGCTTTTCTCTCTGGGTCTCGTTCAGCGCCTCGGTCATGGCGGTGTCGATGAAGCCGGGCGCAACCACGTTGACGGTGATGCCACGGTTGGCGATCTCGGCGGCCAGCGCCTTCGAGAACCCGACCATGCCGGCCTTGGCGGCGGCGTAGTTGGCCTGTCCCGGGTTGCCGGTGGCGCCGACGATCGAGGAGATGCCGACGATCCGGCCCCAGCGGCGCTTCATCATGCCGCGCACCAGCGCCCGCGAAAGCCGGAAGCCGGCCGTCAGGTTGACCGCCAGCACGGCGTCCCAGTCGTCGTCCTTCATGCGCATCAGCAGGCCGTCGCGGGTGATCCCGGCGTTGTTCACCAGGATGTCGATGCCGCCGCCCGCCAGCTCCTCGGCGCGCTTCGCCAGGGCATCGATGCTGCCGAGGTCGGCAAGATTGGCCGCCGCCACCGACACCCGCCCGCCCAGCGCCGCGGCCTTCTCCTCCAGCACCGCCTCGCGGGTGCCGGACAGCACCACATGCGCGCCCTGCCCGTGCAGCGCCTGCGCGATGGCGGCACCGATGCCGCCGGTGGCGCCGGTGACCAGCGCGGTCTTTCCCGTCAGATCGAACATCGTCCCGTCCTCCGTGCCTTTCGCCGCGTCAGCCGAGCGTCGCCAGGAAGGCGTCGACATCGCCCGGGCCGTTGACCGCGGTTGCCGCCAGATCCTTGTCGATACGGCGGACCAAGCCGCTCAGCACCTTGCCGGCCCCGAGCTCGGCCACCGAGCGGATGCCGAGGCCGGCGAAGGCCTCCACCGACTCGCGCCAGCGTACCCTGCCGGTGACCTGCTCGACCAGCTGGCGCCGGATCACGTCGGGATCGTCGCCCGGTGCGGCGCTGACGTTCGCGATCACCGGCACCACCGGCGGACGCGGATCGGCAGCCGCCAGCGCCTCGGCCATGGCGTCGGCGGCCGGCGCCATCAGTGCGCAGTGGAAGGGAGCGCTCACCGTCAGCTTCACCGCCCGCCGGATGCCGTGCGACGGCGCCAGCGCCACCGCCCGGTCGATCGCGCCGGCATGGCCCGACAGCACGATCTGGCCGCCGCCGTTGTCGTTGGCGACGTCGCAGACCTCGCCCTCGGCCGCCGCCGCCGCCAGGGCCTGCGCCGCCTCCAGCTCGACGCCGATCAGCGCCGCCATGGCGCCCACACCGACCGGCACTGCCTTCTGCATGGCGTCGCCCCGCAGCCGCAGCAACCGGGCCGCCGTCGCGATGTCGAAGGTGCCGGCGGCCGCCAGTGCCGAGTACTCGCCGAGCGAGTGGCCGGCGACGAAGTCACAGAGCTGCGCGAAGCCCTTGCCGCTCGCGCTCTCCAGCACCCGCACCATCGCGAGGCTGACAGCCATCAGCGCCGGCTGGGCGTTGGCGGTGAGTGTCAGGCGGTCGTCCGGCCCCTCCCAGATCAGCCGCGACAACGACTCGCCGAGAGCGTCGTCAACTTCCTGGAACACCGCGCGGGCGGCGGGATAGGCGTCGGCGAGATCCTTGCCCATGCCGACAGTCTGGCTGCCCTGGCCCGGAAACACGAAGGCGCGGCCGGTTCGTGTGTCGCCCATGAACGCTTCCCCGTTCGGTTTGCACCCGGCGCGTGTCCGCCGTTTCGGGCCGGGAAATGCGCTCCGTCGTCCGGTATGTCAAGGCGACGGGTGGCGTTCGGGCGTAGGGCACCCGAGTGAACGCCCGTCGCAATCTGGACCCCGACTTCTTCACTGCACTTGGCCCGCGATGAGGGATATAGGCTGTCCAGCAGTACTTCCTCATCCTGCCCCGGATCCAAGTCCGGGGAAGCCGCGGGGCGCCGGGATCCACCCGCGCTCCGGCCGTCAACCTGATCGCCCTGTCCGACGGGTCTAATCCGCTTGCGTCGCCGGGCGCGATGCGTATAGTGCGCGCCTTCCGGCCGCCCAGGCGTCCGGAGACATAACTCCTTGCCGGTCCGGGTCTCCCGCAACCGGCTTTGCTTCGGGGAGACCCCGGGGCGCAACATCCACAAGGAGTGCGGAATGCCGTACTATGAGAGCGTGTTCATCGCACGCCAGGACATCTCGTCCACCCAGGTCGACCAACTCGCAGACCAGTTCGCCGAGATCGTCGCCACCGGCGGCGGCGAGGTCAAGAAGCGCGAATACTGGGGCCTGCGCAGCCTCGCCTACCGGATCAAGAAGAACCGGAAGGGTCACTACATGCTCTTCAATCTCGACGCGCCCTCGGCGGCGGTGACCGAGATGGAGCGCATCATGCGCCTGAACGAAGACATCCTGCGCTACCTCACCATCAAGGTCGAAGCCCTGGAAGAGGGCCCGTCCGCCATGATGCAGGCGAAGTCGGACCGCGACCGCGGCCGGCGCGGCGACCGTGACCGGGGCGACCGCTTCGGCGACCGGGGTGATCGCGGCGACCGCGGGGATCGTGGCGACCGCGGTGGTGACCGCGGCGAGCGTCGTCCGCGCGACGGTGATCGCGAAGAGCAGGGAGTTTGATCAATGAGCCAGCTTCAGATCGCCCGGGCGGCGGTTCGTCGTCCCTTCATGCGCCGGCGCAAGTCCTGCCCGTTCTCGGGCACCGGCGCGCCCGCGATCGACTACAAGGACACCAAGCTGCTGTCGCGCTTCGTGTCCGAGCGCGGCAAGATCGTGCCGAGCCGGATTACCGCCGTGTCGGCCAAGAAGCAGCGTGAGATGGCCCGCGCCATCAAGCGCGCCCGCTTCCTGGCCCTGCTGCCCTACGTCCTGAAGTGACGTGAGGCGGCCGGCGCCTGTATCAGACGGACGGTCATGACCGATGAACTCCGGATGGCTCCCGGTCGGGGCGGCGGCAGCGACGAGTGCGTTGCTGCTGTTTGCCGCGCAGCCGGACTCGCCGGGCGGGATGCTGCTCGCCGTGCTGGCGACGCTGCCCCTGTTCCTGGTGGGGCTGTCCTGGGGGCTGTTCCACGGGGCGGCGAGCGGGGCTGCGGCCTCGATCGCCATCCTCGGGGCGGTGGGCATCGGCGCCGGCCTCTACTACGGCGTGGTCAATGCCCTGCCGGCCGCGTTGCTGATGTGGCAGGCGGAACGCTCGCCGGCGCAGCCCGGCCGGCTGGTGATGGTGCTGGCGGCTTGCGCCGCAGCGCCGATCATCGCGGCGGCGCTGTATTTCGGGATGCAGGAGGGCGGCCTGGAAGGCGCGGTGCGGGAGCAGCTCGAGCCGCTGCTGTCGGCTGCGGTGACCGACCCCTCGGGTGTCACGCCGCCGGAGTGGAAAGCGTTCGTGGAGACCTTCGCCGGACTGTTCCCGGCCCTGGCAGCGACGTTCTGGGCCCTGCTGATCGCGGTGAACGGCGCTCTGGCGCAAGGCGTGCTGCAGCGGTTCGGCAAGAGCCGGCTGCCGTCGCCGGACATTGCCGCGGTGCGGGTGCCGCGCTGGATGGTGGCGGCGTTCGCCGGCATCCTGGCCCTCTCGGTTCTGGCCGGCGGCCTCGGCTACCTGGCCAGCAACCTGGTGCCGGTGGCGGCGCTGCCGTTCTTCTTCTGCGGCCTCGCCGTCATGCATTGGGCGCTGCGACGCAGCAGCGCGCCGGGGCTGTGGCTGGGACTTCTCTACGGCCTGCTGATCGTGTTCGGCTGGCCGGCGATCATCCTGACGCTGATCGGGCTGATCGACACGATCTTCGATTTTCGCGGACGGGCCGGCCCGCCCCCCGCGTCGCCCGCGGTATGACGGGCATCCGGTGAGACGATGCGGGCGCCGGCGGCGCCCGCCTGAAGACAGCAAGAGGGCGCCGGCGGCGCCCGGGGGGCCGAGGCCCCGCAAGACGAGGAGTGAGGACGATGGAAGTCATCCTGCTGGAGCGCATCGAGAGCCTCGGCCAGATGGGTGAAGTGGTGAAGGTGAAGCCGGGCTTCGCCCGCAACTACCTGCTGCCGCAGAAGAAGGCGCTGCGCGCCTCGGAGTCGAACCGCAAGGTGTTCGAGGAGCGTCGGGTTCAGCTCGAGGCGGAAAACCTGCAGCGCAAGAGCGAGGCCGAGAAGGTCTCCGGCAAGCTCGACGGCCTTTCGGTGGTGCTGGTCCGCGCCGCCAGCGAGTCCGGCCAGCTGTACGGCTCGGTGACCGCGCGCGATGTCGCCGACGCGATCACCGCCGCCGGCGTGACCGTGGACCGCGCCCAGGTCCGCCTGGACAAGGGCCTGAAGCAGCTCGGCCTGGAGTCGGTCCGGGTGCAGCTGCACCCGGAAGTCGGCGTTTCGGTGATCGTCAACATCGCGCGCTCGCCGGACGAAGCCGAGACCCAGGCGAAGCTGGGCCGCGCGCTCGACCGCGAGACGATGGAGAACGAGTTCGACCGCGCCACGGCTGCGGCCGAGCGGCCGCGCGCCGACGAGTCCGACGACGACGACGACGCCACCGCCTGAACCAGTCGCCGTCCGATCCGGGCGGCGACCACGGAACACGATCGACGACCCGCCCGGGCGCCCCGGTGCGGGTCGTCGTGTGTCCGCCGCCCGAATCGGCGGCGGCCCCCCTTCGTTGCGCTGCCGTATTTTCCACACGGCCCGGAACGGGGACGCCGCGCGGGCCGCCGGAGTCCGCCGACGATCCACAGGCGTCCACCCGATTCGCCCCCATGATTCTCTCCGCCGTCCCATGGCACGCCGCGGCCGGGGGGAGTATCGGTTATGATCCACCTGCGCCACCTCGCCTTGCCCCCGCCTTCGACCAACGGTTCGCCAGCCATGCCCGAGACCGAGTCCCGCATTGCCCTGTTTCCCGGTGTCGAAGCGGCCACCCACCGCGAGCCACCGCACAACCTGGAGGCCGAGCAGGCCCTGCTCGGCGCCGTCCTGATCAACAACCGGGCCTTCGAGCGGGTATCGGAATTCCTGCGGCCCGAGCACTTCGCCGACCCGGTCAACGGGCGCATCTTCGAAGCCTGCGGCCGCCTGATCGACCGCGGCCAGATCGCCACCCCGGTCACCCTGAAGGGCGTGTTCGACCAGGACGAGGCGCTGCGCGACGTCGGTGGCGCCGGCTACCTGGTCCGCCTCGCCGCATCGGTGGTGACCGTCATCAACGCCGAGGACTACGGCCGCGAGATCCGCGACTGCTATCTGCGCCGCCAGCTGATCGACATCGGCGAAGGCATCGTCAACGAAGCCTTCCGGCGCGAGCTCGACAGCCCGGCGACCGAGCAGATCGAGAAGGCCGAGGCGCATCTGTTCAATCTGGCCGAGACCGGGCAGTCCGAGGGCGGCTTCACCGAGTTCAAGACCGCGCTCGCGGAAGCGATCTCGGTGACCGAGGCGGCGTTCCGCCGCGAGGGCGGGCTCGCCGGTCTGTCCACGGGCCTGCTCGACCTCGACAACCTGCTCGGCGGACTGCACAGCTCCGACCTGCTGATCCTGGCCGCCCGGCCGGCGATGGGGAAGACCTCGCTGGCCACCAACATCGCCTTCGACGTCGCCACCGCCAGCATCCGCGACCCCAGCCAGCCGCGGCAGCCGGTGGCGTTCTTCTCCCTGGAAATGTCGTCCGAGCAGCTGGCCACCCGTATTCTGGCCGAGCGCACCGGCATCTCCTCCGAGAAGCTGCGCCGCGGCCAGCTCAACGACGACGACTTCGGCAAGCTGGTGCAGGCCAGCCAGGACCTCGAGCGGACGCCGATCTACATCGACGACACGCCGGCCATACCGATGTCGACGCTGCGCACCCGGGCGCGCCGGCTCAAGCGGCAGCATGGGCTGGCGATGATCGTCGTCGACTACCTGCAGCTGATGCGCCCTTCCCCCGGCATGCGGATCGACAACCGCGTGCAGGAGATCTCGATGATCAGCCAGGGCCTGAAGGCGGTCGCCAAGGAACTCGACGTGCCGGTGCTGGCGCTCTCGCAGCTCAGCCGTGCCGTCGAGAGCCGCGAGGACAAGCGCCCGGTGCTGTCCGACCTGCGCGAATCCGGCTCGATCGAGCAGGACGCCGACGTCGTCATGTTCATCTTTCGCGAGGAGTACTACCTGGCGAAGGCCGAGCCGACGCAGCGCCCCGACGAGAGCCCGGAGAAGTTCCACGACCGCCACGACCAGTGGCTGGATCTGTGCAACCGCGCCTATGGCAAGGCCGAGGTGATCATCTCCAAGCAGCGCCATGGGCCGACCGGCTCGGTCACCCTGCACTTCGAGGGTGCCACCACGAAGTTCAGCAACTACGTCTCCGAGGACCACGTCCCGGCGCATTGACGGCAGCCGGGCGGACGGGCGCTCGCCGGGATGCCGGAGAAACCCGATTTCGGTCATGCCGGCTGTCGATCATGCTGACGCGGCGGCCGCCGCCAGGTCGCGCAGGACGCCGGCATAAGCCACCAGCGCCGAACGGCCGGCGGGGCTCAGGCGGTAGTGCCCGCGACGCTCGCGCTCGAACCAGCCGTAGACGTTGTGCTGCAGGAGCTTGGCCGCCGGCGTCACCACCACGAAAGCCCGCAGTGCCGCCACTGCCCTCGCCTCGCCGTCGGCCAACGCCGCCGCCAGCCGCAGCGCGTCCTGGCGATAGGCGGTGACGATCTTCACCCGCGTCGAGCCGCCGGTGTTGGGATCGCCGACCCGGTTCGCGAACTCCTTGAGCAGGCGGGTCCGGCGCCGCTTGTCGGGCCGCGGGCTGTACGGCGCGGGGTCGAGTTCCGGCACCACCACATGACCGCCGGCCGGCCCGGTGCGCAGCACGAGCACGCCCAGTCCGAGCCGCCGGCAGGTCTTCAGCAGGGTCCGGCGCCGCCGCTTCCAGGCGTCGCCGGCGCTGTCGGCGGGAAACGCCAGGTAGACGCTGTCGGTCATCGCCAGACGGTCGACGCCCTGCAGCAGCAGGTCGAGCGAGAACCGCCGCTTGAGCTCGACCACCACCGGCGGCTCGTCGCCGCGCACCGCCACGAGGTCGCAGGCGCCGACCTCGCTCTTCACGACATACCCCTGGCCGGCGAGAAATGCGGCGACCGGTGCCGCCAGGTCGGTCTCACGCATCGCCGCCTCGCCCGGACTGCTTCCCAATGAAGAAAGGCCGCTCCGAGGAGCGGCCTTTCCGTGAGCCGGCTGGCTCGAACACGTGATCGTGCCTCAGAAGGCGGTCGAAGGCTGCTCCGACATCCGACCCTGGCACACGGGTTCGACCCGCACCGCGATCTCACTCGACATCGGATCACCTCCTTTCTGACTGTTGCAGTGGATGCAGAAATGATGGGACCGTGGGCGCCGTCCGGCAAGCCCGTCACAGAACTTACGATATTTCAGTGGCTTACACGATTACCCTCACTGGCCGGCGCATGCACGACTCGCGAACGGCCCTGGACGGATCCGGCCGGGAGTGCCATTTCGTGGCGATGTCCCGCCCGCAGATGCACTCGCTCCGGCGATGAGCCGGAGACGCTCCCGCACCGCCGTCGCGGCGGTCCTCGTCGGCCTCGCCCTGGCGGCCGTCATCTTCGCCCCCGACTCTGCCGCGTTGCTGGACGCGTCGCGCGACATCATCGGCTGGACCGACCGCAACCCGACCGCCGGGGCCGCCGCGTTCCTCGTGTTCGCCACGCTCGGCAAGGTGACGCCGGTGCCCGGCGGGGTGATCGTGATGCTGACCGCGGGATATCTGTTCGGGCCGATCCTCGGCCCCACCCTCGCCTCGCTCGGCTCCGCCCTGGCGGCGATTGGCGTCACCGCCCTCGGCCGCTGGGTGTTTCCCGACACCATCGCCCGCATCAAGGGCAGCCGCTTCGCCCGCTTCGAGGAAGCGCTGGAGCGCGACGGCATCGCCTACCTGGCCGCCATCCGCATCCTGCCGCTGGTGCCCGCCTGGGTCGGCAACCTCCTGCCGGTGGCGGTGGATATCCGCCTGCGCTGGGTGTTTCTCGCCACGCTGGCCGGCGTCGCGCCGCTCACCATCGTGATGGGCGGGATCGGAAGCCGGTTGCAGAATCTGGCCGAAGCTGCGCGCTTCGACGTCGCGCTGCTGCTCGACCCGGCGACGCTGCTGCCGCTGTTCGGCCTGCTGCTCCTCGCCCTTCTTCCGGTAGCTGCGCGGCGCTGGTGGGCGCGGCGCGCGCGCTGAAGCGGGGCTTGCAAGTTCGCGGCTTCCGGTGTCTCTCCTCGCTCGCCAGTCGACGGAGCCCCGCAATGACCTACGAACGCGAAGCCATCGCCCGGATGTCCGGCTACACCCCGGGCGAGCAGCCGGCCCGGCCGGTGGTCGCCAAGCTGAACACCAACGAGAACCCCTACCCGCCCTGCGCGGCGGTGATGCAGGCATTGCACGGCGTCGACGGCCACGCCCTGCGCCGCTATCCGAGCGCCATGGCCGACGGATTCCGGGCCGAGGCGGCGCGGTTGCACGGGCTGACCCCGGGGCACGTCATCGCCACCAACGGCGGCGACGAGCTGCTGCGCCTGGCGATCACCACCTTCCTGGAGCCGGGCGGCCCACTGGGCATCGCCGAGCCGGGCTACTCGCTGTATCCGGTGCTGGCGGCGCTGCACGACAGCCCGCTGGCGCGGGTCAACCTCGTCGACGACTGGTCGCTGCCGTCCGACATCGCCCGGCGCTGGAACGACGCCGGCGCCCGCCTCGCCATGCTGGTGAACCCGCACGCCCCGTCCGGCCGCCTGAACGAGGTCGCCGAGATCGCCGAGATCGCGCGGGCGTTCGACGGCGTGCTGCTGCTCGACGAGGCCTATGTCGACTTCATCGACCCCGCACTCGGCTACGATTCGATCCCGCTGGTGCGCGAACTGCCGAACGTGCTGCTGCTGCGCACCATGAGCAAGGGCTACTCGCTGGCCGGCCTGCGCTTCGCCTACGGCATCGGCGCACCGGCGCTGATCGCCCCCATGCTGACCAAGAGCAAGGACAGCTACAACGTCGACGCGGTCGCGCAGGCGCTCGCGACCGCTTCGCTGCGGCATCGCGACGAGGCCGCGAAGACCTGGATCGCGGTGCGGGCCGAGCGCGACCGGGTGCGCGCGGCACTCGCCGGCCGTGGCTTCGCCTGCCCGCCGTCCCAGACCAACTTCCTGCTCGCCGAAGTGCCGGCCAGCCACGGCGGTGCCGCGGCACTGTACCAGGCCCTCGCCGAGGCCGGCATCTACGTGCGCTGGTTCGACCAGGACCGGCTGCGCGACAAGCTGCGCATCAGCATCGGCACCCCCGAGGAGAACGACGCCCTGCTGGCGGCGATCGACGCGAACGGCACCGGCGTCAGGTGACCGTGACCTCGACGCTGCCGAGCCCCTCGACGGTGTAGACCGCGCGGTCGCCAGCCTCGGCGAAGCGGGTGCGCAGGGCCGATCCGGTCATCACCCACATGCCGGCCTCCAGCGGCCGCCCCTGCCCGCCCAGCACGTTGGCAACCCAGGCCAGCGCGTTCAACGGGTCGCCGAGGGCGGCACCGGTGTTCGCGGTCTCGGTCTCGGTGACGCCGTTGCGGGTGTATTCGAGCCGCACCGGCGTCGCGGCCAGGTCGAGGCCGCGCCAGTCGCCGGCAGCGTGGCCGACCACGATGCCGCCGCACCAGCAGTTGTCGGCGACCAGGGAGATCGCGTTCAGCTTCGAATAATCGCTGGCCCGGTCCTCGACCAGTTCGAAGGCGGGCACCGCCTCGGCGACCGCCGCGCGAACGGTCTCGGCGGTGTAGGGCCGCGGCCCGCCCGGCAACCCGGCGCCAAGACGGAAGCAGACCTCGAACTCCAGCCCGAGACGCACGAAATCCGCCCGGGCGACGCGCGCCGGGCCGTCATGCACGGTGGAGGCGAAGATCGCGCCGGCGCAGGGATGGTCGACACCGCACAGTTCCTGTACCGCCTTCGAGGTGAGCGCAATCTTGTAGCCCGCGATCGGCCCGCGCGCGCCGGCGCTCCAGCGCCGGATCAGCGCGCGCTGCGCCGCATAGGCCTCGTCCAGCGTGTGGAGCGCAAGCGGCCCGGACAGCGGCTCGAACCGGGCGCGCGCGGCATGCTGCCCCTCCAGGGCCTCGGCGACGCGCTCGATCCGATGTGTGTAGGTCATCCGTATCCTCCCCGGCATCGTTAAGTCGGTTTTGCAGGGAGCATGCGTCGGTCGCGCCGGCATTGAAAGAGTGTGCCGACGCGGCGCCTTGCCTTTGCCGGAATGGATTGATATCTCGCGACGATGACACCGACCGATCCCGCGACCGAGGCGGCCCTGTCCCGCCTGACAATCGACCTCGGCGCGGTCCGGCGGAACTACCGGCGACTGGTCGACCGGCTCGATGGCGTGCCTTGCGCCGGGGTGGTCAAGGCCGACGGCTACGGCCTTGGTGCCGCCCGCGTCGCCCCGGTGCTGTGGGACGAAGGCTGCCGCGTGTTCTTCGTGGCAACGCTGGAGGAAGCGGTCCGGCTCCGCCCGGCGATCCCGCACGCCACCCTGTGCTGCCTGAACGGCCTGCTGCCGGGCACCGAGGCGGTGCTGGTAGAGCACGGCATCGTCCCGGTGCTGAACGCCCTGGAGCAGATCGGGCGCTGGCGCAGCCATGGCGGCCGGCTCGGCAAGGCTCTGCCGGCGATCCTGCACGTCGACACCGGGATGAACCGCCTCGGTCTCGGCGACGACGAATGGGAGCGGCTGCTGCAGACGCCGGCAGCGCTCGACGGCATCGACTGGCGCTACCTGATGTCGCATCTCGCCGCCGCCGATGAGCCGGACCACCCGTCGAACGCCCGCCAGCTCGCGCGCTTCCAGCAGATCCGGCAGCAGCTGCCGCGGCGCATGAAGGCGAGCTTCGCGAACTCCTCCGGCATCTTCCTCGGCCCAGCCTATCGTTTCGACCTGGCGCGACCCGGCATCGCCCTGTACGGCGGCCGGCCGGCGGCCGGCGCGGCCAATCCGATGGAATGCCCGGTGCGAATCGAGGGCCGCATCCTGCAGCTGCGCACCGTCGCCGCCGGCAGCGCCGTCGGCTACGCCGCCACCTGGATCGCCCCTCGGGAAAGCCGGATCGCCACGGTGGCCGCCGGCTACGCCGACGGCTACCCGCGCCGCCTGTCGGGTGCCGGCAGCGTGGCGCTTGGAGGCCGACTCTGTCCCGTGGTAGGACGCGTCTCCATGGACCTGATCACGGTCGACGTCACCGACGTGCCGCCCGGCGAGGCATTGCCGGGCGGCCTTGTCGAGGTGCTCGGACCGTCGGTGACGCCGGACGACGCCGCCGACGCCGCCGGAACCATCGGATACGAACTGCTGACGGCACTCGGCCGCCGGTATGTTCGGCACTATGTCGACTCCCCGGTCCCCGACCGGGTGCCCTGAGGGCGAGACCGCGTGAGGGACCGACCGATGCCGCATTCCGGCCAGCCCAATCCGATCGGGTACCCGCGCGCATGAATCCGCTCGCCTCGATCGGCAGCGCCTTCCTGGCCTTCCTCGCCGCTGTCGGGCGGCTGGCGATGTTCGCGGGCAGCGCCGTCGGGCATTGCGTGCAGCCGCCATTCTACCCGCGGCTGATCGGCCGGCAGCTGCTGGAGATCGGCTACTATTCGCTGCCGGTGGTCGGCCTCACCACCCTGTTCTCAGGCATGGTGCTGGCGCTGCAGAGCTATACCGGCTTCGCGCGGTTCTCCGCCGAGAGCGCGGTCGCCACCGTCGTCGTGCTGTCGATGACCCGCGAGCTGGCGCCGGTGCTGGCCGGTCTGATGGTGGCCGGCCGGGTCGGTGCCGCGATGGCAGCCGAGATCGGCACCATGCGGGTCACCGAGCAGATCGACGCGCTCACCACGCTGTCGACCAACCCGTTCAAGTACCTGATCGCCCCGCGGCTGATCGCCGGCACCCTCTGCCTGCCGGTCCTGGTGCTGATCGGCGACATCATCGGCGTGTTCGGCGGCTACGTCGTCGGGGTGTACAAGCTCGACTTCAACGCCGGCAACTACATCCAGTCGACGGTCCAGTACCTCGAGCACGACGACGTGGTGTCCGGCCTGGTCAAGGCCGGGGTGTTCGGCTTCATCGTGTCGCTGATGGGCTGCTATCACGGATTCAACTCGCGCGGCGGCGCGCAGGGCGTCGGCGCCGCCACCACCAACGCGGTGGTCACCGCCTCGATCATGATCCTGATCGCGAACTATATCATCACCGAGCTGTTCTTCGCGCATTGAGGACCCCGATGGCCGACCAGCCGAAGATCCGCATACGCAACCTGCGCAAGAGCTTCGGGCCGAAGGTCGTGCTGAACGGCCTCGACCTCGATGTCGGGGCCGGCGAGTCGGTGGTGGTGATCGGCGGCTCCGGGACCGGCAAATCGGTGCTGCTGAAATGCATCCTCGGGCTGCTGCAGCCCGACAGTGGCAGCATCGAGATCGACGGCGAGGACGTCGTCGGCCTGCCGCGCGCCCAGCGCGAGGCGTACATGAGGAAGTTCGGCATGCTGTTCCAGGGCGGTGCGCTGTTTGACTCGCTGCCGGTCTGGGAGAACGTCGCCTTCGGGCTGATCCAGGCGCAGCACATGAATCGCCGGAAGGCCCGTGAGATCGCCGTTGCCAAGCTCGCCCAGGTCGGTCTCGGCGAGGACGTCGCCAAGCTGTCGCCGTCGGAGCTGTCGGGCGGCATGCAGAAGCGGGTGGCGCTGGCCCGCGCCATCGCCGCCGAGCCGGAGATCATCTTTTTCGACGAGCCGACCACCGGCCTCGACCCGATCATGGCCGACGTCATCAACGACCTGATCATCAAATGCGTGCGCGACATCGGCGTCTCGGCGCTGTCGATCACCCACGACATGGCGAGCGCCCGCAAGATCGCCGACCGGGTGGCGATGCTCTACGAAGGCCGGATCATCTGGGCCGGCCCGGTCGCCGACATCGACGACAGCGGCAACGACTACGTCGACCAGTTCATCCATGGTCGGGCCGAGGGCCCGATCAAGATGGCCGTGCTGAGAGCGTGATGGCGAAGACCAGCAGCCGCTTCGTCTGCCAGGAATGCGGCGCCGTGCAGCCGAAATGGGCCGGCAAGTGCGAGGCCTGCGGCGCCTGGAACACCCTGGTCGAGGAGGTGGTCGAGGCGGCGGCGCCGAAGGGGCTGAAGCCCGGCGGCGGCAGGCGGCTGGCCTTCGTCGAGCTCGACGGCCAGACCCGGGACGCGCCGCGCCGGGTGACCGGCATCGGCGAGTTCGACCGCGTGCTCGGCGGCGGCCTGGTCGCCGGCTCGGCGACGCTGATCGGCGGCGATCCGGGCATCGGCAAGTCGACGGTGCTGCTGCAGGCGGTCGCCGGCCTGTCCGGCGGCTCGCGCTGCGCCTACGTCTCCGGCGAGGAGGCGGTCGACCAGGTCCGCATGCGCGCCCGCCGGCTGGGGGTCTCCGGCGCCACCGTCGGGCTGGCGGCGGCGACCAACGTACGCGACATCGTCGCCAGCCTGGAGGCCGCCGACGGCCCCGAGGTGGTGGTGATCGACTCGATCCAGACCATGTATGTCGATGCCCTCGACAGCGCCCCCGGCACGGTCGCCCAGGTCCGCGCCTCGGCGCAGGAGCTGATCCGCGTCGCCAAGCGCCGGGGCATCGCGCTGCTGCTGGTCGGCCATGTCACCAAGGAAGGCACGATCGCCGGACCGCGGGTGCTGGAGCACATGGTCGACACGGTGCTGTATTTCGAGGGCGAGCGCGGCCACCAGTTCCGCATCCTGCGCGGCGTCAAGAACCGGTTCGGCCCGACCGACGAGATCGGCGTGTTCGAGATGACCGAGGCCGGCCTGGTCGAGGTCGGCAATCCCTCCGCGCTGTTCCTGTCGGACCGCCAGGACGACGTCTCCGGCGCCTGCGTGTTCGCAGGCATGGAGGGCACCCGCCCGGTGCTGGTCGAGATCCAGGCGCTGGTGGCGCCCTCGCCCTACGGCACCCCGCGCCGTGCCGTGGTCGGCTGGGACTCCAACCGCCTCGCCATGGTGACGGCGGTGCTGGAGGCGCGCTGCGGCGTCAGCCTGGCCGGAAACGACGTGTTCCTGAATGTCGCCGGCGGCCTGCGTGTGTCGGAGCCGGCCGCCGACCTGGCGGTGGCAGCCGCCCTGGTGTCGTCGCTGAGCGGCGTCCCGGTGCCGAAGGGCTCGGTGGTGTTCGGCGAGATCGGGCTGGCGGCCGAGGTGCGGGCGGTGGCGCATGCCGATCCGCGTCTCAAGGAGGCCGCAAAGCTCGGCTTCACCAAGGCGCTGCTGCCGGCAGCGCGCCGCAAGGGCCACGCTGCCGCCGCCAGCGGCATGGAGCTGATCCAGATTGCCCGGCTGCACGACCTGGTGGACCTGCTGCACGACCCTGCCGACGACGCCAGCTTCGGCCGGCGCGTGATCTCGGGCTGAACGGGACAACGCGATGGACAGCCTTCCGATCAACGTGACGGACCTCGTCATCCTGCTGGTGCTGCTGCTGTCGGGGCTCCTGGCATTCCTGCGCGGCTTCGTCGCCGAGGTGCTGTCGGTCGCGGCCTGGATCGGCGCACTGTTCGTCGCGGTCTACGGCTATGTCCACCTGCAGCCCTACGCCCGGCAGGTCGTCACCTTCAACACCACCGCCGCCGATGCCGCCGCCGGCCTGGCGCTGTTCGTGCTCGCGCTGATCCTGTTCACGGTGGCGGGACGCATGCTCTCCGGCGCCCTGTCGATGGCCGGGCTGGGCGCGCTCGACCGCTCGCTCGGCTTTCTGTTCGGGCTGTTCCGCGGCGCCGCCCTGGTCTGCCTCGCCTATCTGCTCATCCTTTGGGCGGTGCCGGAGCGCCGCGACCACCCGGCCTGGCTGACCCAGGCCCGCGCCCTGCCGCTGGTCGAGGATGGGGCGGACCTTCTCTGGAGCCTGGTGCCACCCCATCTGTTGGACGAAGCCGATGCCGCCGCGGCGCGCGCCAGGCGTCAGGCCGAGGAGCAGGCGCGGCGCGAGCTGCACGAACGCCTCCTCAGCCCGACGCCGAAAGCCGGTGCGCCGAGCGGCACGAGCGGGTATAGTGACCGCGAACGTCAAGAGATGAACCGGGCGATCCAGGGCACCCAGTAAAAAGGGTGCTTTCGCCATTTCGGGACGACCCTTCGCCACCCAGGAAGCGGGACAGGATGACGCTCACCACCTCGCCTTTCGCCGACGACGACCACTTTCACGAGGAATGCGGCGTGTTCGGCATCTTCGGCACGCCGGATGCCGCCGCGCACACCGCACTCGGCCTGCACGCGCTGCAGCACCGCGGCCAGGAGGCGACCGGTATCGTCGCGACCGACGGGGAGCAGTTCAACGCGCACCGCGGGCTCGGCCATGTCGGCGAGAACTTCGGCGCCGACTCGCAGAACATCGTCGCCAAGCTGAAGGGCTTCGCGGCGATCGGCCACAACCGCTACGCCACCACCGGCGAGACGGCGATCCGCAATGTGCAGCCGCTGTTCGCCGACTTCGAGTTCGGCGGCTTCGCGCTCTGCCACAACGGCAACCTGACCAACGCCCTGCTGCTGCGCCAGCAGCTGGTCCGCCAGGGCTGCCTGTTCCAGTCGACCACCGACACCGAGACCATCGTGCACCTGATCGCGCGCTCGCGCCGTCGCACCGTCGTCGACCGGCTGATCGAGGCGATGAACCAGGTCGACGGCGCCTACGCCCTGGTCTGCCTGTCGAGCAGCGCGCTGATCGGGCTGCGCGACCCCTACGGCGTGCGGCCGCTGGTCCTCGGCCGGCTCGGCGATGTCCACATCATCACCTCGGAGACCTGCGCCCTCGACATCATCGGCGCCGATTTCGTGCGCGACGTCGAGCCGGGGGAACTGCTGGTGATCGACGCCGAGGGTCTGCACTCCTACTTCCCGTTCCGGCCCGCCGAAAGCCGGTTCTGCATCTTCGAGTACATCTACTTCGCCCGCCCCGACAGCCTGGTCGAAGGCCAGAGCGTCTATGCCGCCCGCAAGGCGATCGGCGCCGAACTGGCGCGCGAGTCCGGGGTCGATGCCGATGTCGTCGTGCCGGTGCCGGATTCCGGCGTGCCGGCCGCGGTCGGCTACGCCAGCGCCGCCGGCATCCCGTTCGAGCTCGGGATCATCCGCAACCATTATGTCGGCCGCACCTTCATCCAGCCGACCGACCAGGTCCGTCACCTCGGCGTCAAGCTCAAGCACAACGCCAATCGCGCCCAGCTCGAGGGCAAGCGGGTGATCCTGGTCGACGACTCGATCGTCCGCGGCACCACCTCGACCAAGATCGTCGAGATGGTCCGGCAGGCCGGCGCCAGCGAGGTGCATATGCGCATCGCCAGCCCGCCGACCACGCATTCCTGTTTCTACGGGGTCGACACTCCGGAACGCGACAAGCTGCTCGCAGCCCGCATGTCGGTGGACGAGATGGCGCGGGTGATCGGCGTCGACAGCCTGGCCTTCGTGTCGATCGACGGCCTCTACCGCGCCATGGGCGAAACCGGGCGCAATCCGAAGGCGATCCAGTATTGCGACGCCTGCTTCACCGGCGACTACCCGATCGCGCTGACCGACCGCGAGGGCGGCACCGCCTCGCGTCAGCTCTCCCTGCTCGCCGAAGCTTCCTGAGGCCCGCCATGACCGGACGTCTCCAAGGGCGCCTCGCCCTGATAACCGGCGCGTCGCGCGGCATCGGCGCCGCCGTTGCCGAGGCCTTCGCGCGCGAGGGTGCGCAGCTGATCCTGGTGGCACGCACGGTCGGCGGCCTCGAGGAGACCGACGACCGCGTCAAGGCGGCAGGCGGCAGCGCCACCCTGGTGCCGCTCGACCTGACCGACTATCCGGCGATCGACCGGCTCGGCGCCTCGATCTTCGAGCGCTGGAAGAAGCTCGACATCCTGGTCGCCAATCACGGCAGCCTGGGCGTGCTGACGCCGATCTCCATGTACGAGCCGAAGCTGTGGGACGAGGTGATGGCGGCGAACCTGTCGTCCTGCCACCGGCTGATCCGCAGCCTCGACCCGCTGCTGCGGCAGTCCGATGCCGGCCGCGCCGTCTTCGTCACCTCCAACGCCGCCATCGGCGAGCGTCCGAACTGGGGCGCCTACGCCGCCTCCAAGGCGGCGCTGGAGGCGATGGTCCGCAGCTACGCCGGCGAGACCCGCAAGAGCCGGCTGCGCGTGAACCTGCTCAACCCGGGGGCGGTGCGCACCAAGATGCGCGCATCGGCCTTCCCGGGCGAGGATCCGATGACGCTGAAGACGCCGGAGGACATCGCCCCGGTGTTCGTCGACCTCGCCGATCCGGCCTGCATCCGTCACGGCGAGCGGGTCGACGCCCAGGGCTGATCCGGCCGCTTCGCCACGCTAGGCGGCGAAGCGGATGCGGACGCCGTCCGTGCCTGGCTCGACACCGTGGCCGGAAGGAACGGCCGCCCCTGTGCGCCGAACTGCACACGGTCGCCCTCGGCGAGTTCGAGTCCGGCCATCGGAACGATCATTCATAAAGCACTGCGCGCTCGGCGTGCTTCATGAATGCTTGTCGAGCGGAAGATAGTCAAACGACTGAGACACGCAAACGACTGGGACTCGCCCACTGGTCGCCGCATAGGTATTAACCGCAATGCGGCATCAGTCGATCCCGGATCAGGTCAGCCGACGCTCGCCAGCACCGCCGCCGGGTCGGCCGGCAGCCTGACCCTTACCCGGGTTCCGGAGCCGGGAGCACTGTCGATGTCGACCCGGCCGCCGTGCTGGTCGACAAGGCTGCGCACGATCGCCAGGCCCAGGCCGACGCCGACCCGCCCGGACTCCCAGGCCGAGCCGCCCTGCCAGAACGGCTCGAAGACGTGCGGCAGGTCCTCCTGTGCGATGCCGATACCCTGGTCGGCGACCTCGATCTCGACGCCCCCATCGACTGTGCCACACAGCGTCGCGACGACCCGGCTGCCGCGCGGCGAGAACTTCACGGCGTTCGAGATCAGGTTGACGACGATCTGCCGGACCGCGGCTGCATCCGCCGATATCCTGCCCGGAGGGTGGCCGCCGTCGACCTCGAAGGCGAGCGACACGCCGGCCGCCGCGGCCGCCGGCCCGACCATATCAACCGCCTGCCGCACCGGCGGCTCGATATCGATCTCCTCCAGAACCACCCGCAACCCGCCCTGCTCGATCCGCGACAGGTCGAGCACACGGTCGATCAGGTCCTTGAGGTGCCGCGCGCTCGACTCGATGTGCCCGATATACTCGACGTAGCGGGGCGACCCGATCGGGCCGAACACACCGGCACGCATCACTTCGCTGAATCCGATGATGGCGTTCAACGGGGTGCGCAGCTCGTGGCTCATCTGCGCCAGGAAGGCCGACTTCGCCCGGTCGCTGCGCTCGGCGACGTTGCGGGCCTCGACGAGGCGCTGCTCCACCCGTTTGCGCGCCGTCACGTCCTCGACCACCAGCACCGCCCGGCCTTCCGGAGCCTCGTCCTCGGCCAGCAGCGGTGCGAGCACCCCTTGCAGCACCGCCGAGCTGCCGTCGTCGGCGCGTTGGGTGATAACGTCCTCCCGCGCCGTCCGGCCGGCGCGCGCCGTGGCCATGCGTGCCTCGATGCTCATCCCTGAACGGTCGGCGGCCGCGAACAGGCGCGGCGTCTCGCCCAGCGGATCCGACGGGCCGATCATCCGCCGGTAGGTCTCGTTGGCGAACACCACCCGGCCGTCCGACTCCAGGATGGCTATTCCGACGGGCGATTGCCGGACCGCATGCTCATACTCGCGCAAGGTGGCCACCAGGCTGCGGTTGGCCTGGTCGCGTTCCTTGATGCGGCGGCCCGCGTCGGCGGCGGCCGCGTCGAGATCCCTGAACTCCGACGGTCCGCGCAGCACCTCCCGGGGATCGGTTCCGCCTTCCGCGATCCGCCGCAGCCGCTCCGTCACCGCCGCGACCGGACGCTCCACGTTGAAGCGCCAGGCGATCAGCATGAGCGCCGCCGCGAGCATTGCCATCGCGACGGTAGCCAGGACGATGCGGTCGCGCAGCACGCGGACCCAATCGAACAGCGCGTCGGACGGCACCGCCACCGCCATCAGCCAAGGAGGCGACAGGTTGTCGAAAGACTGCAGGTCGATCCAATGCGGCTGGCCGTCGATGGCGATCTCACCGAACATCCCGCCGCTCCGGGCTGCGGCCGCCACCAGGCTCCTGAATCCGGGGGCTGCGATCTCCCTGTTGCCGGTCAGCGAGTCGATGGAGAACAGCTGCGGCCAGCGCTCGGGCTTCTCCGGCAGCGCGACCACCTCGCCGTCGCGATCGACCACGAACGCCACCTCCGGCCCCACCGAAAGTTCCGAAAGCATGGCGGCGAAGGCCGAAATCTGGATGTCCACCGCCACCGCACCCCAGGCACCGCCGACGGGGTCGACCATGGCGGTCGCGGTACTGACGCCGGGCTGTCGCGAGGTGAAGAACACATAGGGCGATGTCCACAGCGCGCTCTCGACATCGGTCGCCGCCGAGAACCAGGGCCGCAGGCGCGGGTCGAACAGGTCGTCGGGATCCTCCCAGGCCTCGATCAGATTGAAGTCGGGGTCACGGCGACGGAACTCCACCCGGCGGTGGCCGTCGACCTGCCGGATTTCCTTGACCAGATAGCCGTCGCCGCCGTGTCCACGGGTAACGTAGAGGAAGTCGCCATCGACCTTTCCGAGATAGACCGCATCGAAGGCGGTGTGAACCTTCAGCGGCTCGGACAGCAGGCGCTCGACGTGCTCCCGGTCGCCGCCGTCGAGCACGCCCTCGGCGAGCAGCCGGCGCAGCAGCCGCGATGCCTCCTCGGCGGGAGCGATGAAGCGGTGAAAGCGGTCGCGGGCGGCGCTGCCCAGCCGGTGCATCGACTCCCTGGCGTTCGCAGCAGCACCTTCGGAGGCGGCCTGCCAGGTGGCCCCGACGATCAGAGCCGCGGCGGCGAGCTGAACCCCGACGACGGTCAGCAGGACGAGCCATTTCAGCCGCAACGCCACCCCCCGCTTCGTCCCCGACCCGTCCGATCCCTACAAGGCTGCTCCCCCACCGCCGTATCCCGTGCCGGTCTCAGGACTCGTTGCGCGTCATCTCCATGCCGCGGATCGCCAGTTCGAGGTTCTGCAGGACCTGCCGCAGGAGCTTCGACTGCGATGCCGTCTGGTTTTCGTACTGCAGGGCGAAGCGGATGCCGTCGGCCCGCGCCTTGAGACGCGCCAGCCGCACGTCGCCCTGCGAGGCCGTCAGGATTCGGGGCGTTGCGCCGGCGGCGGGTACCGCCACCGGCCGCCGGATCGCGACGCGCGCAGGCTTGCCGGCCGGCCCGCGATCGTAGGCACGCGCCAGATCGTCGATCGTGAGGCGCTGCTGGGGTCTCGACCTGCGCTGTGTCATTCCACCCGTCCCGAACGTTGCCGAGGCCCCGTGCAGTTGTCGTGCCATCGTAGCCCGGATCGGCCGGCAAGCCATCCTTCGCTCTCGCGACTTGCTCCGCCCCAGCAGACGAAGTGGATCTGGGCGACGCGTTCGGCATCGACAGCCAGGGCGAGCTCGACGCGATCGCCTCGGACGACGGATCGGGCAATGCCGTACTCGATTTCGGGAACGGCAACCAGCTCGTGCTGCTCGGAGTCGACTATCGGCTCCTGCTGATCGACAGCTTCGTCTGATCGGACGGCCTGAGCCGATCCGCTTCAGTCCTCGTCAGCGTAGGGGTTCTTGCGCTGTCGCAGGTGAAGGCGGATCGGCACGCCGACCAGCCCGAAATGGTCGCGCAGGCCGCCGGTGAGATAACGCACGTATGAGTCCGGAAGCTCGGCCGCCTGGCTGACGAACGCCGCGAAGGTGGGCGGCCGGGCCTTCACCTGGGTCATGTAGCGGATGCGCACGCGGCGCCCCTTGGCGAGCGGCGTCGGATGCGCCTCGAGCATCCCCTCGAGCCACTTGTTCAGGCGCGCCGTCGGAACCCGGGTGTTCCAGCGGTCGTAGGTCTCCAGAACCGCGTCCAGCAGCTTGGTCAGATTGGTCCCGCGGACCGCCGAGATCGGGATCCAGGGCACGCCGCGCACCTGGGCCAGCGAGATGTCCAGCCGGTCGCGCAGGATCTTGGACATCGCGTTCTTGTCGGACACCACGTCCCACTTGTTGGCGGCGATCACCAGCGCGCGGCCCTCGTCGAGGGCCATCCGGGCGATCGTCAGGTCCTGCTTCTCCAGCATCATCTCGGAATCGAGAACCAGCAGCACGACATGCGCATACTTGACGGCGCGTCGGGTGTCGGCGGTCGACAGCCGCTCGAGCTTCTCCGAGACTTTTGCTCGCCGCCGCAGGCCGGCGGTGTCGACCAGCCGCAGCGACCTTCCACGGTATTGCCACTCGACCTCGATGGCGTCGCGGGTGATGCCGGCCTCGGGTCCGGTCAGCATCCGGTCTTCGCCGATCAGCCGGTTGACCAGCGTCGACTTGCCGACGTTCGGGCGACCGACAACGGCGAGGCGGATCGGCCCGGCCTCCTCCTCCTCGGCCGCTTCCGCGGGCTCAGCGTCGTCGGGAAAGTCGTCCGTCTCCGGCTTCGGACCGCCGAGCGCCTCCTTCTCGTCCGAAACCTTGCGGATGATGTCGTACAGTTCGCCCATGCCCTCGCCGTGCTCGGCGGAGATCGGCACCGGCTCGCCGAGGCCCAGCGCGTGGGCCTCGCCCAGGCCGTGCAGCCCGGCGCGGCTCTCGCATTTGTTGGCCAGCAGGACGACCGGCGTCCGCACCCGCCGCAGCCAGTCGGCGAAATGCGAGTCGAGCGGCGTGACCCCGGCGCGCGCGTCGATCAGCATCAGGACGAGGTCGGCCTCCTCGACGGCCTTCTCGGTCTGCCGCCGCATCCGCGCCTCAAGGCTGTCGTCGAAGGCGTCCTCGAGGCCGGCCGTGTCGATGATGCGGAACTCCAGATCGGCGATCCGCGCGTCACCCTCCCGGCGGTCACGAGTGACGCCCGGGGTATCGTCGACCAAGGCATGCCGGGTGCCGGTCAGGCGGTTGAAAAGCGTCGACTTGCCGACGTTGGGGCGTCCAATGACGGCGACCTTTATGGGCACGGTGCCGTTCTCCTCATCGATAGGCGTGCAGCGTGCCGTCGTCGCTCAGGATATAGACCGAGCCGTCGGCCACGACCGGCGAGACATAGACCGCATCGCCGACCTCGATATGCCCGAGCAGCTCACCGGTATAGGGCGAGATCGCATACACGAAGCCGTCCGAGCTGCCGACCAGCAGGCGATCGCCGACGAGTACCGGCCCGGTATACTGGATCGGATCCTCGCGGTCCTCCATGTCTTCGAAGGGCGGCAGCCGGTGAACCCAGCGCACGCGGCCGTCACGCCGCGACATCGCCACCACCTCGCCGTTCAGCGCCGTCAGGAAGATGTAGTCCCCGGCCACCCACGGCATGTGCACGCTGCCGATCGGCCGCTCCCACACCCGGGCGCCGGTGCGCACGTCGATCGCCACCATGCGGCCGGCGTGGCTGATCGCGAAGGCGAGGTCGCGATCGATCACCGGATTGCCGCGGATGTCGGCCAGCCGTGCGATGGCGCTGAGGGAACGGATGCTCGACAGGCTCTCCACCCACACGACCCGTCCATTCTCCGCCAGCAGGGCATACAGCTCGCCGGAGGAATACGGGGTCAGCACCGTCGAGCCGGTGACCGCCGGCGACGCGCCGCCGAGCAATGCGGCGACCTCGTTGATGCCCTGGTGCTCCCAGAGCCGGCGTCCGTCGGCGGCGGACAGGGCGATGGTGCGGTTCTCCAGGGTCACCACATAGACCTGGCCATTGACCACTGTCGGGGCACCGCGGACCGGCCCGGACAGACGCACCCGCCAAAGCTCGCGGCCGTCGGCGGCCGACAGCGCCATCGCCTCGCCGATGCCGGTTGCGGCGTACACCACGTCGCCCTCGGCGGCGATGCCGCCGGGGAACACCGCGTCGTCGTCGTCGACGCCGAGATCCTTGGTCCACAGCGTCCGGCCGTCCTGCGGATCGAGGGCGATCAAGTCCGCCTCGGCATCGATCACGAAGATCCGGCCGCCGACGACGACCGGCTGCGACAGCAATGCCGCCTCGTCGTCGCCACCGGTGCCGATCGAACTCGACCACGCGCGCTCGAGGGCCTCCGCGGCGGCGAGATGGCCAGGATTCTTCGACGGGTTGCCGCCCGACTGCGACCATTCGGTGTTGCGATACGGCGGCGGCAGGACCACCGGCACGGCCTCCAGCGTGGAGTCCGCCTTGATCAGGTCGTCGGCGGCGAGGACCGCGATGCGTTCGCCGGGCAACGGCTTCTTGGCATCCTCGCCGAAGAAGTCGCCGGCGCCGCAGGCGGTCAGTGACAGCAGCGCCAGCACCGCCAGCGCCGGGGCAAGGCGGCACGGAGCCGGACGGGTATGTCGGCGCATGGCAGGCATCCGGGGATCAGCCACCGAGCGCACGCACCATCTCGGTCGCCAGCGCGCGCAGGCGGCTCGGCGTCGAGGAGGCGTCGGCGAGCGTCTTGTAGAGCTGGGCGGCCTTGTCGGTCTCCCCGGACTGCAGGCGGATCGCCGCCTCGGTCTCGACCGCCAGCGGCCGCCAGGGATTGCCGTCGGCCAGCGCCGGCCCCAGTTCGCCGATCAGCGCGGCGGCATCGGCCTTGCCGATCCGCAGCCGGACCGACCAGACGCGGGCGAGGTCGGCATAGGGTGCCTGACCGTCGGCCGCGACGACCGCAAAAACCCGGACGGCCGCATCGACATCGCCGGCCTTGGCCAGCGCCGAAGCCTCCCGCAACCGCGCCAGCGTGGCGTAGCCGGTACCGGCGTCGGCGGCGAGCGTCGCGAACGCGTCCGCCGCCTGCTTCGCATCGCCGGCTGCCGCCAGCGTCGCGGCGGCCTCGTAGCGATCGCCGCGGCCGGCTTGCCGATCGGCGGTGTAGCGGGTCCAGAACACGTTGCCGGCGACGGCGAGCACGACGCCGACGGCGACTGCCAGCACCCAGCCGCCATAGCGTTGCCAGAGCTTGGCAGCCCGGTCCTGTTGGAGTTCCTCGTCGATCTCGCGGAAGATGTCGGCCACGATCTGCTCTCCTGACCGGCGGCCGGCCCGGCCGCCGCTGGCTGCGGGGGCGCGACACCGTAGCGGCGCGCCTGCGCGAAATCAAACCGCGGCGTCGATCGCCGCGTCCGGCGGGGTTTACCCCAGCCGCGAATTCAGGAAAACTCATTCCGTAACACCGTGGCAATCGGGGGATACGTACCGGTCGATGGACAATCTGATCCGCCTCCAAAGAGACCGGAAATCCGTCGGACACTTCTTTTTCACACGCGGCGAGCTGGGGCAGTTGCTGTCGCTGTACGCCAGCCGCGTGGCGTCGGGTGAGTGGCGCGACTATGCGCTCGACCAGCTCGACGACATGGTCCTGTTCTCGATCTTCCGGCACAGCCAGGAGCGACCGGTGTATTCGGTCGCCAAGCTGCAGCCGCAGGGCCAGCGCCGGCCCAGCTATACGCTGTACAGCGGCCCCAAGCGCATCAAGACCGCGCAGAACCTGCGGGACCTCCTGCTCGCCTTCGACAAGCTCCCGCGTCTCGTCCCCGGCTGAGCCGGGCCCTGTTTGCGTCGACCGAGCGTCGCGGCCGTGGCCCTTGTAGGTCCAGAATGTTCTTGTTATGTTCTCATTCAGGCGAACGGCTGCGGAACGGTGGTGCCATGGGACGGATGAAGCGGCAGATGATCGACCGGGAAGACAGCCGCGTACGCGCGGCCCGGCTGGTCGAGCTGATGCACGCCAAGGTCGGGGTGCTGTGCTGGTGCAACCGCTGCGGACATCGCGCCGAGGCGGCGACCGCGATGCTGATCGCCCAGCTCGGCCCGGATTTTCCGATCCCGGAGATCGGCACCCGGATGCGGTGCGGCTCCTGCGGCTCCAAGGACGTGGCGACGCGGCCGGCCTGGCCGAGCGAACGCGCGGAGCCGAGGACCGCGGCCGGCTAACAGCCTGCTCGACCGGCAATTTCTGCCGGTCGGAAACCTCGGACGGACGGACCCGGCCGTCTCCGCGCGCCGGCATCCAGCGGTTCCGCGGCAAAACCGGTCCGGCGTATCGCGCGACACCCGGCACGCAGGTTGCACCACCGGACGGCATGGGACGCCCGACGCGGCGGCCCGGTCCAGAACCCCGAAGGGAGGCCACCCGCCATGCCGCACACTGCCACTGCCGCAAGTCGTCCGGCCGAACGCCGGCGCGACCGCCGGATCGAGGCCCCGATGACGGTGGTGATCGGGAACACGCCCTACGCCATCGGCGACTGGAGTCCCAGCGGCGCCCGGATCGTCGACTACGCCGGCACGCTGGCGCCGGGCGACCTCGCCCAGCTGCGGGTGCTGGTGCCGACCGCCGGCCCGGGCGCGCTTTTCCGCACCGAAGGCCGGGTCCACAGGGTCGACACCGAGTCCGGCGCGCTAGGCCTTGAGTTCGAGTCGCTCGACATCGTCGCATCGGCGACACTGAACCGGTATTTTCGGGAACGGCTCGTCCGGGGCCACGCCTGATCCATGACCGCCGAGCGACGCATGCGCCGACCGAACGCACCCGCCAATTCGACCGCCGCGAGCCCGAGCGCCGCGGCCCGCGGCCCGGTGCGCCCGGCCGGCGCATTGCGCCCGGTGCCGCCACCATCGGACGACCCCGGCGCCGCCGTCCCCGGGGACGACGAGCCGCTGTTTCCGAGCCTGAAGAAGCGCCCGGCCGAGGAGCGCGCCGAGGAGATTGTCCAAGCCCTCAAGGACGCGATCCTGAACCCCGGCCGGCTCGGCGGCGGCACGGGAATGGCCTACTCCGACTGGGCCAAGGTCGCCCACAAGCGCATCACCCGAGCGATTCGGGAGGCCGAGGCCTCGGCGTCGATGCGCGAGCTGATGTCGGCCCATCGTGTCGGCGGCCTTTGCCTTCGGGTCGGCTTCCTGCTGCTGGCCTCGGTGATGTCCTTCGCGGCGTTCTGGTACGGCGCGATCCACATCTGGCAGACCTACGGCGCGGCCTGGGGCGTCGGTGCCATCCTGTCGTCGGTCGGCCTGTCCTTCGCCTTCGTGGTCGCCGGGCTGCTGATGAGCAGCAGCGACATCGAGGAGATGCGGAACAAGGTCAGGCGCAAGGTGGGCGACGACGGCTGACCGGCCGCCGACGGCAGCCGGGCGACGGTCCGGCAGGGCCGATTGCCGCTCGAGGTCCGCTACCGCTATCGTCCCCGGAACCAGAACCGACCGGGAGACGCCCACCATGAAGCTCGACCTGACCGGCAAGCGTGCCATCATCACCGGTGGCGGCGCCGGCATCGGCCGCAAGACGGCCGAAATCTTCGCCGCCGCCGGCGCCCGGATCGTGATCTGCGACCTCGACGCCGAGGCGCTGGAGTCGGCGCGTGCCGCCATTCCCGGCCTCGCCGGCTCGGTCTGCGACGTCGCCGACGCCGCCGCCCTGGAGGCCTTCCTCGACGACGCCATCGGGCGGCTCGGCGGCCTCGACATCATGATAAACAACGCCGGCACCGCCGGGCCGACCGCCCCGGTCGAGGAGGTATCGCTGGAGGACTGGACGGCCTGCCTGACCGTGAACATGACCAGCGCCTTCCTCGGCACGCGCAAGGCGGTGCCGGCATTGAAGGCGGCCGGCGGCGGCAGCATCGTCAACCTGTCGTCGGCAGCCGGCAAGTTCGCCTTCCCGATGCGCAGCCCCTACTCGGCCGCCAAGTTCGGCATCGTCGGTTTCACCCGAACCTGCGCCATGGAGCTCGGCCGCTACGGCATCCGGGTGAACTGCATCCAGCCGGGGCCGGTCGAAGGTGCGCGCATCGACCGGGTGATCCGCGCCAAGGCCGAGGCGGCCGGCATCTCCGAGAACGCCATGCGCGACCAGATGACCGCCACCACGCACCTGAAGTCCTTCGTGACCGCCGGCGACATCGCCAACCAGATCCTGTTCCTGTGCTCCGACGCCGGACGGCGCATCACCGGCCAGGCACTCAGCGTCGACGCCGGACTGGAGGGACTGGTCTGAGCGGCTTCGCCGGCCGCATCGTCCGGCTGCTCCTGGCCCTGCTGGCGCTGCTGGCCGCATCCCCCGCCGTCGCGGCGGAGCGGCCGGCGGTGGACGCGGTCGCCGCCCTGAACGCCGAGCGCGCGGCGCGCGGGTTGCCGGCGCTGACGGAACGCCGGGAGCTCACACGCGGAGCCCAGGCACATGCCGACGACATGGCAAAGCGGCGGTATCTCGACCCGCACCCGCCCGGCGACCCGGACTTCCGCCAGCGTTTCCGGCGCGCCGGCTACCAGCCCGGCTCGGCCCGTATCGTCGTCACCGCCGGATACCCGGACGGCCGGCTGCTGATCGAGAGCCTGCTGGGCGAGGAAGCGACCGCCGGCACCCTGCTGGACCCGGACGCCGGCGAGATCGGCGTCGGCCACGTGCCTGGCCCCTATCGCGCCGGCGGCGGCATCGTCACCCATGCCTGGGTGCTGGTGGTGGCGAGGACCGCGTACCCGCCGGTCCGCGACGCGGTCGGCGCCCTGCTCGCGGCGATCAATCGCGCGCGTGCCGGACGCGGCCTGGCGCCGGTGGCCGCCGCGCCCGAGCTGGCGGCGGCGGCGATGGACCATGTCCGCGACATGATCGCCCGCGGCTTCGTCGCCCACCGCTCGCCCGACGGCGGGCAGCCCGGCGACCGGGCGCGCCGCCGCGGCTACGACTTCCGCGCGATCGGCGAGAACATCGCCTCCGGCCAGGACACCGCGGAGGCGGTTGTCGGGGGCTGGACGGACAGCCCCGGACATGCCCGTGTGCTCTACGATCCCGGGTTCCGCGAGGTCGGCGTCGGCTACCTGCCGGGGCCGGTCGTCGAGGCGAAGCGCAGCTTCGGGCATGTCTGGGTGGCGATGTTCGGCCGCCGCGACTGACCGCTCCGGACCGATCGCCTCAGTCGGCGCGCCGGATCGCCGCCATGCCGAGCCCGGCGGCGATCAGCAGCCCGCCGGCCACACGCTCGAACCACAGGGCCACATCGGGGCGGGTGGCGAAGTGCCGCAACCGGCCGGCGAGCGCTCCGTAGGTGGCCAGCACGGCGAACTCGACCGCCACCGAGGTGACACCCAGGATCAGCATCTGCATCGCCACATCGCCGGCGGGGTCGACGAACTGCGGCAGCAGGGCGACGAAGAAAAGGATGTTCTTCGGATTGGCGGCCTGCACCAGGAAACCCCGCCGCATCACCCGCCATGCCGGGGCCGGCCGCTGGCGTTCGAGCGCCAGCACCTCCGGCCGGGCCAGAAGTGCGCGCAGCCCGAGCCAGACCAGATACGCCACGCCCAGCCACTTGATGGCGGAGAACACCTCGTAGGATGCCAGTAGCAGGGCACCGAGCCCGGTGGCCGAGATCACGAAATACGCGGCGTTGGCCGACAGGATGCCGACGCTGGCGGCGACGGCCGGCCGCGGCCCCTGCACCAGCCCCTGCCCGATCACGAACAGCACCGCCGGCCCGGGCACCAGGCACAGCAGGCCCTCCAGCAGCGTGAAGGCGATCCAGGTCTCCAGCGTCATCACTGCCTCCGGAATTCGCGCAGCCGCCCGAGCAGGCGGTCCAGGAACATCTGGGAATCGAGGTCCATCACCACCTCGGCATTCGGCTCGCTCGACGCGAAGTCGGCGACCGTGCGACCCCGCTCGGGGCCGGAGTCGGTGACCACCGTCAACCGCGCCGGGCGGATGTCGAACAGCTCCGGCCAGATCAGTACGGCCAGTGCCATAGCGTCATGCACATAGGCGCCGGGCCGATGCCGGCCGACATTGCCGTGATAGGCTTCCAGCATCGCCCCGACCTCGGGCGCCACGCCCTCGCCGCACCCCCGCAGCTCGTCGATCATCACGGCCGTGACAGGCGCGCGGTGGGTGGCGTCCAGCGGCACCAGCACCGGATGCAGGCCGGCCTCCAGAACGGTGCGGGCGGCCTCCGGGTCGACGAAGACGTTGAACTCGGCGGCCGGCGTGATGTTGCCCCTGGCGATGCCGCCACCCATGATCACCAGCGTCCCGAGCCGCTGCATGACATCAGGCCGCTTGACGATGGCCACCGCGAGGTTGGTCAGCGGCCCCACGGCGGCGATCGCCATGTTGGGCCGGGCCGCCACCTGCTCGATGATGGCGTCGACGCCGTGGCGCGCTGCCAGCCCGCCGGGTTCGCCCGGAAGCCGCACGCCGCCGAGCCCGTCCATGCCGTGCACCTCGCCGGCGGCGCGCGGTGCCGCCATCATCGGCCGCGGGCAGCCGGCGAACACCGGCACCTCCGGCCGTCCGGCGAAGCCGCGCAGGCTGCGGGCGTTGCGCTCGGTGGCCGCCAGCCCGACGTTGCCGGCGACCGCGGTGATGCCGGTGATGTCCAAAGCTTCGGGCATCGAGAACGCCAGCAGCAGCGCCACGGCGTCGTCGATGCCGGGGTCGCAGTCGACCAGCAGCGGGCGCGGGGGAATGGTCATGGGGGCTCCATATCCGGGATGTCGCGACCATATCCATCCGGTCCGGCGACGTCATCACCGGCGACCCCCGCCGCGGCTTCCTGGTTGCGCCGGGCCGCCGGCATGCGATAAGCCGGGCCGATTGTACACAGTCCGGGAGGACGACCGTGACGCCGAACGACATCGCCCAGGTGCAGAGCTACCTGCGCAAACGCTTCTCGAACTCCCGGATCGGGCTCGTGCGGCGCGGCAAGAAGACCGATTCCGTCGAGGTGGTGCTGGAGGACGAGTTCATCGGCGTGGTCTACAAGGACGTGGAGGAGGGCGAGACCTGCTTCCATTTCCAGATGACGATCCTGGACATCGACCTCGAAGGCCACTGAGCGGCTACATCCCGGCGCCGCAAGCGCCGGAGTGCGGAGGCTGCCCGCACCGCCTACATGAAGGCGCAGGCATCGGCACAGGCGAGGAGAAGGCGCGTGGCGGCACAGGCGGAACCACGGATCCGGATCGGGATCGGCGGCTGGACGTTCGAGCCCTGGCGCGGCACCTTCTACCCGCCCGGCCTGACGCAGAAGCGCGAGCTCGAGCACGCCAGCCGGCAGCTGACCTCGATCGAGATCAACGGCACCTTCTACGGCTCGCAGAAGCCGGAGAGCTTCGCCAAATGGCATGACGAGACGCCGGACGATTTCGTCTTCGCGCTCAAGGGGCCGCGCTACGCCACCAACCGCCGCGTGCTGGCCGAGGCGGGCCCGTCGGTGGAACGCTTCATGACCGGCGGGCTGCTGGAGCTGAAGGACAAGCTCGGCCCGATCAACTGGCAGTTCGCCGGCACCAAGAAGTTCGACGCCGAGGATTTCGAAGGCTTCCTGAAGCTGCTGCCGAAGTCGGTCGAAGGCCGCCCGATCCGCCACGCGGTCGAGGTCCGGCACGACAGCTTCCGCACGCCGGAGTTCGTCGATCTCGCCCGTGCATACGGCGTGGCGGTGATCACCGCCGCCGACAGCGACTACCCGCAGATCGCCGACCCGACCGCCGACTTCGTCTACGCCCGCATCATGGGCACCGGCGAGGCCGAGGCGACGGGATATTCCGCCGCCGACCTCGACGCCTGGGCCGGGCGTGCCCGCGCCTGGGCGGCCGGCGGCGTGCCGGCCGATCTCGCCACCGTCGGCGATCCGCCGAAGGCCAACGGCCGCGACGTCTACCTCTACGTCATCAGCGGCTTCAAGGAGCGCAATCCGGCGGCGGCAATGGCGCTGATCGAGCGGCTCGGCTAGTGATGCCGGCGCCCGCCCACCCCTTGCAGAACCGGGTGACGCCGTTCGGCGAGGTGGTGGCGATCCCGGAACGCGGCGGCTTCACCGGCAACCGCGGCATCATCCACGACCCCGGCACCCGCAGGCTGCTGCGACGGCGCTGGACCTCCAGGGCATGGATCGTGTGCCTGTGCGAGTTCAGGGGCGTGCGCCGCGACGTCATGGCCCGGCGCAGCTGGACCGAGCTGTTCTTCCTCGACGAGGCGACCGCCCTGGCCGCCGGCCACCGTCCCTGCTTCTACTGCCGGCGCGCCGACGCAAGGGCGTTCCGCGACGCCTGGGCAGCCGGCAACGGCATGGCACCGCCACCGCTCGCCCGCGCCATGGACGCGGTGCTGCACGGCGAGCGCCTGGACGGCCAGGAGAAGCGGCTGCACGCGCTTCCGGGACCGATCGCGGCCCTGCCCGATGGCGCGATGCTGGCGGCCGGCGGCGAGGCGTTCCTGGTTACCGGCGGCCGGACCCGGCGCTGGAGCCCCGGCGGATACCGCGACGACGCCGTTCCGGCCGGTATCGATGGTATGCTCACGCCGCCCTCGACCGTCGCCGCCCTGGCAGCCGGGTACCAGCCGGTGCTGCATCCGAGCGCGGCGGGCTGAGGCGATGCGCGACCTGTTCGAATCCGATGCACCCGTATGGGAGTCGCTGGCCGAGGGCGCCGTTCTGCTGCGCCGCTTCGCGTTGCCGGTCGTGGACGAGCTGCTGGCGGCAGTGGCTGCGGTCGCCGCCGCCGCAGCCTTCCGCCGCATGCTGACGCCGGGCGGCTTCGAGATGTCAGTGGCGATGACCAACTGCGGCAACGCCGGCTGGGTGACCGACCGCAAGGGTTACCGCTACGCTCCCACCGACCCGCTGTCCGGCGCGCCGTGGCCGGCGATGCCGGCGGCGTTCCTGCGGCTGGCCGGCGACGCGGCCGCCGCAGCCGGCTACCCGGGCTTCGCACCCGACGCCTGCCTGGTGAACCGCTACGAGCCGGGGGCGCGGCTGTCGCTGCACCAGGACCGCGACGAGCGCGACCACGGCCACCCGATCGTGTCGGTGTCGCTCGGCCTGCCCGCCACCTTCCAGTTCGGCGGCCCGAAGCGGGCCGACCCGCTGCGTCGGGTGGCCCTGCATCACGGCGACGTGGTGGTGTGGGGCGGCGCCGCGCGCCTGCACCACCATGGCGTTCTGGCGCTGAAGGACGGCGAGCATCCGGCGACCGGTCGGGCGCGCATCAACCTGACGCTCAGGAAGGCGTTGTAGGAGGGTCCGGCCATGACGCTGCGCATTGTCCGTCTCGGCACGCCCCGGCTGCCGCAGGAGGGCACCCGGATCGGCGCCGTCCGCCGGCTGCCGCGCGGCGTCCGCAAGGACCGCTACGCCGCCGACGACTGGCTCGACGTCTGGTACCCGGACCTCTCCCCCAGCCCGGCGCTGGTCGCCCAGGCCCGCACCGCCGCGACCGACGCCGAGTGGGACGCCTTCGTGCGAGCGTTCCGGGCCGAGATGAACGCACCGACCCCGCGCCGCACGCTCGACCTGCTCGCCGCACTTTCGCATGGCGGCGACTTCTCCATCGGCTGCTACTGCGAGGACGAGGCGCGCTGCCACCGCTCGGTGCTGCGCCGGCTGCTCGCCGAGCGCGGCGCGGCCATCGCGTAACGGGAAGCGCCGGGCTCAGCCACGACGCTCGTCGACCTCGGCCCGGGCGAGACCACGCATCAGATTGGGCGTCGACCATGTGGCGACGCCCGTGCCGGCGAAATCGCGGTCGGACGTCCAGACGTCTGCATCGACGCACCACGCCAGGGCAAGTACGTGCGCGTCCCTGGTCGACCCGTTGCGGCTGGGCACAGCCTCCCGGAGCGCGGTCTCGCTCCTGGCAAGGATCGGCGTCAGGGCAACGACCGGGACGATCGTCAACTCCTCGGCCAGGGCGTCGATGACATGCAACAGGTCCGGGCGCTTCAGGCCGAACTCGATGCGCCGACGCGCCTCTTCGATCACGCGATCGGTGGTAACCAGCGAGGCCGCCTTCGCCGCAGTCAGCACCGCCCCCGAGCTTCGTCCGCGTGCCGCCGCCACCAGGATGGCGGCATCGAGCACGAGGGTGGTCGAGGGAGCTTTCATGCGCTCAGCGGCGCCCCGCCGTCAGGGCGCGAACCGCCTCGACAGACCAGTCGACCGGGTCGACCGTTCCGAACGGGGCAAGCATGGCGTCGTCCTCGGCGGGATCGCGGCCCTGTGCCAGTGCCTCTGCATGAGCCAGCACCGCAGCCAAGCGATCCGGGTCCGCGGCCCGCAACGGGACAAGCAGACCCACGGTCCGGTCCCCGGACTTTATCGGCGTAGGCTCCGGCAGCGCACCGATGGTTTCGCCAGAGATCTTCTGCAGGTCGCGGATACTGAGATAGCTCATACGCTTTACATACACCGCTACATACGCAGTGACTATGGCTTATCGGTAGGTCCCTGCCCGATCCGTCCTCTCGATCGGCTGTTGTCCGTGGCAGTTGATATCACCGATGGCCCCGCCCGTCCGCTACGCCTCCCCGTCGACCGTCGGCAGCTCCAGGGCCGAGCGCAGGCGACCCGCTCCGCGCCGATACAGCATCGCCTCGCCGGCGCCGGCGAGGATGTCGGCATGCGCCGCGAAACCCTCGATCTGCCGATTGAACGGCACCGCGCCGCAGCCCGGCTCCCGGCACTCCGGCTTGCCCTTGGGGCAGGCGTTGAAACGGCAGATCCGGCCGAGAGGTAGCGGTTCTGCTCCGCGATCTTCGCCCGGTTCATGGCTCGCTCCGAAAGGCGTCACAGGATATCCTGCAGCGGCACATCGACAAGCCACGCCGCCGCGACCTGAGGCACGTCTTGGCAGACGGCGTCGGACTGAACCTGACACATGAGCGATCGATACCGTCGTCGCGCCCGGATCAGGCGAACCGCCCCTACTTCACCCCCGCCAGCGCCTTGCGGCAGTCCTCCGCGCATTCCCGGCACATCTGCGCGCACAGCCGGCAGTGCTCGTGCTCGTGACCCTCGCACTCGGCGGCGCAGAGCTCGCAGGCACGGATGCAGGTCTCCAGCTGGGCGCGGAGCATTCCGATGTCCTGCCCGGACCGCCAGGCGCGCCGTCGCCGCACAGACGTCGGCACAGTCCGAGCAGACCCGGATGCACTGCCGCATGTCCATGGCTTCCGCCAGGCACGCGTCGGCGCAGGAGGTGCAGAACAGCGAGCACAGCATGGCGTGTCGTGCGGCAGTGGCCAGATCCGGGTTGACGGCACCTCCGACGTCGGGATGCAGCGAGATCATCTTTTCCAGGGACATTGGGGACCTCCGTTCGGTGGTTGTCACCTGCGAACGGAGGTCCCGCGAGGTTGTTCCGCCGCCTCCGGCCATCAATCCCGGCGGTGAAGGATCATCCCGCCGTGATGCAGCACGCCGTCGACGAAGGTCCCATCGGCGGTGAAGCCGGTGTCGTCCCAATACAGGATCTCGTTGCCCCGGACCTCGTAGCGCCCCTGGTAGGCACTCTCGCGGCTGCCACGCGCCTCGTCGTAGCGGCCGTTCGGCAGCAGGTTGTGCCGGACACGCCCGTCGGCGGTGACCCACATGCCGACATATGGGTGAGTCTGCGGCTCGCCGGCGGGCCCACTGGAGGGCGTGGTGACTTGCGCGGTCATCTCGGTGTGGCCTTTCGGAATGTCGGTGAGGGTGGATCCGGCGAGGATGGCGAGCGCCAGGAGACGGAAGCCGGTCATGGCGCCTCTCCTTCGCCCTTGGCGGCGTCGGCGCGCCGTTCGGCGAACAGCCCGGACAGCGCCTGCGAGGCCGCGATGGCCCGGGGGAAGCCGGCCGGAACCGTGATCATGTAGATGACCTCCTTCAGCTCCTCCTCGGAGACGCCGACATTCAGGGCGTAGCCGGCGTGAACCGTCATGAGCACGGTCTCGCCCAGCGCCGCGAAGGTCGCGACGGCGGCGAGCTGGCGGGTGCGGTCGTCGAGGCCCGGCCGCGACCAGACGTCGCCGAGGGCGTAGGCCTCGGTCGCCTCGGCCAGGAAGGGGAACTCGCGGCGCATGCGTTCCAGGGTCGGCTGCGGCGCGCCGTCGTTGAGGCTGCGGATGACCGCCGCGCCCCGCCGCTGACGCTCCACGGTCGTGGCGGCGGAGGCGGGCGCGGAGGCGAGTACGGGCGCGACCGAGGCGAGGCAAAGAGTTCCGATGGTGGCGCGCAGCAAGGCTCGGGTGCCGATGCTCATGGCTGTCTCCTCAGCTCGAGGCGGTGGGACGGACGACGATGTCGCTGACGTCGACGTCGTGCGGCTGCTCGATGGCGAAGCGCACCGCCCGGCCGATGGCGTCCGGCTGCAGCGCGACGGCGCGGTAGGACTTCATCGCCGCGGCGGCCACCGGATCGGTGATGCTGTCGGCGAGTTCGCTCTCGACCACGCCCGGATAGATGCAGGTGACGCGGATCCTGTCGTTCTCCTGGCGCAGGCCGTCGGAGATCGCCCGCACCGCGTATTTCGTGGCGCAGTAGACCGCTGCCGTCGGCACCACCGACAGCGCGCCGATCGAGGCCATGTTGATGATGTGGCCGGAGCCGCGCGCCGTCATCTCGGGCAGCACCGCGGCGATGCCGTACAGCACGCCCTTGACGTTGACGTCGACCATCCGCTCCCACTCGTCGACCTTCAGCGCGGCCATCGGCGACAGCGGCATGACGCCGGCGTTGTTGACGATGACGTCGATCCGGCCGAAGCGGTCGCGCGCCGCCTCTGCGAATGCCTGGACATCGGCGCGGTCGGTGACGTCCAGACGGCGGACCGCGACCTCGCCGGGCAGCGACGCGGCGAGCTCCTCCAGCCGGTCGGTCCGGCGGGCGCCGAGCACCAGCCTGGCGCCGGCGCGGCCCAGCTCGCGTGCGATGCCGGCGCCGATGCCGCTGGATGCGCCGGTGACGAGGACGACTTTGTCGAGTGACATGGCTCAATCCTTTCGGTTCGCCCTGATTGGCTTGCCTGAAGGATGGGGCTGCGCGATCGTCGACATAACCGGCCGGCACCTAACCAGACTGGAAAGCTTCACTAACCAATGACGCCCGATCTGAACGCCCTCGCCGTGTTCGTGCTGGTCGCCGAGGAGCGCAGCTTCCGCGCCGCCGCCGACCGGATGGGGGTGACCCGCTCGGCCGTCAGCCAGACGATCCGCCGCCTGGAGGAAGGCCTCGGCATCGCCCTGGTCCAGCGCACCACGCGCAGCGTCAGCCTGACCGAGGCGGGCGAGCGGCTGCATGCCGAGGTGGCGCCGGCGATCGCCGACATGCGGGCCGCGATCGACCGCACCGAGGGCCTGCGCGGACGGCCGCGCGGGCAGTTGCGGCTGGCGGTCTCGTCGATCGCCGAGCGCTTCCTGGCCGGCCCGTTCCTGGCCAGCTTCGCCGATGCCAACCCCGAGGTGCTGCTCGACGTCACGGTGACCGACGAGGAGTTCGACATCGTGGCCGAGGGCTATGACGCCGGGGTCCGGCTCGGCGAGGTGATCGAGCAGGACATGATCGCCGTGTCGGTGGCGGGGGACGAGCGGCAGCTGGCGGTCTGCGCCCCAAGCTATCGCGACCGCTTCGGCATCCCGTCGCATCCCGCCGAACTCGCGTCACACCGCTGCATCGGCTGGCGCCCGGCCCCGAAACACACGCCCTATCGCTGGGAGTTCGCCGAGGACGGCCGGGAGTTCGACGTCGCCGTCCGGCCGGAGATCACCACCAACGACATGGCGCTGATGATCAAGCTGGCGGTCGCCGGGGCCGGCATCACCTTCGGCATGGAGGAGAGTTTCCGGCCCTGGATCGCCCGCGGCGAACTGCTGCCGATCCTGGAGGACTTCTGCCCGTACTTCGCCGGCTTCTACCTCTACTACCCCAGCCGCCGGAACCTGGCGCCCAAGCTGCGCGCCCTGGTCGAGCACGTCCGGCATAGCAGGGCGTGACCGCGACGAGCCGCGATCAACGGGCGCGCGCCCGCCGCTTCCTCGGCGCCGCCGCCAGCTCGATCCAGGCCGGCGCATGATCGCTGGCCTTGTCCCAGCCGCGCACCGCGCGGTCGACCCCGGCGGCGGCGAGGTCGCCGGCGAGCGCCGGGCTCAGCAGCAGGTGATCGATGCGCAGGCCGGCGTCGCGGCCCCAGGCGTTGCGGAAGTAGTCCCAGAACGTGTAGATGCGCTCGTCCGGGTGCATCCTGCGGAGCGCGTCGGTCCAGCCCTGCGCCACCAGCGCGTGGAACGCCGACCTGACCTCCGGACGGAACAGCGCGTCATCCTGCCAGCGTTCCGGCTTGTAGACGTCCAGGTCGGCCGGGATGACGTTGAAGTCGCCGGCCAGGGCCACCGGGATGTCGAGATCGAGCAGTTCCCCAGCGTAGGCCGTGAGGCGCTGCATCCAGCGGAGCTTGTAGTCGAACTTCGGCCCCGGCGCCGGGTTGCCGTTGGGCAGGTACAGGCAGCCGACCAGCAAGCCGTCGACCGCCGCCTCGATGTAGCGGCTCTGCGCGTCGTCGGGGTCGCCGGGCAGGCCGCGCCGGGTTTCCACAGGCTCGGCGCCACGCGCCAGGATCGCCACGCCATTCCAGCTCTTCTGGCCGTGCCAGACGGCGCCGTAGCCGACCTCGCGGATCGCCGCGATGGGGAACTTCTCCTGCGGCGCCTTCAGCTCCTGCACGCACACGACGTCGGGTGCGGCTTCCTGCAGCCAGCGCAGCAGGACCGGCAGCCTTCCGTTGACGCCGTTGACGTTGAACGTGGCGACCTTCACCGGCGCCTGCCGCTTCCCGGGCGCGCGTATGTCTCGATAGGGTCGGGTCGGGCCATTGGCGTCACCTCGATGACATGCCAGCGCATAACGCGCCAGTGCGGCGCGAGATCCGACACCGGTTGCAGCAGTGGCCCCGAAGAGCCGCCACGTGAGCGACCCGCGGTCGGGCGCGCCGGCAGGCGCTCGATCAGTTGTGCCGGTTGAGCGCAAGCGCCGCCGGCCGCAAGATGACCCTCTACGGCCAGGAGGGTCACATGGACACGGTTTGTCTGACTGGGGCCAAAGCGCATCTGGGCGAGTTGGTTGACCTGGTCGAAGCAGGCGGCTCGATCGTCATCACCCGGCGCGGCAAGGCGGTGGCCCGGCTTACCGCCCTTTCCGAGCCACGCAAGCCGATCGATGCGGCCCGACTTCAGGCCCTGACCGCGTCCATGCTTCAGCAGTCTGCGGGCGCCCCCGATCTGGTCCGATCGATGCGGGAGGGCGAGCGCTACTGACGGTCTATCCGGCCGACCGCGTTGGAGCATGGCGCCACGGCGCACACTCTGGACCTGCGCCTGGCCGAAGCCGGCCCGATTCTCGGCATTCCGACACGTCTGCTGGCATGACCGCCCCGCCGCCGTGGCGGCCAGTCCGAAGCTGCCGCTTTGCGCAACCTCTCACGCCAGCATTCTGCGGATGATCGCCAGCTTCTCTTCCGACAGTCCGGCGAGGTCCGCCTCGGCCAGATGCCCCTCGCGGATGAGCACCCCGAAGACATCAATGAGCCGTGAATAGCGGTAGTCGAACACTTCATCGAGATCGCGGCGACAGCGGCGCAGATAGTCCTCCACGGCCCACATCTCGGACGGTGTCGCCGCGGCGGCAGCCCGCGCCTTGAATTCGGACATGATCCCCGCCAACGCGGTGTCGAGCGCCGCGTCGAAGGCGCGGCGCGCGATCCGCTTCTCGCCGGCAGACCATTTGAGATCGAGCATGGTGCAGCAATGCCTCGTGACGCAATCCTTCGGAACAAGGTATCGAGCTTGCGGCAGCCGGGCGGACAAATCCAGACGGCGGACGGCCGGGGCCGGTCTTCCCAGCCGTCCGCGCAAAATGTCAGGCGGCTCGCCGGGCGGGGGGCAGGGCGGCCGCCTCGCCCGAAACGTCGATCACGACCTTGCCGCGCAGTCCCCGTGCGCCGCCGTTCTCCAGCAGTTCGTGCGCCTCGGTCATGCGGGCGAGCGGCAGCGTCGCGCCGATCACCGGCTTGACCAGGCCGCGCTCGACGAGGCTGGTGAGCGCGTCGAGCTTGCCGCGGTTCTGACGGGTGAACACGAAGTGGTAGGCCGCGTTCTTGCCCCAGGCCTCGACAAGGTTCTGCGGCTTCGCGATGTCGACGAGGCTGACCACGCGCCCGAATGCCGCGAGCGTGAGCGGGCTTCGCGTGAGCGTGTCGCCGCCGATCGTGTCGAAGACGACGTTCACGCCCTCTCCCCCGGTCAGCCGGGCGACCGCCTCCACATAGTCTTCGGCGGTGAAGTCGATCGCCTCGTCGGCGCCGAGCGAGCGCACGAAGTCGTGGTCGCGGGCGAGCGCGGTCGTGATCACCCGCGCGCCGATCGCCTTCGCCACCTGGATCGCTATCGTGCCGACGCCGCCCGCGCCGCCGTGGATGAGGATCGTCTCGCCGACCTTCAGTTGCGCACGCTGGACGAACGCCTCCCAGACCGTGCCGCCGACGAGCGTCAGGCTCGCCGCCTCAAGGTGCGTCAGATTCCGGGGCTTGCGGCCGACGAGCTCAACGTCGGCGACATGCTGCTCAGCGTAGGAGCCGGCGTCGCCGAAGATCTTCGGGGTGTAGTAGACCGCATCGCCGACGGCGAACTCGCGAACGTCCGAGCCCACCTCCTCGACCACGCCCGAGATGTCGTGGCCGATGATTGCCGGTAGCGGCACGTGGTCCGCATAGTCGCCGCGGCGGATCTGGTAATCGAGCGGATTGACGGCAGTGGCGTGCACCCGCACCCGCACTTGGCGCGGACCGACCTCCGGCACCGGCACCTCGCGCAGCTCGAACGCGTCCGGCCCGCCGAAGCGGGTGAGGACGGCTGCCTTCATGGTCTTGGTCATAACGGCGTCCTTTCAGTTGTAGAGGCATGGGCGGGCTCCACGGCCCATGGTCCCGTCGGGACACTGCCTAATTGAGTTGCCGTAATTGCCGTCGGTAGCGGGCCGGACTTAGGATCAGTTTCAATGAAATTTTGAAAGCGACGCCATGGACGTGAACGACTTGAACCTGTTCGTGCGCATCGCCCGCCTCCGGAGCATCAGCTCCGCAGCCCGCGACCTGGGCCTCTCTCCGGCGGGAGCGAGCGCCAGACTGGGGGCGCTGGAGAGAAAGCTCGGGGCCAGGCTTCTCCACCGGACAACGCGGCAGGCGACCCTGACCGAGGACGGCCTCGCCTTTCTGCCGCACGCAGAGCACGTCGTGCTCGCGGCAGAGGCCGCCCGAGCGGCGCTCGGGCGGGAGCAAGCGGCACCGCGCGGCACCCTGCGGGTGGCGGCTCCGGGCTCGTTCGCGCGCATGCATATCGTGCCGGGTCTGCCAGACTTCTGCGGGCAATATCCCGGGCTGGCCCTCGACCTGCGCATCTCGGACAGCCTTGTCGATCTCGTCGAAGGCGCCTTCGATGTGGCGGTCCGCTATGCCGAGCTCAGCGACTCGTCCTTCGTCGCGCGGCGGCTCGCTCCAGATAACCGGGTGCTGGTCGCGTCGCCTGCGTACATCGAGCGGCGCGGGCGGCCGGACACGCCCGATGATCTCGCAGACCACGCCTGCCTCGTCGTCGGCACGCTCGATCTCTGGACATTCCGAGGCAAGGGTGGCGAGCTGATCGAGCAGCGGATCACCCCTAGCCTGCGAATCAATGACGGCGGTGCCGTGCGTGATGCGGCCTGTTCGGGGCTCGGCGTCGCCCTGATGGCCACCTGGTGCGCCGCGGACGAGCTGCGATCCGGCGCTCTCGTGCCCGCCCTTCCCGAGTACCCGCTGGTTTCGACGCAGACGCTTTGGGCGCTTTACCCGAGCTCGCGCGAACTGGCGCCGAAGGTGAGGGTCTTCATGGACTGGCTCGTCCAGCGATTTGGCGAGCAACCGTATTGGGATAGAGGCCTGGAGAGGATCCTCGGGAACGGTCAGTGACGCTCGGGAGATAGCCCCGCGGTCTGCTCCGACGCGTCTCAGCCCGGATGCAGCCCCGGCGCCTCCTGCCCCGTGCGCGTCACGTAATCCGTATACCCGCCGCCGAACTGATGCACGCCCTCGGGCGTCAGTTCCAGCACCCGGTTCGACAGCGCCGCCAGGAAATGGCGGTCGTGGCTGACGAACAGCATGGTGCCCTCGAATTCCGCCAATGCCGCGACCAGCATGTCCTTGGTCGCCATGTCCAGGTGGTTGGTCGGCTCGTCCAGCACCAGGAAGTTCGGCGGGTCGAACAGCATCATCGCCATCACCAGCCGCGCCTTCTCGCCGCCGGAGAGCACGCGGCAGGTCTTCTCGATATCGTCGCCGGAGAAGCCGAAGCAACCGGCGAGCGTGCGCAGCGCCCCCTGCCCCGCCTGCGGAAACGCGGTTTCCAGCGTCTCGAAGATCGTGTCGTCGCCGTCCAGCAGGTCCATGGAGTGCTGCGCGAAATAGCCCAGGCGCACGCTGGCGCCCAGCGCCACGCTGCCCCGGTCCGGCGCGGTCTCGCCCGCCGCCATCTTCAGCAGCGTCGACTTGCCGGCACCGTTCGCGCCCAGCACGCACCAGCGTTCCTTGCGCCGCACCTGGAAATCCAGCCCGGCATAGATCGGCTGGCTGCCATAGCCCTTGTGCACGTCCTTGAAGCTGGCCACGTCGTCGCCGGACCGCGGGGGCGCGCGGAATTCGAACTGCACGGCCTGGCGGCGCCGGGGCGGCTCCACCCGTTCGATCTTGTCCAGCTTCTTCACCCGGCTCTGCACCTGCGCTGCATGCGAGGCCCGCGCCTTGAAGCGCTCGATGAACTTGATCTCCTTGGCCAGCATCGCCTGCTGGCGCTCGAACTGCGCCTGGCGCTGCTTCTCGTACAGCGCGCGCTGCTGGTCGTAGAAATCGTAATTGCCCGAATACGTGGTGAGCGTGCCGCCGTCGATCTCCACGATCTTGCCGACGATGCGGTTCATGAACTCGCGGTCGTGCGAGGTCATCAGCAGCGCGCCGTCGTAGGCCTTCAGGAAGGCCTCCAGCCAGATCAGGCTCTCGAGATCCAGATGGTTGCTGGGCTCGTCCAGCAGCATGCCGTCGGGCCGCATCAGCAGGATGCGGGCAAGTGCCACGCGCATCTTCCAACCGCCGGAGAGCAGGCCGACATCGCCGTCCATGCGCTCCTGGCTGAAGCTCAGTCCGGCCAGCACCTCGCGGGCGCGGGCCTCCAGCGCATAGCCGTCCAGTTCCTGGAACCGCGTCTGCACCTCGCCATAGCGCTCGACGATCGCGTCCATCTCGTCGGCCCGGTCGGGATCGACCATCGCGGCCTCCAGTGCTGCCATCTCGGCCGACAGCGCGCTGACCGGCCCGACGCCGTCCATCACCGCGGCGACGGCGCTCAGGCCCGCCATCTCGCCGACATCCTGGCTGAAATAGCCGATGGTCATGCCGGTCTCGACCACCACCTGGCCGTCGTCCGGCTTCTCCTCGCCGGCGATCATGCGGAACAGCGTGGTCTTGCCCGCGCCGTTCGGCCCGACCAGCCCCACCTTCTCCCCCTTCCGCAGGCCCATCGAGGCGGCGATGAACAGGATCTGATGGCCGTTCTGCTTGACGATGTTGTCGAGACGAATCATGAGGCCTGCGCTGCAAGAGGGTGGGTGCCGGGGCGAGGTTATAGACGGCGGGTCACCCGCGCGTCGTCGCAAATCTCGCGTGCCAGGGCAACGGCAGGCGCGGTCTGGCGATCGCCTTCAGCCGGTCTTGAACCGTCGGGGCCAGTCGGCAGATGCGGCAATATCTGACGCTGATGTCGGCCATGGGGGCTGAAGGTTGCGCAACAGGACTATGAGGCCCGCCATGGCAAAGCGAAGCGCTGACGAAACCGATACGGCCGGCGAGGCGATAACCCGCGGCACCGGCAACGTGTTCGCGGACCTCGGCTATCCCGATGCCGAGGAACGCCAGACGAAGCTGCGCCTGGCGCATGCCATCCATAACGTCATCGCCCGTCGGCGCCTGACGCAGGTCGTCGCCGCCGAGAAGCTGGGCGTGAACCAGCCCAAGGTGTCGGCCCTGGCGAACTACCGGCTCGACGGCTTCTCGGTCGAGCGGCTGATGACGTTTCTCACCGCGCTCGACCAGGATGTGGAAATCGTGATCCGCAGGAAGCCGCGGTCGCGGGCGACGGCGCGGATCTCGGTGGCGGCGGCATAGGTCGGGAAGCCGACGAAGCGATAGCGGTCAGCACGGCGACGATCGCGGCCCGGGTGTTGCGGTTGGCCCCCGGCGTCGAACGCGCGGCGCGCAGGCAGTCGGCTACTCTGTCGGAGACCATTTGAGATCCGGCATCGCCTGAAGCGTCTCCCGGGATGGCCGATGGCCACCGGGATCGGTATCTCACTCCCACTCGATCGTGCCCGGCGGCTTGCTGGTGATGTCGTAGGTCACCCGGTTGATGCCGCGCACCTCATTGGCGATGCGGGTCGACACCCTCCGCAGGAAATCGTGCTCGAACGGGTAATAGTCCGCCGTCATGCCGTCGGTCGAGGTCACCGCGCGCAGCGCGCAGGCGAAGTCGTAGCTGCGGTCGTCGCCCTTCACGCCGACCGTGCGCACCGGCAGCAGCACCACGAAGGCCTGCCAGATCACATCGTACAGCCCGGCCTTGCGGATCTCGTCGAGGTAGATCGCGTCGGCCTTGCGCAGGATCTCCAGCTTGTCGCGGGTGATGGCACCCGGCACCCGGATCGCGAGGCCCGGCCCGGGGAACGGGTGGCGGCCGACCAGCCGCTCCGGCAGGCCCAGTTCGCGGCCCAGGGCCCGCACCTCGTCCTTGAACAGCTCGCGCAGCGGCTCGACCAGCTTCAGGTTCATGCGCTCCGGCAGGCCGCCGACATTGTGATGCGACTTGATGGTCACCGACGGGCCGCCGGTGAACGACACGCTCTCGATCACGTCCGGGTACAGGGTGCCCTGGGCCAGGAAGCGGGCGTCCCTGATCTTGTCGGCCTCCTCCTGGAACACGTCGATGAACAGCCGGCCGATGGTCTTGCGCTTCAGCTCCGGGTCGGTGACGCCGTCGAGCTCGCGCAGGAACACCTCGCTGGCGTCGCGGGCGATCAGCGGGATGTTGTAGGCGTCGCGGAACATGGTGACGACCTCCTCGGCCTCGCCGCCGCGCAGCAGGCCGTGGTCGACGAACACGCAGGTCAGCTGGTCGCCGATCGCCTCGTGGATCAGCACCGCCGCCACCGAGGAATCCACCCCGCCGGACAGCCCGCAGATCACCCGGCCGCTGCCGACCTGGGCGCGGATCCGCGCGATCGCCTGGTCCTTGAAGGCGGCCATGGTCCAGTCGCCGGCCAGCCCCGCCACCTTGTGGGTGAAGTTGCGCAGCAGCGCCGCGCCGGAGGGCGTGTGCACCACCTCGGGGTGGAACTGCACGCCGTAGAATTTCCGCTCGTCGTCGGCGATCGCCGCGAACGGCGCGTTGCCGCTGGTGCCGACCACCCGGAAGCCGGGCGGCAGCGCCATCACCCGGTCGCCGTGGTTCATCCACACCGGCTCGATGGTGCCGGGGGCGAACAGCCCCTCGAACAGCGCGCAGTCGCCGGTGACGGTCAGCTCGGCGCGGCCGAACTCCTGGTGGTCGGAGGGATCGACCCGGCCGCCCAGCTGGTGGCACAGCAGCTGCTCGCCGTAGCAGATGCCGAGCACCGGCACGCCGAGCTCGAACACCATCATCGGTGCCTGCGGCGAGCCCTCGCCGAACACCGAGGCGGGGCCGCCCGACAGGATCAGCGCCTTGGCGCCGAAGGCGGCGATGCGGGCGGGGTCGACGGTGCAGGGGAAGATCTCGCAGTAGACCCCGTTCTCGCGCACCCGGCGGGCGATCAGCTGGGTGAACTGGCTGCCGAAATCCAGGATCAGGACACGGTCGGTCATGGGGGCTTCACCGGGCGGTTCCGAGAAGCGCCGGACGCTACCGCAAGGGGGTCCGGGCGGCAAGCGGAAGCGGCTTTCTGCGTGGCGCGGCGGCCGGGGTCCGTGGCATAAGGCCGGTCCGAGCACTGAAAGCCGCGGATCGGATGCCATGAAGAAGGTACTGCACGTCGGCTGCGGCCCGAAGCGGGTCGTGGGCAATCATGTCCTGTTCACCGCCGACGGCTGGAGCGAGACGCGACTCGATATCGAGCCGGCGGTCCATCCCGACATCGTCGCCTCGATGACCGACATGCCGATGGTCGCCGACGACAGCCACGACGCGGTGTTCTCGTCGCACAACCTGGAGCATCTGTTCCCGCACGAGCTGACGGCGGCGCTGGCGGAGTTCCGGCGGGTGCTGAAGCCGGGCGGCTTCGTGCTGGTCGTGGTCCCGGACATTCAGAAGGCGGCGGCGGCGATCGCCGAGGGCAAGGGACACCTGCCGCTGTACACGACCGACAAGTGGACGATCACGCCGTTCGACGTGATCTACGGCCACCGCTGGTCGCTCGCCAAGGGCCGGCATTACATGGCGCACCGCAACGGCTTCGTCGCCGCCACCCTGCTGGCGTCGCTGGAGGAAGCCGGCTTCACCGCCGTGCACGCCAAGCGCAAGGTCTATGACCTGGTCGGCATGGCCTACAAGGGCCACCGTCCGTCCGGCAGCCCCGGGCTCGAAGTCCCCGAGCTGCGGGGGCTCTGAGCCTGCGCTGAGGCGGCGGGTCGGTCAGGCGGCGGGCGCGTCGAGCCGCTGCACCAGCCGTTGCATGTCCGGCCAGAAATACGGCACCTGGTCCGCCGGCGAGCCGACCACCACGGAGGGTATAGCGTCGCCGACGGCCCCGCCGATGCCGTCGTAGAACCGGCGACCGCGGCGGTTCTCAGCCAGCGTCAGCAGTGCCAGCGACTCGAAGCCGTGCGCGATCATCCGGCGCGCCACGTCGGCCAGCAGGACCCGGCCGATGCCCAGGCTCTGGAAGCTCGGATCCACATAGATGGCATAGATCTCGGCCACCGGCCGGTCGCGGCCAACCACCGCGGCGACGGCACGACGCCCGGCGCCGCCATGGCAGAACCCGACGACGCGGCCGTCATGCACGGCGACCGCCAGGGCGTCGGGCGCCTTGAGCACGCCGACGATCCTGGTCCAGCGCACCGCGGCGCGCATCTCGTCGAGGTCGAGCAGGGTTTCGTCGGGCAGCACGCCAACATAGGCGTCGCGCCAGGTGTCGATCTGCACCCGGGCCAGTCCCAGGGCGTCCCTGGGCTCGACCGGCCGGATCGTCACTTCGAATTCCGCCATGGTCCTCTCCCGGACGGCCGCCGATGCGCAGCCGCCGGGCCAAGTCTAGGCAGCCCGGTCAGTCGCTGTCCACCGGGCCCGGCCGGAAAGGTCGCTCCAGCACCGCGACGAAGAAGCCGTCGGTGCCGTGGCGGTGCGGCGCCAGCCGCAGGTATCGGCCATCCGCCGGACAGGCCGGGCCACCGTCCCGGCCGATCGTCTCGGCCCACACGGTGGATACCGGCAGCACGCGGAACGCAGTGGTGTCGGCGAGAAAGCCGTCGATGATGGCCTCGTTCTCGTCGGCCAGGACCGAGCAGGTGACGTAGACCAGCCGGCCGCCGGGCTTCACCAGGGCGGCGGCGCGCTCCAGAATCAGCCGCTGGCCGGCGGTGATCTCGGCCAGCGCCTCGGCGTCGTAGCGCCACTTGGCGTCGGGGTTGCGCCGCCAGGTGCCGGTGCCGGTGCAGGGGGCGTCGACCAGCACCCGGTCGGCCTTGCCGGCCAGCCGCTTGGCCGACTTGTCGCCGTCCTCGAGCACGCGGCGCTCGGCGTTGTTGACGCCGGAGCGCCGCAGCCGCACCGCCGCCCGCTCCAGCCGCGACTTCGAGACGTCGTACAGGATCAGCCGGCCCTTGTTGGCCATGTCGGCGGCGATCGCCAGCGCCTTGCCGCCGGCGCCGGCGCAGTAGTCGACCACCAGCTGCCCCGGCCGCGCGCCCACCAGGGCGGCGGCCAGCTGCGAGCCCTCGTCCTGCACCTCGACGCGGCCGTCCTTGAACGCCGGCATGCGGTCGACCGGCCGGCGGCGGTCGAGCCGCAGCCCGAGCGGTGCGAACGGCGTCGGCACCGCCGGCACGCTCGCCACCGCCAGCTCGGCGATCACCGCCGCCCGGTCGGCGCCGGCGAGCGGATTGACCCTGAGGTCGAAGCTCGCCTCCTCGCCGAGAGCCCGCACCGCCGCCTCGGCCTCGTCGCCGAACGCCGCCTCCATGCGCGGCCACACCCAGTTCGGGCATTCGGCGCGCACCGCCGGCGGCATGTCCGGATGCTCGAGCGGATGTTCGACCAGGCGCCGCAGCGCGTCGCCCTCCTCGCGCGAGAGCGCCGGCGGCGCGTGCCGCGAGCCGTCGAACATCGTGGCGACCTCGCCGACGCCGAGCCCGTCGGTCAGCACCACGTCGGCCAGCACCCGGCCGCGCGCGTCGCGCTGCAGGGCCTTGCCGGCCTTCTTGATCCACCAGTCAAGCCGGGCGCGGCGGCGTAGCACGCCCCACACCCGGCGGGCGATCTCGCCGCGGTCGCCGCCGCCGATGTAGCGGCGATCCTTCAGATAGCGGTCAAGCACGCGATCGGCCGCGCGATCGGTCGCGGCGACCGCCTCCAGGACCTCGATCGCCGCCGCAAGGCGGGCTGCATCTTTCATTTCAGATCAATCTGTTGCGGCGCTGTCTTTGCGTCACATGTTGGGACGGTAGTTCGGCGCCTCGCGGGTGATGGTCACGTCGTGGACGTGGCTCTCGCGCAGCCCGGCGCTGGAGATCCGCAGGAACCGGGCGTTGGCCTGCAGCTCGGCGATCGAGGCGCTGCCGGTATAGCCCATGGCGGCCCGCAGCCCGCCGACGAGCTGGTGCACCACCTGGCCGGCCGAACCTTTGTAAGGCACTTGTCCTTCAATGCCTTCCGGGACGAGCTTGAGGTTGTCCCGCACCTCTTCCTGGAAGTAGCGGTCGGCCGAGCCGCGGGCCATGGCGCCGAGCGAGCCCATGCCGCGATACGCCTTGTAGGAGCGGCCCTGGTACAGATAGACCTCGCCCGGGCTCTCGTCGGTGCCGGCCAGCAGCGAGCCGATCATCGCGCAGTTCGCACCCGCGGCGATCGCCTTGGCGAGGTCGCCGGAATACTTGATGCCGCCGTCGGCGATGCAGGGCACGCCGGCCTCGCGGCAAACCCGGGCGGCGTCGACGATGGCGGTCAGCTGCGGCACGCCGACGCCGGCCACCATGCGGGTGGTGCAGATCGAGCCCGGGCCGATGCCGATCTTCACGGCGTCGGCGCCGGCGTCGATCAGCGCCTGCGCACCCTCGGCGGTGGCGACGTTGCCGGCGATGATCTGGGTGTAGTTGGCGAGCTTGCGGATCTCGGCGACGGCGCCGAGCACGCCCTCGGAATGGCCGTGCGCGGTGTCGACCACCACGATGTCGACCTCGGCGTCGATCAGCGCCTCGGCGCGGGCGATGCCGTCGCGGCCGACCCCGGTGGCCGCCGCCACCCGCAGCCGCCCCTTCTCGTCCTTGGCGGCGTTCGGGTGGGTCTGCGCCTTCTCCATGTCCTTGACGGTGATCAGGCCGACGCAGCGGCGGTCGTCGTCGATCACCAGGAGCTTCTCGATGCGGTGGCGGTGCAGCAGGTCGCGGGCCGCCTCCCGCGACACGTCCTCGCGCACCGTCACCACCCGCTTGGTCATCAGGTCGCGGATCGGCTGGCCCATGTCCTTGGCGAAGCGGACGTCGCGGTGGGTGAGGATGCCGACCAGCCGGCGGTCGCGGCGGCGCACCACCGGCAGGCCGTTGATGCGGTGGCGCTGCATGAGGTCGAGCGCCTCGGCCAGGGTCGCCTCCGGAGCGATGGTGAGCGGGTTGATCACCATCCCGGCCTCGAACTTCTTGACCGCCCGGACCTCGCCGGCCTGCTGCTCGGCGGACAGGTTCTTGTGGACCACGCCGATGCCGCCGGCCTGCGCCATGGCGATCGCCAGCCGGCTCTCGGTCACGGTGTCCATCGCAGCCGAGATCAGCGGGATGCCGAGCTCGATGGTCCGGGTCACGCGGGTGCGGGTGTCGACCTGGGCGGGGAGGACGTTCGAGCGCGCCGGTTCGAGAAGGACGTCGTCGAAAGTCAGCGCGTCACGGATGTTCATGGTGCCTCCGAAAGCCGGTGGCGGCGCACTATACACCGCGACCCCCGGAAGCCAAGCGAGCATTCGATGACCGGCCATGCGTCTGCCGCATGGCCCGTGGACCCCCCGGAACGCCTCGGATTCACTCGGGCTCGGAGACGCCGCGGAAGCCGGTGGCGACGACGTAGGTCTCCGCCGACTCGGACCGGCTGGCCGGCGGCTTGGCGTGCCGCACGCTGCGGAACGCCTGCTTCATGCGCGCCAGCAGCGCCGTCTCGCTGCCGCCCTGGAACACCTTGGCGACGAAGGTGCCGTCGGGGGCGAGCACCTCCAGCGCGAAGTCGAATGCCGCCTCGCACAGGCCGACGATCCGCAGGTGATCGGTCTTCGAATGGCCGGTGGTGGGTGCGGCCATGTCGGACAGCACGACGTCGACCGGGCCGCCGAGTGCGGCCTTCAGCCGCGCCGGCACGTCCTCGGCCATGAAGTCGGCCTCGATCAGCATGGCGCCGGCGATCGGCTCGACCGGCAGGATGTCGAGGCCGACCACCGCGCCGCGGTCGGGTGCCCCGACCCGGGCGACGGCGATCTGCGTCCAGCCGCCAGGTGCTGCGCCGAGGTCGAGCACGCGCGCGCCCGGGCGCAGGAACTTGAAGCGCTCGTCGAGCTGGATGATCTTGAATGCCGCGCGCGAGCGGTAGCCCTGGCGCTTCGACTCGACGACGTAGGGATCGTTGAGCTGGCGCTCCAGCCAGCGCTGCGACGACGAGGTGCGGCCGCGCGCGGTCTTCACCCGCACCGTGACGTCGCGGGAGCCGCCGACCCCGCTCTTGCCGAGCCCGACCTTGCCAGCCCCGCCCTTGCCGGCACCGCCCTTGCCCGGGCCTTTGCCGGCCGATCCCGAGCCGACGCCGCCGGCCGCGTGCCCCGAGGCGGCCCGCCCGCGGGCTCCCGGTCGCCGGCCACCGCCGCGCGCAGCTGTCATACCCTGCTCTCCGTGCTAACGCTGCCGGGCGAGCAGCCCGAACAATATGCCTTCTCTCACACCCCTGTCGGCGACGCGCAAGCGCGGAACCGGCCACAGCCGGCAGATCGCCTCCAGGATGGCGCAGCCGGCGACCACCAGGTCGGCGCGATCCACGCCGATGCAGGGATGCGCCGCGCGGCCGGCGAAGTCCATGGCGGCGAGCCGGCGGCCGATCGCCAGGGTGTCGGCGACCTCCAGATACACGCCGTCGACGCGGTCGCGGTTGTAGCGCGGCAGATCGAGCCGGATTCCGGCCAGGGTGGTGACTGTCCCCGAAGTGCCGATCAGTTGCACCGCGCCGAGCGCCGCCGCCGCCGCGATGGCGTGCCGGCGCTCGAACTCCGACAGCCGGGCTGCGACCTCGGCGATCATCGCCTCGTACACCGCCGGGGCATAGCGGTCGCCGCCGTGGCGCTCGGCCAGGGTCACCACGCCGATCGGCATCGACAGCGCGGCCACCTCCTGCCCGCCGGCCCCTTGGCCCCCACTGCCCTGCCCCCCACTCCCTTGCCACTGCCAGGCGACCTCGGTCGAGCCGCCGCCGATGTCGAACACCAGGGCACCCGGGATCCGCGGATCGAGCAGCGGCCGGCAGCCCGCCAGCGCCAGCGCCGCCTCCTCCTCGGCACCGATGATCTCCAGCCGCAGGCCGGTCTCATCGGCGACCCGGTCGAGGAACGCCGCGCCGTTGCCGGCGCTGCGGCATGCCTCGGTGGCCACCGCCCGGAACCGGGTGACCCGCCGCCGCCGCATCTTGCCGGCACAGACCGTCAGCGCCTCGATGGTGCGGCGGATGGCATCCTCGGCCAGCGTGCCGGACGCACCCAGCCCCTGGCCGAGGCGGACGATCCGCGAGAACGCGTCGATCACCCGGAACCCGTCGCCGGCCGGGCGGGCCACCAGCAGGCGGCAGTTGTTGGTACCGAGATCGAGGGCGGCGAGCACGTCGCCGGCGTCGAGCGGCTCCGGACCGGGCACACTGTTCACGGCGGTGATCGGCCCCGGCGCGGCCGTCGCAGTCTCGCCGGCCTGCCCCTCCCCGGCCTGCCAATCCCCGGCCGGCCACGCGCCGTCCGTCGCCGCGTCGATCGCCGCGGCCGCCCCGTCCCTTGGTGTAGCTCCCTCGCCGCGGCCGTTGTCCGGCCGTCGCGTTCGTCGCCGGGACGGGGCGCTCCGGCGGCCTTCCAGCCCCGTCGCCATCCCGTTCCTCGCTTGTGCATCGCTCCGCCCCGAGGGGCAGTCTTCGTTCGCAGTGTAGACACGCCAAGCCCGCCGCCGCCATCCCCCAAGGGACGGCGGACGGCCCGGTCGCGCGGCGCGCGTCGAAGGGTTTGCATCCGATGCCGAGCGTGTGATATGGACACCGCCCGTTCCACGGAACGGCCCGAAGTGCTGGGGGATCGTCTAGCGGTAGGACTACGGACTCTGACTCCGTCAACCCTGGTTCGAATCCAGGTCCCCCAGCCAACTTCCAGAAAACCTCCTCAGAGATCAGTCGCCTGCCATAACCCTTCAAGGGGCGGTTATACGGGGCGTGGTTCCGGGCCAGCCGCCCTGCCGGGACTATGCGCGGCTCAGCCCGGCGATGTCGTGACCTGCGGCGCGCCGGTCATCCGGTGCAGGCGCGCAACCACGTCGGCGTCAAGGCGAAGCGCCTTCGCGAGCCGGCGGAAATATTCGCGCTCGGCCTCCGTGTCGATGTCCACGGACATCAGCGCCGCAAGATAGACCTCGGTCGCGACTTCCGGCCGGGAAACCCGCGCCCCGAGCGCCTCCACGTCGACCGGCCGCCGCACCGCCTCGCGGGCCGCCCGGCGCTCCTCATCGGTGACCTCGTCGTCATGCATGCGGCCGAGGATCTTCTCCATCTCGGCTTCGTCGACATGGCCGTCCACCTGGGCCGCTCCGATCATCGCGCGCAGCACCAGTTCCTCGGCCTCGGGGCTGGTCAACGCCCGCACCTCGTCCTGGCTCGGCTCGGCATCCGCCGCGGCGACTCCCTGCTGCGCCTGATGATCGCGCCAGGCCTTCAGGGCGAGCGTGCCGAGCACGGCCATCGCCCCGCCCTTGGCAGCACCGCCCAGGCCGCCACCGAGAAGGGCCCCGACCACGGCGCCGATGCCGCCGATCTTGGCACCACTCATGCCGGCCGCCTGCTCCTTGCCGAGGAAGTCGCGGGCCCGTTGTGCGAGGTCGCCGCCGGCCCCGGATGCGCCGGACCCGCCCATGAGCGAGCCGAGCATCCGGTCGATCCCGCCGCCGCGCCCGGCGCTTTCGGCCCCCATGCGCAGCCGATTGTGCGACTGGCTCGACGTGCCTTGGCCAAGCAGGGTCCCGATGATGTTTCCCAAGCTCATGATCGTCTCCTGTGGAGGCAGTTTGTGGCGGCAGCGATATCGCGCGGCTCCGCTCGACAATGCCGGGGCACGGCAAGCGTTCCACCGGGCCTGCCGGAACGGCCGCCCTACAGCCGCGCCAGCCAGGTGGCGATCGGCGGAAAGGCGACCAGGATCGCGAGCGTCAGCAGCATCGCCGCCACGAAGGGCAAGGCGCCCCGGAAGATCTCGCCGACCTTGAGGTCCGGATCATCCATCGCCGACTTGATCGTATAGACCGAAAGGCCGAAGGGTGGGGTCAGCAGACCGATCTCGACCGCGACGACGGTGAGCACGCCGAACCAGATCATGTCGAAGCCGGCGGCGGCGGCGACCGGCAGGGCGACCGGCAGCAGGATCAGCATGATCGAGATCGAATCGATCAGGCAGCCGAGCGCCAGGATCAGCACCAGGTACACCAGCAGGAAGCCGTAGGGCCCGAGCGGCCCGGTCAGGAAGAACTGCGCCAGTTCGCGCGGTACGCCGGAGAGCGCCAGCATCCGGCTGAAGAAGGTCGCGGCCACGATCAGGAACAGGATGGACACGGTGATCTGGCCGGTCTCGACCATGAGCCTCCAGAGCGCCGAGCCACCCAGCGACCGCCGCAGGGCGGCAATGACCAGCGCCCCGAAGGCGCCGGCCGCGCCGGCCTCGGTCGGGTTGAAGAATCCGCCATACAGGCCGCCGAGCACCAGCGCCATCAGCGTCAGGATCGGCACCGACTTGCGCAGCATCGCCGCGGCACCCAGCGGCGCGTCGACCGCCGCATCCTGCACGCGATCGAACACGAAGCCGCCGCGGACCCGCGCCAGCACGATGATGGTCGCCGAGAAGACCAGCGCCATGAGGACGCCCGGACCGATACCGGCCAGGAACATGCGGCCGACCGATTCCTCGGCGAGCACCGCGTAGACGATCATCAGCAGCGACGGCGGGATCAGCATGCCGAGCACCGACGAGCCGGCGACCACGCCGGTGGCGAAGCGCCGTGTGTAGCCGTGCCGGATCATCTCCGGCACGGCGATGCGGCTGAACACCGTCGCCGAGGCGATCGAGATCCCGGTGATCGAGGCGAACACGGCGTTGGCGAACACCGTCGCGATGCCGAGCCCGGCGGTGGTCCGGCGCAGCAGCCGCTGGAAGACGTCGAAGGTGTCCTTGCCGACGCCGGACACGGTCACCAGCAGCCCCATCAGCACGAACAGCGGCACCACGGCGAACAGGTATTCGCGCAGCGAGTCGTTGGCGACCTGGCCGATCATGCGCAAGGCCACCGTGTCGCCGCGGATCATCGCCACGCCGACAAAGGATGCGCCCAGCATGCTGACGCCGATCGGCATGCCGGCGAAGATCAGCACCACCAGCCCGACGATGGCGAGGCCGCCGATCTCGACCGGGCTCACGCCTTCCCTCCCCCGGCCGCACGCAGGGCGGCGGCCGCGCGGACCAGGAACTCGACGGCCGCGACGGTCACGCCGATCAGGATCAGCGCCCGGAACGGCCATGTCGGCAGGGTCGCGATCCCCGGCACGCCGATGAACTCGAACGAGGCGTAGTCCTTGCCGAGGATGTGCAGGGTCGACCAGGCGATCAGGCCGACCAGCACGGCACCGACGAGGTCGAACGCCGCGGTCAGCAGCAGGCCGACCCGCGGCAGATTGTTCCGGAGGATCACCAGCAGGATCTCGGTCCGCGGCAGCCGGTCGGCGCGCACGGTGGCGGCCAGCTGCAGGTAGACGATCATAACCAGGGTCAGTGCCCCGAGCTCGGAGACCAGCGGCAGCGACGAGCCCAGCAGGTTGCGCGCCAGGATGTCGGCGCAGATGATCACCATCAGGACGCCGATCAGCAGGGTGCCGAGGGCGGCGAGGCCGTCGACCACCCGGCGCCACTGGCCGGCAATGGCTTCGAGGCGGCGCCCACCGCCGACGGGGGCGCCGCCTGGATTGCGAAGGTCCGGCATCCGACTTGTGGCCGTTCGGCTACTTGTCCCAGTCGCGGACCGGCTTCTCGCCGCGCGACCGCAGTCCGTCCATGTACTGCTTCATGAACGCGCGCGCCGGAATCCCCCGCTGGTCGAGCGGTGCCGCCCAGTCGCCGGCCAGGTCCGGCAGCAGGTTCACCCATTTCGCGCGCTCCGCCGCACCCATCGGAATGATCGTCACCGGGGTGCTCTGGTTGGCGCCGAGCTCGACCATCTTGTTCAGCGCGAACTCGTGACGGGTGACGAGATCCTTGCCGTGCTCCACGGTATAATACTTGCCGGCCTCGACCATCGCAGCCTGCACCTCGGCGGGCAGCTTGTCCCAGCTGTCGCGGTTGATCGCGACCGCGCCGGAGAAGGCGGAGCCGGCGTCGAAGCGGTGGATGTACGGGGCGACCTCGTAGATCTTGATCGGCAGGGCACCGAGCGCCAGCGTCAGCACGCCGTCGGACACCCCCGTCTGGATGTCCGTGTAGTAGGTGGGCAGGGCGCCGTCGACAGCGTTGGCGCCGGTGCCGCGCAGCCAGTTGCCGAGCACGCCGGGGGCGGAGATCTTCATCCCGGCGATGTCGGCGATGCCGTTCAGCCGCTTTTTGGTGTAGATGTCGTACAGGTCCGTCGCCGTCAGCCCGAGCACCTTCAGGTTGTGCTGCTCCCACTCCTTGCGGAAGGCCGCGTTGGTCGCGAGCAGCTCCTGCATCACGTCGAGCAGAACCGGCGGGTTGGCGGTGGCGAACGGCGCGTTGGAGGACGCCTGGCTCAGCGGCAGCTTGGCCGCCTCCAGGAAGGAGAACACCCAGCCGATGTCGGTGATGCCCTCCTCGACCGAGCTGAGGGTCGCGTTGACCTTGTAGAGCTGGCCGCCGAACGCCTCGTTCCAGGCGATCTTGTACTTGCCGGTCTTCGCCAGGATCTCGTCGGTCCGGGCCATGAAGTGGGTCTTGATCATGCCGACCCACGGCACAACCGTGGGATGACTGGAGGCCACGGTAAGCTTGATGGTCTCCTGCGCCGACAGCGTCGCGGGGATGGCGATCACCGCGGCGGCGAACAATCCGAGCAGCGCTCTCATCTTGCGTCCTCCCTGGAGTTTATTGTGACCCGTGCGCATTTTTATTTCGCATAGCGAAATTTTTTGCGCTTGCCGAATATTATGGAGAACACTACCGTTGCGTCAAGCTGCAATGCCGCATACGACCGTGCCGAAACTGTGCGGCAAAGCCGACGCGGAGGAGACCATGCGGGACGTCAACCAGTTCTCAGTGACGCAGGCGGTGAAGGATTCCTTCAAGACCGAGCCCGGCAGCCGTTTCGAGCAGCTGCTGCATGGGTTGATCGACCACCTGCACGACTACACGCGCGAGAACAACCTCACCCACGAGGAGTGGATCGGGGTCCTGAACTTCCTCTACGACTGCGGCAAGATCTCCACGCCGGAGCGCCACGAGTTCATCCTGCTGTCGGACGTGCTGGGATTCTCGGCCCTGGTCGACATGCTGAACACCCGCGGCGGCGCCACCGAAGGCTCGAATCTCGGTCCGTTCTATCTCGGCGACGCGCCGCGCAAGGCGCTGGGCGCCGACCTTTCCGACGGGCGCGACGGCGCCACGGTGCTGGTGCACGGCAAGGTGACGGACACCTTGCACCACCCGCTGCCGGGGGCGTTGGTTGACACTTGGCAGGCCGACGCCACCGGCACCTATCCGATCCAGGAACAGGCCCAGGGCCAGGACAAATACGACCTGCGCGGTGTCTTCACCACCGACGCCGACGGGCGCTACTACTACACGACCGTGCTGCCGAAGCCCTACACGGTGCCCTATGACGGGCCGGTCGGCCGGCTGCTGCGGGCGGGCAACCGCCATGCCTGGCGGGCCTCCCACCTGCACTACGTCATCCGTGCGGCCGGCATGAGCCCGGTCACCACCGAGGTGTTCTTCGAGGGCACCGACTACCTGGAGAACGACGCGGTGTTCGGCGTGCGCCGGTCGCTCATCGCGAAGCTCCGGCCGGCCGGCAAGGACGGAATGCCGGGCTATGCGCTGGAGAAGACCCCGGACGCCGTCGTCGAGTTCGACTTCGTGCTGGCGCCCGCCGGCTGACCCGGATGGCCGTGCCCGGCGACAGGCCGCCGGAGTTCGTCGAGGGACTGGCCAAGGGGCTGGCCGTCCTCGAAGCCTTCGACGGCGCGCATCCGGAGATGACCCTCAGCGAGGTCGCACGGCGCATCGGAGCATCGCCGGCGGCGGCCCGACGCAGCCTGATCACCCTCGGCGCCCTCGGCTATGTCGGGCAGCGTGGAAAGCGCTTTCATCTTCGCCCCAGGATCCTGGCGCTCGGCTCGGCCTTCCACTTCTCGGCGCGGATCGACGAACTCCTCCTGCCGGATCTCCGCGCCGTGGTGGAACGGTTCGGCGACGCGTCGTCCGTCGGCAGCCTGGACGGCCAGGACGTCATCTATATCGCCCACCACTCGGTCCAGCGAGCCCGGCGCGCCACCGCCGTGGCAGGTGCCCGGTATCCCGCATTCGCGACCTCGATCGGCCGCGTGCTGCTGGCGGCCCTTCCCGACACCGAGCAGGACGCCTTCCTCGCGGCGCTCGAGCCGCGGCCGCTGACCTCCAGGACTTGCACCGACAAGGCGGCACTGCGCGCCGAGCTCATGCGGATCCGCGCCGACGGCCATGCCACGACCGTCGACCAGCTGGACTACGGCATCACCGCGATCGCTGTGCCGATCCGCGACCAGCAGGGTCGAACGGTGGCGGCACTCAACAGCTCGGGCTATTCCGGCCTCGTCACGCCCGAGAGCCTGATCCGGGAACGCCTGGCCGAACTTCAGGCGACCGCGTCGCACATCGGCCAGGCGATGGCCCGATACCCGATCCTCGCGTCGGTTCTCGGTCCCTGACTCAGCTCTCGCGCAGCATGACGCAGGCGGCGCCCATCTCGGACAGCCGCAGGCAGGCCGAATTCGCCCCCTGCTCATTCAACCCGACGAGGCGCGCCCGGTAGAGCGTGCCGGCCGAGGTTGCGACCTCGGAGACCCGGACCTCATAGGTCCGCAGCTCTGGCGACAGCCGGCGCGCCCGCTCGGCCGCCTGGGTACTGGCCGTGGGCGTGCTGAAGGCGCCGACCTGGATGGCCCAGCCGCCCGGCGGCGTCGCCGCAGCCTGAGCGGGTGCCAGGGGGGCCGGGGCGGGGGTTGGGGCTGGAAGTGCCGTCGGAGCGGCAGGTCGCACCGCCGGCGAGGCTCGCCCCTGCATCGCCACCGGCGGCGGCAGCGCCGCCACCAGCGGCGAGAACGAAGGCGGGGCGGCGGGCGCCGCGGACCACGTCACCGGCGCTCCCGGCGAAGCGGTTGCCACCGTGGTCACCGGAGCCGCACCGCCGGCCGCGATCCGTTCGCGCGGACGATACTCGATCGCCGAGGCGACGCGGACACCCGGCTCCCTCGCCGCGATCATCTGGGTACCCTTCGCGAGATAGTTTCGCGTTTCACCCGGCAGGCTCCGCCGGCCGGCGAGATACTCCCCGTAGCAGCCCGGACCGCAGTTGTAGGCCGCCAGGAAACCCGGCGAGCCGTACAGGTCGTACATCTCGCGGATATAGGCGGTGCCGGCCTGGATATTGGTCCAGGGGTCGTGCGGGTCGGAGCCGAGATTGTGCTTCCGCCGCAGCTCGGCGAAGGTCGCCGGCATGACCTGCATGAGTCCCATGGCGCCGGCGCGGCTGGTGATCGGCCGCCCGCCGAGGGTGGTGCGTCCGCCGCTCTCGATCTGCATCACCGTGCGGATATAACCCTCCGGCACGTCGAACCGCTCCGACGCGGCACGGATATAGTGCCCCCAGGGGTCCCCCGCGACCGGCTGGCCATAGAGGGCCGGATCGGGCTCCGGGGCGGGCGGACGCGAGTCGCCGGCACAGGATGCCACCAGCAAGCTGATCGCGGCGGTCGCCAGGACAGCCATCCTGGGAAGCGGACGAGCCGCCATCAGCGGTGCTTGCATCGGTATGCCATCGAATGCCCCCGGCCCGGAGAGTGTCTTGCTATCCTATCCTATCCGAGGCCGAGAATCATCAATTTTAATGCGTTACCGGGTGATGCTCTCACCCAGGGTGATCCGGAGGGTGAGTTTGGCCGATTCCCGTCGCCCGTCGCTCCGTGGGTCCTGGAGCCGTCCGCTCGCGCGGACTCTCCGGGATGACGAAGGAAGGGGCGTGGAGTGCACCCCATTTTTTCGTCATCCCGGAGGGGGCGCGCGAGCGCCCGGCTCCAGGACCCACGGAGCGACGGGCGAGCGCAATGGGCCAAAGTCGCGTTGACAGCGTGAGAAGATGTCCCGTTGAGATCTGCTACCCCGGCCAAGCCCGCATCGCCGTCTCCGCCACCTGCCGCAGCTGCTCGCGGGTCGCACCGCCGCTCGCTTGCACCGACATGCCGTAGCCGATCGCGCCGACGAAGCGCGCAAGCGCCTCCGGATCCGCATCCGCCAGCAGCCGGCCGTCCCGGCGCTCCTCCTCGAAGCGCGCCCGCAGCCGGTCCTCGAAGGCGCCGCGGATCCGCGCCAGCTCCCGCTGCACCGGCTCGCTCTCCTCGCGGCAGCTGAGCGCGCCCTGCACCGCCAGGCAACCGACCGGATGCGTCGGGTCGGTCAGGATCTCGGCGGCGTCGAACAGCAGGCGCTGCACCACCTCCCGGGCCGTCGGCTCCGCCAGCGCGCGCTCCAGATGCTCGGTCTTCAGGGCGATGTAGCGGTCCAGCGCCTTCTGGAACAGCTCTTCCTTGTTGCCGAACGCGGCGTACAGGCTGGGCCGGTTGATGCCCATGGCCTCGGTCAGGCGCGAGATCGACGCGCCCTCGTAGCCGGTGCGCCAGAACACCTCGAGGGCGCGGTGGAGCGCGGTGTCTTCGCAGAACTCCCGCGGCCGGCTCATGGCTGTGTCTCCTCCAGATTATTTTTTTGTACTGGTCGGTAAGGTGTGAGCTTGACCGTCCTCTGTCCAGCCGCCATATCCGGGTGACGGTTTTTTACCAATTGGTACATTATCTCCTGATGGAGCATCCCATGGCTGGCACCGACACCGAACGGCGTGGCAGAAGGTTCATATTGTGGGGCACCGCCGTCGCTGCAACGCTGGCGGCCGGCGCGTTCGCCCTCGTCCCCTCGCATTCCGAGGAGCCCGCCCCTGCCGCGGCCCGGGCGCCCGCGGCCGTCCCGGTGTCGGTCGCGGCGGTGGTGCAGAAGGACCTGATCGGCTGGAAGGAGTTCTCCGGCCGGCTGGAGGCGGTGGAGCGGGTCGAGATCCGCTCGCGGGTCGCCGGCCAGGTGCGGGCGGTGCACTTCCGCGAGGGCAGCCTGGTCCGCCAGGGCGACCTGCTGGTGACCATCGATCCGGAGCCGTTCGCCGCCGAGGTGGCGCGGGCGCAGGCCGAGGTCGCGGCCGCCCGCACCCGGGTCGCCTTCACCCGCAAGGAGAACGAGCGCGCCCAGGAGCTGGTCAGCACCCGCACCCTGCCGGTGCGCGAGGCCGACAGCCGGGCCAACGCCTTCCGCGAGGCCCAGGCGCATTTCCAGGCGGCCGAGGCCGACCTGCGGGTGGCGCAGCTCAACCTCGGCTACACCGAGATCCGCGCCCCGGTCTCCGGCCGGGTCGGCAAGATCCAGGTCAACGTCGGCAACCTCGTGTCGCAGGGCGCCGACGCGCCGGCCCTCACCACCCTGGTCTCGGTCGATCCGATCTATGCCAGCTTCGACGCCGACGAGCAGGTCGTGCTGCAGGCCCTCCGCGACCTGAAGACGCCCGCCGGCAAGACGGGCGCCGGCGGCGGCCGCGACGTATCCCGCATCCCGGTCGAGATGGACTCGCCCTTCACCGCCGAGCCGCCGGTGCGCGGCCACCTGCAGCTGATCGACAACGTCGTCGACGCCGGCAGCGGCACGGTGCGCGTGCGCGCCCAGTTCGGCAACCCCGACGGGCTGCTGATCCCGGGCCAGTTCGCCCGCCTGCGCATGGGCACGGTGGTGTCGGAGCCGGCGCTGCTGATCACCGAGCGGGCGGTCGGCATCGACCAGGGCAAGAAGTTCGTCCTGGTGGTCGGCGCCGACGACACGGTCGCCTATCGCGAGATCGTGCTCGGCCCGTCGGCCGGACGGCTGCGCGTGGTCGCCAGCGGCCTCGCTCCTGGAGAGCGCATCGTCGTCAACGGCCTGCAGCGGGTGCGGCCGGGCGCCCGGGTGGCGCCGCAGACCGTGGACATGACGCCGGACCTGCCGGTCACCACGGCCTCGAACTGACGTCCGCCCGCCGGGCCTATTGATCCGCCCGTCACGGTCTGGATCCCGGCTCTGCGGCCGGGATGAGGAAAAGAGGCAAACCATTGAAATTCCTCATCCCGGTCGCAGCGGCGAAGTCGCGGAGAGCCGGGATCCACCCGCCGCTCCGAGACATGTGAACACCCAAGGGCATCCCCACAGACCCCCGATTTCAGGCGCTCGCCATGAACATCTCCAAATTCTTCATCGACCGCCCCGTCTTCGCGGTGGTGCTGTCGGTCCTCATCTTCGTCGCCGGCCTGCTGGCGCTGCGGACGCTGCCGATCTCGGAATATCCCGAGGTGGTGCCGCCGACGGTGGTGGTCAGCGCGCAGTATCCCGGCGCCAATCCGAAGGTGATCGCCGCCACGGTGGCGACGCCGATCGAGGAGGCGATCAACGGGGTGGAGGACATGCTGTACATGGACAGCAAGGCCACCACCGACGGCCTGATGACGCTGACCGTGACCTTCAAGCTCGGCACCGACCCCGACAAGGCGCAGCAGCTGGTGCAGAACCGGGTCACCCAGGCCGAGCCGCGGCTGCCGGAGGAGGTCCGCCGCCTCGGCGTGACGACCGTGAAGAGCTCGCCCGACCTGACCATGGTCGTGCATCTGCTGTCGCCGAACGGCCGCTACGACATGACCTATCTGCGCAACTACGCGGTCCTGAACGTCAAGGACCGGCTGGCGCGGATCGAGGGCGTCGGCCAGGTGCGGCTGTTCGGCTCCGGCGACTACGCCATGCGGATCTGGCTCGATCCGCAGAAGGTGGCGGAGCGGCAGCTGTCGGCCGGCGACGTCGCCCAGGCGATCCGCGAGCAGAACATCCAGGCCGCCGCCGGCACCATCGGCGCCTCGCCGGGGGCCCTCGGCGTCGAGCTGCAGCTGCCGGTCAACGCCCAGGGACGGCTGGAGACCGAGGAGCAGTTCGGCGACATCATCGTCAAGGCGGCTCCCGACGGTGCGGTGACCCGGCTGCGCGACATCGCGCGGATCGAGCTGGGTGCCGCGGAATACGCGCTGCGATCGCTGCTCGACAACAAGCAGGCGGTCGCCATCCCGATCTTCCAGGCGCCGGGCTCCAACGCCATCCAGATCTCCGACAGCGTCCGCGCGACCATGGCGGAGCTGCAGCAGTACATGCCGGAGGGCGTGGTCTACGAGATCGTCTACGACCCGACGCAGTTCGTCCGCGCCTCCATCGAGTCGGTGGTGCACACCCTGCTGGAGGCGGTCGCCCTGGTCGTGCTGGTGGTGATCCTGTTCCTGCAGACCTGGCGCGCCTCGATCATCCCGCTGCTGGCGGTGCCGGTCTCGGTGGTCGGCACCTTCGCCGCCATGCACCTGCTCGGCGTGTCGATCAACGCGCTGTCGCTGTTCGGCCTGGTGCTGGCGATCGGCATCGTCGTCGACGACGCGATCGTCGTGGTCGAGAACGTCGAGCGCAACATCGAGGAGGGCCTCGCACCACGGCAGGCGACCTACCAGGCGATGCGCGAGGTCTCCGGCCCGATCATCGCCATCGCCCTGGTGCTGGTGGCGGTGTTCGTGCCGCTCGCCTTCATCTCCGGCCTGACCGGGCAGTTCTACAAGCAGTTCGCGCTCACCATCGCGATCTCCACGGTGATCTCGGCGATCAACTCGCTGACCCTGGCGCCGGCGCTGACCGCCCTGCTGCTGAAGGGCCACGACGCCCCGAAGGACCGGCTGACCCGGTTCATGGACTACACGCTCGGCTGGCTGTTCCGCGGCTTCAACGCCGCCTTCCGCGGCGGCGCCAGGGCCTATGGCGGCGGCGTCGCCCGGGCGACCCGGCACAAGGCGGCGACGATGGGCGTCTACCTGCTGCTGCTCGGCGCCACCTACACGGTGTTCAACGCCGTGCCCGGCGGCTTCGTGCCGATGCAGGACAAGCAGTACCTGATCGGCTTCGCGCAGCTGCCGAACGGCGCCACCCTCGACCGCACCGAGGCGGTGATCCGCGAGATGAGCCGGATCACGCTGGACGACCCCGACGTCGAGAGCGCGGTGGCCTTCCCCGGCCTGTCGATCAGCGGCTTCACCAACAGCTCCAGCGCCGGCATCGTGTTCGCCACCCTGAAGCCGTTCGCCGAGCGCAAGGGGGCGGCGCACAGCGCCGGTGCGATCGCCGGCCGCCTGAACGGAAATTTCGCGGCAATCCAGGACGCCTTCGTGGTGATCTTCCCGCCGCCGCCGGTGCAGGGCCTCGGCACCACCGGCGGCTTCAAGCTGCAGATCGAGGACCGCGCCTCCTACGGCTACGAGGAGCTCGACGCCGCGGTGAAGGCCTTCCTCGCCGCCGCCCGCCAGGCACCCGAGCTGGCCAACCTGTTCACCACCTTCGAGGTAAACGTGCCGCAGCTCTACGCCGACGTCGACCGCACCAGGGCGCAGCAGCTCGGCGTCGCGGTGACCGACGTCTTCGAGACCCTGCAGATCTATCTCGGCAGCCTCTATGTCAACGACTTCAACCGCTTCGGGCGCACCTACTCGGTGCGGCTGCAGGCCGATGCCGCCTTCCGCGCGCAGCCCGAGGACATCGGCGCGCTGAAGGTCCGCTCGGCCTCCGGTGCGATGGTGCCGCTGTCGGCGCTGCTGCGGGTCGAGCCGGCGGTCGGGCCGGAGCGGGCGATGCGCTACAACGGCTTCGTCGCCGCCGACGTCAGCGGCGCGCCGGCACCCGGATTCTCCTCCGGCCAGGCGCAGGCCGCGGTCGAGCGGATCGCCGCCGAGACCCTGCCCAAGGGCTTCGGCTTCGAGTGGACCGACCTCACCTACCAGCAGATCCTGGCCGGCGATTCCGCGATCCTGGTGTTCCCGCTCGCCCTGCTGCTGGTGTTCCTGGTGCTGGCCGCGCAATACGAGAGCCTGACCCTGCCGCTGGCGATCATCCTGATCGTGCCGATGAGCGTGCTGGCGGCGATGACCGGGGTGTGGCTCACCGGCGGCGACAACAATGTGTTCACGCAGATCGGGCTGATCGTGCTGGTCGGGCTGTCGGCCAAGAACGCCATCCTGATCGTCGAGTTCGCCCGCGACCTGGAGTTCGGCGGCAGGTCGCCGGTGGCAGCCGCCATCGAGGCCAGCCGGCTGCGGCTGCGGCCGATCCTGATGACCTCGATGGCCTTCATCATGGGCGTGGTGCCGCTGGTGCTGTCCACCGGCGCCGGTGCCGAGATGCGCGCCGCCATGGGGCTGACGGTGTTCTCCGGCATGATCGGGGTCACCGCCTTCGGCATCTTCCTGACCCCGGTGTTCTACGTGCTGGCCCGCGCGCTCACCGGCAACCGCCCGCTGCGCCGCCCGGGAGGCGAGGATGACGGGCATCCGGCCACGGCGCTGGGGCCGCAGGCGGCGGAATAGCGGGCCTGATCGCCGAGATCCGCCGCTTCCTCCTCCCGCCTTCGTCATCCCGGAGAAGCCGCGCGAGCGGCTGGCTTCGGCCCGCGCCCGGCCCGCCCGAATTCCGCTTCCCGCTCCCCCCCGCCGGCGTGGCATGCTGCGCGAAGACCATCCGTGCGAGGGGGCGATGATCGAAGCCGACCTGATGAGCGGGTTTCCGCCGCCGCCTGACGCGCAGGTCACGCTCGCGAACTGGCGCACGGCGCCGTTCAACCGCTGGGCCTTCCACCACGTTCGGGAGATCATCGCCTCGGCGGACATCCCCAACGATCCCGGCGCGGTGGCGCCGCTGCCGGCGGCCACGGCGGACCTCGACGGCGTGCCGGTGGACGGGTCTGCGAGCTTCCGCGAGTCCTTGGCGGCGACCGACACCGACGGCGTCGTGGTCCTGCAGCGCGGCCGGGTGGTGCACGAAGCCTACGCCCATGGCCTCGATGCGCACACGCCGCACATCCTGATGTCGGTCTCGAAGTCGCTGCTCGGCCTGCTGGCCGGCATCCTGGTCGAGGACGGCATCCTCGACCCGGACGCGCCGGTCACCCGCTACGTCCCCGAGGTTGCCGCGACCGCCTACCGCGGCGCCAGTATCCGTCACCTGCTCGACATGCGGGCCGGCGTGGCGTTCGACGAGAACTACGAGGCCGCCTCGGGCCCGATCATCGCCTACCGCAAGGCGCAAAACTGGAATCCGCCGGAGCCGGGCGACCCGCCATCGGACCTGCGCGGGTTCTACGCGGCTCTGACCGGAAGCGACGGCCCGCATGGCGGCCGCTTCCACTACGTCTCGCCGAATACCGATCTGCTCGGCTGGGCGATCGAACGCGCCTCCGGCCGCCGCTACGCCGACCTGCTTTCCGAGCGGCTGTGGCGGCCGATGGGGGCCGAACGCAGTGCCTATATCACGGTCGACCGGCTGGGCGCGCCGCGCTGCGCCGGTGGCATCTGCGCCACGGTCCGCGACCTCGCGCGGGTCGGCGACCTGCTGGTGCGCGGCGGCGAACGCGACGGCCGCCGGATCGTTCCGGCCGGCTGGATCGACGACCTGGCCAGCGGCGGCGACGCCGCGGCGTGGACCTCGGGCGACTTCGCGGATCTGTTTCCGGGGTCGGCGATGCGCTACCGCAGCCAGTGGTACGCGGTCGAGGACGCGCCGCCCCTGCTATTCGGATTCGGCGTGCACGGCCAGACCCTGATCGTCGACCGCGAGCACGGGGTGGTGATCGCAAAGGTGTCGTCGCAGGCGATGGCGATCGACGAGCCGCGCATGGCCCTCACCCTGCGCGCTGCGCACGCGGTCATCGCGGTGCTCGCCGGCTCCTGACCGGGCTCGCCGGCCGCCGGGGCGGCGAAATTCACCGGCGCCGCATGAGATTCTGTGACAGCGCGCGCCGGCCGTATACATTCCCCTGCAACGGCGCCGGCCTGACCGCCGCCGGCCGACCGACACGCGTGAGGAAACCCCGTGAGAAACTCGAAAGCCGTGCTCATCGACCGCCACCCCGGCCGCTCGACCCAGACCATCGGACTGGCGCGCGAACTCGGCACCGACCCGGACCTGATCCACGAGCCGTCGGTCGGCGTCGTCGGCACCAAGGGCGACAGCCAGTGCTATCTCGGCGTCGCGGCGAAGGTCGATGCCATCCACGCCTGCCTCAAGAGCCGCATCGGCAAGGGCGCGGACCAGCTCAGGCTGCGCCTGGTGCAGCCGGAGTACACGATCGCCACCTCCGACGGCATCCGCAACGGCACCCGCGAGATGCGCTACTCGCTGATCGGCCGCGAGGTCACCCACGACGCGCTGTGCGAGCATCTGGAGGCGACCGGCCTCGCCGGCACCATCGCGGTGGTGGCCTGCGACAAGCCGCCGGTCGGCACGCTGGCAGCCCTGCTGGAGCACAACCAGCCGGCCATCATCATGTCGGACGGCCCGATCCATCCGGGCCACGACCCGAACACCGGCGAGGCGCTCGACATCGTCAGCGCCTACCAGGTGGCCGGGCACCCCGACCCCGAGTACCGCCACCACATCGCCTGCCACGCCTGCCCCGGCTTCGGCAGCTGCGGCGGCATGTTCACCTACAACACCATGCAGACCTTCATCGGCGTTGTCGGCATGCAGCCGCTGCACATGGTGGCACCGGCCTCCGACGACCGCCGCCGGCTCGACCAGTTCCCGGCCGAGCTGGTCGGCCACCTGGCGGCGATGATCGAGGCGGACCTGAAGCCGCGCGATATCGTGGTGCGCGACTCGCTGCGCAACGCGGTGATCGTGGCGATGGCGATCGGCGGCTCGACCAACGTCACCCTGCACGCGCCGGAGATCGCCCGCGCCGCCGGCTATGGCGACTTCTGGAAGGACGTCATGACGCCGGAGGAGTTCAACCACCTCTCGCAGCATGTCGTGCCGGTGCTCACCGACGCCCGACCCTACGGCAAGTACTCGATGGTCGACATCGACGAGGTCGGCGGCGTGCAGGTGATCGTGCGCGAGCTGCTCGACGCGGGCCTGCTCAATGGCGACGTCATGACCTGCACCGGCGAGACGCTGGCCGCCCAGGTCGCCCGCCTCGAGGCCAAGGGCGTCGACGGCCGGGTGATCCATCCGGTCGCCAAGCCCTACAAGCCGACCGGCGGCCTGCGCGTGCTCGGCGGCAACCTGTCGCCCGACTTCTCGGCCATCCTGAAGCTGGCGGGTGTCGAAGGTGGTCTGGAGGGCAACCAGTTCCGGGGCCGCGCGCGGGTGTTCGAGGGCGAAAAGGGCCTGCTGACCGCACTCGACGAGGCGCCGGACAGCTTCCAGAACAACGACATGGTCATCGTGCGCTACGAGGGGCCGAGTGGTGCTCCGGGCATGCCGGAGATGCTCGACCCGACCTCGCGGATCACCACGCTGTGCCGCGAGCGCGGCATCGTCATCGGCCTGATGACCGATGCGCGCTTCTCCGGCGGCTCGGTCGGCCTGGTGATCGGCCATGTCGGGCCGGAAGCCGCACTCGGCGGGCCGATCGCCTTCATCGAGAACGGCGACGAGATCGTGGTCGACCTGAACGTCAACGAGCTGAACTGCACCCAGCTCGCCGACCCCGCGACCCTGGCGAAGCGCAAGGCGGCCTGGGACAAGGCGGTGGCCGACAACGGCGGCGTCCATCCGAACTGCGGCATCGCCGACACCCGCCTGCTGCACCGCGCCCGCCACACCGCGGTTCCCGCCACCCGCGGCGGCGGCCTGCATCCCAACCGCGAGGTCTGGGTCCGCGAGCCGCGCGCGGCGGAACGCTCGGGCTTCGTGCCGAAGAACCGCCACCGGCCGCAGACCGACAAGGCGTTCTGAGGCCCGGCGTTCCGACCGGAACCTGGGCGGCCTGGCTCAGCCCCTGAGCAGGCCGCCCAGCAGGCCGCGCACCAGCGCACGCCCGATCGACGCACCCGTGGTCCCGCCGACCGACCTGCCGATCTGCGCCGCCAGCCCGCCGACCACCTGGGTGGTCACCGTGCGGGTGACCGAGCGGGCGACGGTCTGCGTGGTGGTCAGCCGCTTGCCGCGCGGGCGGTCGGTGCCGAACACCGAGCCGAGCAGGCCGCCGATGCCGCCGCCGTCCTGGTCCCCGGCCGGGGCGGGTTCGGCGGCGCCCGACTGCCTGGCAGCGACATTCGCGGCCAGGATCTCATAGGCCGAGTGGCGGTCGACCGGGGCGTCGTAGACCGGCCCGACCGGGCTGGCGGCGATGACCGCACGGCGCTCCGCCTCGGTGATGGTGCCGATCCGCGACGACGGCGGCCGGATCAGCGTGCGCTGCACCACCGACGGCGCGCCCTTGTCCTCCAGGGTCGAGACCAGCGCCTCGCCGACCCCGAGCTGGGTGATGACCTCGAAGGCGGAGAAGTCCGGGTTCGGCCGGAACGTGCCCGCCGCTGCCTTCACCGCCTTGGTCTCCCGCGGGGTGTAGGCGCGCAGCGCGTGCTGCACCCGGTTGCCGAGCTGTGCCAGCACCGGCTCGGGCACGTCCAGCGGGCTCTGCGTGACGAAGTACACGCCGACCCCCTTGGAGCGGATCAGCCGCACGATCTGCTCGATCTTCTCGCCGAGCGCCTTCGGCGCGTCGCCGAACAGCAGATGCGCCTCGTCGAAGAAGAAAACCAGGCGAGGCTTGTCGGGGTCGCCGATCTCCGGCAGGTCCTCGAACAGCTCGGAGAGCAGCCAGAGCAGGAAGGTGCCGTACAGCCGCGGCGAGGTCATCAGGGCGCTGGCTGCCAGGACGTTGATGACGCCGCGGCCGTCGCGGGCGGTGCGCATCAGCTCGGCGATCGGCAGCGCCGGCTCGCCGAAGAAGCGGTCGCCGCCCTGGTCCTCCAGCACCAGCAGCCCGCGCTGCACCGCACCTACGCTGGCCCTGGAGACGTTGCCGTAGCGCCCGCTCAGCTCGCCCGCCCGCTCGGCGACATGGGCGAGCAATGCGCGCAGGTCCTTGAGGTCGAGCAGCAGCAGGCCCTCGTCGTCGGCGAGGCGGAAGGCGATGTTCAGCACCCCTTCCTGGGTGTCGTTGAGGTCGAGCAGCCGGGCGAGCAGCAGCGGCCCCATCTCCGAGACCGTCGTGCGGATCGGATGCCCGTCGCGGCCGAACAGGTCCCAGAAGACGACGGGGAACGCCGCGTGCCGGTACTCCCCGGTGAAGCCGATCGCCGCGGCGCGCTCGGCCAGGAACGACTTCGGCTCGCCGGCCGCCGCCAGCCCGGCGAGGTCGCCCTTGACGTCGGCGCAGAACACCGGGACGCCGGCCTCGGAGAAGCCCTCGGCCAGCACCTGCAGCGTCACCGTCTTGCCGGTGCCGGTGGCGCCGGTGACCAGGCCGTGGCGGTTGGCAAAGGGCAGCCGGATGTATTCCGGCTTCGTGCTGGAGCCGATGTAGACTTGGCCGTCGCGATCGATCGTCATCCCTGCCCTGCGCTTGCCACGGAGCCGGCCGTCGCGGCGGCCGGCGGTCAGGGGGGCAGGATAGAGGCGTTACGCACGTCCGTGCGTGAGAAATCGTCGGCCAGCGCCTTCTTGAAGAGTTCCCGCTCCGGCTCGTCGAACATTCGACCAACGATCACTCCGCCAGTGCTGCGAGCGCCGTCACGCCGACCGGCGGCTCGGCCTGCCAGGGCAGCAGGAACACGCGCTGCGCCAAGCCGCCCCGCACCCGCTCGATCTGCGCCCGCTCGCCGGCGGCGCGGGCCGCCAGCACGGGATCGCGGGTGCCGGTGCCGGCGAGGCTGCGATTGATCACCCAGGCGTAGGGCTCGATGGCGGCGCGCCGCAGGTCGTCCTGCAGCGCCGACGCCTCGGAGACCGGGATGGTCTCGGGCAGCGCCACCAGCACGATCCTCGAATATCCGGCGTCCTGCAGCCGCATCAGCGGCGTGACCACCCGGCCATGCACGGTGTCCCCGAGGTTGCGCGTCATCTCGCGGTGGTAGGCGCCAGCCGCGTCCATCAGCAGCAGGGTGTGGCCGGTCGGCGCGGTGTCGAGCACGACGAAGGCGCTGCGCGCCTCGGCGACGATGCGGGAGAAGGCGTGGAACACCGCGACCTCCTCGGTGCACGGCGATTCCAGGTCCTCGCGCAGCAGGTCGCGCCCGGCCTGGTCCAGGCTGCCGCCGCGGCTCTCCATTATTTTGGCGATGTAGCGCTCGGTCTCCGCCCGGGGGTCGATGCGGTCGACGCGCAGCCCGTCCATGCCGGTCGCCACCGCTGCCGCGATATGCGCCGCCGGATCGGTGGTGCTGAGATGGACGCCGTGGCCGCGCGCCACCAGGCCGACGGCGATGGCGGCGGCCACCGTGGTCTTGCCGACCCCGCCCTTGCCCATGACCATGACCAGGCCGCGCCCGGCAGCAGCGAGTTCGTCGACCAGCCGGCCGAGCCCGGCGACATCCGCCGGCGGCGCGGCGGTGACGGCCGGCACCGCGCCGCCGCCGCCCAGCACCTGCCGCAGCGCCGGCAGCCCGACCATGTCGAACGGCCGCAGCGGCACCCGGTCCTGCGGCAGCGGCCGCAGCGCTGCCGGCATGTCCGCGAGCACCCGGTGGCCGAGGTCCTCGACCGACCGCGCCACCGGGTCGGCGCGGTCGGTCGCCGTGAACACGCCGTTGACCAGGAGGTGCTGGTTGGCGAGCCCGAGGGCGCGCAGCTCCTCGCTGGTCCGCGCCGCCTCGCGGATCGCCGCGGCCTCGGCGCGCGTCACCAGCATGATGGTGGTCAGCCCAGGATCGGCGAGGGCGGCGAGCGCGGCCTTGAACCGCGCCTCCTGCATCTTCAGCCCGGAATGCGGGCCCAGGCAGGACGCGCCGCGGTCGTTGTCCGCGAGGAAGCCGGTCCATGCCTTCGGCAGGCTGAGCAGCCGCAGCGTGTGGCCGGTCGGGGCGGTGTCGAACACCACGTGGTCGAAGCCCGCGGCACCGTCGGTCAGCAGCCCGACGAACTCGTCGAAGGCGGCGATCTCGGTGGTGCAGGCGCCGGACAGCTGCTCGCGGACCGCAGCGCGCTCGGCGTCGCCCGAGCCCGCGCCGAGCTGGTCGAGCACGCGGCGTCGGTAGGCCTCGGCCGCCGCCTCCGGGTCGATGTTCAGGGCGGACAGCCGGAGTGCGCCGGGCACCGGCCGGGGATCGCTGCCGAGTGCCACGCCGAGCATCTCGTCGAGGTTGGAGGCGGGATCGGTGCTGACCAGCAGGACCGACCTGCCGCGATCGGCCAGCGCCAGGGCGGCGGCGCAGGCGAGCGTGGTCTTTCCGACCCCGCCCTTGCCGGTGAAGAACAGGTGGCGCGTCGGATGCGCGAGGAACGCGAGGGCGGCGGATGTTGCTTGCACGGGGCTCCGGGGGTCAGAACGTCGGATCGACCGGTGGCGGCCGCCGCAGCGGCGGGTCGGCCGTCGCGTCCTTGCGGACCAGATCGTCGGTCCAGGCACTGCCCTGCCGCGCCAGCCGGCGCTGCTCGGTCATCGGGCACAGCTCGCAGTGGCCGAGCTGCAGGGTCTGCCGGCAGTGGCGGCAGGCGGCCGTCAGGAGGCGATAGCGGTTGGTCGAGACCTGCTTGTCCACGCGGCACCTTCCGGCAGACCTGCACGATGCGCCGGCGCCGGACGCGGGTCGTTGACCCAGGTCAAGCCCGCGCCGGGTTGTCGGTGCCCGAGGCTCGACGCTCTGAGGCTTAGGCCATAGCGCCGCCAGCGGCATTGCTGGTCAGGTCGCGATCGGACAAGCGTCCCGGACATCGGTCCGGGAAAAGTCGTCGCCTTTGAACAGCAGCGGCAGATCGCGCGTCCGGGCAAGCGAGTAGGCGAACAGGTCCCCGAAGTTGAGCGCAGCCGGATGGCCGCTGCCCTTTCCAAAGGCGACGAACCCGTCATATGCAATGTCGATCTCTGCAGGGCCGGGCGCGACGATCTCGAAGAGCGGGTCACGGAGGAACCGGTCCAGCGCGACCACGCCGCGATGCCCCCGCCGGCCATACATGACCATGCGCGCTTCCAGAACCGTCGCCGCGCTCAATAGAACGCCGCCGCTCGACCACATCGCCTCGACGAACCGCTGTCGTTCCGGTTCGCCGAACAGAACGGCGAGGATCGCCGACGTATCCGCGACGATCACCGGGGCAGACCGTTCTCGTCCCAGTCCAGCGGGTCGAAGGCGTCCGCACCATCGGGCACGCCATCGATCTCGGCCAGGTAGGCAGCGAACCGGCGCTCCAGGTCGGGCATATCGGTCGCCGCCGTGCCGGAGGTCGCATCCGCGCCGACGATCCTGGCGACTGGCCTTCCACGGTTGGCGATGATCACCTCCTGCCCGTCCGCCGCAGCCCGAACCAGTTCCGAGAGGCGATTCTTGGCTTCGAGAATATTGACCTTCACGGGCCTTCCTTCCTGGCCATAATAGCCAGCATACACGGGCCAGCATATCTGGCTTCGAGGCTCCGGGCCAGCCGCCGCAGCCTCCTCAATCCCGGAACGCCGGGCCGAACCGCACCGCCTTCCAGAACCCCTCCGGCTCCGCCAGCATCGACCGGAAGCCGGTGCGCTCGAGCATCAGCTCGGTCTCGCGCTGGGCGGCGTCGAGCACCGCGTCGGCATCGACCCGGGTCGGGCGGCGGTCCTGCAACACCACTTCGCCACCGACCAGCACCGTGTGCACGTCGTTGCCGTTGGCGAAGTAGGCGAGCCGCGAGGTCGGCATGTTGGCCGGGTAGAGATGCGGCCGGCGCAGGTCGACCAGGATGATGTCGGCCTGCTTGCCGGGCTCCAGCGAGCCGATCTCGGACTCCAGGCCGAGCGCGCGGGCGGCGTCGATGGTCACCATCTCCAGCGCCTTGCCGGGCGGCAGCCAGCTCGGGTCGCGGTGGAAGGTGCGGTGGTAGTGCATGCATTGCTGCACGTGCCGGAACATGTCGCCGGAGCGGTCGGGGGCGGTCGCGTCGGAGCCGATGCACACGGTCACCCCGGCCTGCAGCAGCTCGGTCACCGGGCAGCGCGCCAGGATGGCGGCGACGGCACTGGGGTTGTGCACGATGCGGGTGTCGGTCGCCGCACAGATCGCGATCTCCTCCGCCGTCAGGCCGGTGGCGTGCGACAGCAGCGCGTCGGGGCCGAGCAGCCCGAGGTCGCGGGCGATCTTGACGCTGCCCGTCGTGTGACCGTCCTGGGTGAACAGCAGGCCCCGCTCGCGCGACAGTGCCCGCACCTCGCGGGCCTGCGCCTCGGCCGCCTTCAGGTCGGCGGGATCGAGGTCGCGCAGGTGCTCGGCGCGCAGCGTCGGGGTGATCAGCGCGATCCGGGTGCGCCCGCCATGGGCGCCGTGCCAGCGCTCGATCAGCGCCCGGCAGGTCGCCAGCTGCCCGGCGAAGCCGATCTCGCCGTCGGTGCCCAACTCCGGGTCGGCGTAGCGGCGCGGATGCGGCGGCCGGGTCGGGCCGACCGCCACCACCGAGCGGGTGCCGACCGCGACCACGCCGGCGCAGTGGGCGTCGCCGTAGCGCGCATCGTCGGTGCGCAGGATGGTGTCGCCGCCGCCGAGCAGCGAGACACCGGTGGTGACCCCGAACGTCAGCCGCTCCAGTGCTGCCAGCTCGGCCTCGGCGCGCCAGAAGCCTTCGGTGGAGGCGACCGTGTAGACGGTCTCGCAGGCCTGGTACCAGAGGTCGCCGCGGCCGCCGCCCATGGTCTTGATCAGGCCGTGGCCGGCATGCGCATGGCCGTCGATCAGGCCGGGCATCACCGCCTTGCCGCGGGCGTCGATCACCCGCGCCGCCGGATGCGCCGCCGCCACCTCGGCGGCCGGCCCGACCGCGACGATGCGGTCGCCGGATACCGCGACGGCGCCGTCGTCGAGCACCCGGCGGTCCGGGTCGATGGTGACCACCACGCCGCCGGTGATCAGGATGTCGGCCATTCGCTCACCTCCGCTCGATGCCGCCTGCGCCCCGATGACGCAGCGCATCACGGCACTTTCGCAGCACCGCGCCGTCGAACACTATGCCATCGGGCATCGCCGCCCAGCGCCCAATAAGGAACCAATCGATGCCCGACGCGCAATCGAACAGCCCGGCGGTGCCGATCCCGGCGTCTACCGAGGTGGTGGTGATCGGCGGCGGCGTCGCCGGGGTCAGCACCGCCTACTACCTGGCGCGATCCGGCGTGCCGGTGGTGCTGTGCGAGAAGGGACGCATCGCCGGCGAGCAGTCGTCGCGCAACTGGGGCTGGATCCGCCAGCAGGGCCGCGACTTCCGCGAACTGCCGCTGATGATCGAGAGCCTGCGCTGCTGGCACGAGATCACGCCGCAGCTCGACGAGGACATCGGCTTCAAGGTCGGCGGCGTGACCTACATCGCCGAGACCGCCAAGGACCTGGCGCGCCACGAGGCCTGGCTGGAGCGCGCCAAGGAGTTCCAGCTCGACAGCCGCATGCTGAGCCCGGCCGAGGTCGACGCCATGCTCGGGCGCACCGACCGTCGCTTCCTCGGCGCCTTGCACACCCCGAGCGACGCCCGCGCCGAGCCGGCCAAGGCGGTGCCGGCGATCGCCCGCGCCGCCGGGCGGCTGGGTGCGGTGATGCTGGAGCGCACCGCGGTGCGCAGCGTCGACCGCCAGGGCGGCCGCATCGCCGGCGTGGTCACCGAGCACGGCCGCATCGCCTGCAAATCGGTGGTGCTGGCCGGCGGCGTGTGGTCGCGGCCGTTCCTGGAGAATCTCGGCCTCGCCCTGCCGCAGCTCGGCGTGCGCTCCTCGGTGCAGCGCACCTCGCCGGCGCCGCGGCTGAGCGAGAGCACCTTCGGCGGCCTCTCGGCCTCGATCCGGCCGCGCCAGGACGGCGGCTATACCGTCGCGCGCAGCGGTGCCGCACGGTTCGACATCATCCCCGCAGCCTTCACGCATTTCCGCGCCTTCACCCCGACGCTGCTGGCGCAATGGCGGATCCTGAAGATCCGCTTCGGGCGGGAGTTCTTCGACGCGCTCGGCCAGCGGCGCTGGCGCGACGACCAGATGAGCCCGTTCGAGGCGGTGCGGGTCATGGACCCGCCGCCCGACCATGCGCTGCTCGACGACGTCATGCGGGTGGCCAGGCAGCTCTACCCGCAGCTCGCCGACGCGCAGCCGGTGGAGCGCTGGGCCGGGCTGATCGACGTCACCCCCGACGAGATTCCCGCACTCGGCCCCGTGGAGGCGATCCCCGGCCTGTTCATCGCCACCGGCCTGTCCGGCCACGGCTTCGGCATCGGCCCGGGTGTCGGCTACGCGATGGCGCAGCTGCTGCGCGGTGAGCCGCCGGTGGTCGACCTGCAGCCGCTGCGCTTCGCAAGGTTCGCGCAGCCCGGCGGCGTCGTCGCCGGCGAGGTGTCGCGGAACTGAGAGTGGCGATGCGTCAGCGCGCGGTGGCGTCGACGCGCACCTGGTCGACCGCCCAGGATCCGCTGGCGTTGACCATCACCAAGCCGTCGAAGGCCTGGGTGAAGCCGTTGTCCAGCGCCTGCAGCACCACCCGCCCGTCGACCGACACGGACATGTTGCCGGCCGCATCCCGGACCCAGTCGATGTCGTGGGAGCGTCCGTCGTCGAGGCCGTCGATCGCCGCGCCGCGGCCGACCACCCGCAGCTGCGATCCGGCGCTGGCGGCGAGGATCGTCGGGACCGCCCGGGGGAAGTCGTCGAACACCAGCTGGTAGCCGTTGCTCGGCTGCGACTGGTACGGCCCGAAGGTGAAGCGGGCACCGGCCTCGGCGCCGGTCGACAGGCGCAGCCGGACCCGGAACTCGTTGGGGATGGCGACGGCCGTGCTGATCGCCGCCGCGTCGAGCGGCACCTGCGCGTCGACCGGGCCGCCGAGCAGGCCCTTGAGCACCTGCAGCAGCACGTCCTTCGGCAGGATCTCCTGGGCAGCCGGCGGCTGCACGACCTGGCTGTGCAGCACGCCGTCGCGCACCGCGAACGCGCCCTTCAGCACCTGCCAGCGCACGCCGCCGACATAGTCGCCGTCGGAGAAATCATCGTTCAGCAGAGTCACCTGGCGCGGCGCTTCGGCCACGGCGACCGGGACCTTGACCGGATCGACCGGCTTGACCGCAGCACTCTGCTGCAGCGACGCCAGCAGTGCGGCGTCGGCCACGCCGTCCACCGTCAGGCCGGCATCCGCCTGGTAGGTCCGGATCGCATCCACGGTGGCCCGGCCCATGGCGCCGTCGGCCGGCCCCGGGTGGTAGCCGCGCTCGGTCAGCGCCAGCTGCACCCCGCGGGTGAGCTCGCGCCGCGAGAGAACCGGCTCGATCGAGCGGATCCGCTCGAGCAGCGGCGCCGACGGCAGGCCGGTGACGAGCAGGCGCTGGTCCTGCTCGAAGCTGCGGATGGCCTCCGCCGTCCTGGCATCCAGGGTGCCGTTGACGACGGGGACGTCATAGCCGCGCCGGCGCAGCTCCACCTGGGTGTCGACGACCAGTTGCGTCGACGCCGTGCCCGGCATCGGCGGCATGCCGGCCGCCGGGGCACCGGCATCCGTGCCGGCTGACGGGGTGGGGGCCGGGGCCGCCGTGCGCTGCGGCTCGGCCCCGGTGGCGACGCGATACTCCTGGCGCAGGCTGCGCAGGGTCGCGCGGTCGAGCTGGCCCGAGACGGCCTGGCCGCGGGTCCGCTGGTACGCCCGGATCGCGTCCTGGGTGCGCCGTCCGGTGAAGCCGTCGACCGGGCCGGCGTCGAAGCCCAGCCGGTTGAGCCAGAGCTGCGCGTTCTCCACCTGCTGGTCATAGGCCACCGTGACGATGCCCGAGGCGGCGAGGGCTGCTTGCGGCAGCGACGGTGCGAACACGAGCGCGTGGGCCGGGCCGGCGATGCCGAGGCACCCCAGCACCGTCAGTGGGATCAGGCGTTTGATGGAGTGTCTCCCCCGGCCGCGGGCCGTCGGCAGGGACGGTCAGACGCAGGCTGTTCGCCAGGAGAACGCGCCGCACCGGGCACCGGTTGCCCGCGATTTCGGCCGAAGGCGCTGCGCTTCCGGCGGAAGCGCGAGGCCAGGCCGCAGCCGGCCCTTCGTGGCCCCGCTGCGCGGGGCACCTCAGGGCGATAGAATTATAAGCGGTACCAACTCCTTACCGTCACCCTGAGAGCGTGAGAATGTATCCCGGTGGGGTCTGCGCCGGCTTCCCGCGCCCGTCCGCCAGGAGGGCGGCGCAGCGCGATGCTGTGCCATCGAGCAAGCCGGCCGACGCCGCGGACGGGCGCGGGAAGCCGGCCCTTCGGGTCGCGGCTGTAAGCCCGCCGGCGGCGTCGCGACGGCTCGCCGATGCGCCGCATCGCCTTCGCCGCCGCTCCTGGCCGGCGGGC